>Ga0335073_10011155_pt1 | contig 12627 bp, 23 predicted proteins | sample Lox_Sample_22_FD_207093 | JGI IMG/M metagenome (GOLD analysis project Ga0335073, IMG submission 207093) | Soil microbial communities from Loxahatchee National Wildlife Refuge, Florida, United States - Lox_Sample_2.2 | ecosystem: Environmental > Terrestrial > Soil > Wetlands | place: USA...
CGATAAACTTGGAATCGGGTGGTGTACCGTGTAATATAAATTTGGAAGTGCCGATCGATAATGGCTGGAGCGACACTGCGGTATTCTAGCTATTCTGATTGGCCCCAAGCACAACTAGGGAGACAAATTAGTAGAGTTGAGATGAATAAAGTAAGACTATAACTAGCGAGATACAAAACATGAGAAGTGCCTACGAGATGAGATTGTCCGTCCGTCCGATTCTTTCCTTGCAATGCTGATTCAACAAATAACTATACATTCATAAGCCAAAGCAAAAGCGGCGGTGCACGCCGCCCTCTCAAACTAAATCGTCAGTTACAAACACGAATGAGATGTAAATACCTTGCGAATAATGGTAGGTTAGTAGCCAGTATAGGGATATCCCGGCATGCCCCCAGACATCCCTGTATACCCACCAACTCCTCCCACTCCTCCGGTAGGATCCGCAGCACCTTGTCCACCAGCACCTCCAAATTGAGTCCCACTTGTCCCAGGCGCAACAACTCCCGTCAAAGGAGGCGGATACGCATCCCAAATCATCTTCAAAATCTGATCAAATGTAGCATTCGGATAATGGGATTCGTAAAAAAGGGCACACTCGCTCACTTTATTAAATGGTCTTGCAGGATTGGTAGGAGCGGCTTGTGCGAGAGTAGGAGGAGGATTGACGGTTCCTGGAACAGCGAGGGTTTTGACGCAAGTTTGCGAGAGACCGTGACTGGCGCAGTAGGCACAAGGGAGATCTGGACGTTGGTATTCACACTATGTCATCAGATACAGTCCTAAACCAAAAGATGGGAAATGAAAGGAGACGAAAAGGGAAGGAACGCGTACCTTCTTCCTACGCGTGCGACATTGTTCACACTTCAACGCTCCTTGCGATCCATAGGGGTTATTCCCGGGAGGAACGGTAACAGCATATTGCGCAGGGTCATAATATCCATACTCCATCTCTTCACACTTTCACTCAAATACTCTTTCGACTCAAACTCTGACACTCCAAGAGCTGACAATCCACAAAACCAAGCTCCTACGCCCTTTATATACCTTTCTGAGCAGTGTTGAAGTGCCCATTGAAGACCGACTAATAACATATTTTCGGGTCGCTACTCTTGAGTCATGCGCGACGCATTGCCAAAAATGTCTTTTTTTATCTAGCAATTTTGTATTTTATTCACGGTCAGTGCAAGTTAGTGAGCTTATTTCTGAAGGACACTATACTTTTTGATCAATCGCATTGCGGCCGTAGCGTAGTAATTAGCGTTTAGCTTTATTTACAACGGGAGGTCAGCCTACCCGAACTTATAGTTTGTCCATCTAGTTTCAGACGCCATCCCACATCTGGACGAATCATGTTGGCGAAACGGGAGGAATAAGAAAGTTTTTTGCAACGACCCACCCACGGTGGGTCGGGGCTAAATGAGGGATTATTGGTTGGGAGAGAGGTGGGTGATAAGGTTGTAGGTGGGGTGCATCGCAGCGCTCCTGTGAGAGGATGAGAGTGCGCATCCCGCGCTTTTTGGACGAAGGAAGGTTTGCGCTAGCAAATTTACGACCAAAAGAATTTGAAGATAGAGGTGCGGTGAACCACAACAACATCTGCTGTTTCGAGTTTGAGCGATCAAATCGGTCGGAGCATCCGAGAGCAAGAACGACCTCCGCCAAGACGAAAGATGTCGCCGAAGCAGTAAACTGCCTAATCCGGAGGATCAACGAAGCATCAAGGTTTGCAACTGCTATTACCGCCGTAATGTAATCCCGCACAAAATCGTGCATGAGTTCACATGACGCAGATCAAAAGCACATCACTTCTCAGGTCAGGGAGTTACACCAAATCTTGCATAGCCACAGATTCCCGCTAGAATTCTTATCTATGAGTAGCCATAGATACGTTTTCCTGTTCGGTGTTAACAATCAGCCAGTCTGCTACGTCCGGAGCTCAAGCCTTACAGTACGACGGACACTGTCTGTTCACCTTGTTGTAGCGGCTCGGAGATTAGAGTTTCACTGTTCTTCAGAATTTGTTCAGCAAAATCAATTGTAAAGGCGACGTCAGAGATCCAGCTGAGAGATGCTCATGAATCTGATAGAAGGAATACTCTCATGCCAAGTAATCTCCCGCTCGACCTTCAAACAATGGTGACCTTAACTCAATTGCCAAGCTCTCAGAAAGTGATCCTCATGCAATTACCTTCCACCTGTTTTGCCTCAATGGCACAGACCGCTATTCACAGCGACGCTGATCCCTGGAAATATTTCCTGAATTCGCCAAAATATAGCGCTGTTTTAGCGTTGATATTCAAAAAAAGTTCATCCTCACGATGCGCCGTTGCGCCTGTATCATGAAGTGACTCATCGCAATTTGAAATTGCGAGCCGTCTCGCGCGACGTCGCGGCGATGAAAATTTATCGCGGGGTTGAGCGCGAAGAGTTTGATTGGAGGAATTTATGCTGCCAATCAGACGCGTATTTATTTGTTGACGCGCCATCGAAAGTCCAACATCATCACCATCAACCTGGTACACTTGGAAAAGAGAGTATATAAGAGCAAGGGAGGATGCCTCGATCATCGAGAAAGAAGACAACTGAACAATCTACAAAATCCACATCTTCAAGACGCAAAAAAGCTACTGTAATTGAAGAACAACCTGCAGAACAAGTTACAACTCCATTGGCAGACGCAACAAATTTACTACAAAACCCACCTGCAATTACGCCACGACACATCGATTTCAGTGCTCCATTGAAAGACGAGGCTGTGAAGGATGAATGGGCTAGTGATAGTGATGATAGTTTTGAAGAGAAAATTACATGGAGTCGACATCGAATGAGAGTTACACCAGGTGGATTCACACCTCGAAACATTCAAGTACATTCCCCGCACTTGGTCCATACACGTTTCGCATCAACATTTATGAGTGTTTTGCAATGCTGATGTGGTAGGAAGTACGAAGACGTCTCAATCTAATGGAATTACCAGAAGATAATCCCTCACCTATTCCAGCCTCTAAAATCTCCATCGCGGAAGCTCCAGCTCGTCCGGCACGAACACCTATGAAATCATACATCTCCACAGATCCATCAATTCTTCCACCTTCCCCCTCTCCAAAGAAAGCAACACCGCTCTACACTCCCTCCAAACCCGCCAAAACCCCCTCCACGACCGCTAAAGAAGTGGTTAAAGGGAACCCGTCAATTACTACGTCGAGGGGGAAAGTAGTTCGTCCCAGTAGTCCTATACGTCCTGCGAGTCCAACCAGAATGACAATTACTCAAGTTAAGGAATTCAAATTTGCTAGTGAAGCCAGAATCAGACGGTCTCCTGAGAAATTACAAACTGCACAGAAGGGGAAAGCAGGCCATTCACCTACAAAAGTAGCAGGACATAAGTCTGCAGTGGTTGTGGAAAAGGATGGAGAGAGGAAAATGGAAGAAGGTGAGATTGTCAGGATGAGAGCTCGTGAGACTGGGAAAGCTAGTATTCTTGCTTGGGGAGAGACAAGAGGGAGGTATTTAGATGATTAGTCATGTATAGACTTGAATTCACCAGTTCGCTGCAACATCAAATGTCGGTCATACATTTGTCTGAGAGCGTCAGATCATTCAAAATCCATTCCTACATAGTGACCCGAAGAAAGTGTAGACCAAAACACAAGGAGAAGTAGAGGTAGTTGATGAATTGCTGTATGACGGGTATCTAATCTGACGCTTCAGTTAATGCAACAACGACTTCAATGGTCATCTTTTCTTTCCGGCCAATCAAGCGTTGGCTTTGGCTTCTGCTTCGGACGCCCGATTGATGTCTCTTGCTCTGCAGTTCTCAACCCTTTGTCTTGTTCCTCCCCAAATAGCAACTCTAATCCCTCTTCTTCATTAGTCTTCTTTGGCAAATATTCTCCGGTCTCATCCTGTCCCGTCACGGGTTTTCGCTCCGAAATCGAAGTTGGAAAATCTTTGCCTTCTTTCTCTCCAAACAACCAGTCAAATCCCTCCTCCTCATTACTCTGCTTTGGCGAATCCTCTCTAATCTCACTCCGTTCCGTAATACTTTGTAACAAATCATCTCGCCCATCATCGTGACTCAAATACTCCTGACTTTGGAGACCACCACTCTCCTCATCCTGTTCCCGAAATTCATATTCATTCCCATTCTCATCCGACAACTGCTCCTCATCCAAACCAAGGAGAGTATCCAACATGGCATCAATATGATCATCTTCCTCCCGTCGCTGAACTGAATCCATCTCCGTTGATTCAGCAGCCGGCTCAAAGAAAACCGGTCCGCTCGCTCTTGAAGTATCCGTCCTTTCTTTGACCGGGCGAGGTCGAGTTTTCGCAGATGCAGGTGTCGGCTGGGATGTCGCGACTGGCTCCCTAACAGCAGATTTGTACTCTGGCTTTGGTAGCTTAGCCGCCGACAACTTGGTAACAGGTATGTTGTCCACCGATGCCGTGTCCATCAACGCCTTGTCTTCCGCCGCCTTGTCCACCGGTACCAAACTCCCATCATCCAAGATCTGCATCTCCTGTACCCGCCCTTTAGTAGTATCTTCAACCACATCAAAGAAATTAGTCGGTTTCCGCCTCATTAGCGCCTTAAACTCTTTCCTTGCTTTCACTATTTCCTGAGGATCCGTCGAAACATTCATTTTTTTCTCAATAGCATGAAGAATATGAATCGGATTCGACCGATCCGCAAGAAACGGTTTCGATTGTAGCGCATTCTTTTCTCCCCGTATCCGAAAGTCTTGTCGAATAGTCGTCAAGAACTTATACATGTCCCGATAAACGTGTTCAAAAGGACTTCGTTTCGTTTCAATCCGCAACAGGAAAAATAAATTCAAATCACATCGATGATCTACTCATCAACACCATCACATAACCAAAAATACCAGGATTTTGCGCGCGAATCTCTTCAATAGCTTTTCTAAAAGCCACCTTACCTCTCCGAAGAAACCAGATTCTCCAAAAAGCCTTCAACCGTCCCTCAAGTTCCTTCTTTCCTCTCAAAGCAAAAGTAACTCTAGGCAATCCATCTATTCTGAAACTATCATGAATTGCACTTCGCGCCTCAACACCGACATCCCAATAAGCTTTTTCCGGCCACATTTCTCGCGCATACAGATACGAGCGAAGCATAATGGATCCCTCATAGTAAGGTGGGGCAGGTGCTTTTAGGGGAGGTAAAGGTCTGAAATAGACTTGGAAAGTAGGATATTGTGCTACGACAAAGTTATGCAGGCTGAAAGGATTTCTTCGGTCCCAAATGTTCCAGGAGGGGTGGGGATCCAAAGGGATGGTTGGTAGACGGGGTAGTTTCCATTGTGTAGCGAGTTGTTTGGCTGTTTGTATCGACATTTTCAGCTCAGAGAAGAGATTGATTGTTATCGATTTGGCTTTAGTTTTGCTGCTGTCATTGTTGAGTTGTCGAGTTTGGTCGAGGAAGGTCTAAAATTTCGGAGCGGCGATCTTTTCGGTCGTGATTTCATTTCCCCTGGGGCCTGATTTCTTTGTCCTGATTCCAAGCCTCAAGAACAGACGAGAATGGCAACACAGACTTCTACTCCTCCACCAGTACCTTCCTCTTTTGTCCTTTATGCTGATATATGTAGCCCATTCCACTCGATAAACTGCACGCTCTAGTCATACAAGTCCTTCCACATGATTACCTCTATTAACAGTAGGCATGCGACAAAACGTTAAAAGCGCGTTCGAATCCCACATACCAACACGACCTCGTTAAAGACTGGTCCTCGCAAATCATCGTACTCCTCTCGACATCCTCTTCTAACGATAGACTACATTACTATCTCTACTTCGAGAAACACATCCACATGTGAAATGGTTTATTACGGCTACGCTGATGCAGACGACTTCTGTGCCTCCAGGTAGCACAACGCAACAATTGAGTTCAAGGGGTGTGTTTATTGCGCAGGGAGCGTGGTGGGATAATGTGCGGGATGGTATGAAGAGTTTTGATTTATGGAGTGACAAGTCGTATGGGGGAGTTGATGTGACGGTATGTATCGCTTGGATAACCTCATGAAAGTTGGCCTGGAGTTTTCGGTAAATACTAATTTCATCTTTATACTCCCTTCGACACCTCAAGCGTGTGGGACTGCTCTTGATACATTCTGTATTCTGGATGGTTTCTGTGATCGAGAAGGATGTTTGTTGAATATTACTTGTGGACCCAAGAACTACCTACGCTATCAACTTTTCATGTTTAAAGCCCCATCTATTTCCTCAAAACTGTCAACGAAGGAGCCCCCTTTCCAGGCGGACTACTAAACCTAGTCTGCACAAACACCTTCATCAACCCATCCTCTTCCTCTCTCTTATCAAACCTACGATACAACTCCTCCATCTCATCCAAATCAATCCTATGACTAACCATCATAAGAGGGTCAATCTTTCCGGGAATAATATAATCGTTCAAGATTTCTTCCCAGTACTTGTGAACGGGAGCTTGTCCGTTTCCAATGAGACGGAGACCGGTTTCCATGATTGCACCGATGTTGAAGTGATTTGTGAAGCCAGCGTAGACACCTGTGATGCCGATTCGACCGAAGGGGCGGACACAGGAGATCATTTCGTTGAGGATCTCAGAGGTATCTGTTTCGAGACCGACTGCAATTTCAAATGCGTGAAGATATCCCTTTACAAATTCACCTACACATTAGATATCTCCATGTACAGAGGATGATACCAGCAGCGCATTCGAGGGCAACATCAAGTCCACCAGGGACAAGTTGATCAATAGCGGCCTTGACAGACTTGACCTGCTTATAATTAACCGTCTCGATCTTCGGCAACTTGTTCTTCGCATACTCCAATCTCCAATTCGCATCAATTCCAATAACTCTACTAGCACCTTTAATAAACGCCCACTGCGCAGCAAACAATCCAATAGGCCCCATCCCCCAAATCCCCACGACATCACCCTTCTCAACACCTGTATCCACCACACAATTATAACTAGTCGGCAACACATCACTCAAATACAAAGCCTGTTCATCGGACAATCCCTCTGGAATTTTCAAAAGATTCACATCTCCAAAAGGCATTCTTACAAACTCTGCCTGACCGCCTGCATAACCGCCTGTGAAATGCGAGTAGCCTAGCATTCCGGCAGTACGGTGTCCGTACATGGCGTTCTCAACGGACGAGTTGTTTGTGCGTTCACACATGGATGAGATTTTTTGGCGGCAGAAGCGACATGTTCCACATGCGATTTGGAAGGATGCTACTACTCGATCTCCAGGTTTTACTTTGGTCACTGCAGAACCGACTTTATCCACAATTCCGCAATACTCGTGTCTACCATTAGTCACATATCCCAACTCAACGGTCGTACCCCAAGATATCGCCCTTCTGCATTTGAATAATAGACCCATGATATAAATGCAAATCCGATCCACAAATAGTAGATCCAGTGACTTTCACAATAACATCACTAGGATCCACAATAGCAGGTTTATAAGTCTCAATGACTTTAACATCGTTCTTTCCAAACCAAGCGAGAGCTTTCATTTTCTCGCCGCTGGGATCAGCCCATTCAGGACGTTTTGAAGGATTCGAAGTTTCGGTGGTTGCTGCCAAGTCTTGTGGTTCAGCATCGCCCATGACTTTCTGAGCTAGATTCGCTGCTGCGTTTGCTGCCATCTTTCAAGATTTGAGGTGGTGATCCAGGAAGAAGATTTCTGTAGCCTTTCTTGGATTGAGATGATGGTCTGGGTTTCTATATCCATTGCGGGTATGTCATGTATTAGGTGATGTCATTGCGTGTAATGCGTTGCCTTGGGATCGTGTTCGATGGACATCTGTGCGATTATTCGAGGAGAAGTCACGTCCCACCGTCCCGCCTCTTCGGAGGTTCATCGACTCTAATTCTCGGAGAATCAATCATATCTCGAGAATCCTCCTCGTTCAATCACTCGGCCTGCCAATGTCCGATCATTGACGCGCTGGTGAGCGCATAGTCAGCCTCGGTAGGACTGGACAAAGGAAAGGACGGCGTTTTGATATGACGTTCAGGGACACGCAGGCGAATTTCCATTGGCACGGCGATCACCAAGTCATGAAGTCATTTCCCAGCTGGACCTTCATCTCTCCACCAACAAATCTCCAAATGCTGCTACAACAGATATGACACTAATCCCCTGATGACGGTTCGTAAGCCACACGCTACTGGAGAATGCATTTCCGCAATTCGCATTCATTGCTTACCTTAGTTCTAACTGATTTTGAGTGTTCCTTTTTGCCATTGCGACGGTGGCGTCAGTTGGGATCCATTCCTCACCAAGCAAAGGGACGAATGATCGTCTGTCTATTCTTGCGGCCCGCAGTTGCGTCCGTGGGAAAGGCTAATATTCCGGAACGAATATAATAATGGCATGGGATCTCACGTAGATAAGTCAATTGACGCTCATACCAAACTGAATCACTGAGATGGCCTTGCCTCAATTATTCGAGAAGCGACGAATGCACGACGGTACTCTGAAAACTCACTGGCGGAACACGACCTTCAAGAATGAACTTATAGCACTGGTATTCCTCATCTCTCATTACATCAAATACTGATACTGTTGTTAGATCGGAGAGTTCGTGGGAACAGTAATGTTCCTCTTCCTAGCTTTTTGCGGAACCAATATAGCATATGTCTTTGCCGGAAATGGTCCTATAAGTCCTGAACCGACAATCTACGTTGCTCTCGCATTCGGATTCAGTCTCCTAGTGAACGCATGGATCTTCTTCCGTGTCTCAGGAAGTTTATTCAACCCCGCTGTTTCCCTAGGAATGTTCCTCGTGGGTCAAATCGGGCCTGTTCGAGCAATACTTGCAACGATAGCACAAATAATAGGGGGAATAGTAGCAGCAGCAATGTGCAGTGTGTGACTTCCGGGAAATATGGTTGTAGATACCAAACTTGGTGAAGGAATGAGTGTTTCTCGTGGCCTTTTCCTAGAAATGTTCATGACTGCTGAACTCGTTCTCACCATTCTCATGGTACATCCCTCTCTTTCTTCGAATGTCAAATCTGACGGTTAGTTGGCAGCCGAAAAACATAAAGGGACTTACCTTGCCCCTGTCGGCATCGGTCTCTCCCTTTTCGTAATTATGCTAGTAGGCACACCTTACACAGGTGCCTCTGTGAATCCAGCACGCTCCTTCGGTCCTGCTGTAGTCGAACACAATTGGCCTAATTACCATTGGATTTACTGGCTTGGACCTGCTCTAGGAGCATTCCTAGCAGCAGCTTTTTACAAATTTATTAAATGGGCGAGATATGAGGAGGCTAATCCCGGTGCACAGGATAATGAGGAAGATGCAGCTACTATTCGACAAGGAAATTCAATGGAGGCTCCTAAACCAGGGAATTTAGTGTAATCTAAATGTATTTATAAGTGTCGTGTGTAAGAAATAGGATTGGGGATGGATACATCATTTAGCAGGTAATATGGAAGTTGATATAGGATACTGGATCGGTATTACTTACTACGTTTATCGAATATCCGCTCTTCAAAACGCCAGACGGAGGTCCAAAAGTAATTCTCTGGTATCTCATGCATGCAATCCCACAATTACACAACTGACCACCGTGCTAATCATCAAATCCCCATCCATCGTCCTGTAACTGCTCATCATCATTCCAATCATCTAAAGCACCCCAAGCAGCAGCTCCCTCATCTATACTCTTCCTCAATTCCTCCTCCTCAACAACCTGTTCAGCAACACTCTTCTTCTTATTCGCACCACCACCCAACTTCATCCCTCCGGCAGCTCCGCTCCTGACATTCCCCACAGCCCCAAATCCAGCAGAATTCACTGTTGAGTTCGACGTCGTAGAAGCAGCTTTCCGCACAGACGTATCACTTTTCACCCGTCCATTACTCCACGTATCGTCTTCAAACTCGTCTAAATCACCTTTAGACCCCAACCCTCTCAACTCAACAGGCATCTCCCTCGAAACAGTGGTCATCGCAGGAGCAGAATCAGGACGCGCAACAGGCGCAGGAGTCTCTCCAATCCCAATTACTCTCGACTTAATTCCAGACATTGCCCATCCTGCAATAGCAGAGCCAGCCTGCATTGCAAAATCCGTGGACGAGGGTGTAGGTGTTGCAGTTCTACTTCCATCTGGTGGTGGTGCGAGTGCTGTATCTGGCATTGAAGCCGTTAATTTAGAGATTCGTGAGAGGAACGTATCCATTGTTTTGGAAGCTTGGACACGGACAATTCTGAGATTAGCACATTTCACAAAGTATGGAGAGAAGTAGGGAGAGGATACTTTTCTTTGTCGATGAGGAGAGCGGATGTTGCGGGGATTATTTTAGTTGCGCATTCATTTGCATCGAAAAATTCTGAGGTAGCGCTTAATGCCATTAACCCTGCATTCCGCGCATGAACAAATGGATCCCTTAACGATCTCACAAAAGCCGAAACCAACACCTTTTTCCGTGTCTATTCCACATCAGTATATGCATATAAAGAGAAGAGAAGTACAGTAGGATTGAGATGTTTTGCAATCTTGCCTAGACAGATTGTTGTATTTGTTCTGATTCCAGGTTGTTCATCCGCCTGACTTTTCGCCAAATATTTCAATAAATCGCCATTAATATTACGTTCGTTCAACTACCCTTAGAATCTCATATAAGAAGAAGTACCTTTGGAATCACAAGCAACACCGCTCGAACAGTCTGTTCTCTAATCACAGGCACAGTATCCAAAAACCCAGTCATCTAACGCATAAGTTCTCCCAATCTCAAGAGGGATATGGTACCATATTAGGAAAAATCTTATCATTAACCAATTTTGGAGGAATCTTCTCAATCAATTTCCCCAAATTCTCCAAAAGACACATTCTAACACCTCTTTCCTGAGACCCAAACATCCTTATTATAACAGGCTGTACATCCCTCTCAAATTCATCATCCGACAACTTTTCCACTATCGACAGAATAATAGAAAAGACTTTCTGTCCACCCCCTCCAAATTCAAAAGCTTTCAGCATTTCCGGCAAGATTTTATAATGTAGAAAGCCAGGAGGATATTTCTGAATGGATCCATCTAACTGTCTAGAGAAATATTAGTGAATCTCACAAACAGAACATACTCCAATAAAGTTTCTCGTTCATGTTCAGATTGAATTGATATATTCTCCAAACTCTGTGAAACACGAATTAGATCTGTGGAAAAGAAGCCACCGGCTCGACTGCCCAATTCGAGAAACTGAGAAACACTGAGACGCGATTTAGGATTCGGATTTAAGAGACGTTTGTAGCTGGTATACATGTCTTGAGGGATTTTGCCTTTGTTGTTGAGTTGTTCAGAATTAGTGAAAGGACCATTGAAAGTTTCGTAGATTAAAGTTGCTAAGTTCCATGAATCGGTTGCTGACAATGGATTGCTTTTTATCACGTTCCATGATCCTTTGACGATTTCAGGGGATGCATATCGTCCTGATTCCGCTAATAAACTCCCATATGTCTACTGTTAGTTTATGCATTTTCATTGAGGGAGGAGTACAAAGATGGCGGTCTCGTCTTCTTTTAAGTTTGTTAACACTTCTAATCCTGAAAGTCTCCATTCTCCACTTTCTGAAGTGTATATACTTGAAAGTCGTAGATTGCCATGTACACTACTCGCTGAATCGTTCAGGAACTGTACTGTCTTCTGCAACACACGTTAATACCAGCGATGCTAATGGGTGTGGATGCATACGCATATCGTGTAGAGTCCCCATCGCAAAATATCAGCGTTCAACGTATTCCGTTTAACGTCCCAACTAAGCGGCATTACTCTTTCTGTCGCAACCAATATCAACGTATCAGTCTGGTGAGCTCGTTAGTAATCCTTTCGCGAGGAAGTTTAGGTCTCATACCTCATAAGATTCAATGAACTTGATTATTCCAGGATGACGAAGTGTTCTCAACTTCTTGACTGCATTCCTGGCTAACGGCAATAACGATCGATGGGCATGAACATCAAAAGTGAACACAGTGACATTACTTCCATCCTCCTAATACTTCAGCAAACCAATTCAACCAGCAAACCACACACCGCAATGCACAGAATCAAGTAGTACAATTTGAAACAAGAAAAGGGGAGGGAGGATACTCGTTTAGTCCCATCGCACAAACTCCATAATGAATCGCGATCAATGTTCTTTGCATTCTTGGGATCAAAGTTGAATGGAAATGCAGTGGCTGATTTACTCCATATCGCAGCAGCTCTATTCAAAAAGTCCATCGTCCACGATCACACAGACTAATTTGTATGTCAGTCTTGTACGAAAAGAACGTGGTGAAAGTGTTATGTCGATTGATCGCCTAACACGCCTGATTCCCGAAGGTTGTTTTGTGGGCGATGAAATTTTTGGCGTGTGTTGGATTAGGGGAGGAGTGGCAAACACATGCTGATTCGGATGAGGATCTAACCGAGCTTCGACTAAACATGAGTTGCGGTTGAATGGATTATAAGAAAGTATAGAGCTTCATTCAGATGAAGAAGTAGATGCTATACAGTTCTCAGATGAAAGATTGGCACAATTACATTGTCTTGAAACTCAAGCGACGCGCACAAACAAGTAATAATACAATGATTCATTCAGGCTATCAAAAAGAG
>Ga0335073_10011158_pt1 | contig 12624 bp, 10 predicted proteins | sample Lox_Sample_22_FD_207093 | JGI IMG/M metagenome (GOLD analysis project Ga0335073, IMG submission 207093) | Soil microbial communities from Loxahatchee National Wildlife Refuge, Florida, United States - Lox_Sample_2.2 | ecosystem: Environmental > Terrestrial > Soil > Wetlands | place: USA...
GGTGGCGGTAAGAACCCGGCCGGGTCCTGCCACTCATCTCAGTAGGCGCGGCGTACGCCGTGTCGATTGTGGTATCTGGAAACACCCGTCCTGCCGAAAGGCTCTGGTGCCTCCTCCATGACAACCGAACCCGCTGGCAAGACCCCACTGACTACCGGCATAGCGTCCTCGCACCGTCGGCGGGACGGGGTTCCCGCGGCTCCGGGGCTTGATCCCGACTCGGCCCGATGGCTGCAGGCGCTTGCCGATGATGGCCCGCGACGAGATGCGGCGCTGGCGGAGCTGTATGCGATGTTGCTGCGGGCCGCCCGTCGTGAGGCTGCGCGGCGCGGGCCGAGGATGCAGATTACCGGCCCCGAACTGGAGGATCTGGCCGATCAGGCGGCAGGGGACGCGCTCTTGGCGATCACGCGGAAGGTCACGCAGTTCAGGGGCGAAAGCCGGTTCACCACCTGGGCCTACAAGTTTGTCATCTTCGAGGTATCGGCCAAGATCGCCCGCCATTTCTGGCGCCACCCGACTATGCCCTTGGATGCCGAGAGCTGGGACCGGCTGCCGGACCGGTTCGGTTTCGACCCCGCGCAGGAATCAGAATGGCGGGATCTGCTCGCCGCGTTGCGCCGCGCCGTCGACACCGAACTGACTCTCCGCCAGCGCGAGGTCTTCGTCGCGGTCGTCCTCAACGATGTCCCGCCTGATGCCCTGGCACTCAAGCTCGGATCGAACCGTAACGCGGTCTACAAGATGATGTTCGACGCGCGGCGTAAGCTGCGCGCGGCTCTGGTTGCTAACGGGTATCTCAACGATGGAGAATCGAGGCGCTCATGAACGGCTGGACGGCGCTGGACCGTTTTCTTCACACCGATCCGCGTGACGTGGGGTGCGCTGAGGCGATGGACATGCTCCACGTGTATGCCGACCTGGTGGCCGCGGGAGTCCGTGCCGAGGAGCGCTACCTGGGCATCGCCGCGCACCTGCGCGCCTGCGGCCCGTGCGGAGAAGACTTCGAAGGGCTGCTAGCCGCGATCGCGGGCGAAGCGTCCTGACCGTACGCCAGACCATGTTGCTGGGGCAAGCACCACCGTCCGTTCGGGAAATCCAGATAATTCCGAACGGACGGTGGTGTCACGGCCTGAGCCTCGCCATCCCCGGCCGTGTCGCCGGCGGTGAGCGACACAGGTAACCGCAAATGCCGGCCAGCGGTACCAGGGTGTCTAGGAGAACGCGGCGGCGGTCAGGCTGAACGCCTGGGCGTTCATCTCGGCAATCTGCCGGGGCCGCCGGCGACACCGGGCATCCCCTTAACGGCCCCGATCCAGACGATCTCGCCCGCATCAGCCGCCAGGACGCGCCGCGAGGTGAGACACCGAGCTGAGGCCGGCGTCGTTCACGGCATCCGGTCCCATGGCGGTCAGGATGACGCGGCGGCGTGCTCGCGCAGGTACCCGACCAGGCCGATCACGTCCTCGGGCACCAGGCGGCCGATGGCGCCGCTTGAGTACACGCTCACGACCACCTTGCCCTGCGGGTCCAGCACGAAGCCGGTGGACTGCAGGTACAGCGGGTCCTCATTGACGAACGCGCCGGTCAGTCCGGCGACCGCGCGGGCGTCGGCACTATGCCCAAGAGGGAACGTAAGGCCGTGCTTGGCGGTGAACTCCGCGGTGGTCTGCTCGTCATCGACCCAGAGCGCGGCCACCCGGATGCCGGCCGCTGCTAGCGAGTCACCGGCTCGCTGGAACGCGCGCAACTGGGCGGTGCAGTACGGACACCACGCCCCGCGGTTGAACAGCACGACCCCGAACTCGCCGGCGAACCAGCCGGGAACCTCGATGGCCTGCGCGCCGGGAACGTTGAGGGTCAGCTGGGGGAATATGTCGCCCGGGTGCAGCAGGGACATGGCCTGCCTCCTTTTGTATGTCGTCGCGTGGATCCGTCCGCACACTTAGCGCGGCCCGGGGCCGCCGGTCTTACCCCCGTCGATTCCAGGAAAGGCGGCGCACCGGGAGGTAAGAACATCGATGGCGGAGCAGCGAACGTGTCGAGACAGTCGTTCAGTGGGCGCAGTGACAGGGGCCGTAGAGACTATTGAGGCCGGCGTGGTCGTGGTCGGGCTCGGTCTGTCCAGTGATGCCCAGCAAGACCAGCAGCCCGGGGCAACGCTGACGTGGCTTCCACACACCACGGCACGCCGCGATCGCTCAACAGTTGCTCTTTGTGACCATAAGGGCATGGGTCATGGCGGTAACACCGGCAAACTATCTCGGTCCACGAAACCGTCCAGGCAACACCGGATATCACACATAACCGCAGGTGGGGCGGGCGGGGCTCGAACCCGCGACCGGCAGATTATGAGAAGCACGCTCGTCTGCAGCACGCGCTTGACCTGCAACGACGCCTCGCGTGGATGCCACGAACGCAGACACGGCACTGGGCGTTCCCCGGGCGCCGGTCCACGCCCCGGTCCACGCCAAGCGACTTGTCGGAGCTAGCGCCATAACGCTGCGTAAGCACCTGCCCGAACTCGGACGGTGGAGCCCGGAGTCGTCGAGAGGCGCGGTCGACATGAGGTGTACTTCACCTCCCCGCGCAGCGTTCGCGCAGAGCTGTGGAGGCCAGGCGGCGGGCGGGAGCGCTTCCACCGGTGCGGCCCGAACTCCTAGCTGGTGGGGCGGACGGGCTCGAACCCAGGGTCAGCCACAGTTCACGATGCATTCAAGGCCCCACACTCCCGCTTGGCCATAACCGCCAGGCAGATCCTGAACGTCCGGCCCGTATATCCCTTCGAAACGGTCAGACGTCATGTACTGATAGTTATTATAATTCGCGCTCGCCTTGACATTGATAAACCAGTAGTTGTACGTGCCCGCCCCGGTGCCGAGGTAGGTCGGCCAGAAGTACTCGTTCATGTCGCCCGGGACGCAGCTGTCCAGGTAGATGGTGTGGGCGTCGCCGACGTCATTGAGGCATTCGTTGGCGACCCCGACGAGTTGTATCTGATAGGCAGCCTGCTGCTGGCCGTTGAGGTTGTCCACGTAAATACCGTTGACGACCTCCCATGTTTGGAAGCCCGCGCTGGTGGCCGTATCTACGGGGGCGTTGTGCGCATGCGCGTGGAGAAAATACAGACCCAGCAGGCCCGGAATTTCCTGCCCGCCGTAGGCCCAGAAATAAAATTGAGAAGGAGCACTCGCCGCAGGTGCCGCAGTCGCGGGGAGAGCGAAGGTGGTGGCCCTGGTGGCGTGACCGGGCTCGGCAGCCGCCATGGCGGTGGTGGATGTGCCAGTGGCACCGAGGGTGATCAGCACGGTTGCCGTCGTGATCGTGATGCCGGTGACGAGTGCGCAGGAAGACCGGGGTGGCGCATCGGCAGCCACACGTATTCGGGCCTGCGGAAATTGACTACCTAGCCGTCGTGCGGATATGGCGAACCGGTCGTTCCGGTCTTTGGGGTATCGACATCGTTGCCACGAGCGCCGGACACTCCGGACACTCCGGGTGCGCCGAGATCGTTGGGGCAGCAGAGCTTAAGGTCGCGTCTGCATGCCGCTCATACAGGGGCGGCATCGACCACATCGCAGGTAGGGCTGATTACCGGCGAACCTGGCATCAGCAAGTCCAGGCCGGTTGAGGGCTGACCGCGCTGGCGCGTCAGCGGCTGACGCGGCGCAGGTGCGGGTGGTTGAGTCAGCCCGCTGGCGGAAGCGACGCTGGCGAACCTAGCCTTTCGTCGCAGCGCCGCGGTGACAAGGAGGGCGACAGCCCTGCCCACGACGGCGGCGTGCGGTACGTTCGCGGGCAAATTGGCGTCACAGCGGATCAGGCGCCAGGCATGATCGCCGCAGACGCCAGCAACTCTGCGCCAGGTAATCGCGAACGCTGACCCAGCGAGCGCCCCGGGGGCGGTCCGGGAGCGACGCGGTGGACCAGGTGATCGCGTCAGGGGAGCTGGAGTTAAGCGGTCTCGGCAAGTACGGCGAAGGGCAGCTGCGCTCCGTTGAGGATCACGACGCCGCCGCTGAGGACGTCGACGTTCACCGGGAGAGTGCTGCCCGTGGTCATCGCGTCCATGATGCTCTGCTGCAAGGTGGGCAGGTCATACTGCGCGGCAAGCGGGTACCCGTGCGAGGCGGTCGTCAGGCCCGAGGTGGTCGGAATGTACAGGGAACGGGATACAAGCTCAATCGGGGTGCCGTGCTCCCACCCGTTGGCCCATATCTCGGGCGTCAGCGCGTAGCTGCCCGCCCGGGCGGGGGACAGGATCAGCGTGCCCACGACTGGCGTGCTAATAGGGATGGCGACCGGGGTGTCAGACCAGCCATCTTGCGGCGGGGCCGCGCTCAAGCCCCACGAGGTCGGGTCACCTTGGATCTTCAGGTAGTTCGCGGGAAGCCCCGCCCGGCCCACCGGCTCGTTCATCGATGTTCTCCTTGTGCGGTACCGGGCGGGTCAAGCCCAGGCGGGCACCAGCAGTAGCAGCCTCGGTGCGGTTGCGTACTCCAAGCTTGCCAAGAATTCGGGAGACGTGTACGGCAACTGTGCGTTCGCTTATAAAAAGGGCACGTGCGATCTGGCGGTTGCTATCTCCCCGTGCCAGCAGGGCGAGCACTTCCTGCTCGCGGCCGGTGAGGTCGAACCGGGCTTCGCCGACGGGTGTCTGTCCTGCCGCGGTCGGCTCCGCCGCGGATCTGCCGGTCAGCCGGGCCCGCTGGGCTAGGTCCTGCGCCAGCGTAAGCAACGGCCTGGAGGGCAGCGAGCCGGCCAGCGCCTCGCAGGCCGCCAGGGCGCGGGCCGCCTGGTCGCGCCGTCCCGCGCGGGCGGCTGCCTCGGCCTCCCGCAGGCGCGCGTAGGCTTCGCGGTACGGCTGTCCGGCCTCGTGCCAGGCTTGGGCTGCGGCTCGCCAGGTCGCCCGTGAGTCTGTGCCGCACTCCCGGGCCCGCTCGGCGGCGACCAGGACACGCCACGCGGCCACCTCCTGCTGTCCGGCGCTGTGCAGGTCGGCGATGGCCTGGGCCCGATCCGCGAACGTGGCTGCCGACTGTACCCATTGATCACCAAGACCTGCGGGCCGCGCTGGGCTGGGCAGCAAGGCGAGGTCGGCGGCTACCCTGGCGCCGGCTGCGAGCAATCTGATCTCGTCGGCAGGCCGTGTGGCGCTGGTCAGTGCCGCGAGCCCTTTGAGCACTTCCCTTGCGGCGGTGCTCAGGTCATCGGCGTACAGTGCCTGTTCGGCCAGGCATCCGTGGAGCGGTCCTAGGATCGCGGGCTTGTCCTCCGCGAGCGTGTCCAGCGCCGCGGCCAGGTCGGCCGAGCGCTGCTGCTCGCCTTGGCCGACGGCCAGTTCCAGCTGCCGTAGCCGCAGCAATGTCGTGGCGTACCCGGAGGACTGGGCGACCAGTTCGGCCAGCAGCCGGCCGGCTTCCTGCCACCGCCCCGTGTAGATGAGAATGGCTGCAGTGTTGTTGTCGAGCAGCGACGTCAGGGCGGTGGGAGTGCCTAGCAGGTCGGTGGCCGCCCGCCCGCTGCGCGCCACTTCCAGGGCCTCTGTGAACCGTCCGGCGGTGCACAGCAGGTACATGTGATTGGTCGCGGCGCGCGCGACATCCTCTACGCTGCCGGCCTGCCGTGCTAGGTCGAACGAGGTACGCAGGGCCGCCAGCCCGGCGTCGAGCTTGCCGCGCCGGCCCTGGATGATGCCCAGTGTGGCCAGACTTTCAGCGTGCGCGGTGACGGCATTGACCTGCCTGGCAACGGCGGCCGCCCGTTCTGCTAGCGGCAGGGCGGCATCGACCTCGGCGAGTTGCATCCGCAGTGTGGCGTGCGCGGCGAGGATGCGGGCCTGCAGCTGGGACGGCGGGGCGTCGCCCAGCAGAACGATGGCCTGTCCGGTGGAGTCGACAGCGGACCGCAGGTCGCCGGCTTCCCACTGGTAACGCCCCAGCCGTTCCAGCAGCCGCGCCCGGTCGATCGTGCCGACGGTACCGGCGTCATCCGGACTCGCCGTACTGGACTGAACCAGGCCGGCCGCTTCAGCCAGACCGTCCGTTGCGGACGGATCCGTGCCGGGCTGGGCCAGCGCCTGCGCTGCCCATCCGGCAGCGCGGCGCGGATCCCCGGCCCAGCTAGCCGTCTGCGCCGCCTCCTCCAGCAGGGCCGGACCCGACTCCGGCACCCAGGCTTCCAGCTCCACGGCCAGGGCGTAACAACCAAGCGCCTCCGGATAAGCGCGGGCACGTACCGCTGCCCGCGCCGCCGACACAGCCGCCGGACCGGCGCGGTCCGGGCAGCCGCCCAGATGCCAGTGCTGGGCTAGCCGACCGGGCTCGGAGCCGGGGCGGCCAGCAAGCGTCTCCGCCAGACGACGGTGCAGGCGCTGCCGCTCGCCGGCCATCAAATCGGCGTACACCACCTGCCGGATCACCTCATGCCGCAGCGCGTAACCGTCCGCGCCGGAGATCAGCAGGCCTGACGCGACAGCCTGCCGCACCGCGGCCAGCAACGGTTCCTCGGCGAGCCGGAGAGCCGCGGACAGCAGTTCGTGCGACAGCCCGCCGTCGGCGACGCAAACCTGCTCAACCACCGCTCGCGCCTCGTCGTCGAGGCCGGCTACCCGGGCCAGCACAGCCTCGCTGATGGAGGGAGGCAGCACATGAGGGCCAGCGGCAGCGAGTTCCTTGGCGTAGAGCGGATTGCCCTCTGCAGCGCGGACCACAGCCGTCACGTGGTCCGCACCGGACCCGGGCGGCAGCATCCTGGCCACCAGCCCGGCGATTTCGGCGTCGGCCAGCGGCCCCAGCCGAAGCCGGGTCACCTTGGGACGGCGCTCCAACTCGGCCAGCCACCGCCGGACCCCAGCCGCCAGTTCCTCCTCCCGGAGCGTGCCGACCACCAGCACCGGCTCCGTGCGCAACCGGCTCGCCAAGAACCCCAGCAGCTCGCGGGACGACTCGTCAGCCCAGTGCAGATCCTCCAGCACCAATACCACCGGCGACCGGGCCGCCAGTCCGGCCAGCAGCTGGAGGACCCGCAGGAACAGGCGATGCCGCGCCGCGAGCATGTCACCCTCGTCTTCCCCGGCCAGCAGCCATTCCCCCTGGTCACCCAGCGCAGCCACGAACGGCCCGAACGCCAGCGTCGCTCCGGCCAGCGGGGCTGACTCGCCCACCCGCACCTGCGCCCCGCCGGAGGCCGAAAGAACCCGGTCACACAGCTCGTCCACCAGCCTGGTCTTGCCGATACCAGCCTCACTGGTGACCAGCATCACCTGCGGCTGGCCCGCCGCCGCGCGCGCATAAGTGGCAGACAAGAGCTCAAGCTCGGAAGCCCGGCCAACGATCGGCAACGATCTCGGCACACCCGCAGTGTCCCGCAATTGCCGCAACTGTGTCGATACCCCAAAGACCGGAACGACCGGTTCGCCATATCCGCACGACGGCTAGGTAGTCAATTTCCGCAGGCCCGAATACGTGTGGCTGCCGATGCGCCACCCCGGTCTTCCTGCGCACTCTGACAGTCATGACCGCCTGGCTAGGAATCGCCTAGATCCTCAGGCCAATGCGGTGCCACCCGGTGCCGTGCAGGGATCGGGGGCCACCGGGACGCCAAACTCAACCACCGGGAGAACAGAATGCTGAAACGAAAAATCCGCACCCTTGCCGTCACCGGCATCACGATCGTGGCGGCAGCCGGGTTGTTGAAGACTACGGGTGCACCAAATCTCGCGGGGGAGGGCGCAGCCTTGTGAGACGTCCAACAGTGGGCCGGGGACACCGCAAGCTCTACGTATTCGCCGCGGCGGTCCTGTGCGCGGTGATCGCGACGCCGGCCCTCCTCGTCAGCCAAGCCGTCGCGCCGTCTGCGGGGGCGCAGGCCCTGCTATTCACCGGTGAGGCCGCCCCGCCGTCTGCGGGGGCAGTGTCGGCAGCGGTGTCCGGGCACGCTTCTGGGCTGCCGGCTGGTACTACGCCATTGACTGCTGTGCGGCCTGGGTCGGCCGAAGTCCAGGACATACAGCGGCGCACGGAGGCGGAACTGGCGGTCCGGCAGGCCGCTGCAATCGCGCCCCGGGGCTCACGCGGCGAGGTCGCCGCAATCCCGGTCGTGCATGCGATGCAGCCCAAATCGGCTTCCTCGCGGGCCGTCCTCCCGCAGCCTCAAATGGCCGCGGCGGCCGCCGAATCGCCGGCCCGCGCCGCGCGGAGCACCAGATCAGCCAGTCCTGCCCTGCTAGCAGCCCCGGCTTCCGCGGCCGGAACCCCGGACACGGCGCTCAACAACATGTGGAACAGCTACGGAAACAATGCCGGCTGCGCCGACTGGAGCGGCGGAGACGCTACCAACAGCATCGCCCTGGGCGATGGCACTGTGGCATGGTTCTTCTCCGACACCTACCTGGGCTCCCCGGCGGCACGAAAAACACTGTTCTACCGCAGCACGCTGCATAACTCGATCGTGATCCAGCAGCCAAGAGCCGCCAGTCTGATAACGATCACCGGCGGCAACACCTGCCAGGAGAAGAACACCAGCATCCCCTTCTCGGACCGGTATGCCAAGACTCCGGCAACGGCACCCGACGCCGGGGGATTCTACTGGACTGGTGACCAGACGATCGTCGGGTCTAACGTGGTGAAATTCTATTACCACGGGAATCACAGCAAGTTTCCGTTCGCCATCGACTCGTGGGCAGTGGCGACAATACCTGTCTCGGCGCTGCAGTCCGGAGGTAACAGTCTGCTGGGGTACGGCCACACCCTCACCATTACGCCAACGCAATACAACAACCTGTGCCCCAGCGCTCCCGGCAGCCCGATAATCTGGGGTTCGGCATTGCTGAACTGGCAGGGCAGCTACTACGTTTACGGCTGGAGCACGGCCAACAACAGGGTGCTTTACCTGGCGAAGACGTCGGCCGCTAATCTGACCGACCCGAGCACCTGGCAGACCTTCGCGGGCCTCAACAGCAGCGGCAATCCGGTGTGGACGAACTGCGGCGCCGATATCAGCCCGCTTCCGATCAGTCTGGGGTCGGGGCTCAGCGTGACGACCATCCCCGGTAGCAGCAGCCTGTGGCTCATCCAGGAGGATCCGGGCAGCGGCCTGGTCAGCGGTCCGATCACGGCTCACCCGGCGGCGAAGCCCTGGTTGTTCACCAATCAGGAGACTGTCCTGTACTACCCGCCGGAGGAAACCCACTCCTACCCGTACTACTACCTCACGTACGAGGCCAGGCTGCAGCCCGCTTTCACGTCGGCCAGTTCCGTCGTGATCTCCTACAACGTCAACACGACGGCGGTGGACACCGGCTGCGTGTCGGCTAACGCACACGATGCCAGCATTTACCGGCCGCGGTTCATCGACGTCCCGACTTCGGCCTTCAGCACCGCATCACTCACCACTGAGGCCGCCTCGCCACCCGTCGGCGGGCTGGCGGCGCCGTCTTACGGCATTCAAGACGATGGACCCACGAACCCGGGGACGGCTCCGCCGACAAACCCGGCCGGCACGGTCCTGGCCAGCGCCGCGGGGACCGGACCGTCAATCGACGGGGCCACTGACTGGTACGACCAGTGGGGACCACTGGACGGAGGCTGCCCCAGCTACCACGCGCCCGCGACGCTGACTGTGTCGCCTGCCACGCCGGCCGGAGAGGCGACCCTGACATGGCCCACGGTGGGCACCGACGTCTGGTACTGGGGCTACCAGGCCGACAAGACGGCAGGAACCGGGTTCGCGAGAACCTGGGGCGGACTGTGGGCCGAGCCAGCATCGACCACCGCGACCACGGTCAGCAACCTAGTGGCCCCCGTAACCAGCGCGAAAGCCAACGGCGACACCTACGCGTGGTACGTACAGCCGTTCGGAGCCGGCGGCACCTTCATCGGGCCTGTCACCCTCGCCTCACCGACCGCGTCCGAGGCGGTGACGATCCAGCGGCCGGCGACACCCGCTGATCTCAGAGGCAGCAGCGGGCCGGCCGAGAGCCAGTTCAACCTGGGGTGGAACGATCCGAACTACCCGTCAAGCGCGGTGTACTACTGGATGTTCTTCTGGGATATTACGGCTGGCCAGACCGAGCAACAGGCCTTGGCGGGCTCAGGCGGCCCGGGCTGCGGCGATCTTTATGAAACATGCGCCGGCGCGTTCCCCGATCCCGCGCCGCCTGGCAGCACGAAATATGACATAGCCGGATGGACGCCCGACAACCACATGATCCTCACACCTGACCACATGTACGGGTTCGTCATGGAGACCGAGAACCTGGGCGGATTCAGCATCCCGTCGATACCGGCCAGTGTCACCCCGACGCCTGTCTGCTGGGCCGGGGGCATTACCGCAGGTGGCTCCGGCGAGATCAAATTCAACGGGGGACCCATCGTTTACACCTATTTCGGGGAAGAAAGCGCCTACCCCAGCGCGGGCGGCGACATTCTCGTCCTCAAGAACCAAGGCACAGGCCAGACACAACAACTCGCCATCCTTCCCGCTCCGTCCATTGGCGTCCTCCAGTGGGAGATAGGCGCGGATCCCCCGATCTCCTGGGACCTTCAGTGGGCAGAGCATGGGAACCATGATCTTTACGGCACGGCTACCTCCACCTCCTGTTAGCTAGAACCAGATCAAGCCGCGCCATCTCCGTCGGCAGCGACCTGCGCCAGCGCAAAGACATGACCAAAGAAGACTGGCTGCGGCAGCGCCAGGACTTCGACCGGACCCTGTACACCGTGCGCCAGCTGCGAAAGCCGATCTTCACCGCCGTCAACGGCATCGCCTACGGCGGCGGCTGTGAACTCGCTCAGAGTACCGACTTCATCATCGCTTCTGATAATGCGACCTTCGGCCAGCCCGAGGCGATGCTCGGCCTCGCCGCCGGGGGCGGCTCGCCGGCACTGCTGCCGCGCCTGCTACCTCCCGGGAAGGCCATGCAGATGCTGATGACCGGTGATCCGATCAGCGCCCAGGAGGCGTGCCGAGACCCTACCAGCGACCATCACGGTTACCTTGCGTAGGCCTGCAGCACGGAAACGACCCAGCCGTCCTGCCGCGCGCATACTCGCGAGGATGACCCTGGGACGGCGACGGCTGTGAACTGACTTGCGGGGACGGCGAAATGCAGGAGGTGAATGTCTTTTCCAGCATGCTCGCGTCGAGGCTGCCGACGGCGCCGATGGCGACGATCTGCGTGCGCGGCGCGCGGTGGCCCCATCCGTCCTGGACGGAGATGTCCACGCGCCTGCCGACCACCTGCAGCACCGCCCGCTGCTGCGGTACATCGGTGGTGTAGATCACCCCTTTGGCCCGGTAAACAGCGCCGGGCAGCTTCCGCATCGTTTCGCGCAATGCTTCCAGCGCCAGCGGCTGGTCGGTCTCGTAGCTCCAGGTGCTGAACACCGTGGAGTGGTCGGGCGCCGAGTGGTTATCGTGGCAGCCCGGTTCGGTGCCGCCTTGCCCGGCGGCGGGTGAGTTGATGTCCGCCCGGGCGGGATCGAAGCGTCCGACGCCGAGCAGGATCTGGCAGGGCACCTGGCAGTAGTCGGTCTCGACGATGCGAAGGCGGCTGAAATGCTCGTCGAGCCAGGCCCTGACCTTGGCGACCTGGCCGGGACCGGCCAGGGCCGCCTTGTTCAGGATTAGCATGTCCGCGAACCCGACCTGGCGGAGCTTGAGGTCGAGTAGCGGCGGGTACTCGGGGTGTGCGAAGACCTGATCCGCGTCTACCACGCAGGTGACGCTGTCCAGCCTGATCCGGTCCCGCAGCCCGGGATCGCTGAAGGTCATGAAGATCCCGGCGGGGTCGGCTACTCCGCTGGCTTCGAGCAGGATGTATTCGACGGGCTGCGGGCGCGCGAGCAGGGCGGTGACCGACTCGATGAGGTCGTCGCGGATCTGGCAGCAGACACAGCCGTTGGCCAGGCTGACCATGCCGTCGTCTACCCCGACGACGAGTTCGGCGTCGATGTTGACCGCGCCGAAGTCGTTGACGAGGACCCCGACGCGCAGGCCGTGATTGCCGGTCAGGATCCGGTTCAGCAGCGTCGTCTTCCCCGCCCCGAGAAACCCGGTCAGGATCGTGACCGGGACGACCTGCCCATTGTCGTAGGCGATGTCCATAATTTGGCGAGTTTGCTGAGGTCGAATCCCATCACCTTGGCCATCTCCAGCAGATCGACCTCCTGGGGGTCGTCGAGCTTGGTGAGCGGCTCGCGGTAGACGTCTGGCGGATAGTACTTCTTCGGGTCGATCTCCAGGTCGCGGGTCAGCTGCTCCTGCTGCTCCTCGCGCATCAGCTTGGGTTGTGGCACGACGCCCCGCCTGGTCGCCATGGGCAGCGGGTCGCCGAAGAGGACGGTGGGTTTGGGCAGGGACTGGCCGGCGAAGCCGGGCAGCGCGGCTTCCCGGTGCCAGATCGCGTCCTTGGTCACGTTGACGACCACCACGTCCGGCGCGCCGTACAGGAACAGGCCGTCCCAGTGGGCGCGGATGTCGGCGCTGGTCTCGTTCAGCGTGTCATTGTCGAACGCCAGGTGGGTGACCATGGCGCAGCGCGGGTTGACCTGCTTCATCAGGTAGCCCGCCGCGTAGTCCACCGTGTGGTGGATGTCGACGGTGTAGTTGAACAGGAATTCC
>Ga0335073_10011159_pt1 | contig 12624 bp, 9 predicted proteins | sample Lox_Sample_22_FD_207093 | JGI IMG/M metagenome (GOLD analysis project Ga0335073, IMG submission 207093) | Soil microbial communities from Loxahatchee National Wildlife Refuge, Florida, United States - Lox_Sample_2.2 | ecosystem: Environmental > Terrestrial > Soil > Wetlands | place: USA: Florida...
CGGCCTCCAGCATGGCTATTGCGTCATCCAAAGTGCGGATCCCTCCGGAAGCCTTCACACCGCAGCGGCCGCCGGCAACTCCGCGCAGCAGTGCCACATCCGCCGCCGTCGCGCCGCCTGTAGAAAAGCCAGTGCTGGTCTTCAGAAAATCCGCATCAGCTAGGCAAGCCAACTCAGACGCACGCAGCTTTTCTTCAAGACTTAGCAGTGATGTCTCAAGTATTACTTTCAGAATTGCCCCCGCCTCGTGCGCTATCTCGGCCACCCCGCGTATGTCATTCTGCACCAGCGCATTTTCACCAGACTTCAGCAGGCCGATATTTAACACCATGTCCAGCTCGCCGGCGCCCAGACGCACCAGAGCTGCTGCCTCTTCGCGCTTGGTCGACGTAAGATTTGCTCCCAACGGAAAGCCAACCACCACGCCCACCGGAATCCCGGTTCCCACAAGCGCCGCGTAGGCCGTCGCCACCCATGTCGGATTCACCATGGCGCAGGCAAAGCGATGTTCAGCCGCCTCTGCACACAGCTTCAAAACCTGTTCGCGGGTGGCCTCCGGCTTCAGCAGTGTGTGGTCGATGACAGAAGCCAGCGCGTGGCGGCTGGCAAGCGCGTCCTTTGCAAAGGCGGCGGCGTCAAACGTGCTTAAATTCTCGTCAATCTCTTCAAATGCAGTAATAGTCATCGCTGGAACTCCTTTCGCCGAGACTCAGCCGAGACTCAATGGAGCTCGGGATAATCGGGCGGCATCAGCCGGATATCCGGCACGTTGCGGAAGCGCTCAGCATAGTCCATGCCGTACCCGATAACAAAGTGGTTGGGAATCTTGAAACCGACGTAGTCCGCCTCGATCTTTTCGAGACGCCGTGACGGCTTGTCGAGCAGGGCCGCGATGCGCATCGATGCCGGCTTGTGCTGCTCGAAGAGACTGCGCAGGAAGCATAGCGTCAGTCCGGTATCGAGAATGTCTTCGACAATGATGATGTGCTTGTTCTCGATAGGCTGATCTAGGTCCTTGATCATCTTCACAGCGCCGCTGGTCCTTTGCCCCTTGCCGTAGCTCGATACCGCCACAAAATCGAAGGTGCAGTCGATCGTGATACAGCGAGACAGATCGGCCAGAAATATCGCCGCTCCCTTCAGCACTCCGACCAGCACCACGCTTTTGCCTGCGTAGTCCTCGTCGATCTGGCGGCCAATCTCGGCGGTGCGCTCGGCAATCCGCTTTTCGCTGAACAGAACCGGAAAATCCTTATGAATGTTGGCGTGATTCACAGGCTCTAGGATATCTCCAAAACCCGTTGTGGAAGCTATACTTGAAGCAGTAGCTTCCGCATGTATCCGTACATTCATATACCCGTCTTATTCACCATCCATCTCTTTGGGCGGGCCATTCCCGTCGGCGGTGACATTGGCACCTTTGGCATTATGCTCTGGCTGGCCGCAGTCTGCGCCGGATGGGTCCTCCATCAGAATTTTCGCCGCTGGCGGATAGACGCCGACGCCATCGGAATCGTTGCAATCTCCACCGTCGCCGGCGTCATCGGCGCCAAGCTCTGGCATGTGCTCGAAGACCCGCAGGCACTCATGCAGCATCCGCTCGCGTTGATCTTCGACCGCGCTGGATTTGCCTGGTTCGGCGGCCTGGTCGCCGGCATTCTCGCACTGGTCTGGCAGGGCCGCGGCTATGGCATCGGCCGTCTCGCCATGCTCGACCTGTCGACCTCTGCCGCGGCAATCGGGTACGGAGTCGGCCGCCTCGGCTGCCTCACCTCAGGCGATGGCGACTACGGCATTCCCACCAAACTTCCGTGGGGTGTAGGTTTCCCTAATGGCCTGGTGCCCACACCGCCCGGAGTCCGAGTCCATCCCACGCCCATCTATGAGCTGATCGTCGCTCTCCTGATCGCGTGGATCCTGTGGCGGCGCGGCTCCCCCGAGCATCCCCGCCCCATCGGTCAGCTTACCGGCGAATACCTCGCACTCAGCGGCCTCGCGCGCTTTCTCGTCGAGTTCATCCGCATCAACCCCAAGCTCTACTGGGGGATGAGCAACGCCCAGGTAGCCAGCATCGGTTCAATTGTTGCGGGAATTGCATTGATCGCCTGGGCGCGGCGTCGCTCTGTCTTTCAGGCCCTCGGTACACCCGCCGCCCCTGCGCCGGCTGATTCACATTAGCGCCGCGGTTCCGGAGGCTCAGCTTCCTCTGTTTGGACTTGTCCCCAGATCTAAAGCGTCTTAAGGTACGCCTTCGCCTGCTCCAGTTGGGGAAACAGCCGCTCCTCAGCCTGAAACTCCCGTGAGTGTACGCAGCGCCGCCCATTCTTTGCCTTCACGGGATGCTTGAGATGCAGCATCTCGTGATACATCAGGTACTCGATGGCATACCGCGGCGTGTTCCGACGGTCGAATACGCGGCTGACCATGATGGTGTTGTGTGCGGCGTCGTAGTGGCCCAGCAACCGCTTCGCTGTGTGCCCGCTCCACGTAAGCTGGGGACGCCCCATCAGACCGTGAAAGAATCGCGCATTTAACGCCTCAAAAACCTCGTCGAGATCGTAATGCTCGCCCTTTGCCGTCGAGATGCGTTTCCGTCCGCGTGTTTGCCGGATGCGCTCGCTCTGCCGCACCACAGCCTCGCTCGATGTGAACCGCCGGTATCTCAGCGACTCGGCCGCACTCACCGGCTTCCGGTAGAGCTTGGCAATCAGGATGTGCGCGATTGCCCGCAGCACCGACTCAGGCGCGCCCTCAAGCAGATCCGAAAGATGCACCTTGATCCGGCCCTCGCGCAGGCGGATCGTCGTATTCAGGCTGGTGAAATGGTAGAACCGGACTTCAAAAGGAGGCATCGGAGCCCGCGGCCGCAGCAGGCGATACTCCTCCTCAAACCATCGAACGATCTCGGGATTCACTGCTTATAGATTACAACCCCGAACTGCCGGCCATGCGGCCCCAGAGCAGCAAGATCATCTTGAACAAAGGCTTGTGTGGAGACAGAGCACCGAATATTTTTCCTGTGCCCTGTGCCCTGTGCCCTGTGCCCTGTGCCCTGCTCAGCTCGGCCCGGTCCCGTTCTTGCCGGCTTCGTCCTTGTGCTCGGCAAAGTACTTCGTCTGGCTCGCGAGCAGCTCCTTCGCCTGGTCACTCGTGCTCTGGGCGGCGTCGAGTGCGGTCTTCCGGGAGAAGTCATACTCGGCGTCGGGCGCAGCCTGTTTCAGTATCTCGGGCCACTTTGCACTGGCCGGCACCAGATCCTTCAGCGCCTTACGAATATCGGCGTGGGCTTCATCGAAGGTGTCGAGATTGTCCTGCAATTCATCCGACAACCGGGTGAACTCCTCGAAGCGCGCACGCAGCTCAGCCTTCCGATCTTCAGCCTTGGGATTGGTGCCCAGATCCTTAATCGCCGAGATGCGTTGCTCAATAAATTTCTGGTAGAGCTTGATGCGTGCCACCGGCTGATCGCGCACCTCTGCGATCTGGTCCGATTCCGACTGGCTGAGCGGATCTCTGTTCTGCTGTCCCGGAGTTGCTCCGGCGGCGGTTCCCGGCGCCGCAACTACAGGGCGCCCCGCGCCCGAGGCCGCAGCGGCAGGGCCCGGCGAAACCGCCAGGCATGCGAGCGCCAGCACGACAGAACCGGTAGACAAGGTATGTTGCATTTGGCCCAACTCCCGAGCTTGCGGCTAGTGAGATGCTACATCCAGTGCAAGGGATGGACGGGAGATCATCGAAATAGGCACTTGCGCCTCGATGCCTCTGTCCACCAGCGAACAGCGAATACCATCCCCGGACACAGGCCCGCTTTCTCTTGAATCGCCGGATCGCGGATATCTGTTTAGTTTCTCGCCAGATGAAGGCGCAGTGGGATTGGACTTCCACATGCTCCCTTCAGGGTGAGGGTCCGCCTATGGCCGCGCTCATCCCCGGCTTCACTGACATCCGTTTCAGCATCCGCCAGCTCCGCAAATCTCCAGGCTTCACGCTGACCGCCATCCTGACTCTCGCCCTGGGCATCGGGGCGGTGGCCTCTGTCTTCAGCGTAGTGAACGCCGTTCTCCTCAAGCCCTTTGCCTATCACGATCCCGGCAGGCTCGTCGTCATGCGCGAAGTGGTCGAGGAGATGCGCGACCAGTATCCCGCTCTCCCCTTCAATTACCTGCACTATCTGCGCCTGAAGAAAGACTCCAAAACCATTGAGGACGCCACCGTCTTCCAAAACCATGGCGTGAGCGTATCGACAAATGACGATCCCCCGCACATCATCGGAGCGGTTTCCGTATCGCCCAACTTCTTCCATGTCCTCGGCGTTCAGCCCATCCTCGGGCGCGACTTCACACCTGAGGAAGCGACGAAGGGTCGCAACAATGTCGTCGTGCTTTCCTGGAACGGCTGGCAGGAGCTGTTCAGCGGCGATCCCAATGTGATCGGGAAAACGCTGCGCATGGGCGGCGAAGCGAATACCGTAATCGGAGTTCTCCCCCGTGACTTCCGCTTTCCTGACATCGCCATGGCTCCCGGTATGCCCTCGAGTGTCAGCAACGCTGCGCCTGCCCGGGCGAACAACATCTTCCACCCGCTCATCCCTTATCCCGGCGCGCTCACCAGCGACACCTTCGACTACAACTTCTCCGTGATCGGCCGGCTTCGTCCCGGCGTCACCATCAGCCAGGCTCGTGCCGAATTGGACGGTCTCCAGAAAGCCCATGCGCTCACGGCCCATCTGCCGATCCACATCGGCATCTACGTGCAGCCTTTTCTTGAGGACGTGACTGCTTCCATCAGCAAGGCTTTGTGGCTTCTCTTCGCCGCTGTGGGAGCTGTGCTGCTCATCGCCTGCGTCAATCTCGCCAACCTCCAGCTTGCCCGCGCCGTCGCCACCGAACGCGAAACCGCTGTCCGCGCCGCACTCGGGGCCAGCCGTTCGCAGCTCGTCATCACCCGCCTCACCGAAAGCTTTGTCCTCGCCGCCATTGGAGGCATCGCCGGCGTCGGTCTCGCATTTCTCGGTGTGCGCCTGCTTATTGCTGCCGCGCCCGCAAACATCCCGCGCCTCAATGATGTGAGCGTGAACCTGCCTGTTCTGCTCTTTGCCGTTGGACTGTCCATCTTCACCGCCGTGCTTTTCGGAGTGCTGCCCGCGCTGCGTTCCCTCCGCGTAAATCCGCAGGCGGCGCTGCAGTCGAATCCCGCCCGCGTCGCCAACACCCGGCAGGGAAGCACGACCCGCGGCCTCCTCGTGGCCGCCGAAGTCGCCTGCACTGTCGTGCTGCTCGTCATTACCGGATTGGTCTTGCGCAGCTTCTCCCATGTGCTCCGCCAGAACCGCGGCTTCGACTCCAGCCACGTGACCGTCGCCCAGGTCGACCTCTACTCGCCGCAGTATGGAGACTCGCAACCCAATTACAAGGCAGCCAAAACCGCCTTTATTGATCGCGCCCTCGCAGCTCTGGCCCAGCTGCCCGGCGTCCAGTCCGTTGCCATGACCAGCGCCCTGCCATTCACTGGTGAAACCTGGATTGACAGCCTCGACCGTGTCGATCATCCTCTGCCTCCAGGCGAGCAGCCAAAGATCAATGTGCGCTGGGTCAGCCCGGGATATCTGCCTACCATGCGCATCGCGCTCCTCGATGGACGAAACATCTCCGACGCCGACCGCTCCAGCCCGAATCAGGTGCTCATCTCCGAACAGACTGCGCGCGTGGCTTTTCCCGGAGAGAATCCCGTCGGCCACAAGATCAGAGGCTTCGGCGGCGATGACACCGTCAAAACCATCGTCGGAGTCGTAGCCGACGCCCGTGTGAATGGCCTGAAAGACGTTGCCGCCATGGTTTACTTGCCCTACTGGGACAACCCGCCTTGGGGAGTTTCGTTCCTCATGCGCGGTTCGGAGGCGAGCAATGCGATCATGCCGGAAATGCGCCGCGTCATCTGGAATATCGATCCGCAGGTTGCCATTCCAACCATGAAATCTCTCGACGATCAGATATCCGATTCGTTATCCGCTGACCGCTTCCAGACGCTGCTGCTGTCGAGTTTCGGCGCGGCCGCTCTGCTGCTCGCCCTGCTCGGCGTCTATGGAGTGCTCGCTTACTCCGTCTCACTGCGTCAGCAGGAATTCGGCATCCGCATCGCGCTCGGTTCAGATAAATCCCGTCTCACGGCGCTCGTTCTCCGCCAGGCAGCTTGGCCGGTGCTCACCGGAGCCGCGGCCGGCCTTGTTCTTGCCTTCGTTGCAGCGCGATGGGTGCGCAGCCTTCTCTACCAGACGCAGCCCGTCGATCCCGTAGCCATCGCCGGCAGCCTCGCGCTGCTCATCGGAGCCGCGACCCTGGCCGCAGTTTTGCCCGCGCGCCGCGCTGCGCGCATCGACCCCATCGAGGTTCTGCGCAACGAATAAACTCGGCAACCGGGGTCAACGATGCCAGCTATCATTGATCCCGGCATGATCACTCTCGACGAAGCCCAGGTCCGCCGCCACCTCACTTACGAAGCCCTGATCCCCGCGCTCGAGCAGGCGCTCATCCGCTTCTCGACAGGCGAAATCACGCAGCCCGTCCGCAGCGTCCTCCCCGTGTCCGAGTATCACGGCGTCTTCGGACTCATGCCCGCGATCGACGGCGATCTCATGGGCGTGAAGCTGGTCACCTTCTATCACGACAACACCACGCTCCCCACGCACCAGGCCGTCATCCAGCTCTTCAGTGCCAAAACCGGAGAGCCGCTCGCCACTCTCGACGGACGCCTCATCACCGAGATGCGGACCGCCGCCGTCACCGCCATCGCAGCCCGCCTCTTCACCCCGGCGAAGCCTCTCACGCTCGCCATCCTCGGATCAGGAGTGCAGGCCCGCGCTCATCTTCAGGCGCTCCGTGCTGTCCGCGAGATCCGCGAGGTCCGCGTATGGAGTCGTACTCCCGCCCACGCCGAAGCCTTCGCGTACGAAACAAACGCGGCGCCTCTGCCTCTGGCATACGCGATGCGCGGAGCCGACATCGTCGTCGGCGTCTCCAACGTATCCCATCCGCTCATCCTCGGCAGGCATCTCTCGCCGACGGCATTTGTCGCCGCCATCGCCGCTGTGGGAGCCCACAAGCGCGAGATCGATGACGAGGCCATGAACGCCAGCATTATCGTTGAATCCCGCGAAGCCGCCCGTCGCGAATCCGGCGACATCATCGACACCGGCACGCCCATTTACGCCGAGTTGGGCGAAATCCTCGCCGGAAAAATTCCCCTGCCGCCATCCGGCCGTCGCGTCGTTTACAAAGGCCTCGGCATCGCCGCCGAAGACCTCGCCGCCGCCCGCCTCGTTTACGAAGCCGCCTCGTCCTGACGCGGTCTCCAAATGAAATGCAGTGGAATCCCCAGCAGAATGACCGCCGTCCCCAGCAGCGAATTCTTCAGGTTCTCTGCATAGGAGTAGTACAGCAGCACGGCCGCCGCAACCACAAATAACGCCGGCACGACCGGGTATCCCCAAACCCGATACGTCGTGGCCTTCGGCATCCGCCGCCGATAGTAGAAGATTGTCGTCGCCGTGATCATGTAGAACAGCCACTCGGCAAAAATCGCCAGCTCGAAGAGCTGCTGAAAGCGTCCCACCGCCAGCAGAAGCGCCGTCGTCAGCAGCGCCTGCACAACCAGCGAAGTCGACGGGCTCTGGAACTTCGGATGAATATCCGCCATGCGCCGGAAGAACAGCCCGTCTTGCGCCGCTGCAAACGGCACACGCGCGCCCGACATGATAGTGCCGTTGAGAGTTACAAATATGCTCAGCGCCATTACCGCCGAAACCAGCGCCGCGCCCCACGGCCCCGTCACCACTTGGAGCGCCGCGACCGCCGGTCTTGGCTCGGCAGCAATCGTTGCTGCCGGCAGAATGTTCTGGATCGCCGCATTCGTCGCCATGTACAGCACGCCGACAATCCCCAGCCCCGCGATCAGTGCAATCGGCAAGCTCTTTTGCGGATTCTGCACCTCACCCGACACCATCGTCAGGTCGTTCCACCCGTCGTACGCCCACAGTGCTGCAATCAGGGCGATCATGAACCCGCCGAAACCGCCCGTTGCTCCGGTGAACACCGTGCCGAAATTGCTCCAGTGTCCGACGCTTGACGCAAAGCAGAAGCCGGCAATCACCAGGATCAGCACACCCTTGAGCCACGTGAAAACGAGCTGGAAATCCCCGGCCTTCTTGATGCCGAGATAATTCAAGCCGGTCATCAGCCATGTCATGCCGATGGCAAAGATCTGCGCCCAGGTCACCGCCAGGCCGATGTGGAATGCCGTGCCGTCCAGCCATCGCAGAGCGGGAAAGATCGCCAGAGTGCGCGCCAGCCCTGTAGTCACGCTCGCAATCGACGCCGGCTTGGCCACCGCAAACCACGTCCACATGTAAAGAAACGCCGTCAGGTCGCCGTAGGCGCGGCGCAAATACACATACTCGCCGCCCGTATACGGCAGCATCGTGCTCAGCTCTGCATACGTCATTGCCCCGAAGAGCGACAGCAGCCCGCCCACGATCCACGCCAAGTACACCAGCCCAGACGAGCCTGTGGCCCGCATCATCTCGTGAGGAACAAGAAAGATTCCGCTGCCGATCAGCGTTCCTACCACAATCGCTGTGGCATGCGATGTGCGCAGAACTCGCGGCAGTTCGTGCGTATGCTGCTGCTGTTCAGTCAGGGCAGGTTGCAATGCGGCCCGGCTCCCTTGAAGAAAGCCCTCAGGCGAAATGTCTAGTGATAGTGCTTGAGGTCATTCCAGTCTGCCGCATAAGTCTTCTTTCTGCCATAGCAAAGATAGATGTTCCCGCGCTCCCACGGCATCGCCAGTGGATTGTTGCGCACACCCACGATCTTGCACGACGTGTAGTAGGGATTGATCTCGTCCAGCGATGCTCCGCTGACGATAATCATCTCCTGCCCGGTGTAGCCGCGCGGTCCCCAGATCCAGTAGTTCTGGTGTCCGCTGATCGCCTGCGGCAATCCATACTTCGGCCCGAAGAGGTTGATTGCGCTTGCCTCGCCATAGTTGCCCGCGAAGATGCCGGTGACAGCCTGCTCATTCGGAGGCAGCGAGTGATAGATCCCGCTCACCTGCGACACCAGGTCGCTCCATCCAAACCTGTCGGCATAGAACTGCGGGAGAATCGTCGCGTCGTGGTTCTCCGTGTCCTGCGGAGTGAAGCCGATCTTCTTCTCGTAGGCCACAAATTCCTTCGGAGGCAACACCGGAATCGAAAAGGGAAGTGACCGGTAGCCCGCCCACACCAGCACCACGGCATACAGGCCGAGCAGGGCATTTTTCCACACCCGCTTGCGCGCCCACGAAAACCACGCTACTCCGCCGGCCGCAAAAAGCACCGGATACACCGGCGCCAGATAGTAATCCTTGGCGTGCATCGCCATCATCAATGCAATAAACAGCACATACATTACGCCGAAAAAACGAAACGGCCGTGCCGCCCGGCTGACCAGAAACCACGGTACGCCGGCAATCCACACCAGCACCGAGAACGGATTCAGCATCATCACCTGCGCGGCCAGAAATTTCAGCGGCGGCAGCTTCACGTCCTTGTCGCTGTTCTGCACATCGCGCAACCACTCGAGAGTAGGGAAGTGGTAGTGAATCTGCCACAGCAGATTCGGCAGCGCCAGCAGGACCATCAACAGCACCGCCACGCCGAACCACTTGTTCTTTAAAATCCGTCTCTGCGGCGTCAACAGCAGCGCGGCCAGCACGCAGACCAGGAAGAACAGCTCCGAGACTTTGTTCTCGAGGCCCAGTCCCGCGCTCACCCCAAGCACGATCCACCAGTTCCGCACCGACTCCGGCCGCTTCGCCTGCACGATCATGATCAGCGCCAGCGCGCATGTCATCCAGAAGACCGGATCGAAGCAGTTCATCGATAGAAAGCTGTCAATGCCCAGGTACTCGCCCGCCATCAGTACGCCGAGCATCGCCAATGCTGCCGCACGCCGTCCGCCGCCGAGCGCCCACACCATCACGCCGGTCAGAAACACCTTCGCCGCGCCGGCCAGCGCCGGAAATAGCCGCAGAGACCACATATGATCGTGCCCGAAGAGCGTCTCCGTCACCCTTGCTACCAGCGCGATCATGGGAGGCTGATCCACATAGCCGAACGCCAGCCGCTGCCCGCAGATCAGGTAATACATCTCGTCACGAAATATGCCGTATCCCGCGCGCTGCGCAATGATGTTGGTGATGACGTGCAGTGCTATCTTGATCGCCGCAAAGATCAGGCTGATCCAGACGATCAGGCTGAGTTCGGCGCGCTTGGCAGACGTGGGTATTGCTGAGATCGTCGTTGAGCTCATATTGCGATTCTGTGTGACGTCAGTCGGAAATACGTAGGTCACCCGAATAAGTTCCGTGTCGAACGCCAAAAGTCGTTCGACTCACAGCGGATCGTTCAGCACAGGCAGAGGATTCTCAACCTCTTCCACGTGGAAATGCGCATAGATAGTCTCCGCGGTCTTGCGCGGAACCACCGCCGTCAGCGCCTCCATCCCCGCCTGCTGCACGCTGCGCAGGCTACCAAAGTGCTCCAGCAGTCGCGTTCGCGTCCGCGCGCCGACTCCCGGAATCGTGAGCAGCTCCGAATCCCGGTCGCGCATCTCCCGCCGCTTGCGATGGTACGCAATCGCAAACCTGTGCGATTCGTCCCGTACACGCTGGATCAGATGCAGCACCGGAGATCGCCGCTCCAGCACTACCGGCTCATTTTCCTGCCCGTACAGATAGATAATCTCTTCGCGCTTCGCAATCGAAGCCAGCGGCTGCGTCGTCAGCCCCAGTTCCTCCAGAGCCTCCGCAGCCGCGTGCAGTTGCCCGAGCCCGCCATCCACAAGGATCAAACTCGGCATGGTGCGCTTCTCTTCGACGATCCGCCGGTAGCGCCGTCCAATCACCTCGCGCATCGACGCGAAATCGTCCACGCCTTCCACCGTCTTGATCTGGAACTTCCGGTAGTCCGACTTCTTCATCGCGCCGTCTTCCCACACCACCATCGACGCCACCGTCTCCGCGCCCTGGATGTGCGAAATATCGAAGCACTCAATCCGGCGCGGCAACTCCGGCAACATCAGCACATCCTGCAGCGCCTCGCGAATTGCCTTCTGCGACGGCTGCAACACCCGGAAGCGCTGATCGTAGCTTTGCTTCGCATTCTGCCCGGCCAGGTCCACCAGCGACCGCTTCTCGCCGCGCACGGGAACGGCAATCTCCACCCGATGTCCGCTGCGCTCTGCCAGCAGCGCCGCCAGCACCGCGCGATCCGCAAAGTCCACCGGCAGATACACCGCCCGCGGCACGTACTGCTGATCAATATAGAGCTGCTTCAGCAGCGCCGAGAAGAAGGCCCCAGCCTCAAACTGCCGCCGCTCAGGCTCCGGACCGGTTTGCTCGGCGCTCTCCTCCTCCGCGCCTGCTTCCACCAGCAGCACCGAATCCACATCTTCCCAGAACAGCTCCCGCCGATCGACAATCTTCCCGCCGCGCATGTGAAAGAGGTTCACCGCCAGCATTCCGTTCTCGTAGTGATAGCCAAACACGTCCGCATCGTCGCTGTCCGCCGACGCAATCCGCTGCTTCTCGTGCAACTGGCTGATCGTCACCAGCAGATCGCGATACTTGGCCGCCAGCTCAAATTGCTCCGCTGCCGCCGCGTTCTCCATCCGCTCCTCGATGGACTTCGCCAGGTCTGCACCGCGGCCATCCAGAAACATCTGCGCATCGCGCACCGCCTCGCGGTAAATCTCCGGAGTCGTCAAACCCTCCACGCACGGCCCCAGGCAGCGCTTGATGTAGTACTGCAGGCAGGGCCGCGGATGATACCGCGACAGGTCCAGCTTGCAGCTTGGCAGCAGAAAACTCCGGTGGATGAGCTCCGCGATCCGATACGCCAGGTTTCCAGGAAAATACGGCCCGTAGTACGCGCTGCCATCCTTGCGCAGCCGGCGTGTCACAAACACCTTGGGGTACCGGTCCGCTAGCGTGAGCTTTACATACGGATAGGTCTTGTCATCCCGCAGCAGAATATTGAAGCGTGGCTTGCGCTGCTTGATCAGATTGTTTTCGAGCGCCAGAGCCTCGTGCTCGTTATCCACCAGGATGTAATCCACATCCACGGCATCGCGCATCAGCGATCCCGTTTTGGCGTTCGCTTGCGCCGCTTCCAGCAGATACGACCGCACCCGTGACCGCAGATTCTTCGCCTTCCCTACATAGATCACTTCGCCGTCGGCGTTCTTGTACAGATACACGCCGGGCCGCGTCGGCAAAGCCCGAATCTTCTCCTGTAAATCCATCTCAGCTCTTCAGTCTAGCCGCTTCGATCCGGCGGCGCAGTCGAGCATCCCGAATTACTCCGAAGTACGTAAAAGCTACTCGATTTCACCGCTGTCAATGCATCGTCAAACAGATGAACAATCTCATATAAATCCATCTTTTAAAGCCACTTACATGACTCGCTGCACCTTTGGCAGGTGTCGTGCATTTTCACCGTTTGGGAACCCCCGGCCGAGTTCGGTCTGGCTGCCCATGCATCTAAAGTTCAAATAGGGAGTTTCGACCACCATGACTAATAGCAAAATC
>Ga0335073_10011161_pt1 | contig 12622 bp, 4 predicted proteins | sample Lox_Sample_22_FD_207093 | JGI IMG/M metagenome (GOLD analysis project Ga0335073, IMG submission 207093) | Soil microbial communities from Loxahatchee National Wildlife Refuge, Florida, United States - Lox_Sample_2.2 | ecosystem: Environmental > Terrestrial > Soil > Wetlands | place: USA: Florida...
ACGGGATGGAGACCGACGGTTCCCCGTACGGGGTGGCGTTCGCCAGCTGCGTCGTGGTGGGCGCGGGGACGTCGGCCGCGGTGACCGTGTAGCGCAGGCCGGCGAGCGGCTCGCTCGTCACCACGCCAGTGCTGGTCGCGACGTTGAAGCGGAGCCCGGCCTGCGCGGCCGCTCCGACGCCGCCGGCCTGGCCGGGCGGGAACGCGAAGCCGGTGGCGTCGGCCAGGTCGGGCAGCCACGGCTGGTTGTACGCGGGGTCGATGGTGATGGTCACGGTGCGGGCCGGGCCCGCGATGGCGCCGGGGAGCACCGCGCCGACACGCTGGAAGCCCGCGAAGGAGGACCCGCTCGCCTGCGCGTTGGCGACATTCCAGGACAGGCCGTCATAGCTGTCCATGGCGGCGATGCGCACCAGGCTGGGATACGGCGGCCCGCTGACGCTGAACAGTTCCTTACTGAAGAGGCTGACGCTGGCAGGCACGGCCTTGGTGTAGTCACGGAACCCGGCCAGCGGGCTCGGCAGGACCGTGACGTCGGACGGCGGCGCCACGTACAGCACCACCCGGCGATGGTCGCTGGCGCCGGGCAGCCGCGGCCCGACGACCACGGCACCCGCGCCGGCCACGGCGAGCACCGCGGCGCCGGCGCCGAGCCGCTGCCAGGGGCGCTGCCTGCCGACGGTGGTGCGCTGGCTGGTCCCGCGCTGCTGCCGCGCGGCCGCCCAGGCGAGAGCCAGGGCGGCGAAGCAGGCCCCCTGGAGGACGGCGGCGGTCGGCTCGGCCGCGCCGAACAGGATGCTCAGCGCGACGACCACGGCGGGCGCGGCGGCGGGCAGCAGCACGGCGGAAGTGCGGCGGGCGAGCGCGTGCCCCGCCACCCCGCTGAACAGGCCGAGCAGGTACGGCAGCACGAGCAGCCCGGCCGACCGGCCGACCGGCCGGGCGGTGGTCAGCAGCTGCTCCCAGCCGCTGACGGCCGCGCCGACGATGGCGTGCAGCGTGGGAAGCGTCGGCAGCGTCGGCGCTCCCGCCTGGCTGATCAGGCCGCCGAAGAGCAGGAACGCGAGGATGGCCGCGGCCGCGGCCGCGAGCAGCGGAAGGCGCAGGCGCTGGCACACATGGCTGAGCACGACCCCGAGCACCGCCCCGGCCGCCCCCGCCGCGAGGTAGGAATGCCCGCCGTAGGCGGTGCGGAAGCCGACCACGCCGATGACCGTGAGCGCGAGCAGCGCGAGGACGTCGATCGTCTCGTCGCGGCTCGGCAGCAGCGCGGACGCGCCGCGCCAGGCCGGCGCCGGGCGGGTTGGCCCGGCGCTGTCCGGGCCGGTCTGCGCCGTGATCGTCACCGGGGTCATGCGTCCACCGCGTTGAGCAGCATCGGCAGGTTGGCGAGGTCACGCAGCCCGAGCACGGTCAGGTCGCCTGAGCGGCTCACGCCCGGCGGCGCGTCCGGCTCGGCGCGCAGCGCGAACACCCGGACGTCCGGGCCGAAGTACACGGACGCGGCCTTCAGCGCCCGGAACGGGATGACGCTGCCGGTGATCAGCATCAGCACCGTGGTGTCGGTGGCCAGCCGGTACGCGCGGCCTGCCAGGGTCGTCAGATCCTGGCCGTGGTCGGCGAGCGCGCCACGGGACAGCGTGTCAAGGACGCGGTACCGGCTTGAGCTGGTCGTCGCGTGGCCGGCGGCCACCAGGCAGACGTCCTGCTGGTCCTGGACGGCGCGCACGCTGATCGACCCGGCCACGCTCATCGCGAGCTCGAACTCCGCCGCGGTGCGGTAGCTGGCGCTGGCCCCGTCGACGACGATGGCGAGCTGGCGACGGCGGGTGTCCTGGAACTGGCGGACCAGCAGCTTGCCCGCCTTCGCTGTGGACCGCCAGTGCACGTGGCGGCGGTCGTCGCCTGTGACGTAGTCCCGCAGGGTGTGGAACGCGAGGTCGCTGGTGGACAGGTCGCGAGTCGCCTGGCCTTCCAGGTCGCGCTGCAGGCCCGGGCTGAGCGAGTCCAAGCCGATGATCGTGGGATGCACGAACAGCTCGACCAGCTTCTGCTCGACGGCGTCCCGGCGCAGCAGCCCCAGCGGGTCGGTCCGCACCGCGGCCGGCGGGCCGATCGGGATGACGGCCCGGCGGTGGGTGGGCACGACGAACAGCTCGTCGTGGCTGGCGCCGGCGGCCAGCGAGGGGATCAGGAAGGTGGCGCGGCCCGCGCCGACGGGCACTTCGACGCTGAGCTGGCGCATCCGTGCCCGGGACCGGTTGGCGGCGACCAGGCGGCCCGACGCCGGCGAGCCGACGCTGACCCGGGCCGGGTCGAGCTCGATGGTCACGTCAAGGCTCGGCTTGCCTACCACGAAGCCGATGGCGATAAGCAGCGCGATCGCGCAACAGGCCGACACCAGGAAGAGCTCCTGCCAGCCGAGGCGGAGCCCGAGCAGCCAGGCCCCGGCCGCGACGGCGAGGGCGGCGCGGCCGGCGGGCGTCGTCGCCCGCCAGGCGGGCCGGACGGCGCGCAGGACCGGTGCCAGGCTGGTACCGAACGAGACGGGGATTCCTGCCATCGCTAAGCGCCTCGCCCGGCTGGCGGCCTGACCTGGGTGAGCAGCTGGGCGACGACGTCCTCGACGGTGACGCCCGAGAACTCGGCCTCGGCGTCAAGCAGCAACCGGTGGCTGAGGACGGGCAGGGCCAGCTCCTTGATGTCGTCAGGAACCACGTAACCGCGGCCGTCGGCCAGCGCCCAGGTCTTGGCGGCGCGGACATAAGCCAGGCAGCCGCGGACGCTGAGCCCGAGCCTGACGTTACGAAGCTGGCGGGACTCGGAGGCGAGCTGGCTGACGTAGCTGAGGATGGCCGGGTCCACGTGCACCAGGTCGGCGAGCTGGGACATCTGGACGACCACCTGGGAGGTGATCACGTTCTGCACCATGGCGGCGCGGTCGCGTGTCGCCGCGCTGGCCAGCAGCGCGACGGTGGAGGCGTGGTCGGGGTAGCCGAGGCTGGTCTTCATCAGGAACCGGTCGAGCTGCGCCTCGGGCAGCCGGTAGGTGCCGGCCTGCTCGATCGGGTTCTGCGTGGCGATCACCATGAACGGCCGGCCCACAGAATGCGGGGTTCCGTCGACCGTGACCCGGCTCTCTTCCATGACTTCGAGCAGCGCGGACTGGGTCTTCGGCGAGGCCCGGTTGATCTCGTCGGCGAGCACGATCGTCGCGAAGATCGGGCCGTTGTGGAAGTCGAAGGTCCCTGCTCGCTGGTCGTAGATCGTCACCCCGGTCACGTCGCTTGGCAGCAGGTCGGGTGTGAACTGGATCCGGCTGTGGGTGCCCTGCACCGAGTTGGCGATCGCCTTGGCGAGCGAGGTCTTCCCCGTGCCGGGGAAGTCCTCGAGGAGCAGGTGGCCCTCCGACAGCAGGCAGGTGAGCGCGAGCCGGACGATGTGCTGCTTGCCGAGCACGGCCTGCTCCACGTTGGACACAAGCGCGCCGAAGGCCCGTGAGAACCAGTTCGCCTGGTCGGACGACACCACTGGCGCGGCCGCGGTTGCTGTGGTCATGGTTTTCCTCGGTTCCTTCGCGCTATGTCTTGTAGCTGCCTGACGCGCTCGTCGAGCCAACGGTGATGTTGATGGTTACTGTTTCGCCGTCCGGGGCGTGGACGCACTGGGTGTAGAAGGACGTGGCGCCGCCGCCATTGGTGACGATGACGGCGTTGTTCCAGCCCCGGTCGATGGTGCCCGAGGGGACCGGCCAGTACTGGCCGCCGCTGTCTGAGCAGGAGTAGTACACGTCGGAATTGACGGGGAAGCTGGCGACCGAGACGAGGAAGTTGTAGCACTGGTCGGTCGTGACGCACGTGCCGGTGCCATTCGTGACCTGCTCGTTGTTGCCCTTGGCGACGGAGACGCTAGCGGCGGGCGGCGGCGGGGCCGCCGTGGTCGCGGTCGCGGTGACCGTTCCCGTGGCGGGTGCTCGCTGATTCGCGGTGTCGGTGACGTACGCGGTGATGGTGCCCGTCTGGCTGTAGCCGTAGTTGACGGTGGTCGCGCCGTTGTAGTTACCGGCGGCGGGGACGCCGTAGGGAGTGCACCCGCCGTTGATGCAGACGGTCAGGGTGGCGGTCAGGCCGTCGCTCGTGGCGCCCCAGGTGTAGTTGATCGACGTCCCGTTCTGGGTCGCGGTCACGGTCGGGTTCGCCGGCGCGCCGTAGGGGGTCGCCGTGCCCGCGTCGACCGGCGCCGCCGAGCACTGGCCGGCGTCGTTGCAGGCCTCAAGATAGACGGTGTAGGCGGTGCCGTTGGTGAGCCCGGTGATCGACTCGGTCGCGACCGTGCCGGGGGTGAGCCCGGTCCACTGCTGGGCGGTGGCGGTGGCGCTGAAGTCGGGCTCGTCGAGCGCGTACTCGACGTAGCTCAGCTTCGCCGAGTGCGGATACGGGACCGTGAACCGCACTTGCACCGTGCCGCTGCCATAGCTTGGCCCCGTGTTCGCGGGAGCGGCCGCGACGGTGGCCCCGGTAGGCTCATCCGGCGCGAGCGCCGCCTGTATCGGCGCGCTCATGGCGCTGTTCTGCTCGCTGCCGGGATTGTTCGTGGCGGTGACCGCGAACTCGTACCAGGTGTCGTCGCTGGTGATGTTGAACGACTTCTCATAGTCGCCGGATGAGCTGGCGAAGTCGCCGGGCGGGTTCGGCCCGGCCAGGTCGGCGGTGTCCTCGGTCCACGGACCGCTGGCGGACGGCGCCGTGTAGACGTGCACGGTGTAGTCGCTGACCGGCCGGCCGTTGCCTTCGGCGGCGGTCCAGCTGACCGTGATCGCCTCCTCCGCCGGGTCCGGCACTTCCGCGCCGGACGCCGTGGGGCCGCCGGTCCATACCGGCTTGCCGAACGGGCTGTCCTTGACCCACGTGCTCCACGGCCCGAAGCCCTGGACGCCGGTGCTCAGCTCGTTGATGGCCTGGACGCGGAACTGGTAGGAGGCTCCGTTCAAGAGCCCGTGGAACGTGTTCCTGGTCACCACCCCGAGCGTGGTGAGCGGCACGGACCCGCGCCCGGAGCTCATCTCCACCCGGTAATGGGTCGGCGCCGTGCCGGTGTACCCCGCTGGCTGCCAGCTCAGCGTGATCTCGCCGTCTCCAGGCGTGGTGGCGAGGCCGGTCACCTCGCCGGGCACCGCGTTGGGTTCCGCGGTGGTTCTGGCACTGTCACCGCTGGGGCCGTCGCTGTTGGTCGCCGTGACGTAGACGGTGTAGGTGGTGCCGTTGGTCAGCCCGGTGATCGTGCACGGGGACGCGGCGCACTGGTGCGGCTCATTGTTCGTGTAGACCGTGTACCACTCGACCTGGGCGCCGTTGGGCGCGGCGGGGCCGAACGACACCACGAGGGTGCGGCTCGAGGCGGTCGCGGACGGCGCGCCAGGAAGGCCCGGGTGGCCGATGACCGTGACCGTGATCGCGACGCTTATCTCCCTGTCCGCCCTGCCCGGCACGTCGGTCACGGTCGCGACGAGGCTCATCGTCCCGTGGGTGTCCGGGCCGGGCACGATCGTCACCGTCGAGCCGCTCTTGGTGACGGTCGCCTGCCCGCCCGGCTGGGTGACGGCCACCACTTGGATGTCCGGCTGGGCGAGGGGGCTTGTGACGTACTGGCTGAGGTCGACAGTGACGCTGTGGCCGGCCTTGACGGTGACGCTGACCGCGCTGGCGGACGGCGGCGGCGCCTTGACGACGACGACGTGCAGCTCGCCCCCGGCGGTCCCGCCGGCGGGGGTGATCCGCAGGATCCCGGTCGTGCCGGGAGCCGCGTCGCTCGCGCCAGCGAGCTGGAGGCTGGCGCCGCCTGGGACGCTGGCGCTGATCCCGGCGGCGGCCCTGACCCAGGCAACGGTGTAGCCGGGCGCGTGCTGCGCGACCGTGGTGTCCACCCAGACGTGGCAGAGCTGGCCGATGTCGTAGACCTGCGCGGCGCCGCCCTCGACGACCGGGAGCACGCCGGACGGGCAGCGCAGCACGGGCACGTCGGGGCCGACCTGGACCGGGATCGTCACCGTGGCGGTGTGCCCGTGCGGGTCCTGGAGCGTGGTCCCGTCGTACACCTGCACCGACACCGCGCCAGGCCCTGTGTAGCCGCCGGCCGCGTGCACCACGAAAGCGGCGGCCTGGTTCGCGGTCACGCTGATGTCGCCGGCCGGGGAGGCGCTGAGCTGGTCGAGCGTGGTGATCCGCAGCTGCCGGCCGGCGGTGTCGGTGAGGACCTGCGACAGCGGCACGGTTACCGTGCCGTTCCGCTTGAGGGAGATCCGCGCCCCTGGCCTGAGCCGTATCGCGGTGGCGGCGGTCCCCGGGACGTAGACGACCGCCGTCGCCGTCAGCCCGTCGGGCGCGGTGACCTGATAGGGGACCTCGCGGGGCTGCGCGGCGAGCGGGATCGTCACCGACGCGCCGTGCACGGTGACCCCGGCCGGGACCCAGCTGATCCGCAGGTCGTCCGGCGACCCGACCGGGTCGTCGTCGTGCTTGAGCACGTTCACGGTCACGGTGGCGGCGCCGGGCGCTGGCGGCGGGGCGACGGCATCGCTCGCGATGGGCGGCACCTTCGCGCCATCAACGGCGTGCACGATGACCTGGGCCAGCGACGGGGTCGACCCGTCGGTGATCCCGTACGTGAACTCCGCCGGCGGATCGGACGGCGACGCGGGCACCTGGAGATAGACGTAGTCGCCGTCGAGGCGCACCCCCGAGGGCACCGATTTGTTGGTCTTGGCGAGCGGCAGCACGGTCGCCGTGTCGCCAGGGGCGACGTAGTCGCTGGCGAGCACGTTCCAGTGCAGCGGGACACCGGGCGGCGCGCTGATCACGTCGTCGACCGCGACCGGCGGCTGCGGCGGCCCGGGCGGCAGGATGCCGATCCGCACCTGGGCGGTGCCCGTGAGGCCGTACGGGTCGGCGACCTGGTAGGTGAACGTGTCGGTCCCCACGGAGTCCGGGTAGGACTGGTAGGAGATCGTGTCCGGGCCGATGGCGACGACGCGGCCGAGCGCTGGCGGCACCGTGACCCCGGTGACCGTGACCGAGTCTCCGTCCGGGTCAACCCCGTAGACCGGGATCTGGATGACCGCGATGTCCCCGGCGGTTTCCCTGGTGTCCACCTCCTCAGGGACGGGCGCCTGGTCCGGGTGGTCCTTGGACGGTGGCGGCTCGATCGTGACCGCGAGGTAGCCGGTCGCGGTCGCGCCGCTTGAGTCGGTCGCGACGTAGCTGACAGTCGTCTCCTGCTCGCTCTTGACCATCGGGGCGACGACGCGCACGTCGGCGCCCTGGACGCTGGCCAGCAGCCCCGGCAGGGCGGGCGAGGCGGCCGGCGGCACGCCGGCGAGCGAAACCGGCAGCCCGATGGAGCTGGCGTCGCCCGCGAGCACGCTGACGGCGGCGCTGTCCCCCGCGCGGACGGTGACCGACGTCCCCTCGGTCGTGATCTGGTCGGCCGACAGGTCCGCGGGCACGGCGGAGACGGCGACGGTCCCTGTCGCGCTGCCCCTGCCGTCGCTGACCGTGTACGTCACCGTGGCGGTCATGCCCGGCCGCGGGTCGTCGGCGCTGATGCGCAGCCACTGCTGGCCAACGACCGTGACCTGGACGCCAGGACTGCCGGACACGGCGCTTGTCACGCCGAGAACCAAGCCCTGCGGGTCGTAGTCATCCGCGAGCACGTCCACGAGGGCGGGCTGCTCGCCGTGCAGCACCGCGACGTCGGGGGTGGTGACCGGCGGCAACGGCGTTCCGGTCGCCGGGATGACGTGGACGCGGATCGTGCCGGTCTGGACAGGGGCGGCGCCGAAGGCGACCTGGTAGGTGAGGAAGTAGTCCCCTGGCCGCGGCGCCGTGAACGTCACCGCGCCCGTGGCCAGGTCAGTGGCGGCGGTGGCGCCCGCGGCGGTGGCCCCCGCGATGGCGGCCGGCGCGGCGAGCGCGAGCGTGGCGGCCGGGTTGGTGGGATCGACACCGGGCAGGTCGCTTGCCAGCGGGTGCAGCGTCAGCGGCGCGCCGGCGAGGGCCTGCGCGGAGACTGGTTCGGCTATCGGCGGCACGAACTGGGTGGACGACGAGCCGACGACGGTGACCGTCAGGGTTGCCGCAGTGGGCTTGGCGACACGGCCGTCGGTGACCCCGTACTTGATCGTCACGGTCCGCCCGGCAGCGGTCTGCGGCGCGGTGAACGAGATCGCCCCGCCGGTAGTGACGCTGGCGGACCCGGCGCCGGGCGGGACCGTGACCGACCCGCTGTCCACGTAGAGCGGGTCGCCGTCGAAGTCGCGCCAGTAGCCGATGACCGGGACGACGAGGGTCCCCCCTGAGGCGACAGACAGGCGCGGCTGCTGATAGCCGGGCTGCGGGTAGGGCGGATCGTTCTGGTTGCCGGCGCGCGGCACCAGCGTCACCTCGGACGAGGCGACGTGCCCGCGTCCGTCGCTGATCGTGTACTGGAAGTGCGCGTCGGCGTTCAGCGTGCCGACGGTGGCGAGCACACTCTCCCCGTCCGGCGCTATCGCGACGGCGACCCCCGGCTGGTCGGGCTTGCCGACCGCGATGACCTGGTAGGTCAGCCTGGCCGGTCCCTTGTCGACGTCGAGGACGTGCACGTCCGTGGTGCGGTCGGGCCGGACGCCCTGCGTGTAGGGCTTGGCGGTGAGCGGCGTCTTCTCGTTCTGCGCCTGGATCGGGGCCGTGGAGCTTGACTTGCCCGGCGTGAGCTGCTGCTGCCACTTCGGCGTCACGTTGGTGATCTTGGTGTCGACGAGGAACACGCCGCCGTCGGCCGTGTCGTTGAGCACGACCTCGTCGTTGTTGACGCGGAACACCAGGTCCGGGTCCGCCGAGGCCAGCGTGAACGCCTGCTCGCGCGGGCTGCCGCAGGTGCCGAAGTAGCTGCCGCTGTCGCCGTTGTTCCACGCGGCGTACACGCAGCCGCCGACCTGGACCGGCGCCGCGGCGCCGCCGCTATGCCCGGAGCTCAGCGTGGCCGGCTGGCCAGAGCCCAGATTCACGCTGTACAGCGCCTGCCCGATGGCGGCGACCACGAAGCCGCTGGCGTCCGACGACTGCTGGAGCTCGAAGGCGGTCGAGGTGCCCGCGGCCGACGGGCTGAACGTGCGCCCGCTGTCGGGCAAGTACAGCGTCTTCCTTGTGACGTCGGCGACGACCGGGACGTTCCCGACGGTGGTGACCTGCATCGCGTCAGACGCCGACCACGCCGACGGCAGGCTGGAGATAACGGACCGGGCGCCGCCTTCAGGGTAGCTCCATAGCCGGCCGCCGCCGGCCACCCAGACGGTGTCGTCGGCGCCGACGGCGACGGCGGCGTTCGCCGGCAGGCGCGTGAGCGGCTTGGCGGCCGAACCGAGGGCGGCCAGGCTGCCGCCGCCAGCCTCCAGGGTCGTCGTGCGCAGGGTGTGGTCAGTGCCGACCACCGCGATGGTGGTGTCACCGAGGGCTACCAGGCCTGGGGTAGTGGCCACGGCCGTCCCGGAACCGGAGAACGCGGTCTGGTAGGCGTCGACCGCGTACATCTTCCCCGCGCTCGCGTCGTAGGCGGCGACGAGCGGACCGTCCTGCCACACGTCGAGCTCAGGGTTCGGGCTATCAGGGATGAGCTGGCCGTCGAGCTGGGCGATCGGCTTGACGAAGCGGCCGATGGCGCCCTCGCCCGGCTGGTTGTCTGTGACCCAGATGCCGCCGTCGTTTAGGCTGAGGTGCTGGACAGGGAAGCCGTGCGAGGTCGCGGCGAGCGCGGCGAACGTGGCGACGGCGACACCCAGAACCACGGGTGTGCCGAACCGGCGCGAACCCATAACGAACCGACGCAAGACCTGCCCCCCTGCGGCAACGCCCAGGCCAGCGTTCCCATCAGCACACTGACCGCCCCATCAGGACGCACTCGGCCCCGTATTGGCGGAACGGAACGCATATTAGGGATTTCCCGCGCCGCCTGCCGACGAATTCGGAACATCAATCCCTAAACGTTGCGGACGTGGACCGCGAGTTTTTCCGCCTTAACAGAAAGTGATCTCAGCAGGTTCCCTGCCACAATATATTGATGATCATAAATATCTTCTGCATTGTCCGCTATCCCCGGACAAGGCCGGACAGCGCGAAAACCGTAAACCGGCCTGGCATGGCGCCGTCACCCCCGCCACAGCCAGGTGGGGGGGCGGGAGACGGCCGGGACCGTTCGGGATAACGGGCTTGAACTTAAGCGGCTGAGCAGCGAGTCGCGGAGGGAGAAGTCTGACCCGTCGCCGCCCGCACCACCGTGACGGTGATGCAGACGGCCTGGTGGCTGGTCGCGGGCACCAGCAGCGTGTGCTCGCTCGTGCGGCCAGACGCCTGGCCGCCGGCGACTTCGTCCCATTCGAACCAGTCACCCGGCTTGGGGCCGGCGTAGGTCCAGGTGAAGCGCACTTGCCGTGCGTTCACCCGGGCCGGCGTAATCTTAGGCACGCCCGGGGGGAGGCCCAGGTCGGGGCCGATGCCGCTCTGGCCGGTCCCGGACGACTGCGTGGCCTGCGCGCCTGGCTGGCCGCCGGAGTGATGGCGGAACACGAGCACGGCGCCGGCCGCCACGAGGACAAGCAGGACGCCGCCGGCGGCAGCGACGACGCGCCCGGAACGGAAGGGCCGGGCCGGGGGACCAGGGTCCTGTCCGGCCGGCGGCGCGGTGTAATCCGGGCGGACGACTGCGGGGCGGACCCGGGTGGACGCCTCGGGGGGCTCAGCCGGAATCTGGCGATCGCGCGGCGGCGCGGCAAGGCCCGCGAACCCCGCCCACGGGTCGGCGACGGCGCCGCGCGACCCGGTGACGGCGAGGTGCTGAGGCGGGGGCGGGTAGTGGGCGGCTGGCCGCGGATCGATGCGGCGCGGGCCGCGGGCACGGGTCGGGTCGCCGTCGCCGCCATCCGGCGCCCACGACGCGGAGTGGCGCCCGCCCCGCATGCTGGTGGCGTCGCTGTCGGCGGCCGGGGGCTCCGCGGGCGCCGGCGACTCGTCGGCGGGCAGGACGGGCTGGGTGAGCGGCAGCCGCATCTCCTGCTCGACCGCCTGCAGGGCGCGGACCAGGTCAAGCGCCGTCTGCTGGCGTGCGCCCGGCTCCTTGGCCATGGCCTGGCGCAGCAGCCGCTCAAGGCTGTCAGGCACGTCGCCGCGCCCGGTGCGCGGTACCGGGTCGGACTTGATGCGGCGCATCAGCGCGTAGCTGCTGTTGTCGCCGCCGGGCTGCTCGAACGGGGAGTGGCCGACAAGCAGATGCCAGAGCGTCGCCCCGAGCGAGTAGACGTCTGAGCGCTCGTCTCCCGCAGAGGTCCCGTACAAGACCTCGGGTGGCGACCACGGCACCGACATTCCCTCGGGACCGTCGGCCCCCTTCGTGGTGGCGATCCCGAAGTCGGTCAGCGCGGGCGCGCCGAACTGGCCGGTGAGGATGTTCTGCGGCTTGATGTCGCGGTGCAGGATGTCGCTGCGATGGCTGGTCTCCACGGCACCGCCGATCTGGATGCCGATCTTCAGCACCTCGGCGACGGGGAAGTGGGCGCGCCGCGCGCGGACGCTGAGGTTGGCCTGAGGGTAGTACTCCATGGCCAGGTACGGGCGCCCGTCCGGGGTGAAATCCGCGTCGAACACCTGGACGATATGGGGATGGTTGCCGAGGCCCGCCGCGACCTTGGCCTCGTCGATCAGCCGGCGGCTGGCCGCATCCGACATGCCGGTTTCGTTCAGGACCTTGACAGCGACTTTCCGGCCAAGCACCTGCTGCTCGTAGAGGTAGACCTGAGCGTTGCCGCCAGAGCCGATGTGCTGCAGGAACCGGTAGCCGGGCAGGTCTGGCGGTGCCTGGCCGGGGACGGGCGACGCGCTCATTCGGTTACCTCGTAGCGGAAATCGATGCCGTCTGCCAGGGTGACGACAGTGCCGGGCGGGATCGGCAGCGCCTCACCAGGGCGCAACTGCTCGGCGTCGCGGCCGGGCAGGGTGACCAGTGTCCCGTTGGTGGAGTTGAGATCGGTGACGAGCACGTGCCAGCCGTCCAGGCTGACGCGCAGGTGGGTGCGGGAGATGTCGCCGTCGCTTGGCAGCTTGACGATGTGCGGGCGCTCTTCGCCGGCTTCGCCGCTGAAGTCGGCGCGCGGCGAGCGGCCCATGACCACGCCACGGTCAAGGGCGATGACGTCGCCGCTTGACAGCCGAAGGACGCCGAGCACCGGCCTGGGCACCGTCACGGGATCCTGCTGCGGCAGCGGCGCGCCGCAGCGCCAGCAGACCGAATTGGTCGGCGGGTTCGCGTGCGCGTCCGGGCACAGCAGGGCGTGCACAGTCGGGCCGATGCGGTCGGGAGCGACCGGCCTGGCCGCGAGCCGCTGCAGGTCAGCCCGCGTGATGGTGGGCCCGTCGTCGGTGTTCGGCGGCGTGGCGGCAGGCTGCGGGCCTGGCGGTGAGGCCCACGGCACCGCGTCGATCAGCCCGCCCGGCGAGATCAGCCCGCGCGGCGGGGCCGCTCCGCCCGACGGCGCGGGGGGCGCCGGCGGCACCGGCGGCACCGGCGGCACCGGCGGCCAGCCTGGAGGCGGGCCAGGA
>Ga0335073_10011162_pt1 | contig 12622 bp, 8 predicted proteins | sample Lox_Sample_22_FD_207093 | JGI IMG/M metagenome (GOLD analysis project Ga0335073, IMG submission 207093) | Soil microbial communities from Loxahatchee National Wildlife Refuge, Florida, United States - Lox_Sample_2.2 | ecosystem: Environmental > Terrestrial > Soil > Wetlands | place: USA: Florida...
CTTCACCGGCCTTTGCTACGCCGAACTGGCGTCGATGATCCCCATCGCCGGCTCCGCTTACACCTACACCTACGCCACGATGGGCGAACTGATCGCCTGGATCATCGGCTGGGATCTCATCCTTGAGTACGCCTTCTCCAACATGGCCGTCAGCGTGGGCTTTGCCGAGCACATGGTTGATCTGCTCGACTGGTTCGGCATTCACCCTTCCCTGCGCTGGATCTCGCCCGCTTACCTGCCCAGCGGCCTGCAGGATCTCGCCGGCAACAACCTCTACAACCCCGGCTGGCACTTCGGATTTAACCTTCCCGCATTCCTCATCGTCATGCTGCTCACGGTTATCCTCGTGCGTGGCATCCGCGAGTCGGCTGAGACTAACAACGTCATGGTGCTGCTCAAGATTGCCGCCATCCTCATCTTCGTCGCGGCCGGAGCACACTTCGTGAAGCCCACCCACTGGCATCCCTTCTATCCCAACGGATGGTCGGGCGTTCTCACCGGCGGCTCCATCATCTTCTTCACCTATATCGGATTCGATTCCGTCTCTACAGCCGCCGAAGAGTGCAAGCACCCGCAGCGCGACGTACCCATCGGCATTATCGCTACGCTCATCGTCTGCACCGTGCTCTATATCGGTGTCGCCGTAGTCCTCACCGGCATCACGAAGTGGAACGTGATGATCGACGACGCTGCGCCCGTCGTCAATTCGCTTAAGCGCCTCTACCTTGCCCACCCCACGGCGACGCTCCACTGGGTCCGCCTCGCGGTTCTCATCGGAGCCATCCTGGGCATGATCTCCTCGATCCTCGTCTTCCAGATCGGCCAGGCCCGCGTGTGGTTTTCCATGTCGCGCGATCGTCTGCTGCCCAGCGTCTTTTCCCACGTTCATCCGCGCTTTCGCACGCCGGCCGTCGCCACCTGGGTTGCGGGCTTTGTGGTCGGATTGCCTGCCGGCCTGCTCGACATCGGCACGTTCTCCGACCTTTCCAACATCGGCACGCTTTTCGCTTTCGTCCTCGTATCTGCCGGCGTGCTCATCCTGCGCTATAAAGATCCCACCCGCCACCGCGGTTTTCGCGCGCCTTTTGGACCGATCTTCCCCGTCCTCAGCATTTGCTTCTGCATCCTGCTCATGGCGGGGTTGCCGATCATGACCTGGCTGCGCTTCTTCATCTGGCTCGCCATCGGCCTCGTCATCTACTTCACGTACTCACGCCACCGCAGCGAGTTTGCCAAATCACGTTAGCCTCAGAGCGCTGAGTACCTTTACCTGACGTCTCCTGCTCAGCGTCTTGCGTCATGAGCTTTTCCACCATAAGGTAGCGGCGCCCCGCAATTTCGCGAGGCACCGCTCCACTCCACTGCCGTCCTACAGTCTCCAGTCCCTGGCCCCTAGGCGTTTCTCGCTAACCGTGTCTTTCGACCAACCCTTTGCTGGCTTGCCGCTTCCCACAAAAACCATCCTGTCACCACCCACACCGGCAGAAAGAACGCCGGTGCCCAGGGCTGTAGCAGAATCAACAAAACCACCGTCAGCGCCCAGTTCCACTTCCGCGCAAACAGCGGCCCGGCCATCAGCATGGCGTACTGGTACCACGCCAGCGGAGATGCCAGCATTCCGACGCTCAGCGCCACCCCGCTCGTCACTCTCAGAGACGGCCGCTTCCACGCCACAACGACGATCGCCGCCGCCAGCAGCGCTGCGGCCAGGACCTCGCCCACCCGCACGTGGCCCGCCCGTGTTGCGAAACCGATGATCGAAACCTCGTTCGGAAAGAACCAGTGTGGATCGCTCGCCACGGCGCGCACCCACTCACGATAGATTTCCGGCCCATAGAGTGCCAGCGGCAGCGCGCACAGTGCCGCCGCCACGCCCGCCGCTACCGCGCTTGCCTTCCATCGTCCGCAAAATACCAGCAGCAGAGGCCACAGCGCATAATTCGGCTTCGCCGCCACCAGGACGCCCAGAGCGATCCCCGCCGACAGGTCCCGATTGCGCTCCAGCAGCGCCCACCCCGCCACCGCCAGCACGATCATCAGCGCGTAATCCTGCCCGAGCCAGAGTGTGTTAAATACGGCCCGCGCCAGCAGAAACCAAAGGATCTGCCTGTGCTGCACGTGCGCGCGATTCGCTCCCACCAACATCGCCGCGGCCCCGATCATCAGCAGCGCCGACAAAAACGTCCAGATGCGCACAGTCGCATCTACGCTCACCGACGCGAACGCCTCGAAGAATGGCAGCAGCGCCGGCGGGCTCAGATTCAGATCGACCACAGTCCCAGGATGGCCGTTCAACTGAAACGTCCACGTCAGCGGATACACCGCGTAAGGATTCAGCCCGTGCGCTGCCGCCCAGCCCGAAGCCCAGAACGACCCCAGCACCTTGTATCCGTATTGCGCGTGCTCGCCGAACGACGGCAGATAGACAAACGCTGCGCCGAGCAAAACTGCGCTCGCCGCCGCCCACGTGAGCCACACGCCGGGCCGCGGCCGTTCCGTCTGCGCTGTGTCGATTTGTGCCTCTGCCTCGCTCGTCATGTCCCGCCGCCGATCAAGGCGCATGGTATCAAACCGTGCCGTAATCTCTCTGCCTTTCGCCCCCGGCTGATCCCTCCCCCTGCACCCTGTACCCTGTTTCTATGGGCCGCACTCTTATCTTCCTCGGCATCGGCCTCTTCGCTATAGGCTCCGCTCTTTTGCTGCTGCAGAAGATCGGGATGCCGATCGGCCGTCTCCCTGGCGATTTCACCTGGCGCGGACGCGGCACATCCGTTTACTTCCCGTTCGGAACCTCGATCTTTCTCAGCGTTGTTTTCTCGATCGTGTTCTACGTCATCGCGCGCCTGCGTAAGTAGCGAGCCGCAGATCTATTCGGGCAGATAGTAACGCCGCGCCAGCTCCGCAAACGCTCGCGCCTGCGCCGCCGCCCAATCCTCGTCGCGACCCAGTTCGCGCGCTACAATTTTGGCCACTCGCGGAGCCGCTCTCACCGCCGCGCGCGCATCCACCAGCAGCGCCCGCGTCCTGCGCGACAAAACATCCTCGACAGTCCGCGCCCACTCGGCCCGGACCGCATGGACCGCCTGCGCCATCGTGTACGGCATCTCCGGATCCATCCTCTCCGCCAGGTCCGCATTCTCCGTCATCAGCGCCCGCACCTCCGCGGCGTCGCTGCCGTACTCGGCCAGATTCCCGCCGTCCGCCTTGTTGCCCTCCGTCGCTCCATGCAGCCGCAGCGACTCCGTTCTGCATGGCGCCGCGGTCAGCATTTTTTGCGCGGTTGCGAAATCAAGCGCATCCTCGGCCATCTTCCGATACGTCGTCCATTTCCCGCCGGTCACCGAAATCAGCCCGCTCGCCGACGCCCGAATCGCGTGTTCCCGCGACAGCCGCGACGTCGCTGCGCCCTTACCGCTCACCAGAGGACGCAACCCCGAATACACCGCGACGATGTCGCCGTGTTCCACGGGTCTCTCGAGATACCGCGCTACCGTTTCCAACAGGTAATCGATTTCGCCTCCGGTGTGTCCCGGTTCCATCGCCGCTCTCGCCGCCGGCACGTCGGTCGTCCCAATCACAACGCGGCCCTCCCATGGAACGGCGAAAATCACCCGCCCATCCGGGGTCTTCGGGACAATCATCGCCGACTTTCCGCCCAGCGCTTCCGCGCGCACCACGATGTGGGTTCCGCGACTGAGCGCCAGCGTCGGCGCTGCTTGCGCTTCGTCCATCCGACGCACTTCGTCGCTGAAGATTCCGGCGGCGTTGATCACCGTTTTGGCCCGAACCGTCGACGCGGCGCCGGTTTCCACATCGCGCACCTCGGCCCCGGCCACGCGGCCGCTTTCGTAAAGCAGCCCTTCGCACCCCGCATAGTTGACTACCACCGCGCCGTGATCGCTTGCCGTTCGCGCTAGGGCCAGCGCCAGCCGCGCATCGTTGAACTGCGCATCCCAGTACGCGACCCCGCCCCGCAGTCCCGCCCGCGCCAGGCCTGGAACCAGTTCCGCCGCGCCCTGCGCGCCCAGCATCCGCGTCGGCCCCAGCGTCGCCCGCCCCGCCATCCTGTCGTAGAGCTTCAGCCCTGCCCCGTAGTACGGCAGTTGCCAGCGCCGGTATACCGGCAGAACGAACTCCAGCGGACGCGCCAGATGCGGCGCGGCCCGCAGCATCGTCGCCCGCTCCCGCAGGGCCTCGCGCACCAGATGGATTTGCCCTGTTGCCAGGTAGCGCACGCCTCCGTGCGCCAGCTTTGTAGCGCGGCTCGACGTGGCCTGTGCGAAATCCCCTGCCTCCACCAGCGCAGTCCGGTAACCGCGCGTCGCCGCATCCACAGCGATGCCCAGGCCCGTCGCGCCGCCCCCGATCACAAGGACGTCAAAGCGATCTTCGAGCGAGGCGAACAGCGCGCTGCGATTCTGAGTCATCGCTTCGATTCGATGCGATTAGCGGCTCGCGATGCCGGTCTGCTCCAGCGCCCGACGCCGCGCCGGCAGGAATGGGTGAATCAGCGTTTGATACGCGCCCCCTCCCAGAGCTCCTCCAAGCAGCGGCCCAGCGATCGGTACCCACCAGTAGCTCGCCGGCGACGGAAACGCCGCGCTCCCCCATCCTGTCATCCAGCAAAACAGCCGCGGCCCCAGATCGCGGGCGGGATTGATGGCCCACGCCTCCAGGTACCCCATCGACGCGCCAATCAGCGCCACCAGGAACCCGATCATGAGCGCTCCGAAATTCGCGCCCGGAGCCATCTCGTTGTACTGTTCCGTGATCGCGAAGATGCCGAAGATCAGGAACGCGGTCAGCACAATCTCGTCGCTGAACGCGTGCATGACTGTGATGCCCGCCGCGGGATGCGTGAAGAACACCCCGGCGCCGCCGCCGGCAGCGCGCGTCATCGCGTGTGCTGCGTTCCATGCATCGATCACCGGCTCATACAACCGGTACACGATTACCGCTCCCAGCAGGCCTCCCAGCGTCTGCGCCGCGCAGTACGGCAGCACTTTCTTCCATGAGAATTTCCGGTACAGCGCCAGCGCAAGCGTCACTGCGGGATTCGCATGGCACCCGCTCACCGCGCCCGTCGTATAGATCGCCATGGTCACTGCCAGTCCCCACGCGACGCACACGCCCCAGTACGCATGCTGATACGGGCTCGGATCGTACAGCCCGTACATCGCCGCCACCGAATCGCCAAAAGCGATGATGATCAGCACCGCCACCGTTTCCGAGATCAGTTCCCCGGCAAATTCTCTGGTCATCGCAACCCTCGCGACCTTCGCGCACAACGATACCACCCCACAACGGCATCCCAGCGCGCCGTATCGGCTTTCATCCGGAATTGCCATGCGCCCGCGCGCCTTTCCGCTCTATACTTCGTGCATGCAAGTGGAGACCCTCGCCCAGGAGGCTCCGCAACCACAGTTCACCCCGCTCGGTGCGAGTCTCAAAGTCCTTCTCGTCTGGCCGCGCTTCCCCCCCTCGTTCTGGGGATTCGAGGGCCTCCTCGACATGATCCCCGAAGACTCTGCTTCGCCCCCTCTGGGGCTGATCACCGTGGCCGCGCTGTGCCCGCCCTCGTGGACGCTGCGCCTGCTCGACCACGCCCTCGAGGAAATTCGAGACGAGGACTATCTCTGGGCCGACCTGATCATGGTGAGCGCCATGCACGCGCAGCGAGCCGACACTGCGGCCATCCTGGCGCGTGCGCGGCAGCTTGGCAGGCGCACCTTCATCGGGGGTCCCTGGGCCAGCAGCGAGCCCGATCTGCTCCACGCCATGGCCGATCACGTACTGGTCGGCGAGGCCGAAGAGGTATTCGCGCGCATTGCGGCGGAGCTCGAAGCCGGAACGGCCCGCTCCCTTTACCGCGTCGACGAGAAGCCCGATGTCTCCTGCAGTCCCATTCCCCGTTACGATCTGCTGCAGCTCGACAAATACACTCTGATGTCGGTGCAGTTCTCGCGCGGCTGCCCCTTTCAGTGCGAGTTCTGCGACATCATCACCATTTACGGCCGAAAGCCGCGCACCAAGTCACCCGCCCAGCTCATCACCGAAGTGGAGACCCTGCGATCCCTCGGCTGGCGCAAAGGCATTCTGATCGTCGACGACAATTTCATCGGCAACTCGAAGAATGCTCTCGCCCTGGCGCGCGACCTCGCCGCCTGGCAGCGCGAGCGCGGGTATCCCGTCGCCTTCTGGACGGAAGCCTCGATCGATCTCGCCGATCGCCCCGAGCTTCTCTCCGCCATGGTCGAGGCCAATTTCATCTGCGTCTTCCTCGGCGTGGAGACGCCTTCGGCGGAAGCGCTGCACGGAACCAGGAAATTCCAGAACCTGCGCGGCGATCTCATCGAGCAAATCCGCACCATTCAGCGCGGCGGACTGTGGGTCGTCGCCGGCTTCATCGTCGGCTTCGACTCCGACGACGAAACCATATTCGACCGCCAGTTCGAATTCATCGAGAGAGCCGCCATCGCCTGGGCGATGGTGGGGATGCTGCAGGCCCCGCCGACCACGCCGCTGTATGAACGCATGAAGCGCGAGGGGCGGCTGCATCAGAAAGCCGATCTGACTTCGAACTTCAGCACCCCGAACTTTCTCACCGCGATGCCTTTGCCCGTGCTCATGCGCGGCTTCTGCCGTTTGCTCACTCGTCTGTACGAGCCGGAAACTTACTTCCATCGCTGCGTGCGCTCCCTCGAAGTGTGGGAGACGAAGGATTGCCAGAGGCCGCCGCGGCCGGGATGGCTGGGCACCCTGCACGGATTTTTGCGCTCCGTGTGGGCGCAAGGCGTGCGCTCTGACTACAAAAGGTCCTACTGGAAGTATTTGTGGACTCTTTTCAGCAGATTCCGCGGCGACCGTGTGAAATTGTTTTACGGGTCGCACTCGCTTCTTGCCGCGCATCACTTTCTTCTCTTCTCGCGCTACGTCGTCGCGGAGCTGGAGCGGGATTGCCGGCGCATCGAAGCAGAAGCCCAGGGCTCGCGATCGCCAATTCCTTCTCCGAAGCCGGCCATCGATGTGCCGCGAATCTTACCGGTCGCGCAGTAGACGGCGGCGTACGTTCCTGGGGCACGCGAGCGGCGAATCCCTTTCGTGCTGCCATTTCCAGTGTGCCTGGGACAAAGGATGGGTGCAAGGGAAAGGGGTGGGGGCGGCGGTATGGAGTTCATGCGACGAACTGCGCTGAGTTCATGTTCAGGGATGAGACTGTTTGGGGGGACTGGCCCAAAGATAACCACGAAAGGGGCTCATGCAGCGATGCACGTTTCCGGGACCTGCTATGCATTTGTCGAAGCAGCGGCATTGTGGTGACGAACTCGCTTTCTCCTGCGATGGCGGAACGATCCGGATTGGTCAGAAGCTTCTTGCCAGCCAGATGCGCACTTGAAGTGGTTCGACGGGGTGAAAAACATCGTTGAATGCCGGCTTGGCAGTAGGCATGATTCGAGACTGATAGGCGTAGTCTATGTCGTGATCGTGTCGATTCAGTAGATTCAGGAACTCGGCCGAAACCCGCCAGGTCTCGCTTATTCGATATCCAATCTCTCCATTGACAGCGCCGTTGCCTTTGAAAGAAAGATCCCATCGGATTTCAGATCGCGCGGATCAAAATACCGCAGCCGCAAACTCGAAGAGAAACCTCGGTAGTCGTGTAGCGTGATCCCCGAGGCGCTGACCGAGCCCACCGCTTCCGGCACTCGCTTGTCTCCGGGGCTGTTCGGCGCGGCATCGTCCTCATCAACCTCCGTAAACAGGGCTTTGGAGTTCGCCATGTCCAGATCAACAACCCAGTGTTCGGCGGGCGTGTAGTAGTTCGCGATTTCGATGCCATAGCGCTCACTGGGTTGTTGCGAGGCCACCGTGCCGCCGGTGTCGCCATCCTGCTGCAGTTCGGAAGCACTGTGGAGATACCAGATCGAAAAGGTGCTTTGCAGATGCGGCGCCCCCGCCGTGCGCAAGCCGATTTCTCCGCCTTTGGTTGGGACCAGAGGAGGAATCGGTATGGCGGGTGTATTGGTGTACGGATTATCTGCCGAAACCGGTTCTACCTTCTGAGTTGCGCGGCGTCCGTCATTGCTATGAAAACTGAAGCCGCCCTGTGCGTAGAACTCCGTGTTGGACCACGGATCGAAGATCAGACTGAGTTTCGGGCTTGGCAGCACCTTGCTCGCTGTACCGGAATTCGCCGCAGTCACCAGGCTCGCGACGTCGAAAGATTCGAGATCGCCGCATTAGGGCGGCAACGTGTGTTTCAGCGACCGACGCCGAAGCTGTAGCGTAACGTGAATCGTGCCTGAATCGGTTCGACAGGGTGCATGACCCTTGTGAACGCCACGTTCGCATTCACGACATCAGCAACCTGTTTCTGGCCTGCCAATGTTGTTGGCGGTGTTGCTGGCAGTCCCAGCTCGGGTGCCGGTGTTATCTGGGAAACATAAGCGTAGTCGACGTCGTGATCCCGACGGTTGAAGACATTCAACACTTCGCCTACAAGACTCCAGTTCCTGCTGAATTCATAAGTGGCTCCGAGGTTGATCAGCGCCGTCGACGGTGACGTGTACAGCGCGTCGGAGGTCAACGGCCGCGGCCCAAAGTATCGCAGCCGCAGACTCGCCGAAAAGCCTTCGACATCCTGCATCGTCGCTCCCGCCGCAACCACCCATCGGACGGCTTCGGGCACCTCCTTGCCATACTGATTTTGCCGATATGGGTCCGGCCCAAGCCCGACCCCATAGCAATTCGAGTTTTTTGAACAGAGCTGATACGAACTCGTCGTTGCGTTGTAATGGTAGAAAGTCGAATCGTCGGGATCATCTTCGGTGAAGAGGGCGCGTGAGTCCGCAAAGTCAGCGTCGAAGACCCAATGATCCGACGGGGTGTAGTAGTTCCCAACCTCTACGCCGTAACGGTTGCTGGGCTGCTCTGAAGGGCTCGTGCCTCCGGTGTCGCCGTCCTGCAGCAACTCGGAGTTGCTGTGGAGATACCAGAGCTCAGCCGTGCTTTGCAGATGCGGAATCGCCGCGGTACGCATCCCCACTTCTCCGCCTTTGGTCTGGACCAGGAAGGAATTCTTGTTCGGGTTCGGCGTATCGTAAACAGGCGTATTGTAGTACGGATTGTCCGGCGAAACGGGTTCATACAACTGCGTCGAGCCGCGCACGTCGTTGGTGTGATAGCCAAACCCTCCCTGCAGATACAACTCCGTATTATCCCAGGGACCGAATATTAGACTCGCTTTGGGGCTGGGTAAAAACTTGCTGACCGATTGCCCGGTGTTTGGATTGACGCTGGCGGGAAACGGGTCGTTGGGATAGTTGGGGCTGGTGGGATTGGTAAAGCTCGTGAGGATTCCTTTGCCATAGTCGCCGCGCAGGCCCAGAACCGAACGGAATTTGCTTGCCCACTGGATCCTGCTTGACACCCAGGGACTACCGATCGTCTCCGTAAACTTATTCAGGTCCGTTGCCGCGGGCAGAATCGCAACCTGATCAAGGTTCGAGGGTTCGTCCAGATAGTTCGCTGCATAGTCCGTCTTGCTCGTGCGCACCCGATCTTCGGTGCGGAAGAGGCCATTGTGAATCCAGTCGTTGCGGAGCTGCAGACCAAATGTGGTTTCCACCCTGCGACCGTACCAGTTGCTCATGACGGTGTGACGCAGGTCGAACCCGGCCACCCACCGCCGATCCTGCTGTTCGAACTGGTCGCCCTTATAAGGATCGACCAGGTAGTAGGTGAAATCGGAGAACAGATTCAGGTCGTAATAGAATCCGTAGGCCATGATGCTGGTCCGGGAATTTTCGCCCTGGCGATGCCATTCGCCCTGCAGGCTGTAGCGGTGGCTGTGGCCTCCGTCGCTCGGATTCAATGCGCCAAAGATACCGACAACGGGGATCGCCGTATAGGGAAGCTGATCGCTCGAGTTCCACCGGGTTCCCGCGTAACCGAGCGCCGTAATGCTGAAACCCCGGTCATCTCCGCTCTGACTGTAGGTCATGATTCCGTTGAATTTGTAGTAATTGTCGGGATGCACCCAGGGGCCCCCATCGTGATACGCCTCTCCGCCGTAGAGCAGATTCCCCGCGCCCAGCCTGCGCGAGACGCCAAAAACGAGCCGCTCAAACTGGTACATGCCGCCGTCGATCTGGACGAAATTCCGGGGCAGCGTCTTGTAAAACACGATCTTCGCGTTTCCTGCCGATCCATAGTCGCCCACGTCCGCGTAATAGGGGCCTTTCTCGGCGTCGATGCGCTCCACAAACTCCGGGATGACAACATTCATGTCGGAGTACCCCTCGCCGTGCGCGTGCGACGGCAGGTTCAGCGGCATACCGTCGAGAAAAATGGCGAAGTCCGTGCCGTGGTCGAGGTTGAAGCCGCGAAGAAAATACTGATTGGCCTTGCCCCCGCCGGCGTGCTGCGTGATGATCAGGCCCGGTAGTGTCTCCAGGATTTCTCCAGAGCGAAGAATAGGGCGATTTTCAAGCTCCTTTGCGCCGACGATGACCTCGCCGGCGGAGGAGGCGATTCCGATCAGGTCCTCCGCCCGGCCCTGCACGTTGACAGTGGTGCTCACGGAGCCCACGGCCAGGGAAACGCGCAGTGGTTGCGGCGATTCGCCGGTCCTTATGATGACGGGAATCTCTTTGCTTTCAAATCCTGCATTCGAAACGACGAGCCGGTAGTCACCTGCCGGCAGTCCAGACAGAGTGAAGGCGCCGTTGGTGTCCGACTGAGTTGTTCCGAGCGCAGTGCCGCTCGCGTTGCGAACCTGCGCGGTTGCCCCGGCGATCACCGCACCAGACGCATCGACCACAGTTCCCGTTATCGCAGAGAGAGGGGCCTTGTCATTCGTGGTGGTCGGCGTCCTCTGCTGCGCGGCGAGTGGTAAAGGGTTGACGATGATGGAAATCGCTAGTAATACGAAATATAGAATCGTGCTACTGACGGACCTGCGACTTTTCATCCTCTGTCTCCACCTGTCCTATTTCGTCCGCTTTTGGCTCGCGTGGACCCGCGCGCCGAGCGGACGCTCGGGAGCCGTCATGACCAGCCGGCCATGCTGCACTCCCTTCAGGCCGATGAGCCGGTCCGCCAGTTGCTCGACCTGCGAGGACTTGCCGTGCACGATGAGCACCTCCAGGCACGAATCGTGATCCAGATGCGCGTGGCTGGTGGAGACAATCAGCTGATGATGTTCATGTTGGATATCGTTGAGTTTCTCGATGACGCCATGCGCATGGTGGTCGTAGATCAGCGTCACCGTCCCCACCACCCCGGCATTAGGCATCGCCGTCTGCTCACCTACCAGCCGATCCCGGATCAGGTCGCGGAAGGCTTCCGAGCGATTGGTGTAGCCACGCCGCGCGATCGACTTGTCGAAACGGCGCAGCAGGTCCGAGTCGAGGGCGATGCCAATTCTGCTCAGGTCTCCCATGCCAGCTCCTGCATGGCATCGTAATACCAATTGAGGATTAGTAGCACGATTACCAACGTCACGTGGGCTTGTCGAAGGAAGCTCTCAGATGCTCAGGCAATGTATACCGCTGGTTGAGCAAGAGTTGCGAGCAACGATCCGGATCCTGGGACACCCAGCCCCCGCGGGTAAGGTCCGTTCTGCAGGAGCTGAAGCCTAATAGATTTTGAGGTCTTCGCGGGGACGACCGAGGTCGTGCCCTGAAACGAGCTCACCGCGGTCGTGGGGATATCCGAAGCTAAACGGGATCACCGCGCCGTCCCTGCGGGATTCGGTGTTTTCGGGAAATCGTCCCGCCACGCTTAACTGCGGGGCCGCGGCAACAAGTCTTGTGACGGAGCCACGAGCGACAGGTTTTGTAACGGAGCCGCGGAAGCAAAAAAAGGGCCCCTCGGGTGAGGGGCCAATCTGCCTTGGTTCTCTCGTTGTGTGAGAGCTTTTTTGCGCCTTCCTCGTTACTGCTGGGGAGCCGCTGGTTGCGACGCAGCACCCTGAGGGGAGGGCTGCGCGGATGAAGGCTGCGTCGCACCAATCGGTGAACCGCCATTCGGCGAGTTCAAGGCTGCCAAACTGTTTTCCATCAGGCTGACGCGCACCAGGCTGCCCGGCTTCGATTCGTTGCCGCTGCCGTCGTCGATCGTCGCGTTGCCCATGGCGACTTCGTGAATTCTCCAGACCGGAATCTGATGCTCGGCCAGATACCGCACCACGGCTTCAGCCAGGTGCTGCGAGTTCTCGATTCCCGCCGTACCGCGGCTGCGCGAGTAACCCGCAACTTCAACCACGTAGCCCCTCTGTCCCTGCATCTGGGTGACCACCTGATCCAGAGCGTCCTTGGCCTTGGCGTTCAGCATCGTCTGACCGGGACGGAAGTTGATGTCGGTATTGGTGATGGGGTGATACTGGTCGATCCCCGCGACGGTTTCGCCCAGCTGATTTGTCTTGTCGGTAGCGGACTGCGCCAACTGCTGCGCCTGGCCGGCGGTCTGGCTGGCCTGAGTCGCGGTCTGGTTGGCCTGGTCGGCCGTTGACTGCGCGGCGTGAATACCGTTCTGCGCGCGCTGATCTACATCCTTGATGTCGGCTGCGTTCTTGGCCTGGAGCTGATCCAGCTCGTTCAGGCGATCCTTCACCGGATCC
>Ga0335073_10011163_pt1 | contig 12621 bp, 13 predicted proteins | sample Lox_Sample_22_FD_207093 | JGI IMG/M metagenome (GOLD analysis project Ga0335073, IMG submission 207093) | Soil microbial communities from Loxahatchee National Wildlife Refuge, Florida, United States - Lox_Sample_2.2 | ecosystem: Environmental > Terrestrial > Soil > Wetlands | place: USA...
TATGCCAAAGGCTGGGAGGTCAATGCGGCCCATAATTGGTGGCACAACGGCAGCTTGGCGGGCGCCACGACCATTGCGGTACGCACCCACAGCGGCTTCTGCTGGGCCGGATTCACCAACACCCGCCGAACCCCTTCCGACATTGGGATCGACCTCGATCGGCTCATCTGGACAATGGTCCGGGAAGTCAAAGCCTGGCGGGCTTAGAACCCCGGCAGCACCAGAATCTTCGGCGTCTTCGGCAGCGTGGTCTTGGACACGACCACCGAAGGAATGTCGGCGCGCTCGATCGGCCACTGCTCCTTGGCGCGATCGAGGAAGCGATCGAGCGTGTACCAACCGAAGAAATGCATCGGGATGATGATCTGGGCTTTTAGCGCTGTGAGCACCTCGAACATGCCATCGAGATCGAGCGTGTAATTACCATCGACCGGCGCCATGACGACATCGACGCGCCCGATGTCGTTGAGCTGCTGCTGCGTCAGGGTGTGGTGCAGGTGTCCGAGATGGGCGATGCACATATTCGCGATTTCGAAGATGAAGATCGAATTACCGTATCGCTCGGTACCGCCGGTCCAGCTGCGGATGTTGGTCGGCACATTGCGCACGCGCACATCGCGATATTTCAGATCCCAGCTCGCCGGCTTTTCCGGGCTCGGCCCCCAGCCGCGCAGCACGTATTTGATCGCCGGATCGGGATGGTCGGTATAGTGCGTGTCGTGGGCGTGGTTCATGGTAGCGATATCGGGAGTGACCGGCGGCCGCACATAGTCGTTGTAATCGGTCGCGATGCGTACGAGCTCGGGGCTTTCGATCAAAAAGGTGGCGTGACCGATAAAGGTGATCCGCACCTGATCGGGATTAAGCGCCGCCAGCCGCAGCGCCGCCAGCATAAGATGCGGCGAATTCGAAGCCACCAGGCCCGGACAATTCTCCCGCATTTCGGGGGATGCCGGCGCCGCGGGCCGCACGTCTTGGGTCTGCGCAAACGCCCCGCGCCATGGCGCGCCGGGGGTGAGCGCGACGCCGAGAATGAGTGCGGCAAATGCCAAGACGGGAGCGGATTGCACGCTCAATAGCCGGCTCCTCGCGTACTGCGCCTCGTGCGTTACGGGAGACGGCAAATTGCCACGGAAGCCGAGGCCGGACTATGGCCGGCGCCCAGCGTTCAGGGCGACTAATTAGCGCTCGGTAATCAGGCCTTTATCTGTGAGGACGACCCATTGACCGTCCTGGCGCCTGATTGCCTGCACGTGGCCGAGGCCCGGAAGCATGCTGCCGGCTGTCACGTCGAACACGCCGCCAAAGCGGCTTGCCACCAGCGCGTGGCCGCGGCGTACGTCTTGCACGATCCAGTCCTGCAACAGCTTATCGCCCTTGGTACCCTCAATGTTCGCGGGAGCGCCGATTGATCCGGTTGTCTCCGGCGCTGCCGCCGCTGCGGCCGCCACGTTCTTTTTTTCCAGGCGGTCGACGGCGTCGGCGATGTGTGTGAGCTTGGCCGCCGGCTCCGCCTGCGCGTGTTCGACGCGGTCGAGGCGGTCGGCAATCTTGGCGAACTGGCCGTTGGCGCCGCGGGTTGCGCCGTCGATGCTGCTCTTAAGCGCCGCGAGCTCGCCGAGCTCGGCTTTCACGGTCTGCAGCGTATTCGCCTCGACCCTGTTGGGACCTCCCGACCCCGACCCAGACCACAGATAGCCAATCGCGGCCGCCGACAAAGAGCCGAATGCTGCGCCGCCGGTCGCGGCAATAACCACCGCGGCCGCGAGCGGCGTGAGCCATGGCCGGCGCGCGGCGGCCACGGGGACAGCGTTGCCGGCGAGCTTTTTGCCGATATCGGCGGGAGAGCGCCCAGCGGCCATTTCGATGGCAAGGCGAAGTTTTTGCTCAATGAGATCGGGCTTTGGCGGCTCCGCCTTAGGTAGCTCGCCTTTTGGCAGCTCGGCTTTGGGTAAATCCGCTTTGGGTGGTTCGATCACAGGCGCTGCCGCGGCGCTCATTTCGGACGCGGGCGCCACCTCGGCAGCGGCCGGAATTTCGATTGGGGATACGAGGGGCAGTTCAGGCAGTCCGGACTTAGCGTCGGACTTCACATCAGACTCGGCGTCGAGCTTGGCCTCGGTTTCACTGGCCATGACGGGTACTCCGGATTGGGTCACCCTCCGGTAGTCCGGTTTTGGTTAGTATTCAGTTAGCGGTTGACGGAATTTTTTAAGCGCCGACGGCGTTCAGCCGCGCGAAACGCGCGAAGTCGGTCAGAGCGCTTTACCGATGACGCCAGAATCTTAACGGTGCATGCCGGATCATGCTCAGTCGGCCAGGCCGTTTTCGCGCGCGAGGTCCTTAAGCGACGTCTGCGGCCGGGCGCCGAGGTGCTGGATCACCTCCGCGGCGGCAAGCGCACCGAGACGGCCGCAGGCGCGATCATCGGCGCCACGGGCAAGGCCGGAAAGGAATCCCGCCGCGAACAGGTCGCCGGCGCCGGTCGTGTCGACGACGCGCTCGACCGGGAAGGCCGGCACCGCCTCGGTGCCGTCCGGGCCGATCACCAGGCAGCCTTTTTCGCTGCGCGTGACCACCGCGGCCGCGACGTCCGAGCGCAACGCCTTAACGGCGGTGTCGAAATCCGCGGTCTCGTAGAGGCTGTGCATTTCGGCTTCATTGGCAAAAATCAGATCGACGGTGCGCGAGCGCATGAGATGCAAAAACTCCGCACGCCAACGGTCGACGCAAAACGCATCCGACAGGCTGAGCGCCACAACGCGCTCCGCCTTGTGCGCAATCTCGGCCGCCTTCACGAACGCGTCCTTGGCGTCTTTCGGATCCCACAAATAGCCTTCGAGATAGAGGATCGCGCTGGCTGCCACGGTGTCGGCGTCGATGTCGGCGGGGTTAAGGTTTTGCGCGGCGCCGAGAAAAGTGTTCATGGTGCGCTCGCCGTCCGGCGTCACCAGCACATAGCAGCGCGCGGTGGAGGGACCATCCGCTGCCGGCGGCGTGGCGAACGCCACTCCGGCGGCGCGAATGTCATGCGCGAAAGCGCGGCCCAAGAGATCGTCCTTCACCTTGCCGATGAAGGCGGTGCGAGCGCCCAGACTCGCAAGCCCGACAATCGTATTCGCCGCCGACCCGCCGGAAGTTTCAACCGCCGGACCCATGGCCTCGTAAATCACCGCAGCGCGCGGCTCGTCGATCAGCGCCATCGTGCCTTTGTTCATGCCCTGACTGAGCAAAAAGTCTTCTTCGGTGCGGGCGATAACATCGACGATTGCATTGCCGATGCCGATGACGTCGTAGCGGGTGGAGGGCAAGGGAGAACCTGCAGAGGGTGGCGTTCGATAAACCATAACAGGAGGGAACGAGAAAAACCAAGCACAGTGCACTGCTTCATCAATGGGTTGTTAAAGTGGGCTGCCCACTGTGGGCGGCATGCATGACGCCGAAATCCATTCCGGAGCGCTAATCTTCAAGGTGCGTAAGGGCCCGATCGGAATCGGCGCAACCATAATCGCAACTATTGCCGCCGTTTTTCTGGTACTCGCGGGCGTAGCAGCGACGCATCCGGACTTGCAGTTCCACGGCCGGTATTCGCTTTATCTGAACCTCCTTCCCAACTCCCTGCGCATCGTCCTTCTTGTTGTGGCCGGATTATTTTTTCTGAGCGTCGCTTGCGCTGTGATCTTGCGGCTCTTCACGTCTCTCGGGGTCTTTGTCATCCGGACCGACGGCGTTCTTTTCCAAAGCGCCGCCGGCAACTGGTTCGCCCCTTGGCGGACCATTCGCAATGTTAAATCCGTAAAAACGGCGCTCATCGTCGAGCGCGAGAAGGAACTCGCGGCAGACGCGCTTGGGCTGACGCGCATGTGGCGGCAAGCGCGCTACGGCTGCGACCCAAACGCCAAGGCGCTGGCCATAGGCCGCCTGACGGCCACCGACGGAAGTATAATCGACCCGCAAACCCTCGCGGCAATAATCGAAGATCGCCGCCGCGGCGCGGTTCAAGAGCCGGCCAAACGATCGCAAGCAGCCGCGTAACGCCATTTCCTTATCTCGAACTGACGCCCGCGCTCGGCGAGTGGTTCAGTGGCGGCTTGCACAGCCATGTTACGCGTGGCATGGGACGCTCGCTGTTCGCGGGAGATCGTTGATGGCGTTTCAGGAGCGGGTCTTTTCCGGCGTGCAGCCGACCGGCAATCTGCATCTCGGCAATTATCTCGGCGCCATCAAGCGCTTCGTCGAGCTGCAGCACCGCTATAATTGCATCTATTGCGTGGTCGATCTGCACGCCATCACGGTGTGGCAGGATCCGGCCGAATTGCCCCGCACCATCCGCGAAGTCACCGCGGCGTTCCTCGCCTGCGGCATCGACCCCGCAAAGCACATCGTATTCAACCAGAGCCAGGTGGCCGAACATGCCGAACTCGCCTGGGTGTTCAATTGTGTCGCCCGGCTCGGCTGGCTCAATCGCATGACGCAGTTCAAGGAGAAAGCGGGCAAGGACCGCGAGAACGCGTCCGTTGGCCTCTATGCCTATCCGTCGCTGATGGCGGCCGACATTCTGGTCTATCGCGCCACCCACGTTCCGGTCGGCGAAGACCAGAAGCAGCATCTCGAACTCGCGCGCGACATCGCGCAAAAATTCAACAACGATTTCGGCCACTCGATCCACGAACACGGCTACGGCGAGACGTTCTTTCCGCTCCCCGAACCGCTGATTACCGGAGAAGCGACGCGGGTCATGTCGCTGCGCGACGGCTCAAAGAAAATGTCGAAGTCGGAGCCATCCGATTATTCGCGCATCAATCTGACCGACGACGCCGACGCCATTGCGCAGAAAATCCGTAAGGCCAAGACAGATCCGGAGCCGTTGCCTAGCGAAGAAGCCGGACTCAAATCGCGGCCTGAAGCCGATAATCTTGTCGGCATCTACGCTGCACTTGCCGATACCTCGCGCGCGGAAGTGCTCGCGCAGTTCGGCAATGCGCAGTTCTCGACATTCAAGTCGGCGCTGGTTGATCTCTCCGTCGCCAAGCTCGGCCCAATCGGCGCGGAGATGAAGCGCCTGCTCCGTGATCCGGTGTCGATCGACGCGGTATTGGCCGACGGTGCGTCGCGAGCCCGCATAATCGCCGGCGAAACCATGAAAGCCGTCAAGGACATTGTCGGCTTGGTACGCGCGTAAATTCCTACCGGCTTGTAGAGCCACGGGCCGCCATGGCAGGGATGCGAATGTTAGAATCGGACCGCTAGATGTCGCGCAGGCGCCGCAGCTACGAATCCGGCCACAAGCCGAAACTTCTGGTCGTCATCGACAACACCGAGGAATGCGACCGCGCGGTGTATTTCGCCAGCCGGCGGGCGGCGCGCATCGGCGGCAACGTCGTCATGTTGCGCGTGGTGGAGACACACGATCAGAGCCAGCAATGGCTCGGCGTCGCCGACATCATGCGCGCGGAAGCGCACGACGAAGCCAGCGCCGAGCTTGCCAAATACGCGGCGCGCGCCGAAGGGATTGCCGGGATCAAGGCTGAATGCGCGCTGCGCGAAGGCGACAAGGCCGAGGAAATTTTAAAGATCATCGACGAGGACGAAGACATTTTCATTCTCGTCCTTGCCGCCGGCACGGGCGCTGAAGGCCCCGGCCCGTTGGTCACGACCCTCGGCCGTACCGCCGGCGATTATCCCATTCCGCTTGCCATCGTGCCCGGGCATCTTTCCGATGAGGAAATCGATGCGCTGTCTTAGGCGGCCCGGCGGCGCGGTTTCGCTAACTTGCCTGGGCCACTGGCCCACTGCCCGTGGTGGCGGCCCCTGGCGAAGGGAGACGCACCTTGAACTTCCAAGGAAATTCGCCATGTAGTAGAGTGCATTAGGAGATACCAGTGGAGCGGATTTGACATTCGCATGATAGCCTGCCGAACCAGGATGCGAATGCTAGAATTGGACCACTAGCCGGCCGTACAGACCGACCGGGCCCTGACGGAGAATCCGATGTTCATCCAGACCGAAGCGACGCCGAACCCGGCCACCATGAAATTCCTGCCCGGCCAGATGGTGCTCGAATCCGGAACGCTGGAGTTGCGCGACCGCGAGGAAGCGGCGCAGTCGCCGCTCGCCGAACGGCTTTTCGACATCGCCGGCGTCAACGGAGTCTTCTTCGGCTCCGACTTCATCGCCGTGACCAAGGGCGAAGGCGAGTGGCCGCAGCTCAAGCCGATGATCCTTGGCGCCATCATGGAACACTATATTTCCGGCGCACCGCTCCTTAACACTACCGCCGAAAACAACGAGAGCGGCGACGAGTTCTTCGATACGGCCGATGCCGAAACCGTCGCCACCATCAAGGAGCTGATTGAGACGCGGGTGCGTCCGGCGGTCGCCAATGACGGCGGCGATATCACTTTCCGCGGCTTCAAGGATGGCGTCGTTTATCTCAACATGAAGGGCGCCTGCTCCGGCTGTCCCTCGTCGACGGCGACGCTGCGGCACGGCATTCAGAATTTGCTGCGCCACTTCATCCCCGACGTTGTTGAAGTGCGGCCGGTGTAAGCCGCGCCTTCGCCGCGTAAACACTCGTGCGCGTGCTCGCCATCGACACCGCCTTGGCAGCCTGCTCGGTGGCGGTTTTCGACAGCGATGCGAACCGCATCTTGGCGAACCAGAGCGTGCCGATGACGCGCGGCCATGCCGAAGCGCTGATGCCGCTCGTCGAACGGGTGATGGCGGATGCCGGCACCGATTTCAAAAACATTGACCGGATCGCAGTGACCACCGGACCTGGAAGTTTTACCGGATTGCGGGTCGGGATTGCCGCCGCGCGCGGCATCGCACTCGCCGCCGAGAAGCCGGCCATCGGGATAACCACGCTTTTAGCCTACGCCGCGCCGTACCAGATCGAAGCGCGCTTCCCGACCGTTGCCGCCATCGATGCGCGGCATGACCACGTCTATTTCCAGGTTTTTGCGCCGGGCGGCCACCCACGCGGCGAGCCGCGATTGGCGCCGCTGCGCGAAGCGGCCGAGGCGGCCGCGGCAACACCGGCCCGGCTTGTCGGCTCCGCCGCGCAGACGGTTGCTGCGGCATTGTCGGAAAGCGGCGCCGTTTCCGTTTCAGTGGAACCTCGTCTCGCGCCGGACATCGCATGGGTTGCCCGGCTTGGCGCGCTTTCGGCCGAAGGCGCCGCACCGCCGGTGCCGCAATACCTGCGCGCGCCCGACGCGCAGCCGCAATACGCCGCGCATCTTCCGCGCCGATGATGGGCATCATGAATCGCCTGTTGACGCGGTCTGCCCCGGTCATCGCCGAGGCGCGGCAGTCCGATGCGGCAACGTTTGCGGCTGTGCACGCGCAATCGTTCCAGCGCGGCTGGAGCGAACAGGAATTTCAGCGCCTTCTTGCCAATCGCAATGCTGTAGCGCATCGCGCGAGTTTCGGCCGCACCTGCGCCGGATTCATTCTATCGAGGCTCGTCGCGGGTGAAGCGGAAATCCTGTCGGTCGCGATTGCGCCGTCCTACCGCGGACGCGGCTTTGCCCGGCCCTTGCTCGACATGCATCTTCGCCGCTTGGCGGGGCTCGGCGCCCGAACTGTCTTTCTCGAGGTTGGCGAACAAAATACCCCGGCCTGCCGGCTTTACCGTCGCGCGGGATTCCGCGAAGTCGGCCGGCGGCAAGGCTATTATGACAGTGGCGCGACGGCACTCGTGCTGCGCCGCGACCTCGGCTGACGCACAGTCACAAACACGATATATAGAGGCGAGAAAGGTTTAGACCCGTCGGAATGAAAGGTTCGCGCAAGCTCTACGTCAAATCCTTCGGCTGCCAGATGAATGTCTACGATTCGCAGCGTATGGCGGACACTCTGGCGCCGAAAGGTTATGTCGAGACAGCGGCCGCCGACGACGCCGACCTCGTCATCCTCAACACCTGCCATATTCGCGAAAAGGCGTCCGAGAAAGTCTATTCCGAACTTGGCCGCATGCGCCGTCTCAAGGAGGCTGCGGCCGCCGATGGCCGCAAGCTTCTCATCGCGGTCGCCGGCTGCGTCGCCCAGGCCGAAGGCGAGGAGATGATCCGCCGCGCGCCGGCGATCGATCTCGTGGTCGGACCGCAAAGCTATCATCGCTTGCCCGATCTTATCGCGCACGCCGAACGCCACGGCCATGCGGTCGATACCGACTTCCCGGCGGATGACAAATTCGATCACCTGGCCGCCCCGAGTGCCGCGGCGACGCGCGCCCGCGGGGTCACCGCTTTCGTCACTGTGCAGGAGGGCTGCGACAAGTTCTGCACGTTCTGCGTCGTGCCGTTCACGCGCGGAGCGGAGATATCGCGGCCGGTTGACAAGATCATGGGCGAGGTGGAGCGGCTCATCGCTGCCGGCGTGCGCGAAGTGACGCTGATCGGACAGAACGTCAACGCCTATCACGGCACCGGACCCGACGGCCAATCCTGGCCGCTGGCGCGGCTGCTCGAACGGCTGGCGCAGCTTTCGGGCATTGAGCGGCTGCGTTACACCACGAGCCACCCCTGCGACATGGATGACGCGTTGATCGCCGCTCACCGCGATCTGCCGGCGTTGATGCCGCAATTGCATCTGCCGGTGCAGTCGGGATCGGACAGGATCCTTGCGGCCATGCAGCGCCGCCACACGCGCGCGGATTACATCGGCATAGTAACCCGCCTGTTGCGCGCGCAGCCGGCCATGGCCTTGACGTCCGATTTCATCGTCGGGTTTCCCGGTGAAACCGAGGAGGATTTTGCTGCAACGCTGAGCCTTGTCGACGAGATCGGTTATTCCGGCGCCTTTTCGTTTAAATACTCGCCGCGGCCGGGCACGCGCGGCGCGGAGATGGGCGGCCAAGTGGACGAGGCGACAAAATCAGAACGTCTTCATCGGCTGCAAGACGTCATTGATCGCAACCAGGCGAAATTCAATCGCCGTTGCCTTGGCCAAACGTTTTCCGTCTTGTTTGAACGGCGAGGCCGCCATAGCGGCCAAATCGTCGGCCGGTCGCCTTATTTGCAGCCGGTGCAAACGGACGCGCCGGCTTCGCTGATCGGCGAAATCGCGCCGGTCACGATCACCGATATTGGCAGCAACAGTTTGTTCGGAAGGTTGGCGCAAGAGCCGGCCTTGGAGCCCGTCATGGCCGGCGCGGGAGTCTGAATGCGCACACCTGAGATCGAGGAATCGCTGATCGCGGCGCCCGACACTGCGCAGATCGCCATGACCTTCGAAGACAATCGCCTTGCATCCGCGTTGTTCGGACAATACGGACAGAACCTCGCCTTGATCGAACGGCGGCTTGGCGTCGTCGCCACGTCGCGCGGCAATCACGTTAACCTGGAAGGCCCAAGGGAGCCGTGCGAGCAAGCGCGGCGGGTGCTGGAGACGCTCTACGAGCGGCTCAAGCATGGCGATGAACTCGCGCAGGGCGACGTCGACGGCGCCATACGGCTGGCGCTGGCACAGGGCTCGCTGTTCGATTTCGATCCGGCCACCGCGCGAGAGAATTTTGAGGAGATTAATCTGCGCAAGCGGCGGGTGCGGGCCCGCACGCCGGCGCAGGACGCCTATGTGCGCGCATTAAAGCGCCACGCACTCGTTTTCGCCACCGGACCGGCCGGAACGGGGAAGACCTGGCTCGCCGTCGCCCAAGCCGTGCAATTGTTCGAGCGCAAAGAAGTCGACCGCATCATTCTTTCACGTCCGGCCGTCGAGGCCGGCGAGCGGCTCGGCTTCCTCCCGGGAGACATGCGCGAGAAAGTCGATCCTTATTTGCGCCCCATCTACGATGCCCTCTACGATTTGATGGACGCCCGCATTGTCGAACGCGCGCTGCAAAGCACCGAAATCGAGATCGCGCCGCTCGCCTTCATGCGCGGCCGCACTCTGTCAAACGCGGCCATAATTCTCGACGAGGCGCAGAACACCACCGCAATGCAGATGAAAATGTTGCTGACCCGGCTCGGCGAGAACAGCCGCATGGTGGTGACGGGAGATCCGAGTCAGGTCGATTTGCCGTCCGGTCAGACTTCGGGCCTTGCCGAAGCGGTTCGGCTCCTTGAAGGCGTCGAAGGAATTGCTCATGTCAACTTCACGGCCGCCGACGTCATCCGTCACGAACTGGTCGCGCGCATCGTCGCAGCCTACGACAAGGCGGCGACGAGCAAACGCGAGCGATCGTAGTGCTCCGACGAAGCAATCCGCGCGCATCACCCGGCCCTCATTGAAAATTGAAGTGATTGTCGAATCGAAACGCTGGAAAACCGGTAAAGACGCTGGAAAGGTCATGCGGCGGGCGATTGCCGCAGCCGTGGCGACGCTCTCAACACCGGCCGCAGAGCTTGCTATCGTGCTGACCGACGATGCGGCAATGCGTTTACTCAACCGGGCATGGCGTGGCGTCAATGCAGCTACAAACGTTTTGTCATTCCCGAACCGATCAATCGGCGGCGAAGCTGCGTCGCTCGGCGACATCGTGCTCGCCTATGAAACCGTCGCGGCGGAGGCGCGCAAGGAACGTAAGCCGTTCGCGCACCATCTGGCGCATTTGGCCGTGCACGGCTTCCTGCACTTGTTGGGCTACGATCACGGGCGCGCAAGAGACGCCGCGACAATGGAACGCCTCGAGCGCGAGATATTGCGCCGCGTCGCCATTCCCGATCCTTATCGGCAGAGCCATAAAGCCTTACCTGAGACCCGATTGCGATCTTATTTGAAAGCACCATGAGTCAGTCGCCAACACGCAGCGAGAATGACGACGCCGAACACCGGGGTCTTCCCATGGTGGTGCCGCAGCCCGGCGAACTGAATGAAGGCTGGCTGTCGCGCATCATGCGCATTCTCTTCGGCTGGAAAGCGGCTGCGACCCGTGCCGATCTCGAACTCGTCCTGACCGCCGAGCGCGCCGAATCCGGCTTTTCGCCGACCGAGGCGGCGATGCTCAAGAACATCTTGGGCCTGCGCGAGCGCCGGATCGAGGGCGTCATGGTCCCGCGCGCCGACATCGTGGCCGTGCAACAGGACATCACCATCGGCGAGTTGGTGATGGTGTTTGCCGGCGCCGGCCACTCCCGCCTCGTGGTCTATAACGACACGCTCGACGATCCGACCGGCATGGTGCACATTCGCGATCTGCTCGCATTCATGGCCGGGCGCGCCAGAATCGAGCCGGCCACCGATCAAGCGCCGCTTCCTGCCGCAGACCTCGATCTCGCAAAGATCGATCTTTCCATGCCGCTCGTTGAAACCAAGATCGTGCGCGAACTTCTTTATGCGCCGCCGTCCATGCCGGTGCTCGATCTGCTGGCCAAAATGCAGGCGACGCGAATCCATCTCGCGCTCATCATCGACGAATACGGCGGCAGCGACGGACTGGTTTCGATCGAGGATTTGGTCGAGCTCATTGTCGGCGACATTGCCGACGAGCACGATGAGGCGGAAACGGCGGCGGTGACACGGCAGAGCGACGGCTCATTTGTGGCCACCGGCCGCGCCAGCCTCGAGGATGTCCGTGCCGTAATCGGCGATGAGTTCGACGTCGGCGAGGCCGCGCAGGAGGTCGATACGCTGGGCGGCTATCTGGTGATGCGCGCCGGGCACGTTCCCGTACGCGGCGAACTTGTGCCCATGCCGCCGCCGTTCGAAGCCGAAGTCCTCGATGCCGATCCGCGCCGGGTCAAGCGCGTCAAAATCTACCGCAGTAAGAATAATCGTCCCGGCAAAGCGCGCGAAATGCCGGGCGCGCGTGCGGCGGCCGCCCGCTCCGCGTCGCCTCTCGAGGACGGCAACCGGACAAACGCAAACGCTCAGCGGCAGCCGTGAAGCCTGCGGCGCTGATCGACGCAATCATATTGTCGTGGGGATGGCGCCGCTGGCTCATTGCTTTCGTGGCTGGCGCGGTGTCGGCGTTGGCCATGGCGCCGTTTTTTGCTTGGCCGCTTCTATTCGTCACCTTTCCGGTGCTCATCTGGCTGATTGATGGCGCGCGCACCGGCGCAACTGCAGGAATGGTCAGCGCCGCGGTCGTCGGCTGGTGGTTCGGCTTCGGCTATTTTCTCGCCGGGCTTTACTGGGTGGGCTACGCTTTTCTCGTCGATGCGCAGACCTTCGGTTGGCTGCTGCCAATCGCCGTCATGGGGCTGCCGGCCGGGCTTGCGCTGTTCATGGCTTTTGGCGTTGCGCTCGCCCGATTGTTGTGGTTGCGGGGCGCTGTGCGCATTCTGTCTTTGGCCGTGGGGCTCACCGTGGCCGAATGGTTGCGCGGCCACCTGCTAACCGGCTTTCCCTGGAACGCATTGGGCTATGCATTGACCGCGCCGCTCGCGCTGGCGCAAAGCGCGGCCTTGATCGGCATTTGGGGTCTGACTTTCCTTGCCGTCGCCATATTCGCCAGCCCCGCCGCGCTTGCCGACGACCGCAGTGAAACTGCACGACCGTGGCTTCCGGTCGCGCTCGCAGTTGCCGCGTTGGTTGCCTTCGCGGGATTCGGCGCCGCGCGGCTTGCAAGCATGCCGACACAGACTGTCGAGGGCGTGCGGCTGCGCATCATGCAGCCCGACATCCAGCAGGATGTGCGCTTCAATTACGCGGCGAAGCAGCAGATTCTCAGTCGCT
>Ga0335073_10011164_pt1 | contig 12620 bp, 10 predicted proteins | sample Lox_Sample_22_FD_207093 | JGI IMG/M metagenome (GOLD analysis project Ga0335073, IMG submission 207093) | Soil microbial communities from Loxahatchee National Wildlife Refuge, Florida, United States - Lox_Sample_2.2 | ecosystem: Environmental > Terrestrial > Soil > Wetlands | place: USA...
CAGCGAATCCCTGTTGGAAGTGGAAGAACGTTATCGGGTGCCGCTGGCGCTTTTTTATTTCGAAAACCATTCATACGCCGAAATCGCCACGATGCTCGACATCCCCATCGGCACGCTCATGTCGCGGCTGTCGCGGGGAAAAGAACTGATGCGCAAATCGCTCGCCGCAAAAGCCATCGGCGCCGACCGCAAAATCATTTCCATCAACCAGTCAAAGCCAAAAGAATGACCGCACCATGAACAACCAGGAAGCCAAATTGATCCTGCAGGCCTACCGTCCGAACGGAGCGGACGCGGCCGATCCATTCTTTGCTGAGGCGCTGGAGCAGGTCCGGCGGGACCCGGAATTGCAAAAATGGTTCGCTGAAGAAACCGTTATCAACAGCCGGATTCAAAACCGACTGCAAAGCGCGATTCCCGTTCCGCCAGGTTTGAAGTCAGGATTGCTCGCGCTCCAAAGAACCGTCCGCCCCACGCCATGGTGGCGTCAACCCATGCAGCTGGCCGCGGCGGCATTGATTCTCGTATCGTTGGGAGCGATTTCCCTCCTGATTCCGCAACGAACAACGCGACTGGCTTCGTTTCGCGAAACAATGGCTCGCAGTTCATTGCAAACTCAAGACCACGTTGTCTTTGAGTCCCACGACATTGCCAGCATCCGGCAATGGCTCCAGAGCCAGGACATGCAAACCAATTTTGATTTGCCGGCCACGCTCGAGGCAGGAACCGGAACTGCCCAGGGTTGCCGCGTCGTGGATTGGAACGGTCATCAGGCGACTATGATCTGCTTCATGGTCAACGGCGAGCATATGGACCTGTTTGTCATGGACCGCACCGGATTGCCGGACTTTCCTCAGAACGGCACGCCACAATTTGCCAGCGCCCACGGCCTCATGACCGCCATGTGGGCCGGGGGCGGCAAGGTCTATCTTTTGACCGGTCAAAACAGGGTTGTCCTGCAACAATTTCTCGAACGCACATAGAGTCTAAGTCGTTTTAATTTCGCCGCCATCCATCCGGACAGCCGAGCCGGTCATCCATTTTCCGGCCGGCGAAACCAGGAACGCCAAAAGGTTTGCGATGTCCTCTGGCTGGCCGTAGCGCGCGATTCCGGCTTCGGCCGGAAATTTTTGGAGCGCTTCTTCCACGGTCATGTTGTGCAATGGCGCATATTTTTCCATGTAGCTCAGACGCCGATTTGTGAGAACAGGGCCGGGGAGAACACTGTTAACCTGGACTCCGTCTTTGATGCCTTTCTCGGAAAATGCCTTGGCCATCGCGACAATGGCAGCATTGATGGTGGCTACAGCCGCAAATGGCGGTTTCGGCTCCGAAGCTGAATTGCCGGACATGAAAACAACCGACCCTTTCGATTTTTTAAGCGCATCCCAGGCATGAATGGTCGTGCGCCGCGCGCCATGCAGCTTCAAAGCCAATCCATCGTCCCACTGTGCATCTGTCATCTCAAGAATATCGACTTGCGGAACGGCGCCGGCGATGTTCAGAAGCGCGTCAATTCGGCCGAATTTTTCCAATGCTTTTGAGACGAGCGTTTTTGCCGCGTCCGGCTGTCTCAGGTCGAGCGCCAGCGCCAATGGCTCGGCCCCCGCCGACCGTACAGCCCCGGCAGTTTCCTGAAGCGCTTTTTCATTTCTGGCCGCCAGGACCACGGACTTAAAATCACTCGACAGGCGAATGGCGGTGGCGCGTCCAATGCCCTGGCTTGCGCCGGTTACGATTGCAACAGAATGGTCCATAATTTTGCTTTCCGTTGAGCTTTTTCCTGTTTGAACTATTTCCTCTTTAATACCAATTTAGCGGCTTCAAACAGGATTTCCACTACAACGTTCGGCGCGGTGATTGAAGGCGTGTGATCGACCGGGTGCGCAAAAACTTTGGCCTTCATCCGCTCCGCCATAAAACGCTGGGTCGAAGCGGGAATCATCCGGTCATCTTCAGCCACAAGAAACCACGAAGGCATTGATTTCCAGGCCGGAACGGGAGCTTTTTCCTGAATGCACTTTACATTGATCGGCCTTTGAATGGCGTTCAAAACGGCCAGGACGTCCGGCTTCGCATTCTGCGCGAACGCATTGGCAAAACCGGTTTCGGGCATCCAGATAAAGCCATAACCATCGGGCGCCAGTTTGGGCGCTTTTGGATGAGGTTTTTCACGGTAAAAAACCTCGGCCACGGTCTCGCCTTCCGCCGGTGCCAGCGCGGCGACATAAACCAGTCCCTTCAGCTTTTCGCTGGTGACGCCCGCGATCGGAGCGCCGCCATAGGCGTGTCCGGCAAGCAGGACGGGCCCCTGGATCATTTCAACTACACGATTTACAGCCGCGATGTCATCCGATAAGGATGTCAGGGGAATCGGAGCGCACACGACTCCAAGACCCGCATCTTTGAGCGGTCCAACAAGCCTGCTCCAGCTTGAACCATCGGCCCAGGCGCCGTGAACCAAAATTACCGTTGCATTTTCTTCAAACGTGTTCATGGTTGTTTTTTCTTTGATTGTTTTAACGGACAGTCATTTTAATGAACGGCTTTCTTTAAGAACTTCAGTATGGCCGCCGCAATTTCCTCGCAATGGGTTTCGAGCGCGAAGTGGCCGGTGTCAAAGAATTGAACTTCGGCGTTTGGAATATCGCGCTTGTAGGCTTCAGCGCCCGCGGGCAGGAAAAACGGATCATTTTTGCCCCAGACGGCCAGGAGCGGTGGCTTGTGTTTGCGGAAGAAATTTTGAAACTCCGGATACATCTCGACGTTGTTCGCATAGTCGAGGAAGAGGTCAAGCTGCGCTTCATGAGCACCGGGACGCGCCAGGTAAAAATCGTCCAGAGAGCGTCCATCCGGAGAGACCAATGATTTGTCCGCCACGCCATGCACGTATTGAAATTCCGTGGTTTGGGGAGTCAGCATCGAGCGGAGCGCATCGCGATTTTTCTGCGAGGGGTCCTTCCAATAGGCCCGGATGGGGTTCCATCCGTCGCTCAGGCCTTCGACGTAGGCGTTGCCGTTTTGCGAAATGATGGCCTGAATACGCTCGGGGCGCTTCAGTGCCAGGCGCAGGCCTACCGGCGCGCCATAATCAAAGATGTAAATCGAAAATTTCTTCAGGCCGACGGCTTCGGTGAATTTGCCAATAACGTCCGCCAAATTTGAGAACGTATAGGAAAACTGTTTATGATCCGGAAGGTCCGTCCGGCCAAAACCCGGCAAATCGGGCGCCACCACATGGTAATCTCCAGCCAGAATCGGAATGAGGCTCCGAAACATGTGGCTGGAAGTTGGAAAACCATGAAGCAGCAACAGGGTTGGTGACGTTTTCTTTCCGGCCTCACGATAAAAAATGTCGAGGCCATCCACGCGGGCATTTTGATAATTGATAGTCATGATGCGATCCTCCAGTTAAACGGTTTATTTTGTTATGAATTCAAACGACAAACTCCATTTTCGACGCTACAAATGCACAGTAGGCTGAAAGAAGTAACCTGTCAAATAGATTTTTGACGGTTATTATTGCCCTGGTGTATAAATAGGGGGTTGACCTGTTTTGAACCGCCAACTCAAAGAAATTTTTTATGCCTGATAAATTACCCCCAGCCATCTTCATATCGGGCTCACCCGGAATTGATTTTCTCAATTCCGTGGCGATTCCTGTGGATGCCGTCGTGGAGTGGATCGGCAACGGGAAGGATTTTATCGATTGGCTCAGACAAGCGGGGCTCGTGACGGCAAAGGACATTTCCGTTATCCAGTCCAATTTTTCGGCGGTGGAACTTGACCGGATTGCGCTCCGAGCGCGCGAATTGAGAGAGTGGTTCCGTGATTTTGTCCAAAGGCACCGGGGGAAAACGCTTTCGCCGCGGGTGCTGGCAAAGCTCGCGCCGCTCAATGAGTTGCTTGGCCGCGACCAGATGTTCTGGTCCGTCGTGCCGGGAAGCGATTCCACTCGTGAGGCGAACGGGAGCCAACCGCCCCTGACTTTTCGCCTTCGCCGGCAACGGCGCTGGCGCAGTCCGGAATCCGTGCTGGCTCCCATCGCCGAGGAACTGGCAAAAGTGATTTGCAGCTTGAATTTTAAATACATAAAAGGATGCGAAGGGAAAAAATGCGTCCTCCTTTTTTATGACGGAACACGCCGGCACGAACGGCGATGGTGCAGCATGGCGATTTGCGGCAACCGGGCCAAACAGGATGCGTTCCGCAGGCGAACCAAGAGGTGAAGGCGGCCATCGCCTGTCATTTTGCCGGCGCTTGTCCGGCGAAAGTTTTGTTCGTTAACAGGGTGAGGGACAGAGCGTTATTTTATTCCAAACCATTTCGCGGACTTTTAAGAAATAAATTGGAATAAAATCACCCGCCGGTTCCTCATATGACAAAAGAGAGCACTGTGAACGACGCTCTATGAAAGATCCAAATAAAATTTTGCGCGATGAAATTACGCCTCCAACGGTTTATTTCAACCGCCGCAATTTCATCCGGACGGGAATCCTGGCGGCCAGCGCTGTGGCCACGGGTTTCGTTTACCGCCAACTCAACCACGTTTCCACGGCCACTGTCAGAACAGCGGAGCTTCAGGGAGTGAAGAAAGCAACGACAGCGCCGGCGAACTCGGGCTATACAGTAAACGAGCCGGAGACGTCGTTTGAGGATATCACTCATTACAATAATTTCTACGAGTTCACAACTGACAAGCAGGCCGTGGCCGATACCGCTGCGAAATTCAAGACCGACGGATGGCAGGTCTCGGTCGAAGGGTTGGTGAAGAATCCAAAGGTGTTTGAGTTGGAGGACCTTTTAAAAATTGCCCCTCCCGAAGAGCGAATTTATCGAATGCGTTGCGTGGAGGCGTGGTCCATGGTTATCCCGTGGGCTGGTTATTCCTTATCTAAACTGCTTGAGGTGGTCGAGCCCACAAGCGAGGCGAAGTATGTGGCGTTTGAAACGCTGCTGGACTCTTCACGCATGCCCGGCCAGGAAACCGACGTGCTGAATTGGCCTTATGTGGAGGGTCTGCGATTGGACGAAGCCATGCATCCGCTGACTATTCTCGCCAGTGGACTCTATGGCAAGGCTTTGCCGCCACAGGATGGCGCGCCCATCCGGCTGGTCGTGCCCTGGAAGTATGGATTTAAAGGCATCAAATCCATCGTCAAAATCAAACTGACGGCTGAGCAGCCGAAAACGACCTGGAGCGAGTATGCGCCGGACGAGTACGGATTTTACGCCAACGTGAATCCGCACAAAGACCATCCGCGCTGGAGCCAGGCGACGGAGCAGCGCATCGGCGTATCCGGCCGGCGCCCAACCCTCATGTTCAATGGCTACGAGGAACAGGTCGGATACTTGTATGCCGGCATGGACCTGCAAAAGAATTTCTAAATGAATGCTTCGGATACACGCTTCATAAAGTTTCTCGTGCTCGTGAACGCCGGCGTGCCCGCGGCAATACTGGCGTGGGACGCGCTGCATCATCAATTGGGAGCCAATCCGGTGAACTTCGCCATCCTGACGACCGGAATGTTGACGCTGATTTTCCTGATGCTGACACTGTTGGTCACACCGTTGCGAAAGATAACCGGCTGGAACTGGCTGATTTTTTCACGGCGCACCCTGGGCCTTTACGCCTTCTTTTACGCGTGCCTGCACTTTCTGATTTTTTTCTCTCTCGACCGCTCGTTCAGCATTTCGAGCACGTTGAACGAAATGATCGAGCGCAAATACCTGATCGTCGGAAGTTTCGCCCTGCTGACCATGGTGCCGCTGGCCGTGACTTCGACAAACGGAATGATCCGGCGCCTGGGCGCGAAGCGCTGGCACGCGCTGCATCGCCTGGTCTATGTCATCGCCATTGCGGGCGTCGTCCACTTTTACATGCAAGTCAAGGCGGACGTGCGCAAGCCGCTTGCGTTCGCAGGCGTGCTGGCGGTTTTGCTGGGTTATCGGGCTGTGGTTTCCAGGAAGAGCGCGCTGACCGAGCTTGTTCGGGAGGCGCCGCGCGATCAGGCAGGCGGCGCGGGAGCGCCGCCCTACCGCGCCACGCTGGCTCACGCTACGCCACTGAAACCTAAACCGAAGCTGTGGTCGGGCGAATTGCGAGTGGCACGCGTCACTGCGGAAACACCGGACGTTCGGACGTTTCGTTTCGTGCCTCCCGCGGGCGGGCCTCTGCCGTTTCAGCATCAGGCCGGGCAATATCTCGTGCTCTCTCTCGTGATTCATGGCAAAAAGGTCAATCGCACCTATACGATTTCATCTCCCCCGACGCGCAAAGACTTTTGCGAAATTACAGTCAAGCGCGAGGAAAATGGCTATGTCTCACGGCACCTCCATGAAATGGTTCACGAAGATGACATGATACAGGTATCGGCTCCCGCCGGCCGGTTTGTCTTCGATACGGCGCAGGCCGGCAGCATCGTCCTTATCGCGGGTGGCGTCGGCATTACACCGTTGATGTCTATTTTGCGCGACCTGACCGACCGGAATTGGAAGGGCGATATCTTCTTTATTTACAGCGCCAAAAGTCAAAGCGACATCATCTTCAGAGGCGAACTGGAAGAATTGCGAATGCGCTATTCGAACGTGCGCGTGCATGTGACCTTGAGCCGGGCTGATGGGGCCGAATGGAACGGGCATCATGGCCGGGTGACCGGTCCATTTCTGGGAATGTGCGTTCCGAATATAGCGGAAAGGCCGGTTTATATCTGCGGGCCGGAGTCCATGATGAGGTCCACCATCCAGTTGTTGCGCGACGCAGGTGTGCCGGCGGACAGGATCAAGTCAGAGGAATTTATCGCTGCAAAACGGGCGGAAATAGTCCCTGACAGCCTAAAGGCTGGACACCAAACACAAGGCGCAACTTCTGCCGCGACGATTCCAGAGTTGCTGCCGGATGATGCGGAACCGGTTCTAATCTTCGCTCGTTCAGGCAAATCAGTCGCGCTCGATCCGAACAAAGTGCTGCTGGAAATCGCAGAGGATGCGGGAGTGAACCTCGACTACGAATGCCGCTCCGGGATTTGCGGCCGGTGCAAAACGCGATTGCTGAGCGGACAAGTCAGGATGGAAACCCAGGACGCGCTTACGGAGGAAGAAAAAGCGAAGAATATCATTTTGATGTGCCAGGCCAAAGCCACCGGACGTGTGACGGTGGATGCGTGATTTACTTGATCGAGATTCGGACTTCGTACTTGCCTGGACACGATTGCCAGGCGAATTCCTGGCTGACTCCTTGCTCTAACAAAGCGATGGCGTTTAATTCATATGGAATCCATCGGGGCGACTGGGGGGTCTGAACCGTTCCCGTTCCGGCATGAACGGCAGGCGCTGCCATAGAAAGAAAAAAACCAGCCAAAGCGGCAGGAAACCGTAAAGACGTTGTCCACTTTGATCGCTGAAAGTTCGGGCGCAATGTTTTCATGATGCTCACGCCACCCCAGCGCCGCTCCCGGCAATGTCAAGTTTTTTAAAACACATTCTCTTATGGAATAAATGAGTTTGACAAAACGCACCGGCAACGAGCATCTTGTCAGCGTCAAGGTGATGGTTTAAGCAGGTCGGGAAAAAAGTTCGAGAAACAAAAACGCGGAACCCGGATGGAAACCAGACAAAACGAACAGACCCTATGATCACCTACGCCAATGCCACAATAAACCTCGCGCAGTCCGACTTCACGGAAATCGCCCAGCACATGTACGCGCTGATGCTGCGCAACATCGCCACTGATGGATTTGTCTTCAATGATCCGGTGACTCCGGGAAATTTGTCGCTTCCCGGGTGTGTGCTCGCTGCGCCGTCGTTTCCGCAAAACACACCGGGCGTGGACCAGGACTATGTTTTCAACTGGGTGCGTGATGCGGCGATCACCGCGATGGAACTGGTCGCCGCCGATCCGCCGGCATTGCCGGGCGGAGGAGTGCAGCAACTGATCGATTACGTCAATTTCGCCAATACCTGCTACAACAACGCTGTGCCGACCGCGGATAACCCCGGGGTAACCAAAGGGCACGCCTGCTTTACGATCAGTGGCGCTCCGCGACCCTGGACGGAACAAAGCGACGGGCCGGCGCTGCAAACAGTGGCGATTTTGCTCGGATTCGATCTACTTGATGCGCCAACACAAGGCGTGGCGGAGAATCTCATCGCCAACAACCTCACTTACCTGCTCGCGCAATATCAAAGCCAAACGACCAACCTTTGGGAGGAACATACGGGATATTCCTTTTTTGCCCGTGCCGCGCAATTGCGCTGTTTTCAGATGGTGCAGGCGAATACCCTCGGCATCGCGGTGCCGGCGGGTGTCAATGGGGCGATCGCATGGTTACAGAATGCCCTGAGTCAGCACTGGAATGGGCAGTATTATGTTTCGATCCTTCCGCCACCGGTGCCATTCTACGATCCGAACATCGACATCGTGTGCGCCGCCATTTACGGGGCCATCGCAGTGACGGACACCAAGTTGCTCGCCACTGCGGCGCTACTACGGAGCCAGTGGTCGGACGCCGCTTCGCCAGAATTATATCCGATCAATACGGCGGACGCGGCGCAGGGCCTCGGCCCGCTAATGGGGCGTTATCCCGGCGACGTTTACGATGGGGACATGGGCGACGCCAGCCTGGGGGACCATCCGTGGGCGCTCTGCACTTGCAACTTCGCCGAACTTTACTACACGCTTGCCAACGAAATCGATAAGGCCAACGCGGTGCCCTACGATGCCCTTTCCGCACCGTTCTTCGCCCAGGTCGGCGTCAATAACGGAACCGCCTCCGCCGCCACGGTGTCCGCTGCCCTCCGAAACGCCGGAGACGCCATGCTTGGGGCCGTCATTTACCACAGTGATCATCTCGAACTCAGCGAGCAGTTCGACGGCACTACGGGGTATGAAAAAAGCGTCAGGAATCTAACGTGGAGTTATGCGTCCCTCCTCTCGGCTGTCCGCGCGAAAACCGGGCAGCACGTCGAAGGCTAAAACCAGGAGTGCCGCTACCTTTACAATTTGCCCAGCAATACCAAAATTAAGAGGATGACGACAATGAGGCCCAGGCCGCCGCTCGGATAATATCCCCAACCGCCGCTGTACGGCCACGCGGGAAGCGCCCCGATCAGCAGTATGATCAGGATAATTAAGATAATGGCGCCCGGTCTCATAATTTTGCCTCCAGCCCCGGCAGTACTGTATCAATGGCCTCGTTCATATTTATCTCATTTCGATATGGTTCAAAAGCTTTAGCCAAATGTGTGCCAACCATTTTCCGCAGAGAAACGACTCGATCTCATGCACATTGCACAGAGGCGTGGAATCGTTTTGCAATCTGTCGTGACCTTTTACTTATAGCGCAGGCTGCCCGGCCAATTCTGTCGCCTGGTCGTGCCGGAATTGCTCAAAAGGCGAAAATCGTCGGCAGGGTCAATCCTGAAACCACGGCCCACATCCGAACGTCCATTACCTTGGCAGTTGCCGTTTGCATATGACGCAACGCAAGCCCAGGACCGGCATATCTCCCTGCGGCCTCTTGAGTTCCATCAAGAAGCGTCATGGTCTTATGCGTTCTCATGCCATCAAGCTTTTCGCGGCTTTCCTGGCGTTGAATGCCAGCGGGCGTGGCAGAGCGGCAGCTCTGCCCTGCCGAATCATTCTTCTTTTTGGAGTTTTCCTGACGTTGCGCGCTGGCGCAGCACAGCCTCCCACTTACACTTTTGCTCCCAGCGGGAAGGACGGCGGCGGATGCATGGTGAGCGTGGCTCCTGATCCCTTCACACCGGGAAGGGTCATCTGCGGCGGAGATTCATGGCCTTTCCACATTACAACCAACTATGGTCAACTCATGACACCCATTTGTGTCCGTGACCCGAGTGATACAGACGGTTTGTTCGACTCGGCAAACGATATGGGCGCGGCGGCAACACGTTTCTCCCGCAAAACAACCAACCTCGTCTATTCGGCCACGGGCGAGATCACGGGCGGTGGAGGATTTCTCGTTTCAACCAATGCCGGGAGCACCTGGATACGAGTTTCTACGCCCGCCAAATTTGTCGGTGATAATGATGCCCCGCCATTGGTAGCGCAGGGCCATCCGCGCTCGGTCGGCAATATGATTGCCCTGGATCCGACATCCGAGCCCAGCGAAATCATTTACGTTGGCACCTACAGCAACGGTGTCATTCGCTCATCCAATCGCGGCACAAGTTGGACAACCATCACAATGCCGGGCCTCACGCCGCCTTATACTCGAGGCCTGGCGATGGATGACCTGGACCCAACCATCGTGTACGTCGCGTGTTACGACGCGTCCAGCGGAAATGATTCGGTCTACGTCATCAGCAATGCGCCCAGCGCGAGCAGTGCCATCCTGGTTTCTCAACCGCCATTTCCGAAAGCGGAGGAACTCGTGGTTGTGAACGGCAACCTGTATGTGGCAGCCAACACCAACGGCATTTACGAATATGACCCGACAAATCAGGCCTGGACCCGGCTTTACCACGACTCTACACCCAGCCAATTTTATTCGATTGACGGCTTTTGGAATACAAACACAGACCGGGCGGTAATTTTCGCTGGCACAACCACCGTTGCATTGTCTGAGCCCAACGGTCTCCAGTTCAGCCTCATCCGGTCAACAAACTCGGGCGTCGACTGGGTCTGCCTGACTACCAACACCGCCGAGATCCATACCAATATGGTAATGGGTGATCCGGGCGGTGATGTTTGGTGGCTGACGGCTCCAACCTCCGATGGCATCACCGATTGCATAGGCGGCTCGCAATATGTCGCCTGCCAGACTGCGCTCGACCCCGCCGATCCCACTCACAACACCATTTATGTGTGCGGCCATGGCGGATTGTGGCGGAGCGATAATGCGCTCACGACCAATAGTCCCACGTGGTACCCGTGCATGCGCCATTTGCAGGCGTCGGGCTCGGCCGCGGTCGCAGCCGACCCGAACGTTCCCACGCTGGCCGAATGCTCGGACGTTGATTGGACTTTCCAATATTCCACGGACAACTTTTCGCATGTCATCCAAAAGGCCACGACCATAGGCGGCACGGAAAACGGATATTGTCTGGCAGTGGACTCCACGACCACACCGGGCCCGGGCAACGTCAGCCCCGTCTATTTCGGCCGCGATACGGACCTGGCGTATCTGGCGAATCCAACCACAAGCAATTGGATGAGCTCCGGATTAGGCAGCCAGGGCAGCGTCTATGGTTGTTCGGTTAAATACATTCCCGGCATTGGCACCGTCGTTCTCGCAGCGGTCGAGACCAACGGAATCTGGAGAAAGATCGGCGGCGGTAATACTGGAAGCTGGGGCGGCGCGCCAATTTATACGGGCGACAATATTATGCAGAATACGAGTTCGGCCCAGAGAGGAGTGTTTTCCTGGGGCGGCGGCTCCTCCCAAATGATCTATTTTACCGACCGCGTCAATGGCGTGTTTCGTTCGACTGACGCCGGCGCCACGTGGTCCCTCATTATTGAGCCTGGAAGTCCGGGAGGATCCGGCTCCGGCGAGTCCTTGCTAAGAAGCGGTTCCGTGGCTGTAGATCCGACGACCGACAGTGTCTGTTACGTAACCCAAACGACCGGTCTTTACTCCTCGACCAATGCCAATGCCACACCGCCCGTATTCACTCCTGTCGCCCTTCCCGGCATTACGGGCTCAGTCACTCCCGGTTGGGTGGTTTGCGACGATGTTGGCAACGTCTACGTGAATACGCTCATCAACGCTCAAAACCAGCCGAAGCTATTTTTTAAGGCCAAGGGCGACACTGTCTGGTACGAGCTGAGTCAGGGCAACCCTATCTTCGAATCCTTGTGCGGACAAACATTGCAAATGGCAGTCGGACCCGGGCCGGCCCATGTTATTTACTTATCGGCGCTCGGTATGTGCGTTGCCACTCTGAACTATCAGGTTCCAACCATTCAAACCTCGCTTGCCGGAACCAATTTCATCCTCAGCGGCACCGGCAATGCCAGCACTCCCTTCAGCATCCTGACTTCCACCAGCCTGGACCTGCCTATGTCAAACTGGAACATCGTGACGACTCAATCATTCAATCTTTATGGCAATTATTCGTGGACAAACGGTCTGAATCCAAATATCCCTGCGCAATTCTATCGGTTAGTTGTGCCGTAACTTGTTGTCATTGAATCAGCGCCGTTCGGAGCCAGTAGAGTCGAGACCAGGTTTCAAGCTTCTCCGCTGCAGACTGCGGCGTCCCGACCCGATCTGTCCAGGCGTGATTGCGCGGTGTCGCGTTCATAGAGTTCGGCCAGCGCCCAGCTCGCGAGGGCCAGAACCACGGCCGCCAGCAAATCCACAAAGTAATGGAACCGCAGGTACATCGTCGAAATCCAGAGCACCACGCACGGCAGTAACAGCCGCCAAAATCGCCGACGCCAGTGCCGCCAGTCAAACAGCAAGAGGTACAGCGATGCCGCGACATGCACGCTGGGGAATGCGTCGAGACCGTTGCTGCCCGCGTTCACCGGGGCAATGGTCCAATTCAGCAACCACGGCCCGAGCAGCGGCGTTTTAAACGGCAGATAAATGTGCGGCCCGGCAGCAGGCAAAACCGTATAACCCATGAACGCCAGCCCGTACATGGTAAAC
>Ga0335073_10011165_pt1 | contig 12618 bp, 16 predicted proteins | sample Lox_Sample_22_FD_207093 | JGI IMG/M metagenome (GOLD analysis project Ga0335073, IMG submission 207093) | Soil microbial communities from Loxahatchee National Wildlife Refuge, Florida, United States - Lox_Sample_2.2 | ecosystem: Environmental > Terrestrial > Soil > Wetlands | place: USA...
CTGGAAGGCGTCGACGACTCGCTGTCGGGCAGCGGCCTCTTCTGGATTGGCCGCAAAGAAGAAAGTCAGTGCATCGTCATCGGAGCTACATCCGGTGGGCCACAGCGAGACCGCCGCCGCGCCAAGCGCGCCGGCGCCGCGTAAAAGCGTCCGGCGATCAAAGTGCTTGTCGATACTGGGCCTAGCGTTCGTTGTTCATCTCCGTGATCACTGTGGCAGCGCGAGGACCGTGCTTTTCAGGCGATCGGCGTCGCCGACGATGTCGATGGTTTGTATCCTGCCGTCTTCAATGCCGATCTGCACCAACGCCTCAACGTGTCCCCCGGGTGCGATGGCAACGCCGGGAACTCCGTTGACCAGCACCACGACCCCGGCCCTTGCACGCAACGCGAACCGTCGGGTTTCCTCGGCGACCTCCTTGGCACCGCGCCGCTCGGTCGGCACATCGTCGGGCACCAGGACCCGGTCGACCCTGCGCACCACATCGGGGGCGAGCAGGTCCAGCAACGTGGCAATATCACCGCCGCGCGATGCGTCCAGAAACGCTTCGACGATCTTGAGGTGTTCGGCGGTGCGCGTCGGCTCGACCGAGCCGCCGGCGTGGAGTCGTCCGCGGGCCCGGCTGGCCAGCTTCTTGGCGGCGTCCGGCGATCGATCCAGTAGTTCGCCGATCGCGTCGAACGGCATGGCGAACACGTCGTGCAGGACAAAGGCGACGCGCTGCGCCGGTGAAAGCCGATCGAGGACGACGAGCAACGCCCGGCTGACCGAATCGGTGAGGACGGCTCGTTCGTCGGCTCCCGCGGAGGCGCTGCGCTCGAGCTGATCTGGGTCGGCGAGCGGCTGCTCTGCTCGCCGCTTGCGAGTCCGCAACACCTCGATCGCCTCACGGGCGGTGATGGTGGTGAACCAACCCGTCAGGTTCTCGACCAAGCCGTGGTCTGCCTGGCTGGCCTTCACCCAGGCGGACTGCACGGCGTCTTCGGCGTCAGCTGCCGAGCCGAGCACATGAAACGCGACCGACTTCAGCTGCCGACGATCGCTGTCGAACCGCCGGGCGAGATCTTCGATGGTTCTCATGGTCACCTTTCCCAGGCGAAAGCCGTCAAGGAGATGACCACATCCGACGAACACTCCCTGAAGAGGAGGAGACCAACGTTATGAGCCTATACGTCGTCACGGTGATCACCGCCGTCGTCACCGCGGCCGTCGCGATCCCCGATTTCATCCCCGCCGGCTTCGTGCTGGCGAACTCAGCCAAAGTGCACGTGCCGCGTTCGTGGCTACCGTTGTTGGGTGTCCTGAAACTCGCCGGAGCCGCCGGACTTCTCGTCGGTCTCGTCGGCCCGCCGCTCATCGGGATCGCCGCCGCCACCGGCCTGGTGTTGTATTTCATCGGCGCGGTGATCGCGCATCTTCGGGCCCGCGTTCTGTATAATATCGCCTTCCCAGGCGCCTACTTGGGGTTGTCGGCGGCGTCACTGGTGCTGCTGGCCGGAAAGTAGCGGACCCGGCGGATTTCGTTGCGGCGCCAGGCAACATCGGCGAACATCACGCCGCGCCCGCGCTGGGACGTGATCGAGACGGCGACGGTGGAGCCCGCAGCGATCAGCTTCGTTGCCCGGGCTCCCGGGCAGCGCGCAACGAGGTCTGCGATTTCTGCGGCGCCGTCGTCGCCGAAAGTCATTGCGGCATCGGCTGACAGCGTTCGCTGTGCGGCACGTTTGTCGCCCGCGCCAACCGCGTCCACGAAGATTTCGACCAGATCTTTGCGGCGGGAACCCACGCGACGGAAGCCGGCCGCGAAACCGGCGGTGCCGCGTAGTCGCTGGTTGCGAATGAGCCCTTGCGAGAGTTGGATGCCGGCCGGCGCGGCAGATACGCCGTTGCGCAGGAATTGCAGCATCATGCTCGGCAGTTCCCAATAGGCGCGTAGCTGCGCGATTTTCCATTCGCCCTTGACCTCGCGCAGGTCGTAACGAAGAAACGCCGGGATGGTCATGGTGACCGCCGAACCCATCGCCACCTCGAGACCGAGATCGCGGATGACGGCCGCGCCGTGGACGACGTCGAGGTCGCGATGAAAGACAATGTCGCGGGGGCCGATGAAAGTGTCGTAGAAGCGGCCGATCTCACCGTGTCCCACATGGGGTCGTGATCCCACCGGGTCTTCGATACGACCGTCAGTGGTGAACAGCCCGACCCAGCCCGACCGGTCATGTGCCGCCGCGGCCTGGGGCGACCGCTCCACCGCGGCCAGCAGCGCCGGCGCCGTCCGGCCCGTCATGCGCTCGGCTCTATCGCTACACCCGCGGCCTGCAGGGCTTCGATAGCCGCGGCGGTGGACTCCTCCCCCACGCCTGCTGTCAGATCCAGCAGCACCCGAGTGGTCAAGCCCCGGCGGGCGGCGTCCTCGGCGGTGCGGCGCACGCAGTGGTCGGTGGCGATGCCCACCACGTCAACCTGATCCACATGGTGTTGGGTCAGCCAATCGGGCAACGGCGTTCCGGCTTCGTCGAATCCTTCGAATCCGCTGTAGCCCGCGTCGTAGGCACCCTTGCGAAACACCGCGTCGAACCGGGCGGAGTTGAGATCGGAATGAAAGTCCGCGCCGGTGCTGCCGGCAAGGCAATGCGGCGGCCAGGACGACGAATAGTCGGGGCGGTCCGAGAAATGATCACCGGGATCGATGTGGAAATCCTGGGTTGCGACCACATAGCGGTAGTCGGTGTCGGCAGTCAGGTAATCGCTGATCGCCCCCGCCAGGGCGGCGCCGCCGGTCACGGGCAGCGAACCACCTTCGCAGAAGTCGTTCTGTACGTCGACAACGATCAACGCGCGCATGACGCCCACGGTAATCGCGGGTGGGCCGGGACCTTAAGCGGCGGGATGCTTCGCGCGGGTGTCCAAAGTCCAGAGATGCGCACAGGTAGGGCATTGCAGATGCAGCACCGCGGCGCGATTGCTGAGCAGGTATTGCCAATGGGTGTGGCAGTTGCGGCCGCTGCGGCAATCGCCACACGCGGCGCCGTGATCGCAGCTCGGGCAGGCCAGCCAGGCGCGGCGGCTCTGGTCGGCGTCTGGATCAATCGGCAGCACGGTCCACCGCCCGGTCCGGCAGTACCCCGGCGCTGACCAGGTTGTCGTAGTGGCGCTGCTGCTCGGCATCGAGATTCGAGTACAGCATGGCGTACGCCTGCTCTTCTTCGGCCAGCGCGCGAATCGGATCCCAGTCCTCACCGATAGCCTCCAGCACGGCGGTGCGCCGGCGGACCTCGTCGAGGGTCAGGTCATAGGCGAATTCGAGGCCAGTTGAGTTGTCGGGCATTAGCCACTCCCACGTCTAAATACAGTGGCAGGTTAGGCTGCCCTAAATTAGACGGTTTATGCAATGACGTGCGTCACACTTTGCGGTTGATCTGCGTCACAACCGAGCGGGCTCGCCGGCGTGGCCTTTCAGCTGGATAGGATCGGCAAAGCCGATGACGCTGGCGGCGCGTTGCATCACGTAGATAGTCAAACTATAGTCCAGACACGTGTCCAGTAAGTTCCCTGACGTCGTTGCCGAACCCTCCGCTGTGACATCCATGGGTAACGTCGGTCCGGGATGGGCGTGAGTATGCGGATTGCGTTGCTGTCGTATCGCAGCAAAACGCACTGCGGCGGCCAGGGCGTGTACGTCCGTCACCTCAGCCGCGGACTGGTCGAACTCGGACACCAGGTCGAGGTGTTCTCCGGACCGCCCTACCCCGAAGGCCTCGATCCCCGGGTGGTGCTGACCGAGGTTCCCAGCCTGGACATGTACCGAGAACCCGACCCTTTCCGGATCCCGCATCCCCGTGAGATCCGGGACCGCATCGACCTTCGTGAACTCGCCACCGTGTGGACCGCGGGCTTCCCCGAGCCGCGCACGTTCAGCCTGCGCGCCGCCCGCCTGCTCGCCGCACGGCGACACGACTTCGACGTGGTGCACGACAATCAGAGCCTGGGCGTCGGCCTGCTGGAAATCGCGGAGACCGGGCTGCCCGTGGTGGCGACCGTGCATCACCCCATCACTCGTGACCGGGTGCTGGATCTCGCCGCGGCGCGGTGGTGGCGTAAACCGCTGGTACGCAGGTGGTATGGCTTCTTGGCGATGCAGGAACGCGTCGCTCGCAGCATTCCGGATTTGCTGACCGTGTCATCGTCGTCGGCCGCCGACATCACCACGGACTTCGGCACCCACCCCGACCAGCTTCACGTCGTGCCGCTGGGCGTGGACACCGATTTGTTCGCACCGTCCGCGCGGCGGAGAATTCCCGGCCGCGTCATCGCAATCGCCAGTGCCGACCGGCCCCTCAAGGGCGTCGGGCATCTGTTGCAGGCGGTGGCCAAACTCCGGACCGAACACGACCTCGAACTGCAGCTCGTGGCCAAGCTCGAACCCAACGGACCCACCGAAAAGCTGATCGCCGAACTCGGAATCTCCGATATCGTCCACATCTCCAGCGGCCTGTCCGACGCCGCATTGGCGCAGTTGTTCGCCTCTGCTGAAATTGCTTGCATCCCTTCGCTTTACGAAGGCTTCTCGCTGCCGGCGGTGGAAGCGATGGCCAGCGGCACGCCAATTGTGGCCAGCCGAGCCGGCGCATTGCCCGAGGTTCTCGGACCCGACGGCGAGTGCGCCAGGCTGGTCCGGCCGGGCGACGTCACCGAGCTGATCAAGGTGTTGGCCGAGCTGCTGGTCTCCCCCGAACAACTGCACCGGCTCGGCGTGGCCGGCCGCCGCCGGGCCGTCGAGGTATACAGCTGGGAATCAGTCGCTGCTCAGACCGCCCGGGTATACGAACGCGCGATCAACCGCCAGCTGCCGGTTCGGGATTCGGCACAGACAGTGGGCGAGCCTTGCTGACGGTGGACTTCGACCGCCTCGGTATCGGTCACGGCACCAAGGTCATCGACGTCGGGAGCGGGGCGGGCCGGCACAGCTTCGAGGCGTTTCGCCGGGGTGCGGACGTAGTCGCGTTCGATCAGGACGCCACCGAGTTGAACAACGTGGACACCATGTTTCGCGCCATGGCCGACTCCGGTGAGGTACCGCCATCGGCTCACGCCGAGACCGTGGTCGGCGACGCGCTGGCCTTGCCTTATCCCGATGGAACGTTCGACTGCGTCATCGCTTCGGAGATACTGGAACACGTACCGGCCGACAACACCGCGATCGACGAGCTGATTCGCGTACTCAAAGTCGGGGGCACGCTGGCGGTCACCGTGCCCAGGTGGATGCCGGAACGATTGTGCTGGCTGCTCTCCGACGACTACCACAGCAATGAGGGTGGTCATATTCGTATCTACCGGGCAAACGAGCTGCGCGCCAAGATCGCTCGACGCGGAATGAGCTTCACGCATACTCATCACTCGCATGCCTTGCATGCACCTTTTTGGTGGCTGAAATGTTTGGTGGGCGTTGATAATTCACAGCATCCCGCAGTCGTCGCCTATCACAAGATGTTGGTGTGGGACATGATGCAGCGGCCCCGCGTCACCCGGCTGGTCGAATCAACGCTCAACCCGCTGATCGGTAAGAGTGTCGCCCTGTACTTCGAGAAACCGGTGCCCGCCGTTGAACTTGTATGAGGCACCGGGCGTCCCTGGCGTCTTCTCTCCTGCGCAATGCCGACAGACCGCGGAATCGATTGCCGCGGTACAAGAACCGTCGGGCGCAATCCCATGGTCGGAAGGCGGACACACCGATCCCTGGGACCATGTGGAATGCGCGATGGCACTCACCGCGGCGGGCCTGATCGACCCGGCGCGGCACGCGTTCGACTGGTGCCGGCGCCAGCAGCGTGCGGACGGGTCCTGGCCGATCCAGCTTCGCGCCGGTGTCGTCGAAGACGCCAACAGCGACAGCAACTTCTGCGCCTATGTGGCGGTTGGAGTCTGGCATCACGTACTGATCACCGGTGACGACGCCTTTGCCGCCGCGATGTGGCCAACGGTGCGGGCCGCCATCGACTTTGTCTTGGAGCTGCAGCTCGAGGGTGGCGAAATCTGTTGGGCGCGTGGTTCTTCAGGCCCGGTTGCCGAAGCGCTGCTGACCGGGTGCGCCAGTATCTTCCAGAGCCTTCGCTGTGCCCTGGCCCTGGCGAATTATGTCGACGAATCGCAACCCGAATGGGAGGTCGCGCTGGGCCGGCTGGGCCACGCGATCGCTGTCCACCCGTCGGCGTTCACCGAGAAGCCTCACCACTCGATGGACTGGTACTACCCGGTCCTTGGCGGTGCGCTTCGGGGACCCGCGGCGACCGCCCGAATCGCCGAGCGGTGGGGTGATTTCGTCGTCGACGGCCTGGGCATCCGCTGTGTCGACGACCGTCCGTGGGTGACCGGAGCGGAGACCTGCGAATTGGTGCTGGCACTCGATGCGATGGGCGATCGGCAGGCGGCACTGCGGCAGTTCGCCGCCATGCAACACCTGCGTGAGGACGACGGTTCCTATTGGACCGGATTGGTGTTCAGCGACGGCAAGCGTTGGCCGGTTGAACGAACCACGTGGACCGGGGCAGCGGTGATTCTCGCTGCCGACGCGCTGTCGTGCACCACCGCCGGCAACGGCATCTTTCGCGGCACCGAATTGCCGCGCGGCCTGGAAGGTGACTACGACTGCGAGTGTGCGATCAGTCCGTCGGATCGCTAGACCGCCGCGCCGGCCTCGCCGGCAATCCGCTCCAGCACCCGCATCGACCCGGTGACGGATCGCTCCGTGAATGCGCCGCTTTGCACAGCGCGGCAATAGATTTGGTAGGGCGCCTGACCGCCATCACGCGGATCGGGGAAGACGTCGTGGATGACCAGCGCGCCACCAAGACTCACCCACTTCGCCCACCCGTCGAAATCTTGGTGCGCCGCGGCCTCGCTGTGTCCACCGTCGATGAACAGCAGTTGCAGCGGCGTGCGCCAGCCGGTAGCCACCACGGTCGATTTGCCCACCACTGCCACGACGTTGTCATCCAGGCCGGCGGCGTCGAGTGTGCGCCGCAGGGCAGGCAGGGTGTCAAAACGTCCGGTGGCCACGTCGACCAGCGAGGTGTCGTGGTACTCCCATCCGGGCTGATGCTCCTCGGAACCGTGGTGGTGGTCGACGGTGTAGAGAACGCTGCCACGCGCGAGCGCCGCCGCTCCCAACAGCACCGTGGACTTGCCGCAGTACGTGCCGATCTCCACGCCGACACCGTGATCGAAGTAGCTGAGCGCTGCGTCGTGCAGCGCCCGGCCTTCGTCGGCGGGCATGAATCCGGTGACCCGATCCGCCAGTTGGAATAACTCGGTGGTCCGCTGGTCGGCTGCCGAGGGATCTAAGGAGAACGTCATCGGTTGAACCGTAACAGCCGTGTTGCCGCCCCTGCGACGGTGTAGTAGTGTCCGGACACGTGTCCAACCCGGTAGCTCGGGAATCGACCAGACGGAGACTGACCGCTAAGCAAGCCGACACCGTTGACCGGCTGGGTCACGCTGCGATTGACGTACTGAGCCGGGAAGGCTTCTCCGGCTTGACGATTCGCATGGTCGCCGCCGAGGCGGGAGTTGGCGCAGCGACGGCCTATACATACTTTTCATCCAAGGAACACCTCGTTGCCGAGGTTTTCTGGCGGCGGTTAGCCGGCACTCCGGTTCCGACGACCGATTCGCCCGATCCGACCGTCCGCGTGATCACAGTACTGCGGCACATCGCCCTGTTGGTGGCCGATGAAACCGAACTCGCCGGTGCGGTGACCAACGCCCTGCTGGGCAAGGACCCCGAGGTCAGGCATCTGCGACTGCGCATCGGCCGCGAGATTCATCAGCGCCTGGTCACGGCCTTGGGCCCGGATTGTGCTGACGTCGTTGAATCACTGGAACTCCTCTACGCGGGAGCCCTGGTGCACGCCGGTATGGGATATGCCTCCTATACGCAGATCGCCGACCGATTGGAGGCCTCGGCGCGACTGTTGTTAACCGGAAGGCTGTCTGGTGCTCACGACCTGGCATGATCACGGCCATGGACGCCGTCGATCACCCTGAACGCGACCAAACCTGGGACGCCTCGGCGCGCTCCGAGACTGAAACCCAACGCTTAGACCGCAATTGGCTCAGCCTGCTGCAAGAGCTGCGGGTAGTGCAGACCGGCGTTCAACTGCTCACCGGCTTTCTGTTGACGTTGCCCTTCCAACAGCGCTTCGACACGCTGAACGTCACGATGCGGGTGATCTATCTGGTCACGGTGGGCTGCTCGGTCGCCGCCACGGTGCTGTTGGAGTCTCCGGTCGCGATGCACCGCTTGCTGTTTCGGCGACATCGAATCGAGTACGTCGTTGCCACTGCGCATCGGTTCGCCTACGCCGGACTACTGCTGATGGGCTTGGCGCTTACCGGCGTAACCGTGTTAATTTTCGGCACGGTCGCCGGCCCGGTCGCGGGTGCCATCGCCGGGAGCTGCGCGGTGCTGGCCGGGATCGGCTTTTGGGTGGTGTTGCCGCTGCGGGAGCGCAAAGCACCCCCGCCGACCGACTGAGCCGGCAACCGCGGTTTGCACACCGAGCAACCCGGGAACACACCTGCAATGTTGATCCGCAGAATCGCTCGCCCGCTGCTCTCCGCGGTGTTCATTGGCCAAGGCGTCGAGACATTGCGAAACCCCAAAGTCACCATGGACGCGGTGCAGCCGACCGTGACGGCGCTACAAACGCTGCCGGAACCCGTCGGAAGCAAGGTTCCGACCGATCCCGCGACGGCCGCACGGATAAACGCCGCCGTCCAGGTCGGCGGTGGCCTGTTGCTCGCCACCGGCAAACTGCCGCGCATCGCCTCGGCGGCACTCGCGTTCACAGTGATACCGGGCAGCCTTGGCGCACATCTGTTTTGGAATGAGACCGATCCGGAGGTCAAAGCGCAGAAACGACGTGACCTGCTCACCGACCTTAGCTTGTTGGGCGGGCTGATCATTGCGTCGGCCGACACCGCGGGCAAGCCGTCATTGGGATGGCGTGGCCGGCAAGCGGCCGGGCGGATTTCCGAGGCGCTCTCACTCGATAGCTCCGAGGGCAGTTTGCTTGATTCCGAGCTGGGCGAACGAATCGCGCACGGCCTTCAGGTCGGTGCTGAGCGGGGCCGTGAACTGGCCAGCACGGCGGTCGAAAGAAGCGAACCACTGGTCGAGGCCGCAAGAAAGCGCGCACGTAAGCGAGGCCACGAACTGGCTGAGACGGTGCGCGAACGCGGCGCCGAGTGGGCCGAAACGGCCCGCGAGCGCGGCGCGGATTACGGTGAGCGAGCCCGTGAACGAGGTGCCGAGCTGGCCGCTGAATTTGCCGAAGCCGCACGCGAGCGCGGTAGCGAATTCGGCGAACTGGCCCGTGAACGAGGCGTGGAGCTGGCGGAGACTGCGCGCGATCGCGGCGGCGAATTGGTCCACCGCGGACGGGCCGAAGCACACCGCGGAAGGGTCAAAGCTCGTCGTCGTTGGCGCTGATCCGACCACGCCAGGCATACAGCGCCCACGACACCGCTACCAGGGCGAACACCGCAATCGGCACTGATCCGGCCCAGTTGGCCGGATAAAGCACCCCGATGACGTAGTGGGCGATGAAGCCCTCCTGCGGCAGCGGCGCCATTCCCGCATTTTTGCGGCCCCAGCGCTCCAGCCATGTCAGCGGACAGTCGAGATGACCGACCGTGATCGCGATCCCCCACAGCACCGTCGGCACATGCAGCCAGATCGTGCGGCGCCACCGCAATGCGATGAACCCGCCGACGATCAGATAGCCGAGAAAAGCGAAGTGCACGACAACCACAGCGACGACCACGAGGTGATACATCGCTGGGTAGATTGGCATATACCGTCGCGGCAAGGAGCGAATCCCATGACATCAGCTGAGTTCGACCCCAATTCACCTCAGTACGGGTATCAGCCCGCTCAGCCGCAGTGGTCACATACTCAACCCGGCGGCCTGGGTGTGCGGTTTTTTGCCCGGTTGATCGACGGCATCCTGGTGAACGTCGTGGCCTTCGCGCTGTCGATTGTCCTGTTCGACTGGGATTACTGGTGGATGGTGACCGGGCTTTTCTCCGGCGTGATGATGTTCGGCTACTTTGTGCTCTTCGAAGTCACGTACGGCACCAGCCTGGGCAAGAAGCTGCTCGGCTTGACGGTGCACGGCCCGGCCGGGGCACCGAAGCCGGATCTCAAACAATCGGCCATCCGCAACTCGTTCACCCTGCTGGCCGTGGTGCCCTACATCGGCAATCTGCTGGCGTTCATCGCCTACGTGATCATCGCGGTGACGATCAGCTCCAGCCCGACCAAACAAGGCAAGCACGACGAGTTGGCCGGTGGCACGCAGGTCGTCAAACGCTGACTTGGCCCTGGATTCACTTGATCGCGAGCGCGGAAACCGGGCTGCCCGAGGCCCCCGTCAACGGCAGCGGAGACGCGACGAACATGAACTCGTAAATCCCGTCTGCCCCACTGTCTTCCGACAGGGCATCGAGATCGAACATCTCGCCGAACGCCAGCCCCGTGTGAGCAAGACCGACCACGTGCAATGGCTGCCAGACATCGATCTCGTTGGGCAACACCTCAATTCCCCAGGTGTCGGTCGCGACCGCGGCAACGTCGTTGTCGCGCAACCACGGCGCGGTGTGCAACGACAACCCCGGTGACGGGCCACCGGCGTAGTCGCCCCACTTCCCGCGCCGCGCGGCCATGAAGCCGGTCCGGACGATCAGCGCGTCGCCGGGCCGGATCTCCAGGTTCTTGGCCGCGAGGTACTCGTCGAGGTCGTCGGTGGTGATGGCGTAGCCGGGTTCGAGGGTGTCGACGCCGCGGTATGCCGGCAGGTCGACGAACACGCCTCGAGTGACGATCTTGCCGGTGTAGTTCTGCACCCCGTTGCTGCGGCTACCCCCTGTTCCCGCATCAGCGGCCGAATGCCCGTTGTAGATCTGGCCGCGCCAGAACACGTGGCACAGCGCGTCCCACTGCGTGCCTGATTGGGTGGGCATGACCAGGACATCGTCGTAGAATCCGGCAGTGGGTTGCCCGGTGGATTTCGTCAACTCGGTCAGGGTATTGGTTTCCAAGTTGTGTTGCTCGCCGACCAGGTATCCAGGTCCCGACAAGAGTTGGTACAGATGGGGATTCGATCTGCCCAGGAAGCCGTTCTGCGGGCCGCGCGCGTCGTAGGGCATGGTCAGCGAAATGGTCTTGCCGGCCTTGGCCAACGCGGCGGCTTCGCGAACCTTGTCGGCTGTGATGAGGTTGACCGTGCCTAACTGGTCATCGGGTCCCCACCTGCCCCAGTTGGAGCATCGCTGGATGTAGTCCTCGAGAATGGCGAGATCATTGGTCATTGGAGTCCAACCTCCTTCATGTACGCGTCGGCCGCGCTCCAGTCGACGGGGCCGTCGTCCAGCGGCACCTGCAGTGATTTGAGAAACGTTGCGCACAGGACGTAGGTGCCGGCCAGCAGAGTGATTTCGGCGACTTCGTTGTCGGGGAAATGCTTTCGTAGGGCTTCGAGTGTCTCTTTATCGGCGCCAATGTTTTTCACCAGCGAGTCGACATATTTGACCAGCGACGACAACGACGGATCGTCGAAATCCTGGCGGTGCGGGTCGATAAGTTCGGCCAGCACCTCCTGGCTGGTCCCGGTGCGCAGGGCCTCCGACTTGTGCTGTACCAGTTGGTATTCGCAGTCGGCGACCGCCCCGACGCGCACGATCACGCGTTCGCGCACCATTGGGGTGATCTTCGAGTTGCGGAAACTCAACCCGTATTGCCAATACGGCAGGGTCAGTCCCTGCGTGTGCAGCATCATCCGGGTCAGGTTGATCGGGAACAACTCGTACTGGGCCTCTTTCTCGGCGTCGAGTTCGGGAAACGGGAACCGTGTCATGACCGAGCCTCCATCGATTCTCGTGCTCACGACGCGAGGGTCTCGTCGAGCCAGTCGAACATCCGCTGGTGAAACAGCGTCAGCGCTCCGACATGGCAGTGCTCTTCGGCGCCCTCGGCGGCGGTGAACTGCATCAGTGTCTTCGGGCAGCGCAGCGCGTCGTAGAGCATCTGCGGCTGGCCCGAGAAGAAGTGGTCCTTCTCGGCCTCGCAGACCAGCGTGGGACAACTGATCTGATCGGCGACCTCGGTGAGATCTAACTTGCTGAACGCGTCGGCCAACTCCTGGGCGGTGGTAACTGCGAACACCCACATTCCATTGGATAGCGCCCAGCGCAGCGAACTTGGCAACTGCGTACGGTTGGCGACCAAACTCTCCATCGCCGCGACCCACTGCGGCGACATTGCGCGGGTATCCGGGAGATCGGGCAGCGCCGCCGCCATGCTGAGTACGCCGTCGTAGGCGATGCACGCCGCGATTCGGTTCTCGAATGCGGCCGCACGGGGCGCGAGGTAGCCGCCCATGCTCATCCCGAGCAGCGCGATGCGGTCGGGGTCGACCCCGCGAAGGTTGACGGCGAAGTCCACGACAGGGGTGACCACGGCCTCCCAGTCGTAGCGGAACGGCAGTTTGTTAAGCCGTAACGCCGACCCTTGCCCGGGGCCTTCGAAAATCAGGCAGTTCCAGCCGCGCCGCCGCGCGG
>Ga0335073_10011166_pt1 | contig 12618 bp, 12 predicted proteins | sample Lox_Sample_22_FD_207093 | JGI IMG/M metagenome (GOLD analysis project Ga0335073, IMG submission 207093) | Soil microbial communities from Loxahatchee National Wildlife Refuge, Florida, United States - Lox_Sample_2.2 | ecosystem: Environmental > Terrestrial > Soil > Wetlands | place: USA...
TTCGGGCTATGGGGAAGATTTGGTGCACTATAGACCCCCAAATCCACCCCATAGCCGAAATACTCCCCATTGATTCCCAGCTAGTCGAATAAATATACAGAAAATGTGTCGGATGATGCCATTGTTCACTATGTGGCGGATGGGAAGGTGGCACTAGGTCGTCGAAGGACTCAACGAGCCGGATCGAGCACGCGGCGAGGCGGGTCGCGCACGCGGGTACCCGGACACGCACGCGGCTAGTCGGCTCGCGCACGCGGGTACTGGGGGTGCGAGCCAGAAGGTCAACCGAATGGTTGACGGTCTGGGTGCTGGGACGCTACTGTCAACCGTATGGTTGACGATCAGGCGGCTATGGACGCGGTGTTCCACGCCCTCGCCAGCCAGGCGCGCCGGGATATGGTGGCCCGCCTGGCCACCGGGCCGCTGACCGTCGGCCAGCTCGCCGGGCCGCTGGCCATGTCGCTGGCCGCGGCGGCCAAGCACGTGCAGGTGCTCGAGCGGGCCGGCCTCATTCACCGGACCGTCGACGGCCGCAGGCATATCTGCCGGCTGGAGCCGGGTCCGCTCGCCTCCGCCCAGGCCTGGCTCGCCTTCTACGAGCGCCACTGGCGCGAGCGCCTGGACGCCCTCGAAGGCCTTTTCCAGGACCTCAACGACAAGGAGCACCGATGAACCCGACTGGACAGCCCGCCGTCGTCCGCCTGGAGCGGACGATCCCGGCTTCGCCCGCGCAGGTCTACCGGGCGTGGCTCGACCCCGAGCTGCTGGCCCGGTGGATGGCTCCGGGAAGCTATACGTTCACCCGGGCCGAGGTGGACGAGCGGGTCGGCGGTCACTTCAGGGTGTGGCATGCGGACGCCTCGGGCACTGCGGCCGGCGGTTTCGACTGCGAGCTGACCGAGCTCGTCCCCGACCAGCGCATCGTGTTCCGCTGGGGTTTCGTCGGACCGCAGGGGCGGGACGGGGCGACGTTCGACTCGCTGCTGACGGTGACCTTGCGCGGGGCGCCGGACGGCGGCACCGCGCTCACCCTGGTCCACGAACGGCTCGATGACCTCGCGGCCGCGCTGCCCGGGGTGGCCAGGAACGTGGGTCCCGGCTGGGAGGACGCGCTGGGCAAGCTGGCCGACGCGCTGGGCCGCGCCATCGCCGATCTCGGCGAGCCGGGCGCGGTGGACCTGCTCGAGCACCAGCCGCTGGCCCGGCTGGCGTACGCCGGCCCGGACGGGCTGCCCCGGGTGATCCCGACCGGGTTCCTGTGGCGCGACGGCCGGATCGTCGTCTGCACGGCCACCATCGCGCCCAAGGTCGCCGCCCTGTCGGCCCGGCCGCACGTCGCGCTGGCGATCGACAACGACAACGCGGCGGCGAGCAAGTCGCTCAGCGTACGGGGCGTGGCGACGATCGACGTGGTGGACGGCGTGCCCGAGGAGTACCTGGCGGCGGTGGCCAAGGGCATCCCGGCCGATCAGTTCGCCGCCTTCGAGGCGCAGGTCCGGTCGGTGTACAAGCAGATGGCGCGGATCTCCATCGAGCCCCGGTGGGCGCGCTACTACGACTTCACCGCCGGCCGGGTGCCGGCCTTCCTGCACAAGCTCTGACCGGCGTTCAGCCGAGGGCGGCGACGGCTTCGGGGGTGAGGGCGCCCAGGCCGGGCAGGACCAGGCCGGCCTGGGCGAGCGCGTCGGGATCGGGCGGGTACGCCGGGCGGGGGACGGCGATGACGTGCAGGCCCGCGGCGGCGGCCGAGCGCAGGCCGTTCGAGGAGTCCTCGACCGCGGCGGCGTGCGACGGCCCGACGCCGAGCCGGCTGGCCACGGCCAGGTAGATATCCGGGGCGGGCTTGCCGTGCGGTACCTGCTCGGTTGACATGGTGACCTGGAAATCCGGGCGCAGGCCGGCCGCCTCGAGCACCGTCTCGATCAGCGTGGCCGGGGCCGAGCTGGCCAGGCCCAGCGGCCAGCGGGCGGCGAGCCGCCCCACGGCCTCGGCCGCGCCGGGCAGGAGCGGCAGGTGCTCCCGATAGCTGGCGGCGACCCGGTCGGTGACCTGCGCCGCTACCTCAGCGGGCGGCAGCCCGACGCCGAGGTCCTCGCTGAGGTACCGGGCCCACTCGGGCGTGCTCATGCCCATGAGCCGTTTCTGGGCGTCGTCGGCCCAGTGGCCGCCGCGCTCGGCGACCAGGCCGCGGCGGACCTGCTCCCAGACCGGTTCGGAGTCGATCAGCACGCCGTCCAGGTCGAAGACAACCGCCTCGATCACGCGCGCGCGGCCGCCTCGGTGAGCGCGCGCGAGACCAGGACCCGGGCCAGGTGCTCCCGGTAGACCCGGGTGGCGCGGATGTCGTCGGCGGCGCTGGTGCCCTCGGCGGCGTGCGCGGCCGCGTCGGCCGGCCCGGCGCCGTCCGCCAGCGCGGCTTCCACCGCGGCGGCCCGCAGCGGCGTCCCGCCCATGTTGACCAGGCCGACCCGGCCGTCCTGGACGGAGCAGCCGACGATGGCCCAGTCGATCGCGCGCTGGGTGAACTTCTGGAACGACCAGGCCCCGGCCGCGGCGGGCTTGGGCACCTGGATCTCGGTGAGCAGCTCGTCCGGCTCGAGTGAGGTCTCGAACAGGCCCTGGAAGAACTCCCCGACCGGGATCTCCCGGGAGCCGCCCGGGCCCTGCGCGACCAGCGTGGCGTCCAGCGTGAGCAGCGTGGCGGGCAGGTCGGAGGCCGGGTCGGCGTGCGCGATCGAGCCGCCGATGGTGCCGCGGTGCCTGATCTGCGGGTCCCCGACCTGGCCGGCCGCGTGGGCCAGGAGCGGCACCTCGCGGGCCAGGACGTCGGAGTGCTCGACGTCGTGGTGCCTGGTCAGCGCGCCGATCGCGACGTAGGAACCCTGGTCGGTGACGTAGGACAGGTCACGCAGCCCGCTCAGGTCGATGATCACCTCGGGGGTGGCCAGGCGCAGCTTCATCAGCGGCAGCAGCGAGTGGCCGCCGGCCAGGAACTTGGCGTCCTCGCCGTGCTCGGCGGCCAGGTCCAGGGCTTCGGCGACCGAGCCCGCCCGCTGGTAAGTGAACGGGACCGGGATCATGCCGTCACCTTGTCCTCGTCCGCGGCCGCCAGCGCCGCCCGGACGATGTTGTGATAGCCGGTGCACCGGCACAGGTTGCCTTCCAGGCCCTGCCTGACCTGTTCCTCGGTCGGGTGCGGGTTCTCCTTGAGCATGGAGACGATGGCCATCACCATGCCGGGGGTGCAGAACCCGCACTGCAGGCCGTGCTCCTGGTGGAACGCGCGCTGGACCGGGTGCATCTCGCCGTCATGGGCGAGCCCCTCCAGCGTGGTGATCTCGTGCCCGCTGGCCTGGGCGGCGAGCACCGTGCAGGACTTGACCGACTCGCCGTCGAGCAGCACCGTGCAGGCTCCGCAGGAGGTGGTGTCGCAGCCCACGTTGGTCGCGGTGAGGTTGGCCACGTCGCGCAGGAAGTGCACGAGCAGCATGCGGTCCTCGACGTCGGCGGTGACGTCGTTGCCGTTGACGGTCAGGTCGACCTTCACTGGTTACCAGCCTTCTGTGCTTCGTTGATGGCCGTCCACACCCGCTGCGGGGTGGTCGGCATGTCGATGTGCCGGACGCCGAGGTGGGCGACGGCGTCGATGACCGCGTTCTGGATGGCCGGGGTCGCGCCGATGGTCCCGGCCTCGCCGATGCCCTTGACGCCGAGCGGGTTCACCGTGGTCGGGGTCTCGCTGGCGAGCAGCTCGTAGCTGGGCAGCTCGGCCGCGGTGATGGCCGCGTAGTCGGCCAGGGTGGAGGTCAGCGGGTTGCCGTCCGCGTCGTAGAGCACCTCCTCGAGCAGCGCCTGGGCCGCGCCCTGGGCGATGCCGCCGTGCCGCTGCCCCTCGGCCAGCACCGGGTTGAGCACCGGCCCGGCGTCGTCCACGGTGACGTGGCGCAGCAGCGTCACCTTCCCGGTCTCGGTGTCCACCTCGACCACGGACACGTGCGCGCCGAACGGGAACGTGGGCAGGTCGGCGGTGAAGCTCACGTCCGCGATGAGGCTGCCGCCGCTGGTGTGGCCCGCGACCTGGCCCCAGCTGAGCCCGGTGTCCGGGTCACCGCGGACCTGCCACTGGCCGGTCACGGTGTCGAGGACGACGTCGGTCTCGGCCGCCTCGAGCATGTCCGCGGCCTGGCGGCGGGCCTCGTCCTTGACCTCGACGGCCGCCTTGTACACGGCGGAGCCGCCGAGCTGGAGCGAGCGGGAGGCGTAGGTTCCCACGCCCACCGGGACCAGGTCGGTGTCGCCGTGGATGACGGTGACGCGGTCCATCGGGATGCCCAGTTCCTCCTGCACGAGCATGGCCCAGGCGGTCTGGTGTCCCTGACCGTGCGACGAGCTGCCGGTGAAGACGGTCGCGGTCCCGTCGTCCGCGACCTCCAGCTTCGCGGTCTCGCCGGCGGCACCGTCGGCCGCGGTGATCTCCACGTAGGTCGAGATGCCGATGCCGAGCTGCCTGACGTCGCCGCCGGCCCGCCGGCGCTCCTGCTCCTTGCGCAGTTCCTCGTAGCCGGACGCGGCCAGGACCTTGTCCAGGGCCGCCTCGTACTCGCCACTGTCGTACAGCGCGCCGGTCTTGGTCTGGAACGGGAACTTGTCCGGGGTCACGAAGTTACGCCGCCTGACCTCGGCCGGGTCCAGTCCGATCTCGGCCGCGAACAGGTCGACCGCGCGCTCGATCGTGGCCGCCGCCTCGGGGCGCCCGGCGCCGCGGTAGGCGCTGATCGGCGTCGAGTTGGTGACCACCGCCCGGTAGCCGGCCTGAACCTCGGGGATGTCGTACACGCCGGGCGCCATCAGGCAGGTCAGCATGGGCAGGAAGCCGCCCATCCGGGAGTAGGCGCCGCTGTCCTGGATCACGTCGATGCGATAGGCCAGGATCTTGCCGTCCCGGTTGCCGCCGATCTTGATGTGGTGCAGCTGCGCGCGGCCCTGGGTCATGCCGACCAGGTTCTCGCTGCGGGTCTCGGTCCAGCGCAGCGCGCGGCCGGTCTTCCTGGCCGCCCAGGCGACGATGATCGCGTCCCGGTCGATGCCGACCTTGGCGCCGAAGCCGCCGCCCACGTCGGGCACGATGACGCGGATCTGCTCCGGGGGCATGCCCAGGACGCCGCACAGGATCATCCGGCACAGCTGGGCGTTCTGCGAGCTGTGCCAGACGGTCAGCTTCCCGTTCTCGAAGGCGGCCGCGGTCGCGCGGCCCTCCATCGGCATGCAGGCGAGCCGCTGGTTGACGATGGCCTGCTCGACCACGACCTCGCAGCCGTCGAACGGGGCTTCGTCGGCCGACGCTTCCTTGGTGACCGGGATGTTGCTCCCGGCCGCGGGGAACAGCAGCGACTCGCCGGTGAGCGCGGCCTCGGCTCCCACCACCGCGGGCAGCGGATCGTAGTCCACCACGACCAGGTCGGCGGCGTCCTCGCCCTGGTAGCGGCCGTCGGTGATGACGACCGCGACCGGCTCGCCGACGAACCGGACGGTGTCGACCGCCAGCAGCGGCTCCGACCACGGGCCGCCGAGCGGCATCGGGGCCTCGCCCCCGCCGCCGCCCGAGCCGTCGTCCGGCGGAGGTGGCGCCAGATCGGTCATGTCCTGGACCGTCAGCACCGCGACGACGCCGGGCTCGCTGAGGGCCGCGCTGGTATCGATGCCGGTGATGCGGGCGTGCGCGAACGGGCTGCGGACGAACGTGACCCGCGCCGCCCGGTCGAGCTCCGGTGTCCGCAGGTCGTCGCAGTACACCCCGCCCGCCGTCAGCAGGCGCGGGTCCTCGGTCCGGATCACCCTGGTGCCCAGGATGCTCATGTGTTCCTCCGCAACTTTCCCATGTGGCTCCGCCAGCGAAACTACACCTGAGTAGGCCGGACTCACCATGGCCGGTGCCACAAAGGCGCTTGCCGCACATTATGACTGATCATCCAGGCAGGCCAGGAGGGGCGGGTCTGGAAACTGTATTAGTAAATTTTAGTTTCGGTTAGTTCCTCCTGACTGGGTGGTAAGGGTCATGCCGCCTCCTGGTGAGTTAGCGTCCATAACATGCTCAACGCCGCGAACTGGACAGTGCGCCTCAAAGAACTCGCCGCTGAGGCACGCGTCCCGGGGGCGGCCCTCGGCATCTGGGCCGACGGCCAGGAGATCCTGGCCGCGGCGGGTGAGCTGAACCGCGCGACCGGGGTCGGGGTCACGGCCGACTCGCTGTTCCAGGTCGGGTCGATCACCAAGATCTGGACCGCCACGATGATCATGCAGCTCGTCGACGAGGGCCAGCTGTCGCTCGGTACCGCCGTCACCGAGGTCCTGCCCGGCGTGAGGCTCGGGGCGGCCGATCTCGGTGGCCAGGTCACGGTACGGCACCTGCTCACGCACACCAGCGGGATCGACGGCGACATCTTCACCGACACCGGCCGTGGTGACGACTGCGTCGAGCGCTACATCGGCCTGCTGGCCGAGGCCCCGTCGGTGTTCGCCCCGGGTACGGCCTACTCCTACTGCAACAGCGGCTTCGTGGTGCTGGGCCGGATCATCGAGATCCTCGACGGCCAGTCCTGGGACGAGTCGCTGCGCGAGCGCCTGATCGGCCCGCTCGGCATCACCCGGACCGTCACCCTGCCCGAGGAAGCCATCCTGCACCGGGCCGCGGTCGGTCACCGCCGCGGCGGCACCCCGGTCGACGTCTGGAACCTGCCGCGCGGCGTCGGGCCAGCCGGGCTGATCACCGCGGCCCCGGCCGACCTGCTCGCCTTCGCCCGCCTGCACCTCGACGGCGGCGTCACGGCCGAGGGCAAGCGGGTCGTCAGCGAGGCGTCGGTGGCGGCCATGCAGCTGGCCGGGGCCGTGATCCCCGAGTTCTCCCAGCCCGGCTCGGCCGTCGGCCTGGGCTGGCGGCTGAGCCGGTGGGGTGACCGCACGATCATCGGGCACGACGGAGACACCATCGGCCAGTCCTCCTATTTGCGGATCGACCCGGAGGCGGGGGTGGCCGCCTGCCTGCTGACCAACGCCACCGAGTCGGAGGTGCTGTACCGCCAGGTGTTCAGTGAGGTATTCGGGCCGCTGACCGGCGCGACGGTGCCGGAGCCGCCGCGCCCCGCGCTGGCCGACCCGGCCGGGGACCGGCCGGCCAGCGACCTCGAGCGGCACGCCGGTCACTACGAGCGCGTGTCACGGCAGTTCGATGTGTCGGTCCGGGACGGGCAGCTGCGGATGGTGCTGACGATGACCGGAGACCTGGCCCGGCTCACCGACTCGGAGCCCGAGGACCTGCTGCTGCACCCGGCGGATTCCTCGGGCACCCGGTTCGTCATGCGCTCACGGGAGGACGAGCCGTGGGTGCCGCTCAGCTTCGGGCGCCTCGTCGACGGCACGCCGTACATCTATCTGGGTGGGCGGGTGACGCCGCGTACCCGTTGAACCACTGACCTCGCGGGCGCCGACTCACTAGGGTGATCGGGTGAAGCCATTCCTGCTGCTGGCCATCCGCGCCGAAGACGCGGCGGCCGACAACGAGTATGACTCGTTCCTGTCCCTGTCCGGGCTCGGCGAGGGAGAACTGCGCCGGGTCCGGCTCGAGCAGCGGGCGCTGGGCGAGGTCGACCTGCGTGACTGGTCGGGCATCATGCTCGGCGGCGGCCCGTTCAACTACTCCGACCCGCCCGAGCTCAAGACGCCGGTCCAGCGGCGGGTGGAGGCGGACCTGAGCGGCCTGCTCGACCGCGTGGTCCGGGAAGATTTCCCGTTCCTCGGGGCGTGCTTCGGCATCGGGGCGCTCGGCCGCCAGCTCGGCGCGGCGGTCGACCGGCAGTACGGCGAGCCGGTGGGCGCCGTCGAGGTTACCCTGACCCCGCCCGGCCGGCGCGACCCGCTGCTGGCCGGGGTGCCCGCCTCGTTTCACGCCTTCACCGGCCACAAGGAGGCGATCAGCCAGCTGCCGGGCCCGGCCGTCCTGCTGGCCAGCTCGGCCCGCTGCCCGGTGCAGGCCTTCCGGGTCGGCGCCAACGTCTACGCCACCCAGTTCCATCCCGAGCTCGACCTGGCCGGCCTGCGGACCCGGATCGAGGCCTACAAGCACGCCGGCTACTTCGCCCCGGACGAGGCCGACGAGATCAGGGCGGCCGCCGCGCGCAGCGACGTCAGCTGGGCGCCGGCCATCCTGCGCGGGTTCGTCGGCCGTTACGGCCAGAACCGCCCGGCCCGGGCGGGATAGTCCGCTGAACTCCGCCCTATCCAACCCTGCCGCTGCGGAAACGATCTCGCTGATCGCCCTGCTCGGGGTGCTGGCCTGGGCGGTGACCAGGCCGCGAGGCTGGCCGGAGGCGGTCGCGGCGGTCCCGGCCGCCGTCATCCTGATCGCGGCCGGAGCGTTGCGGCCGGGCCAGGCGGAGGCCGAGGCCAGGCAGCTCGGGCCGGTGATCGGATTCCTGGCCGCGATCTTGGTGCTGGCCCACCTGTGCGACGAGAACGGCCTGTTCCGGGCCTGCGGCGACTGGATGGCGGCGGCCAGCCGAGGGAGCCCGCGCCGGCTCCTGACCCAGGTCTTCGCGGTCGCGGCCGTCACCACGGCCGTGCTCAGCCTGGACGCCACGGTGGTGCTGCTCACCCCGGTGGTGTTCGCCACCGCCACCCGGCTCGAGGTGCGGGCCCGGCCGCATGTGTACGCGTGCACCCACCTGGCCAACTCCGCCTCGCTGCTGCTGCCGGTGTCGAACCTGACCAACCTGCTCGCGTTCGCGGCCAGCGGGCTGGCCTTCGGCCGGTTCGCGGCGCTGATGGCGGTGCCCTGGCTGGCCGCGATCGGCGTCGAGTACGCCGTGTTCGGCCGCTACTTCGCCGCCGACCTGACCGCGGGCGGGCAGGGCGGCACCGGTAAGGCCAGCACCGGCACGAAGGCCCGGATTCCGGTGTTCACGCTGGTCGTGGTGGCGCTGACGCTGGCCGGGTTCGCCGGCGCGTCGGCCGCGGGCGTCAATCCGGCCTGGGCCGCGTGCGCCGGGGCCGCGGTCCTGGCCGGGCGGGCGCTGGTCCGCCGCACGGTGGCTCCCGGCGCCCTGGTGCGCGCCGCTGACCTGCCCTTCCTGCTGTTCGTGCTCGGCCTGGGGATCGTGGTCGAGGCGGTGACCAGCCACGGGCTCGGCCGGGCGCTGGCGCCGCTGCTGCCCGGCGGGACCTCGCTGCCCGCGCTGCTGGCGACGGCGGCGCTGGCCGCCGTCCTGGCCAACGTCTGCAACAACCTGCCCGCCGTGCTGGTGCTGCTGCCGCTGGCGGCGCCGTCCGGCGCGGGGGCGGTGCTGGCCGTGCTGCTCGGCGTGAACATCGGGCCGAACCTCACGTACACCGGATCGCTGGCCACGCTGCTGTGGCGGCGTATCCTCCACGCCCGAGGATCGGCGCCCGACCTCGGGGACTTCACCCGGCTGGGTTTGCTCACCGTCCCGCCCGCGCTGGTCCTGGGGGTACTCGCGCTGTGGGGCGGGCTTCATGTCCTGGGAGGCTGAGGAACGTGACCGAGGGCAATGAGCCAGGACGTTTGGTATATGTCTGGGTGCGTGAGGGGACCTGGCGGGCGGCCGTGGACGCGGCCCTCAGCCTGGCTCCGCCCGGTTCGCGCTTCACGCTGCTCTACGTCACGTCGGAGGAGGGGCCGGACGCGGCCCGGGGCGCGTACGCCGGGCTGTTCGGCCGGGGCAGGCCCGACCCGGCGGCCCGGCTCGCGGCGGAGGCCGCGGCCTCGGCGGCGCGCCTGCTCGAGGAGGCCGCGGCCAGGCTGGGGCAGCGGGGCAGCGGGCAGGTCTGCGACCGGCTCGCGCTCGAAGGCCGGACCGAACGGGTCGTGGTGTCCGCCTCGGCCCACGCGGACCTGCTGGTCGTGGCGCGGGACGGCGACCAGGCGCGGCTGGGGCCGAAGAGCCTGGGCCGGGCCACCCGGTTCGTCGTGGACCACGCGGCCTGCCCGGTCCTGCTGGTCTGGCCGGGAGCCGTACCCGGCCTTACGTCCATCCCCCCGCCGCCGCATCATCCTTCCCCGCCGGGGCACTGAGAGGGTCAACCTGAGGTTGACGATCGGCTGACCGTCAATCTAGAGTTGACGCATGTCGCAACCACCAGTGAGGCTCGACGAGCTCATCAGCTACGTCAGAAGCCAGGAAGGCACGGCGCTCGACCATGTGTCGGCGGCCGTGGGGATCTCGGAGCACCTGGGCGAGGTGTCCGACCACCTGATCGGCCACTTCGTCGACCAGGCGCGCAAGACCGGCGCATCCTGGACCGAGATCGGCCGGTCCATGGGCGTCACCAAGCAGGCGGCGCAGAAGCGGTTCGTGGCCAAGGACACCGACTGGCAGACCCTGCTGCAGGAGGCCTTCCGGGCGCACCCGTTCGCCCGGTTCACCGACCGCGCGCGGCGGGCGGTCCAGGCCGCCCAGCACGACGCCCGCGAGCACCGGCACGACCACATCGGCACCGAGCACCTGGCCCTCGGCATCCTGACCGAGCCGGAGGGCCTGGCCGCCCGGGCCGTCGAGGCGCTCGGCGTCCCGCGCGAGGCCGCCCGGCAGGCGCTGATCGCTACGCTGCCGCCGCCGGACGGCCAGACGCCGGTGACCGACGACAAGATCCCGTTCACCCAGCCGGCCAGGAAGGTGCTCGAACTCGCGCTGCGCGAGGCGCTGCTCCTCGGGCACAACTACATCGGCACCGAGCACCTGCTGCTCGGCCTGCTCGACGAGGAGGACGGCCTCGGCGCCCGGACGCTCTCCGACCTGGGCGTGACCAGGGAGGCAGCCGAACGGTGGCTGGTCTCCGAGCTCAAGCGGATAGGCGAGGCCAAGGCCGCGCTCCGCGCTCAGGCGGCGGAGGCCTAGCCCCCGGGGTTATTCGCTGGCGGCGCGGGCGCTGCCGCATCAGCCCGCTGCGCGGGCACTGCCGCATCAGCCCGCTGCGCGGGCGGGCTCGGGACGGCGGCGCCGGGCGGGGTCGGTGAGCGCGGGCGGCTGCCAGCCCGCGTCGGCCGAGTTGAGGGTCACGCCCGGCGGCACGATCTGGTCGATCCGGTCGAGCACGTCGTCGCCCAGGGTCACGTCCGCGCCCGCCAGCAGGTCGGTGAGCTGGTCCATGGTCCGCGGGCCGATGATGGCCGAGGTCACGCCGGGATGCGCGACCACGAAGGCCAGCGCCAGGTGGGTCAGCGAGCAGCCCGCGTCGGCGGCGATCTTGATGAGCTCCTCGACCGCGGCCAGCTTGGCCGCGTTCCCGGGAACCTTCGGGTCGAATCGCAACGGGATGCGCTGCGCCCGGCCGGTGCTCATGTCCACGTCGGCGTCCTTGCGGTACCGGCCGGTGAGCCAGCCGCCGGCCAGCGGGCTCCAGGCGATGACGCCCATGCCGTACCGCTGGCAGGCGGGCAGGACCGAGGCCTCGATGCCGCGGACGAAGATCGAGTAGGGCGGCTGCTCGCAGCGGAACCGCACGTGGCCACGGCGTTCGGCGGTCCACTGCGCCTCGACGATCTGGTCGGCGGGGAACGTGGACGAGCCGATCGCCCGCACCTTGCCGCTGCGGACCAGGTCGGACAGCGCCGACAGGGTCTCGTCGATGTCGGTGTCCGGATCCGGGCGGTGCATCTGGTACAGGTCGATGTAGTCGGTCCGCAGGCGGCGCAGGCTGTTCTCCACCTCGCGGACGATCCAGCGGCGCGAGTTGCCGCGCATGTTCGGGTCGGCGCCCATCGGGCTGTGCGCCTTGGTGGCGAGGACCACGTCGTCGCGGCGGCCTTCGAGGGCCTGGCCGACGATCTCCTCGGACTCCCCCGCCGAGTACACGTCGGCGGTATCGATGAAGTTGATCCCGGCGTCGAGCGCGGCGTGGATGATCCGGATGCTGTCGTCGTGATCGCGGTTGCCCCACGCGCCGAACATCATCGCGCCGAGGCAGTAGGGGCTCACCTTGATCCCGGTACCGCCGAGCGTCCGCATCCGCATGCCTGCCGCCTTCCTGGATTCTGCTCTGGCTGTTCTGGCCTCTCTGGCTGTTCTGGCCTCGATTGCCATCCTAGGGAGCCAGAAATGCGCCCCCGGGCCGGGTCCTCGCCTCCCGTTCGGGCGCAAGAGCCCTTAAGTCAGCTGGGTGCGGCTCGTCTCCGGCGAGCGCGGGGTGGCGAGCGTGTGGTCCATGCGGTTTCCCTGATGCACCTGGTGCGTGCCGGGGCACCGCCGAATGTGGCCGGTGGCACACGGGTCGCGCTGTTACGTAGCCGGTGGCACACGGGCCGCGCTGTTACGTAGCCGGTGGCACACGGGCCGCGCTGTTACGTAGCCGGTGGCACACGGGCCGCGCCGGCCGCGCTGGTCGCGGCGGCGGGGATGGTGCCCCGCGGGGAAGGCGCGGCCGCTGCGGGTCAGCGCGCCCGTCGCGGGCGTGCCACCCGCAGGGAACCACCACGATGGAACATTGCGGTGGTCACGACCACGGCAATGCTCCATCGTGGTGGCTGCGCTGGGGGCCGACGCCGGGCCGGCCGGGTAGCTGTGGTGCGAGGGTGGAAGCTGAGGCGCCTGTTCCCGCTGGGCGGCCGCG
>Ga0335073_10011167_pt1 | contig 12618 bp, 8 predicted proteins | sample Lox_Sample_22_FD_207093 | JGI IMG/M metagenome (GOLD analysis project Ga0335073, IMG submission 207093) | Soil microbial communities from Loxahatchee National Wildlife Refuge, Florida, United States - Lox_Sample_2.2 | ecosystem: Environmental > Terrestrial > Soil > Wetlands | place: USA: Florida...
GCCCGATCGGCAACTAAGTCAGCTTCACCGGACGGGACCAGTTCCTTCCGGTCAGCCCTGACGTCCACTGCGAGCTGCCCCGGCCGCGCCAGAACACCTGAACACCCGGATCGCCCGTCGCAGCGAACGGCGGCGAGGCGACCCGGCCCACCTTCGCTGGCGCGGGCTCCTGCCAGGCGAGCACGTTCCAGTCGGCGCTGCCTGCCCGGTGCCTGGCGTATCCGAGGCGGTGCCCTGACGCCCGCCAAAGGACGCTTACCGTGCCGGCCGCGGTCACGGGCCAGGGCTGCGACCTGACATCGCCGCCCAGGTCACGCGGCCCGTTCCAGCCGCGCGCCGGCGTGCGGAAGGCTTCCCACAGGTACGGGTTGCCAGAGCCTGCCCAGTAGACCTCGACGTCCCCGTTCGCCTGCCCGGTCGCCTGAGGCGCACCGCCGAGCGGTGCCATGCCAAGGTCACGAGGTGGTGACCAGCGACCTCCGAAGTCCCTGGTCATCACCCAGAGGGCGCTGTTCGTGCCTTTCCAGAAGACCGAGGTCAATCCGGGCGACGAGGTCACGGGGGCGGGGCCAGACGCCAGGTCGCCACCTAGGCCCTGCGGCCCGTTCCAGCCGCTGCCCGGTGTGTACTGGGCGTGCCAAAGATGATCGTCGGCCGAGCCGCGCCAGAACACGTCGATGACACCGCCCGGCTGCGCGATTGCCCGGGGTTGTGACCCGAGCACGCCCATCGCCGCGAGCCGGCGGCGGGAGACCAGCGTCCCGTCGGGCAGGTAGCTGGCCGTCCATAGGTAGCCGCCCTGACCCTTGTAGAAGACCGCGATGCGAGAGCCCGCCCAGACGGCCGAGGGCGCGGAGGCGGCACCAGCCGCCGCCAGTGCCGCCAGGCCCCAGCCGCCAGGCGAGGAGTAACGGTCGAGCAACAGCCGGTCACGCGGGCCACGGAAGAACGCGACGACCGCGCCGCCCGGCACGGCCACCGCAGGTGAGGACTGCGCCGTAACGTAGGGCGGGCTGACCCGCACGTTGAGGAAGTCCTTGTCAACGTTCATCGTCGCGCCGCCGAACTTCTGCGTCACGTTGCCGCTGTACTGATGGATCCGCCTGTGCACCGGCCATGGCCCGTCGAACATTCCCCTGCCCGTCGTCGAGGCCGACCCGTTCCAGAACGCGTCGAAGATCACGTCAGGCATGGCGAACCTGTGGCGCGAGTACTGGCGGGCCAGGTCCACGATCCCTGAGTCTGCGCTGCTGTACACGCCCGAGATGTAACCGAGGCGGTGCAGGCGCCTGGTCCAGGCGGACAGGAAGCGCAGCGCGGACAGCCGTGACTTCGGCCCGTACGCTTCCATGTCGTAGTAAAGGGGTGTACGCGGGCCGAAACCGAGCCGCCTGGCCTGCACTACCGCGTCGGAGGCGGCCGCCCTCCCCTCCCGCAAGGGATGCCTGAGCTGGCCGAAGACCGCCTGCGGCCCCGCGTAAAGCGGCATGAACCGCCAGCCGGCCTGCACCCAGCCCTTCGTCAGATTCGGCTGGGCGCACGCACGGTCAGCCCCCCCAATGTAGATCCCGATCGCGTGGTACGGGGAGTGGCGCCGCCAGGCACGCATATAGCGACGGCTCGGCGCCGCGCAGGCGTCGAAGCCAAGCCCGTTGTAGCTGGCCACGGTCGCCGGCAACGGCGGCGATGCCATCGGGTAGTGCATCCCGGCCGACAGCCGCCTCGCGTCACCCTCGGTGGCAGCGGCAGGATCTGGCGCGACAATCGCGGGAGACGGCAGCCCGGCGCTGGCCAGGATCCGGTAGATCAGCTTCGGATCGGAATCGAACGTCGCAGTGAGCTGGATCCTGGCCGCCCGCACGGTGATCTGCCTGGCGACCGGGTCTTCAGCGGACGAAGTGATCGCTTTGCCTGGACCCGGCTGGATAAGCACCGATTCAGTCGTCCCGAGGAGCCAGCTCGGGCAGAACTCTTCGCCGCTCACCGGCCCGAGATAGATCGCGTGCTGGTCAAAGCGCACACAGCCACGCGGATTCTTGCTGTCGTCAATAACCGGCCAGGCCTTCGGCACAAGAAAGCGATACCCCAGGTAGCGAATGGCCTTCTCTTGACCGGAGTTGGCACTGCCCGCAAGCTGGTCAGCCCGCGAACTCTGCGACTGCCAGCCAAGTCCGCACAGCACGGCAGCAGCGACCGCAAGCCTTGGAACGAGCCAGGTAGCTCGCATGACGCCTGACGCACCCCCCGGTACCGCGCCCAGATCCCCCCAGCAGAATCTAGGCGGCACTACCCGGCCAGGCCCGTCACCAAAAACCGTATTTGCCATTCCCTGACGCCATGACGCCATTCAATTTGCGGGCCGAGCTTCCCGAGCACGGCCGCACGTCACCCGTCGCGAGAAAGCTGCCAGCGGTCGGCATCGGGGTCGTAGCAGAGCCGGAAGCCAACCGGGGGCACGTTCTTGCCAGGCGCCGCCGTCACCCGCCAGCAACGCCACCGGCCGGAACCGCCCTCAAGGTCGTGATCGTGCTCGTCTGACGCCGTGCTTTCGCCTGGACGCTGAAGGATCGCGAGCACCGTGTAAAGCCGCCCGCGCCATACGAACCGTCCTGGCCGCCCATCGTTCATCTGGACCTGCGCCGGTTCCGGCCGCATTGCGCTCATCTGCCCGCTTCCCCGCCTCCGGCGGCGAACCGCCGCTCGTGCGCCACCCCAGGGGAAGACAGGCAGCCCTACAACCTCCATTCGAACGTATATTCGGATAGAAGAGATGGCAAGCCAAACCGAAGGAAAGGTAGTTCGATTACGTCACGCTATTGGCGCGAAACCGGGCATCGGGAAGTCGGCGAGCAGATCGCGGACATCCCCGGCGACCCGCTCGATAACGGCCTCGTCATCCTTTTTCGCCGCCGTGATCGCTTCGTCCATCCAGGCGGCGACCTGCGGCATGTGCCCGGGCGTCAGACCGCGTGTCGTGATTGCGGGGGTGCCGATGCGCAGCCCAGAAGGATCGAACGGCTTGCGCGGGTCGTAGGGCACTGTGTTGTAGTTCACCTCTATGCCTGCACGGTCGAGCGCCTTGGCGGCCGGCTTGCCGGCGATCTCCTGCGAGGTCAGGTCGATCAGGATCAGGTGGTTGTCAGTGCCGCCAGACACCAGGTTGTACCCGAGGTCGGTCAGGGCCGTAGCGAGCGCCTTGGCGTTGGCCACGATCTGGTGCGCGTAAGCACTGAAGCCAGGCGCGGCCGCCTCCTTGAGCGCGACCGCGATCGCGGCCGTCGTGTGATCGTGCGGCCCGCCCTGAAGACCAGGGAAAACCGCCTTGTCGATCGGCGAGGCGTGGGCCGCGTCGCACATGATCATGGCGCCGCGAGGGCCGCGCAGCGTCTTGTGCGTGGTCGTCGTGATAACCGGGGCAAATCCGACAGGAGAGGGATGCGCACCGCCCGCGATCAGTCCGGCGATATGCGCGATGTCGGCGACCAGAACCGCGCCTACCTCCTGCGCGATCGACGCGAACGCGGGGAAGTCGATCGTGCGCGGTATGGCGGTGCCGCCGCAGTAGATCACCTTCGGCCGCTCGCGGAACGCGAGGTCCCTGACCTCGTCGAAGTCGATCCTGCCGTTGTCGGCGCGCACGTTGTACTGTACCGACCTGAACCATTTGCCTGTCACCGATACCGACCACCCGTGCGTCAGGTGCCCGCCCATTGGCAGCGACATGCCCATCACCGTGTCACCGGGCGACAGGAACGCCAGGTAAACGGCGAGGTTAGCGGGGGAACCCGAGTACGGCTGCACGTTGGCGTGATCCACGCCGAACAGCGCCTGCGCCCTTTCCCTCGCGATCGTCTCTATCGGGTCGACGAACTGCTGGCCCTCGTAGTAACGGCGGCCCGCGTAGCCCTCCGAGTACTTGTTGGTCAGCACGGAACCGCTCGCCTCGAGCACGGCCAGCGAGACGTAGTTCTCAGAGGGAATCATCCGCAGCTTGGCGAACTGCCGCTGCGCCTCGCTCTCGATGAGGGCGGCGATCTCTCGGTCCGTTGCGGCGACGTGCGGTATCGGCGGCTCATGCATGAGGACAGAGTAACCGGGTTGACCTGCCCGGTCACCCCGGCCCTGCGACCTGCGGCTACCCTATGTGGGACTTAATCGAGATACGGGGGCACATGCGCATCGGGCGGGAGCTTGCGTAATCGCATCGCCATCGACCTCACCCCGCTGCGCGAGAGCCGTGACTACCGGCTGCTGTTCACCGGCCGGTGCGTGTCGACAGCGGGAAGTCAGATCGCGACGACGGCGGCAAGCTGGCAGGTCTACGGCCTGACCCATTCCTCGCTGGACGTCGGCCTGCTCGCGCTGGTGAGCGGGGCTGGCCAGTTCACCGGCTTCCTCACCGGCGGCATGCTGGCCGACCAGCACGACCGCCGCCGTGTCGTGCTCGCCACCACCGCACCGCTCGTCGGGGTCGCGGCGCTCCTCACGGTCAACAGCCTGCTAGCGCATCCTTTCCTCTGGGCCGTCTACCTGCTCGTGCTCGGCACAGGGCTGCTGTCAGGCCTCGGCTCCCCCGCGACGACCGCTGCCGTTCCCGCCGTCGTCGGCGAGCGGCTGATGCCGGCCGCGGCCGCGCTCAACGCGATGAGCGGGCAGGTCGGCAGCCTTGGCGGCCCGGCCCTGGCCGGCCTGCTGATCGCCGGACCAGGACTCGCCGCCTGTTACGGCCTGGACACGGCTTGCCTGATCGTGTTCGGCGTCACGCTCTGGTTCATCCGTCCGCTGCCGCCCACTGTGCGGGGCACGAGGCCGGGCCTGCGCTCGATCGCCGAAGGGTTCAGGTACGTCACGAAGAACAGCGTGGTCGGCGGCATGCTTGCGGTCGACACCAGCGCGATGATCTTCGGCATGCCGAGCGCGCTGTTCCCGGCGATCGCCCGCGTGCACTTCCACGGGGGAGCAGCCACGTTCGGCCTGCTCACCGCGGCACCGGCCCTCGGCGCCCTGATCGGTGCCGCGACGAGCGGCTGGACCGGCAGGGTCCGCCGCCCGGGCATGGTCGTGATCTTCGCGGGCCTGGCCTGGGGCGCCGCGATCGTGTTCTTCGGCCTCAGCGACAACCTGGCGCTCGGCCTGTTCTTCCTGGCACTCGCCGGGATGGCCGACCTGTTCTCCGAAGTGCTGCGTAACGCGCTGCTGCAGCGCTACACGCCAGACGAGCTGCGCGGACGGGTCTCAGGCCTCTACCTGGCCCAGGTGACGAGTGCCCCGGCGCTCGGCAACGTCGAGGCCGGCCTAGTCGCGCAGCTTTTCACGACCACGATCTCGGTCGTCAGCGGCGGCCTCATCTGCGTCGCCGGTGCGATCGTGCTCGGCGCCGTCAACCCGGCGCTGCGCCGCGCGAAGCTCTACGGCGCCGGTCCCGCAGAACCTGCCGGGACACGTTCCGTCCAGGAATCCCCGTAACCCCTCCCCCGCCGTGCGTAGCCGAGCCGGCCTGGTAGAGCCCGCGTACCGGCGTCCTGAAGTCCGCGTATCCGGCAGCGGGCCGCCCGTGGAACATCTGGCCCATGGTCAGCTCGCCGTGAAAGATGTTGCCGCCGACCAGCCCGTACTCCTCCTGCATCTCATGCGGCCCGATCACCTGCCTGTGCAGCACGGACCCGGTGAACCCAGGCGCGACCGCCTCCATCCGGTCAAGCAGCCGGTCGGCGTACTTATCAAGCGCGGCCCGATCGGGCTGGTCGGCATACCCGGAGGGCACCCACTGCGTGAACAGCGACATCACGTGGTGCCCCGCTGGCGCGAGCGAGTCGTCGAACACGCTGGGGATGCAGATGTCCGCGAATGGCCGCTCGGACGGCCGTCCCGCGACGGCGTCCTGGAACGCCGCCTCAACGTCGTCCAGGCTCTCGGCGAGCACGATCGTCCCGCCGTGCACCTGCGGGTGGAAAGCCGGGTGGCTGGCGAAAACCGGCAGGCGGTCAACGGCCAGGTTGACTTTCACTGTGCCGCTCCGGCTTTGCCACCTTTTAATATCCGCCAAAAAATCACCTGGCAACTCGCCCTGGTCGACAAGCTCAAGAAACGACGTACGGGGATGTGCCGTCGTGACGACAGTCGCGGCGGTGATCTCCTGCCCGTCTCCCAGGGCGACTCCTGTTACCCGCCCTTGGCGGATAGTGATCTTCTTTACCTCGGCTCCTGTCCTGATCTGCGCACCGAAAGACCGAGCCGCCTCGGCGAGCGCCTTGGTCACCGCCCCCATACCGCCCCTCGGGAATCCCCACGCCCCCGCCTGCCCTGCGGTGTCACCGATGTGGTGGTGCAGCGTGACGTAGCCGGTCCCTGCCGACCTCGGGCCTGCCCACATCCCGATGACGCCTGAGACCGACAGGACGCCGCGCAGGGCATCGCTTTCGAAGTACTGGTCGAGAAGATCGGCGATGCTGCCGGTCAGGAGCCTGGTCAAGTCGACGGCGCGGCGGGTGTCGACCTTTCTGAGGTACCTGAGCAGGCCCGCCTGCCGCAGGAGGTCGCCGGGCCGGCGAGAGCCCAGCCTCGGCGGGATCTCGGTCAGCATCGGGCCGAGCACCGCCGCCAGGGTGGCAAGGTCGTGTTCATAGCGCTCGTAGTTGTCCGCGTCCTTCACGGAGAACTTGGCGATCTCCGCGTGGCGCTCGGCCGGGTTTTCAGGCATTCGCAGGTAGCGGCCGTCGGCGCGGGGGGCGAAGTAGCCGCCCTGCGGGTAGACGTGGTAACCGAAGCGGTCAAGGCCGAGTTCGGTGACCAGGCTCGCCGGGAGAAGGGATACAACATAGGACAGCGACGTGACCGTGTAGTCAGGGCCGAAGGGATGCTCGCTCACCGCGGCGCCGCCGACGACGTCCCTGCGTTCGAGCACGAGCGTGTGCAGGCCGCGTTTAGCTAGGTAAGCGGCGGCGACCAGCCCATTGTGCCCGCCCCCCACGATCACGACATCCCACCGGTTGTCAGATACTGCGAAGACCATGAACCTATGGAATCGCACAGCTTCCCGGCGAGTCGCACCGCGGCCATTCGTCGCCGGCGTCGATCGCCTGGCGTGCGCCGTGATTCTGGCCGCCGCCACGCTCGCGCCGGCCAGGGTCGGCGCCGCGCCCTCACCTGGCACGCGCACCGTGATCACGCTGAACGGCCAGCAGCGGGGCGCGGTCTTTGACGGCATCGGCGCGATCAGCGGCGGCGGCGGAAACTCCAGGTTCCTGATCGACTACCCGCGGAAGCAGCGCGCGCAGATACTCAACTATCTGTTCGGACCAGGCGGTGCCCACCTCCAGCTACTCAAGCTGGAAATCGGCGCGGACAGCGACACGACCGACGGCTCAGAGCCCTCCGTGGAACACAGCCCTGGCGTGATTGATTGCGGATCGGGATATGAATGGTGGCTGGCCAGGCAGGCGCTGGACCGCGATCCGGGGATCAAGCTCTACGGGCTCCAGTGGAGCGCACCCGGCTGGGTCGGCTCGATCTGGAGCCAGGCCGACCTCGGCTACGTGATCAAGTGGCTGAACTGCGCACGCTCGCACGGCCTGCACATCAGCTACCTCGGCGGCTGGAACGAGCACTTCTTCAGCGTGGGCTGGTTCATCGCGATGCGCAGGGAACTCAACGCGCACGGCTATCAGTCGGTGAAACTGGTCGCGGCCGACGGCCACGCGCTGGAGAACCCTTACCGGCCGGCCTTCGCCTGGGCAATTGCCCGGCTGGTGAAGCGTCATTCCATGCTGCGGCGGGCGCTGAGCGTCCTCGGCGCCCATGACACCTGCGGCGGTCCGACCAGCGGCTATTCCTGCGAGTCGACCCGCGCGGCCAGGGAGACTGGCCTGCCGCTATGGGAAAGCGAACTCGGGGCAATCGATGCCAACCTCGGCGCGGCCGCGCTGGCCAGGTCGATCAACAACAGCTATATCCAGGGACACCTGACGGCCCTGCTAACCTGGCCGCTGCTTGACTCGATGCCCGCTTACGCGCTGCCATGGGAAAACCGTGGCCTGGTCACGGCCGACCAGCCATGGAGCGGCAACTACCGCGTCAACCGCATCACCTGGGCCATCGCGCAGACAACTCAGTTCGCCTCGCCGGGCTGGTACCACCTGGCTGGCGGCAACGGCTCGCTCGGCGACGGAGGCACTTCCAACTCCTACGAGTCGCCAGACAGGAAGAACTGGAGCCTGGTCGCGGAGAACACCGGCCACCGTCCTCGCCAGGTCATCCGTGCGCACACCGTCACCGTGCACCTGACCGGCGGACTCGATGACAAGATCGTCCACGTCTGGTCGACCAATCTCGAGTCGGCGTCACCGGCGGCCTGGTTCGTGCGGCAGCGCCCCATCATCCCGGAGCACGGCACGTTTTCTTACGTGATCAAGCCCGGTTACATCGTCAGCTTTACCTCGACGAACACGCAGTCGCACGATGACCCGGGCGCGCCGCCGGGACCCGCGCCGATGCCGCTGCCCTATCGCACCCGCCCAGACGGAAGCACCGAGGCCTGGGGCCTTGACAGCATCGAGGGTGCGTTCCTCTATCGCCGCTGCCTCGGCCGCCGGCCTGGCCGGTGCCTCGAGCAGGTGGCGCCGCGTCACCCGATCTGGTACCTGACGACCAAGCAAGGCGACCCGTCACCTTACGCGATCACCGGCGATCCGTCCTGGGGTAACTACACGGTTTCCGCGAGGGTGCTGTTCACTTCCCGTGCCGGAGCAGCTAGCCTGATCGGCCACCTCGGCGAAGTAGGCAATGACCCGGCCCTCTTCAGCGGCTACGAACTGACCATCCAGGCAAACGGGCACTGGCGACTGCTAAGAAAATCGCAATTTTACCGCCAGAAGACACCAAGCACCCGCACGCTGGCAGCAGGCAAGGTCGCTGGCTTCACGCCTCGTACCTGGCACTCGATCGCCCTCGGGCTGCACGACGGCAGGATCACCGCGGTTATCGGCCGACGGCAGGTGACGTCGGTACGCGACACCACGTACCGCGCCGGTCTCGCCGGGATCGGCTCGAACTGGAACCTCGTCCAGTTCGCCGGCCTGAAGGTCAGCTAGGACCCGCGTAAGAACCGCCCAGGAGCCGCCCAGGAGCCGCCTAGGAGCCGCCGCCGCTGTCGCAGTGCAGGTCGGTGGACGGGGCACCCTTGGCTACCCAGGGCCATGACGGACCGCAGAACGAGACGTACTGCACGCTGGGCAGCAGGTTCTTGTTGTAGACCATCACGAGGTAGTTGCCGACGGTGTACGTCTTCGCGGGCGGGCCGAAGGCACCATTGAGGCCCTGTTTGGTCAGGCACATGTTCCCGCAGCGGTTGTGCGTGATCCAGATCACGAAGTTGGCGTGGTGCTGCGTCGGGTCATACCAGGTCTTGTCGCTTTCGAAGTTGGCGACAACTACCTGGCTCTGATACGTCCGCACCGGCCTGACCTGGACCTTGCCGCCGGTCTCCGCCGTGATGCTGCTCGCGTTCCAGTAGCCAGCGAGGCCGTAGGTCAGGTGATGCTGCTGCAGCCAGGTCGCGACCGTGACGTTCGGGTTCACGGCGGGCGGTTTCGCGGCGTTGCTCAGCAAGAGTCCCGCGCAGATCACGAAGACCGCGCCGAGTGCGGGCACCATGCCTGTCCTGATCACCTTGGGGCCGAGCGCCCGCCCGGCAAGCACGGCTCCGATCGGCAGCAGGCCGACGATCTCGTTGGAGTCTGGCTTAGTGCCGAGTATGTAAGCGGCGAGCACGACGACGAAAGCCACCGCGAACATCTGGAGGATCTGATCTTCCTCCACGTAGAAATGCCTGATCACGTACACGAGCGCCCAGACCACCAGCGCCACGCCTACGAGATGGATGAAGGCGATGATCGCGTTGCCGCCGAGGATCTGCCCGAAGAAGTCGGCACCGTAGATAAGCAGGACGTTCTCGATCTTGGTCCAGAACAGGGAGGTGATCTGCGCGGGAGTGCCGAAGGCCGCGATCGGGGTGCGCACGTAGAAGCCGCCGGCCTCCTCGACGAGCTTGAGCACGATCTTGGCGAAACCCGCCGACAGGAGAGCGCCGACCACTAGCGAGGCGTCGTAGACCTGCCCGCGCCATGGCCCGCGCCGCCGGTACATCCGTACCGCGCAGACCAGCGCGATCGGAAGCGCTCCCTCAACCAGGACTAGAGTGTCGGCGACCTGAGCCCAGGTCAGCAGCACAGTGATCACGATAGGCAGCCACCACCGCGGCCTCACCCTGTCAAGCACCAGATAGATGAAAAGCAGCGGCACGTGAGTGCCCGTGTGATCGGGGCTGCCCATCAGCAGCGAGGTCGCGGGGCCTATCGTCGGCGCGAGCATGATGCCGACCGCGATCAGGGACCTGACCCAGCCTTCCTTGCCTGTGGCCCGGCCCCTGGCGAGGAAGCCGGCCAGTACGACCTGGCCCCAGTAGCTGATCGCCGCGGCGATCGCGATCGTGTTTCCGTTCAGCCCTCTGATGGCCTCGACCAGCGCGTACTCGGGTACTTCCGTTGTCCAGAACGAGACGTCCGACAGTGACCATCCGTGCAGCAGGAAGTTCCCGTGCAGCATGTCCCAGCCCTGCAGGGCCTGGGACGCGCCCTCTGAGATGGTCGGGATCGTCCTTGCCTGCGCCAGGTAGGCAATGCCGAGCAGCAGGATGCCGATGACCACCACGACGGGCTGGACATATTTCGAGTCAAGCAGCGTCGCACGGCCAGAGCCGGAGACCTGCGGCGCGCGGTGCGAGCCCGGTGAGCCAGCTCCCTGCGTGGCCTCCTGCCGCGGCTCCTGCTGTGACTCCTGCTCGGCTGGCTCAGGAGAGCCAGAGGCTGCCTGACCTGGTACTGACGAGCCCTGGCGGTCGGGCTCGCCCGGTGGCAGATCCACCTCGGAAGATGTGGTCACGACTGTCCCTGTGTCTGCAACGGAGCCTGTGTTTGCGACGGAGCCTGGTTTCGCAACGAGGTGCGGAGCGCCTGCACCCCCGCGTGACGGCACTGAACTCGCGCGGGCGCCGCCTTGCGCAGGGCTTATCGGGTCCACATCATACTCATCAGGTTCGATGACTTACATCCTTCTCGCTACACCCCATATCGAGCCGGGGAATCTGCACGCGGATATGGCGGCCGGCCGAACGGCGGCCTACCCGCGCTCTGGCACAGAGAATCCCGCACTACTGGTAGAGTTCTCACCTGGTGCCGGAGCCGACCGGTTGGGGTCCCGTGTTCCAGCCACCCGCACCCCGCAGGTTGCCGTAGCATGTCGTCCTGCTTATATTTCACCCCAATTTCTGACCGGAGGTACATCGGTGTCCCAAACGTCGGTGCCGCAAACATCAGCGAGGGCCTCTGGCGGATTCTCCCGCAATGTAGTAGTCATCGGCGGCTGCGGCCATGTCGGACTGCCGCTGGCGATCGCCTTTGCCGATCGCGGCTTGCAGACCGGCATCTACGACGTCAGCGAGAGCGCGGTCGCCACGGTCAGTGCGGGGCAGATGCCCTTCGATGAGGCCGGCGCGGCCGATGTGCTCAAGCGGGTCGTGACCGAGGGCAAGCTCGAGGCGTCCGCCGACCCGGCGATCATCGGTACCGCCGAGCACGTAGTGGTCGTCATTGGCACCCCTGTCGATGAGCACCTCAACCCCGATCAGTCGGCGATCCCCGAGGCGCTCTCCAAGTTCGCTGGTCATCTCAGCAACGACCAGATCCTCATCTTGCGCAGCACCGTCTATCCGGGCGTTACCGCCCTCGTCGAAAAGGATCTCGCCAAGCTCGGCCTGACAATGGACGTCGCCTTCTGCCCGGAGCGTATTGCCGAGGGCAAGGCCATGACCGAGCTATTCGACCTACCGCAGATCGTGTCAAGCCGTACCGACCGCGGACTGGAGCGCGCGGGCGCGCTATTTCGCAGGCTGACCTCCACCTTGGTGCCGATGTCACCCGAGGAAGCCGAGCTTGCGAAACTCTTTACCAATGTATGGCGGTACATAAAGTTCGCAACGGCGAATCAGTTGTACATGATGGCGAACGACCGCGGCCTCGACTTCGAGCGCATCAGGCAGGGCCTGATGCTCGACTACCCGAGAGCAGCCGACATGCCAGGCGCAGGCTTCGCGGCAGGTCCCTGCCTGTTCAAAGACACCATGCAACTCGCGGCGTTCAACAACAACAACTTCGCGCTCGGGCACACCGCGATGGCGATCAACGAGGGCATGCCGCTCTACCTCGTGCACCGGCTCGAGCAGGACTACGACCTGCCAAGCATGACCGTCGGCATCCTCGGCATGGCCTTCAAGGGCGGCTCGGACGACATCAGGTCAAGCCTGTCCTACAAGCTCAGGCGAATCCTGGCCTTCAAGGCGAACGCGGTTCTTTGCACCGACCCGTACGTCAAGAACGACCCAAGGCTCGTCCCCATGCAGCAAGTGCTAGACGAGAGCGACCTGCTGGTCGTCGCGGCGCCGCACCCCGAGTATCGCGACCTGGTCACCGACAAGCCGGTCGCTGACATGTGGAACGTGCTTGGCAAGGGCGTAAGAGTGTGAGCGAGATACCCCGCATCTCGATTGTCATACCGGCATATAAC
>Ga0335073_10011168_pt1 | contig 12617 bp, 15 predicted proteins | sample Lox_Sample_22_FD_207093 | JGI IMG/M metagenome (GOLD analysis project Ga0335073, IMG submission 207093) | Soil microbial communities from Loxahatchee National Wildlife Refuge, Florida, United States - Lox_Sample_2.2 | ecosystem: Environmental > Terrestrial > Soil > Wetlands | place: USA...
GCCAGATTCGCGACTACAAGATCAAGCTCGCCGTCAATGCTGTCCGCGAGCACAACGGCAACAAGACCATGGCTGCCCGCAGCCTCCGCATCTCCCGCGCATATCTGCATCGCCTCATCCGCCTCGCAGAGCCCGAGACGGTCTATACGGAACAGACGCTGCGCGAATCCGTCACCGCATAAGGCGGCAGCTCCATCCCCCGGCTTTCCGCATAAACAATCAGGGCCTTCCCGCGGGAAGGCCCTTCGTTCTTTCACTCGAGATTTGATCTCAATCTCCCGTGCCCCACCACCCCCGTGCCCCATCCTTTTCGTCCGCGTCAGCGGACAAAAGGGTGGGAGACCACCAACCTCTCCTCACCCCACCTCCGTACCCCATCCTTTTCGTCCACGTCAGCGGACAAAAGGGTCGGAAACCACCAACCTCGAATGAACTGTCTGATCACGCGAAGTAATCGACGTTCTTCTCTTCGCCAGGCTCCTCTTCCAGCGGCAGATCGTCGTCCTCTTCCTCCTCCGCCCCTTCAGCCTTCATGCTGGCTCTTTGCACAGCCCCATCTCCCGGCTTCGCCGAGCCGTCAATGTCAAACGCTGCGGGCGGATCAAGCACCCTGCGCTGCGCGCTCACCGCGCCCAACGCCCTGATTCCCGGAATGGGTCCAATCTCCATCGCGCATCTCGTGTCCTGCCAGCTTCTATCGGCATTTCTACAAGGCGCTTGAATCCATTTCTTGAGTTTTTGTCCAGATTCGCGACAAGGCCCTGCCCGGGACTACGGCCTCGGCCAGACCTCCGCCGCAACCGCCGTCACGCCCTCAGCCTCCCGTCCCTCGATCTCTCGATTCAGCACCGCCAGCCCCTGTTGCAGCGTCAGCCTCGCCGGAACAGGCGCAAACCCACCCCGTACCTCGCTCGTCTCCCGCGCGAATGTCTTCACCAGCAGCGCCCTCACGTTCATATGCACTTCCAGGCTCGCAGTCTTCCAGTCGGTCTCGCCCACCTGCAGCATGACGGCGCATTCATCACCACCTTGCAATCGCTCCATAAAATCCCCGCGAAATCCCACCCCGGAACCTCAAACGCCAACCCACCCGATCCGTACCGGGACTGTGAACTACGAACTAAGAACTACGAACTGAGAACTGTGAACCTGATCCCTGTCCCCTGATCCCTGATCCCTGACCCCTGACCCCTGATCCCTGACCCCTGACCACTTGCTTTGTTACGATTGCTTCCATCCGCATCGGAGGCTCGCCCCATGATCGAAACTCCCTCTTCATCGGCTCTTACTTCAGAGCAGGTTTCCACCATCACGCGCCAGAGCAACTACGGCACCTGGCGCTTTCAAAAAACCTGGAAACCGCTTCATATCGCCGATGCCGAGGGATGCTGGTTCACTGACGGCGCAGGCAAGCGCTACCTCGACTTCAGCTCGCAGCTCATGTGCGTCAATCTCGGCCACAAAAATCCCCGCGTCATCGAGGCCATCGCCGAGCAGGCCCGCGAGCTCTGCTACGCCGCCCCTGGTTACGCCACCAGCGCCCGCGCCCGCCTCAGCTCGAAGCTCCTTGAAGTCCTTCCGAAGGGATTAGAAAAATTCTTTTTCACCACCAGCGGAACCGAGGCCAACGAAGCCGCCTTCAAAATCGCCCGCATGTTTACCGGCAAGAACAAAATCATCTCGCGCTACCGCTCCTATCACGGATCGACCGCGGGCTCCATCGCCGCTACCGGTGACCCGCGCCGCTGGGCCATGGAGCCGGCAGGCAAAATTCCCAACGTCGTCTTTGCGCCCGAGACCAACTGCTACGACTGTCCCATCAAGCACACCTATCCCGCCTGCAACATCGCCTGCGCCGACTACATCGAGCACATGATCCGCAACGAGAGCGACGTCGCCGCCATCATCGTTGAGCCCGTTGTCGGCACCAACGGAGTTTTGGTCCCGCCGCCCGAGTACTTCCCCCGCCTGCGCGAAATCTGCACCCGCCACGGTGTCCTGCTCATCGCCGACGAAGTCATGGCCGGCTGGGGCCGCACTGGCCGCTGGTTCTCCGTCGATCACTGGAACGTCAAGCCCGACATCCTCGTCACCGCCAAGGGCATCACCTCGGCCTACGTTCCTCTCGGCCTCTGCGCCACCACCAGCGCCATCGCCGACTACTTTGAGGACCACTACTTTTCGCACGGCCACACCTACGAGGCCCATCCGCTCACGTTAGGCCCCGCTGTCGCCACCATCGAAGAAATGCAGCGCCTCAAACTCGTCGAGCGTGCCGCCGAGCTCGAGCCCTACGTCCGCCAGAAACTGGAAGCCCTCAAAGAAAAACACCCCTCCATCGGCGACGTCCGCGGTCTCGGCCTCTTCTTCGCCGTCGAGCTTGTCAGGAGTCGCAAAACAAAGCAGCTCTTCAACACCATGCGCGATAAAGTCGAAGGCAAGCCGCTCGTAGTCGATCAGATCGCCGCCAAAATGATGGCGCAGGGAGTCTCCATCCAGGCCTGGGTCTCGCACTTCGTTATCGCTCCGCCGCTCATCGTGACGAAAGATGAGCTCGACCTCGGCATCGCCGCCCTCGACGAAAACCTCTCCATCGCCGACGCGCTGGTGGTGTGATCCCGACGCTCATCGCAGAATAGTCGGTCATCCTGAGCGAAACGGAGCGCGTTCCTTTGCGCTCCGCTGAGTCGAAGGACCTGCATTTCGAGCCGCCAACCGAGCACACGCCGGGGTGCCCCATCCCGGGGTCCCCACAGACGGGTCTCCGTCTGTGGGGTGGATCCAAGCTTCGCTTGGGTGGGGTAGCAAAAAATTTACTCAATAAGTCTTGTGCCCGAGCACGAGTTCAGGACCGATTAAAAGCATTTGAGTTATTGACCTTTTCAATGTTCTAAATGCGCAAGAAGTGCAGGAAGTGCGTGTCAGTCGCACAAAACCAGCACATATTTTCGAGCATGGGGACGGCGAAACTTCCCAATTGGCGACCATCCGACAACAATCTGTATTCTGGACAAGATGGCTTGATGGTGAGCGACAACTTCAATGCGGATTAGCGAAGACGAGCAGAAATACAGAGACTTCGATTGGTACTGTGCTGATGTGGATGGGCACGTGGGTCACTTTGCGTCGGCGGGTTTCAAGGAGCTGCCGTCCTCGGTCTCGGAGTCAGCGGAGGATTTGGCTTTTCTAAGCGACTTTTTCAATAAGTTGACTGCCGTTCACGACGGGCATGAACTGGATGAACAACTCACTCCAGGACGCCGCACAGAACGGTACCTGCATAGCTTTGTTGCGATGGCTGACAGAGGGCTGTTCTCCTTCGATATAGAGTCATACGTGCGACCGGAAGTTTGCTACTTCCGGGTTGCTATGCCGAAGCACCCGCTTCTCTTCTCTGATCTGCCGGAGAACATGCGAACTGTGTTGGGCCGTACTATCTTAAGAGAGCACTCGCTCGCAGAGTGTTCGGCGATCCCATACTCTGCCACCCTGAAACTTTAATTCACCCACTTTTACACGTTCCGGGCGAGTGACCGCCAATGCGGAAATTTCAGCTATAGAAACCCATAATCTCGGTCTCTACGATCAGGCGCAGTACAAAACTGGCACAGGAATTTCCGAGCGTTCAGTCTGCCCGGGAATCGATGAACCCTCAGCAGCGCACGATGGAGCTGAAAGCTGAGAGCGAACAGCTAAAAGCTGGCATCTGCCCCTACTCCACCACCGGCACGTCGCTCCGGACCGTGAAATGCACCACGATCGACGCGTGACCCGCCGAACATCCCAGCAGAAACCCCCTTCCACGTCCTTTGAACGAGTACGAAACATGCGCAATTCCGCTTGGGTCGATCTTCGTCACCACCGGCGGTGACGCATCCCTCACCTTGTCCGTGTCCACGAATTCCGCCGTCGCCGACTCAACCTGCTCGTGCAAAGCAGCGTCAAGCGCAATCGGCACCTGCAGGTCATCGCTCGAATTTGTCCGGTTGCAGTCGACATTCAATCCGGTCACCTTGTTGTCCCGAACGCTCTCGACCACATCGATGATGGGGTTGTTGCGGTAGACCGTCGCAAAAAAGACATACGCGGCGGCCGATCGATCGGCAGGCCTCACAATGTCGATGTGATCTGCGGCAATTCTCTTGGGCGGTGTATCCGTGTCGCAACCGTAAGTTGCGCTGTAGTAGCTCACCACGCGCGTATGGGCTCCCAGGTATTTGCCCACTCCCGCACCCGCCGCCGTATCCAGCGCTTCAAAGGCGCAATACCGGTGGATCGTGGCGACGGAGGTCGTGCTTCTCCATTTCTGTTCCAGATCCATCAAAAAGCTGTTGTCGTTGCTTGCCCTCAGATCGGTGAGCAACGGATCGCTGTCGTAAATCCTGGCCAGATTCGCCACAAACGATCCTTCATGCGGAGTCGAATAGGAAACAATGAACCGGACGCGCGCGGCGTCCTCCGGATGATTCAGCAGCATCTCCTCGGTCAGGATTCCGCCCAGGCTGTGGGCAATGAACACCACTTCCCTGTGCTCCCATACCCCTTGCGCGTTCAGTTTCTGCCAGAGAATCTGCGAGAGCTGCTGGCTCGACAACTGGCCGCGCATCGACGGCGTTGGATATTCGACCACAACCACATCGGATTTCTGGAAATGCGGATCGGTCTGGATCAGTTGCGGCCAGTACGCGCCATTGGGTGCGCGCCACGTGTCACGGTTGCTGTGAATGCCGTGGACAAATACGATCACCCGCGGTTTCAGATCGTCAGCCCTGGCTTGCAAACACACCGGGCCCGCAACAATAAAGCTTAGGAATAACGCCCAAAAAACAGCGGCAGCACTGCGCACAACAAGCCTTTCACCCATCCTCGATGCTCAGAATTCTCCTTTTAGCGTAGCTCTTTCGGCGGGATTCCCACAAACACTGGCGAACGGCCGTTCCATTTTCCTCTTGACAAACCATAACCAATTGGTTATGGTTTTATTCGTGCCACAGGCCCTTGCCAATCACGTCTTCCGCGCCCTCGCCGATCCCACCCGCCGGGCCATCTTCGAGGAGCTGGCCCGCCAGGGCGAACAGACCGTCCACGCCCTCACTCGCTATGCCGGTGTCTCGCAGCCCGCTGTCTCTAAGCACCTGACCGTGTTGAAAAGGGCAAAGCTGGTGCGCCATCGTCATGAAGGCCGCGAAACCCACTATCGCGCGCAGCCCGACGCTCTTGCGCCCATGGTCGACTGGCTGAACCAGTATGGCGCCTTCTGGCGCGATCGGTTCGACCGTCTTGAAGCCCTTTTGGAAAGGATGGAATCGTGAGCACTTCGGCAGAGAGCACGCGCACCCTTGTCATCGAGAGGGTATTCCCGCACCCGCCGGAAAAGCTGTGGCGCGCGCTCACTGAGAGTCCGCTCATCGCGCAATGGCTCTTGAAGAATGACTTCGAGCCGGTGGTCGGTCGGAAGTTCCAACTCCACCAGGAGCCCGTGCCCAACTGGGATGGTGCCATCGACTGTCAGGTCCTCGTCGTCGAGCCCGTCAAACGGTTGTCCTATAGCTGGAATACTTTGGGCCTTGCTTCCGAGGTGCTCTTCACGTTGAGTCCGGCGGAGGGTGGCACCCATCTTCGCATGGAGCATTCCGGCTTCCCAACCGATTATCCGGCCGCTTACGGGGGCGCGAAATACGGATGGCAGAAGTTCTTCGGCAAGCTGGAAGATGTGCTCAACACGCACCTGGAATGAATGCACCCTCGGAAATGCAACACTCACCACACCCAGGAAAAAGGAGGAAGAACCCCATGGAATCGACAATGCAACATCCGGCCCTCATGGCCACCCGGACCAGTCCCAAAGCCAACACCATCTTCTATTGGATCTCCACTGCGATCTTCTGCCTGGAGATGAGCTTCACCGCCTACTACGAATTGCTCCCGCAGGGAGCGGCGGCCTTTGCCCGCCTCGGCTTCCCCGCAGGATCCTTCCGCATCGAGCTCTCATTGGCCAAGCTTGTCGGCGTGGTCGTGTTGCTGCTGCCCATGCTCCCGGCGCGACTCAAAGAATGGGCCTACGCCGGTTTCGCCATCAACCTCGTGTCGGCGGTCATCGCCCATCTCTCGATCAACGACCGGCATGCGGCGTTCATCCCGTCTACGCTCACCAGCGCGCTGTGGGCGTTTTCTTACTTCTTCTGGCGGCGCCTGCAGACCACCCCGGCGAATGCCTGAGCGCATCGCCGGCTTCCCAACTGGAGACCAACGCGGCCTCAACCCGCAAACGCGATAAAGGAGAATCGGAATGAAGATCAAATTGACCAGCGTCTATGTCGATGATCAGGAGAAGGCCCTGCGCTTTTATACCGAAGTGCTCGGTTTCGTAAAAAAGGCCGACTTCAGCAACGGGCCATTTCGCTGGCTCACCGTAGCGTCGCCTGAAGACCCTGACGGCACGGAGCTGCAGCTTGCGCTCAACAACAACCCCGCGGCCAAAACCTACCAGCAGGCGCTCTTTCAGCAAAACCAACCCGCGGCCATGTTCTTTACTGGCGACGTGCAGGCCGACTACGACCGCATGAAAGCTCATGGCGCCGAGTTCACCATGCCGCCCACAGACGTCACAGCCTCAAAGATCGCCATGGTCAACGACACCTGCGGCAATCTCATTCAGATCACCCAGCTGAAGAAGTGGTAGCGCGGACGCGTTCAAAGACGAATTCGATGAGGCGCCCGTGCCCCATCCTTTTCGGCCGCGTGAGCGGACAAAAGGGTGGGAGACCACTAACCTCCTCTCCCGTGCCCCATCTTTTTCGGCCGCGTGAGCGGACAAAAAGGTGGGAAACCACCAACCTCCTCTCCCGTGCCCCATCCTTTTCGTCCGCGTAAGCGGACAAAAGGGTGGGAAACCACCGACCTCCTCTCCCGTGCCCCATCCTTTTCGTCCGCGTGAGCGGACAAAAGGGTGGGAAACCACAAACCTCACCTCCCGTGCCCCATCTTTTTCGGCCGCGTGAGCGGACAAAAAGGTGGGAAACCACCAACCTCCTCTCCCGTGCCCCATCCTTTTCGGCCGCGTCAGCGGACAAAAGGGTGGGAAACCACCAACCTCCGCGCCCCCATCCGTTTCGGCCAAAAGAATTCGATGAGGCGCTCCCGGCGATGCTACATTAGCTGCGAGACTTGGAGTTCAGCATGAAACAACCCGTCCCGGCAGAATCCGCCTCAGACTTCATCGACGCGAAGATCAACTCGCTTGGCGACTGGCGCGGCAAGACGCTCGCCAAGGTCCGCGCCATCATCCACGCGGCAGACCCTGACATTGTCGAAGAAGTGAAGTGGATGGGAACTCCCATCTTCTCTCACGGCGGCATCGTCTGCACGGGAGAAACGTACAAGAGTGTCGTCAAGCTCACATTCGCCAAGGGAGCTTCGCTGCCCGATCCTTCCCGTCTATTCAACTCCAGCCTCGATGGCAATGTCCGCCGCGCCATCGACATCCACGAAGGCGAGAAGATCAACGAAGCGGCCTTGAAAGCCCTCATCCGCGCCGCCGTCGCCCTCAACCTCAAGGGCAAGACAGCGTCAAAGCCAACTCGCGCGCCCGGCAAATCCAGGCTGAAAGCTGACGGCTGAGGGCTGAAAGCTGTCCTTATGCCACTTCCTCCGCCCGCTCCGCAACTGCTGGCGCCGCCAGCTTCATCATTGCCACATACGTCGCGCCCGCGATGAAAAACCCCACGAACCACGCGTAGTCGTAGAGAAAATGGAGCGACGGCACAATCAAACCCACAAGCGCGATCGCTACGCCCAGCCCCAGCGCAATCAGCGCCCGCGGATTCACGCCTTTCGTGTAGTGATACGCACCCTCGCGATGGTAAAGCGAGTTCACGTCCAGCTCGGTTCCGCGAATAAAGAAGTAATCGCACACCATGATGCCGGCCACCGGTCCCAGCAGTCCCGAGTAGCCCACCAGCCATCCAAAAATGTACGCGTCCGGTGTGGCCAGCAGTTTCCACGGGCACATCGCCAGGCCCAGAAATCCCGTAATCAATCCGCCCGTCCTGAAGCTGATCAGCCGCGGATACAGATTCGAAAAATCGTTTGACGGCGACACAACATTCGCGCCAATGTTCACGTTCAGCGTCGCCACCAGCACTGCAATCATCGCAATAAACGCCACCAGCGGCTGGTGGAACATTCCAATCAACTGCACCGGATCCCAGATCGGCTTGCCAAACAGCACCGCCGAAGCCGACGTCACCGCGATCCCCAAAAACGTATACATCACCATCGCCACCGGCAATCCGAACGCCTGCCCCCACGACTGCGCGCTCTGCGACTTCGAGTAGCGTGTGAAATCGGGAATGTTCAGCGCCAGCGTCGCCCAGTAGCCCACCATCGCCGTCAGCGACGGAAAAAACACGCTCAGAAATTCGCCGCGCGTGTGGAACTGGCTCGGCGTCGACAGCATCGCGCCAAAGCTGCCCGCCTTCACCCGTACCCACACCAGCAGCGCCGCCGCCATCACAAACATGAATGGCGCGCCGAACGCCTGCAGCCGGCGAATCGAATCCACCCCCCGCCACACCACCACCATGTTCAGCAGCCAGAACCCGAGGAAGCACGCCCAGAGCACGCCGCGATTGCCGTCGAGCGACGGCCACATCACCACCAGCATGGCGTCAATGGCGCTGCCGCCGATCCACGATTGGATGCCGAACCATCCGCACGCCACCACCGCGCGCAGCAGCGCCGCAATGTTCGCGCCGCGCACGCCAAACGACGCGCGCAGAAACACCGGAAACGGAATCCCGTACTTCGCGCCGGCATGCGCATTCAGCAGCATCGGCACCAAAACAATAAGATTTCCCAGCAGCACCGTCCCGATCGCCTGCTTCCAATCCATCCCCTTCGCAATCAGCCCCGACGCAAGCCGGTACGTCGTGATCTCCATGCACATCGAAAACCACAGCGCCATGTAGTTGTAGAAGGTCCATGTGCGCTTCTCGAAGGGCACCGGCCGCAAATCCTGATTCGATAGTGACGGATCAACCGAACTCACGGGACCTCCGCGTCGCGTGCTCTAATCCGAATCTAAATTCCGAACTATAAAATCACCGTAAGGAATAATCCTGCGACCTGCCAAAGCCGTGTCACCCTGAACGCGTTTAGGGCCGCGTGATCGTCATACGGTCACGCGGTAAGCAGTGTCGAAGCATCTGCAGTTGCTTCTTGCAGTTTCCACTCAGCACGAGAATGGGTGCCCCACGTCTCGATTGCGCGTAAAGTTCAATGAGATGAACGCTCTGCGGATTGCGCTTAAGTTTTTGTGCTAGTTCTGTGCTTGGCCATCAGCGTCAATTTTGGCCAATACAAAATAATCCCGGATACCCGACGCCACAGCCGGGGTCTAGCGGACGTGACTTCGCCTGGCGAGCCACTCCCGCTCAAACTCCTCTGCATTTATCTCCGACGGAACGAATTGTGGGTCAGCAGCAATTTCCTTCAACGGCGGGACTGGAGCCGTCCCGATAAACGTGCCGCCAAATTCTTCTTTGAGATCGGCGAAGCCGCGACGTCCATCCGCGTAAATCTCGATCTTGCGATTTTCATTGCGCTCCGAGTCCAACTCGCTAAAAAGAAGGACCGGAGTTTCGGGGTCTTCATGGTGCCAAATTACTTTAATGTATTGCACGGCGGGAGCCTCATTCTCCGATTTCTACGTCGAGATTGTAGCGCCTGCGCCGGGAAGATTTGTGCTAATTTGTGCTACAGCCTCTAACTTCTGGGCTATTTGCGACATCTAGGACATTTTAAAATCTGTGACTTACGTACTTTCAACAAGTCCAATAGTCGGTGCCCCACGTCCCGATTCTGAGACGCGGGATCGCACACCTGTCAACCTCGCACGACCAGCTGAAAGCTAACAGCTGAGAGCTAATAGCTGTCGCTGATCGCTTCGCGATCCGCGCCTATTTCCACGCCCCCCCCCGTGCCTCTCTCCGCAAATACTTCCCGCGCCCCGCCTTCCCCACAAACTTTCCGCCGCTCACAATCAATTCGCCGCGCGAATACACATCGCGCGCATTCCCCCGCACCTTGAACCCCTCAAACATCGAGTAGTCCACCTTCATGTGGTGCGTCTTCGCGCTGATGGTGTAGTCGTCATTCGGATCCCACAGCACCAGGTCCGCATCGCTGCCCGCGGCCAGCACACCCTTCCTGGGATACATCCCGAAGATCCGCGCCGGCGCCGTCGAAACCAGCTCGACAAATCTGTTGATCGAAAAATTCCCCGCGCCCACGCCGTGATGATGCAGCAACTGGAGCCTGTTCTCAATTCCCGGCCCGCCATTGGGAATCTTCGTAAAGTCGTCCTTGCCCAGAGCTTTCTGATCCTCAAAGCAGAACGGACAATGATCCGTCGACACCACCTGCAGGTTGTCCTTCTTCAGGCCCTCCCACAGCTTCGGCTGGTTCTTCTTCTCGCGCAGCGGCGGCGTAAACACATACTTCGCGCCCTCCCAGCCCTTGCCCTCCATGTTGTCTTCAATTGAAAGCAGCAGATACTGCGGGCAGGTCTCCGCAAACGCCGGCAGCCCGCGGTCGCGCGCCTCGCGAACCTGGTTCAGCGCGTCCTCGCTCGACAGGTGCACGATGTACACCGGCACGCCTGCCATCTCCGCCATCGCAATCGCGCGATGCACGGCCTCAGCCTCGGCCCGCGTAGGCCGCGTCAGCGCGTGATAGATCGGCGCCTTCTTCCCTTCGGCCAGCGCTTTCTGCACGATCACGTCGATCACCGACCCGTTCTCCGCATGCATGCAGATCAGCGCGCCATTCTTTGCCGTCTGCCTCATCGCCTTGAAGATCGTCGCGTCGTCGACCATCAGCACATTGGGATACGCCATGAACAGCTTGAAACTGGCCACTCCCTCGCGCACCATGTCGTCCATGTCCTCGAGGCCCGCGTCCGGCAAATCCGTCACGATCATGTGCAGCCCGTAGTCGATGCACGCCTTGCCCTCGGCCTTCTTCCACCACGTGTCGAGCGCCGTGCGCATCTTCGTGCCCTTCGCCTGGATCGCGAAGTCCACAATCGTCGTCGTCCCTCCGATCGCCGCCGCCCGCGTGCCTGTTTCAAAATCGTCCGCACTCTTCGACCCGCCAAACGGCATATCGAGATGCGTATGCGCGTCGATCCCGCCCGGCAGCAACAGCAGCCCCGTCGCATCCACCACCGTGTCCGCCGCACTCGCATCGATCCCCGTGCGCACTTCTTTGATCACCGCGCCATCGATCAGCACATCCGCCTTCATGCTGGCGTCCGCGTTCACAACCGTCCCGTTTTGAATGAGAGTCTTCATTGCGTCTCTTACCTCACCCGCCTCAATCCTTCAGCGCAGGACTGAGAATCTACTCACCGCACTCAAAGTCGATCTTTTTTTTGACCGGCGGCTGCTGATCAAGCTGAGCCGAGATTGTCACCGGAAGGCAGCCCGAGTCGTAGAGCCACACAGCTTCAAAATGCTTGCCGTTTTCTTCAAAGAGGAGCTGTCTTGTATGCCGAACTATCGGGGGCTTCCCCTTCTCTTGCACGGTAATCGTCAGCTGCTCATGGTGGATTACGTTTCCCGCGCCATCGCCGTCTACTTCCACCTCGATCAGCGTTGCTTCCGATGCGCCCCCAGAATCCCCCTCGCCGATGATCGTGTTCCAAAGTGCAAGGTCCGGCTTACCGAGGATGTCGTCAGAAAAGGTGCCTGATTTAAGGTAGTAAAGCTTGGCTGTCACCGCTTTGATCTTCGAGGGAAACCTCGGCGCTATCTGACCCGCGGATAGAAGCGCCTGGGAAAAAACAAGCCCTGCGATCGCCCCGATCTTAAGCCACATGAACTCACCCCTCTTTCGCCGCGATAGCCTGGCGCCCCATCCTAAAGTTCGTCGCGAAGTAGAGAACTTTAGGGTGGGACACCGCATCACTCCCCGCCGCACCAACAAACTAGTTCCCTTGTTCTCTCGTTCCCTGCCCCACCCGTTCTTCCCACGTCTCCGGCTTCAGCCCCGTCGCAACTTCCACCATCGTGATGCATCCCTCCACCGGGCACACGCACGAACACAAATTGCATCCCACGCACTCCGTCTCGTCCACGCGAGGAATCCGTTCGAGCGGCGTCGCATACGGTCCTGTGGCCGTCAGCGCCGCACGCTCCTTGCGCGTCACCGGCGTTTCAGCCAGCCTCGCACGGCTCTCCGCTTCTTCCTCCGCCGGCGTTCGATGCAACTCCACATGCCCATCCACCGGCCCAGTCACCCGATCCAGATGGATGCATTGGTGCGCGCCATCCCAGCACGCAATGTGGCACAGGTCGCACCCGATGCACTTCTCCTCGTCGATCCGCGCGACGATCTTGTAGTTCAAATTCAGGTGCTTCCACTCCGTCACTTTCGCGACCGACAATCCGCGAAAATCGTCGATCGTCTTGAATCCCTTCTCGCGCATCCAGTTGTCGAGCCCCTCGGCCATGTCCTCGACGATCCGATAGCCGTAGTGCATCACCGCCGTGCACACCTGCACCGTCCCGCAGCCCAGCAGCATGAACTCCACCGCGTCGCGCCAGTTGGCTATT
>Ga0335073_10011169_pt1 | contig 12617 bp, 13 predicted proteins | sample Lox_Sample_22_FD_207093 | JGI IMG/M metagenome (GOLD analysis project Ga0335073, IMG submission 207093) | Soil microbial communities from Loxahatchee National Wildlife Refuge, Florida, United States - Lox_Sample_2.2 | ecosystem: Environmental > Terrestrial > Soil > Wetlands | place: USA...
GATCTCGGCGCGAGCCGCGTGCTCGCCGGCGGTGTCGATCAGCCAGGCGGCGTGCAGCACCGCCAGCCGGAACGGCATCAGCTCGGTGTAGGAGTCTGCGATGAACTGCTGCACCAACTGCTTATCGGCCAGCGAACTACCCTGCGTGAAACGACTTTTCGCGCGCCGGGACATCATCTCGACAGCCCGTTGCGCTACCCCGATCGACCGCATCGCGTGGTGCAACCGCCCGCCGGCCAGCCGGGCCTGCAGGATCAAAAAGCCGAGACCCGCTTCGCCGAGCAGTGCGTCGGACGACACCCGAACCCCGTCGTAGCGGACCAGGGAGTGCCCCGGCTCATTCGGTGAGGCGCCGACCAAGTGGTAGTTGGCTTCGATGGTGAGGCCTTCGGTGCCCGCCGGGATCAGGAAGGTCGACGCGCCGCGGTGGACGGGCACATCCGGGTCGGTGATGGCGACGACGATGAAGAACGACGCGACAGCGGCGTTGGAGGAGAAGAACTTTCGTCCGGTGATCACCCAGTCGTCGCCGTCCCGCACGGCACGTGTGGTGAAGACTCGCGGGTCGGCCCCACCCTGCGGCTCGGTCATCGAGAAACACGAGAAGATCTCCCCGGACAGCAGTCCGTCCAGGTACCGGTCCTTCTGGTCCTGGGTTCCGAAGCGCGCGATGATCTCCGCGTTGCCGGTGTCAGGCGCCTGCGTTCCGAATACGATCGGTGCCCAGGGGCTGCGACCCAGAATCTCGTTGATCAACGTCAGCTTGACCGCGCCGAAGCCCTGCCCGCCCAGCTCGGGGCCCAAATGTGGTGCCCACAAGCCTTGGTCGCGAACCTGCTGCTTGAGTGGGTCGACAATGCGGCGTCGCTCGTCGGTCAGCGGGAGGAACTCGCAGCCCGGGAACAGCACCTCGAGCGGTTCCACCTCTTCACGGACAAACTCGCGAATCCAGTCCAGTTTCTTCTCGAACTCGGGTTCGGTAGAGAAATCCCAAGACATTCGATTACTCCTGACTTCTAGGGGATGCCGCCGTCGACGCGCAAGATCGAACCAGTGGTGAAGCTAGCTGCGTCGGAAGCCAGAAACAATGCGCCGCCGATGATTTCGGGTGGCTGGCCGGCACGCTGCAGCGAAAGATGGCCGAACCTGTTGATTTGGTCTTGCTCCAGGCCCCACGCCTTGCTGATGTCGGTCAAGAACGGCCCGGCCATCAATGTGTTCACCCGCACGGTGGGGCCCAGCGCCCGCGCCAGCCCTTCGGTCATGGCGTTGAGTCCGGCCTTGGCGGCCGCATACGGAATGATGCTGCCGTCCGGACGCAGCGAGCCGGTGGAGCTCACATTGATGATCGACCCGCGCCCGGCCGCCACCATCCGCTCGCCGACTAGGGCCGCTAACCGGAAGGGGCCCTTGAGATTCAGGTTGATCACCGCGTCGAACATCTTCTCGGTGACGTCGGTCAGTTTGTCGTACACCGGCGACATGCCCGCGTTGTTGATCAACGTGTCGATCTTGCCGAACCGGTCATAGGCCGCGTCAACCAAGCCGTCGAGCTGATCCCAGCGTCCCACGTGGACTTGGTAAGGCATCGCGGAGCGGCCGGTCTCGGCCTCGATGTCCCTGGCGGCGGACACGCAGTTGTCCATGTTGCGGCTGGCGATCACCACGTCGGCGCCGCAGCGGGCGGCACCGAAGGCCATTGCACGTCCCAACCCACGACTGCCGCCGGTGATCAGCACCACGTGGCCGGTAAGGTCGAAAATCCGGTCGGCAAAACCCATTTCAGTCCTCCTTACCGGGCAAAGACCGGGCCAGGCCGGCCGCGGTCGCGATGAGCTGCGGGATCATCGCCCCGAAAGCATCCTTGATCTTCTCGTCGACCTTCCCTGTCCGAACACCGGCCGCATACGTCTTCTCCAGCACGATGCCGAGTTTCCAGTTGGCCAGCACCAGGTAGTAGTCGATGTTCTCGGTGGAGAGCCCGCTGACGGTCTCGTAGTGGGCCAGCAGTTCGCTGCGCGTCGGCATGCCGCGCATGTCCAGATAAAAGCCGTCTTCGCGGGGGTTTTCATCGTCGTAGCCCAGCAGCGCCCAGGCGACGTCGAGCAGCGGATCACCGACTGTGGTCATTTCCCAGTCCACGATCGCGGCCAGACGGGCCGGCTCGCCGTGGGCGAACATCACGTTGGCGAACTGGTAGTCGCCGTGCATGATGCCCGGGGTGTAATGCGCGGGCCGGTTGCGGCGCAGCCAGTCGGCGGCCGCGTCCAAACCGGGTAGCTCGCGCACCTTATAAGCGTCGAGAAACTTGAGCCAGCGATCGACCTGTCGTTCGTGGAATCCGTCCGGACGGCCGAAGCCGTCGAGTCCTTGACCGCGCCAGTCCACCCGGCCCAGCTTGGCGGCCCCGTCGACCAGTTGAAAGGCCAGGCCGCGCCGGGCCTGTAGGTCGGTGTCGAATGGCGGTTGCCAGCCGCCGTCCATCGGGCTCCATCCGTCGATCGCGCGCATCACGTAGAACGGCATGCCGAGCACCGTGCCGGTTTCGTCGGCCGCGATCAGCTCCGCATGCGGCACATCGGTTCCCGACAGCGCGCGCACCAGCCGGATCTCCCGCAGCAGACCGTCGATGCGGGCGGCATCGGCCCGTGGGCCGGGCATCCGCAACACCATGCGTTCGGGCCCGCGCTCGATCAGATACAGGGTGTTCTGCGAGCCGCCGCTCAACTGGCCCAGCACCGGGTGCTCACCGCCGCCCGGTGCGTTGTTCGCGTCCAGCCAACGACCGAGGACGCCGGCATTCAGTTGAGTTCCGCTCGCAGTCACCATTGCCTGCACACCCCGCTCTCTGTGCAGAGAATAGCATTCTCCGCGGGCTTGGGAACCCCCGAAATCTCCCGTGCGAGGCTGGGCCCATGCAACTGCTTCTGGTCCGGCACGCGCTGCCGCTGCGCAGCGAACACGGTGAGGGCTCCGATCCGGACCTGTCGGAGGACGGGTTCGCGCAGGTCGCGCGCCTGCCCGAGGCGCTTGCCAGGTTCCCCATCTCGCGGGTGGTGAGCAGCCCGCAGCGCCGCGCCATCCAGACGGCGCAACCGGTGGCCGCAGCGCGTGAGCTACCGGTCGAGATCGACGACCGGTTCGCCGAGTACGACCGCGACCTGCCGATGTACATCCCCATCGAGCAGATCCGCCAGGAAAACCCGCAGGAGTGGGCGCGCATGGCCCAGGGGCAGCTGCCCAGTGCGGTCGACGAGGACGCGTTCCGGACCCGGGTGCGCGCGGCGCTCGACGACGTCGTCACCAAAGCCGGGCCCGATGACACGGTTGCGGCGTTCAGCCACGGCGGGGTGATCAATGTGTTGCTGCACGAAATTCTGGGGACGGCCCGCGTGCTGTCGTTTCCCATCGACTACGCGTCGGTCACCCGGCTGTTGTACTCCCGGACCGGTCAGGCGACGGTGGCCAGCGTCAACGGCACCGAGCACGTGTGGGATCTGCTGCCGAGAAACCAGCGATGGTGAGGCGACGATGCGGGCCGTGCAGCGGCCTGAGGAGGAGCCGAACAATCCAGCGGTGGTAAACAAGTCAGGTGACTTCGGCTGACCGACTCGACGGGCTCGACCTGGCGGCGCTGGACCGGTATCTGCGTTCGCTCGGCGTCGAGCGCGACGGCGAATTGCAGGGCAAGTTCATCTCCGGTGGCCGCTCCAACCTGACGTTTCGGGTCTACGACGACAAGACCAGCTGGCTGGTGCGGCGTCCGCCGTTGCACGGGCTGACGCCGTCGGCGCATGACATGGCCCGTGAGTACAAGGTCGTTGCCGCGTTGCAGGACACACCCGTGCCGGTGGCACGCACGATCGCGTTGTGCGAGGACGACTCGGTGCTGGGCGCGCCGTTCCAGATCGTCGAATTCGTTGCCGGACAAGTGGTGCGCCGACGTAGTCAGCTAGAGGCGCTCGGCCGGCGCACCATCGACGGCTGCGTCGACGCGCTGATCCGGGTCCTCGTCGACCTGCACAACGTCGACCCGAATGCCGTCGGGCTGAGCGATTTCGGCAAACCCAGCGGCTATCTTGAGCGCCAGGTGCGCCGATGGGGTTCGCAGTGGGAGCTGGTGCGGTTGCCTGACGACTACCGTGACGCCGACGTCGAGCGGCTGCATTCCGGTCTGCAGCAATCAATTCCGCAGCAGAGCCGCACCTCGATCGTGCACGGTGACTACCGGATCGACAACACCATCCTGGACGCCGACGACCCGACCCGGGTGCTCGCCGTCGTGGACTGGGAGCTCTCGACGCTGGGGGATCCGATCAGCGACGCGGCCCTGATGTGTGTCTACCGCGATCCCGCGCTGGACCTGATCCTCAGTGCGCAAGCGGCCTGGACGTCGCCGCTGCTGCCCTCGGCCGACGAGCTGGCGGATCGTTACTCGCTGGTCTCCGGGCTGTCGCTGGCGCATTGGGAGTTTTATATGGCGTTGGCCTACTTCAAGCTGGCCATCATCGCCGCCGGCATAGATTTCCGCCGGCGCATGTCGGAGCAGGCGCGCGGTGAAACGTCCGACTCGGTGCCCGAAGTCGTGGCTCCGTTAATCTCCCGAGGTCTGGCCGAGCTCGCCAAGCTGCTCGGCTAGCGATCGGGCCTGGATGGCCACCGCGTGGCTCTTCTTGGCGACTCGACGCAACTGCAGGATCCGTGCGGTGCCCACGGTCACCGTGATCAGCCCGCCACCAATGGCCGCCAGCAGCATGGCCACCCCTTTCGGCAGGCTCCACTTCCAGCCCAAGAACTGGAAATCGGCGGATTCGATGTTCTGGGTGACGAAGACCAGCAACAGGATCAGGACCAGGAAACCGAGGATCAACGATGTCCACAGGGCACCGGCACGGGTCAGCTTGGCTCCCGGATCCGCGCCGTGGGCCGGGGTTGCGGCCGGCGTGTGTGGGGCCTTCGCATGGGGCTGCTCTGACGCGGCAGGTGTATCACTGCTCATGAGTTCATCTTTGTCCCATCTGGCACAGAAAGAAACCAAACCACGCGGGAAACATGGCAACGCATGAACCGCGCATGGCGGCGGCTCGTCGTATTTGACATTACTGTCAACCGTATGAAAATGCCGCGGCGCGCGCTGGGCGCGGCTTTCCCCCTCGCAGTCTGGCTGGCGACCCTGTGCCTGGTTTCGGCATGCAGCAACGCCGATCCGCTCGGGCCGGAGACCCGCAGCATGAAATCCATCGTGGTCGGGTCCGGCGACTTCCCGGAATCCGAGGTCGTCGCCGAAATCTATGCACAGGCCTTGCAGGCCAACGGCTTCGAGGTCGGGCGGCGGATGGGGATCGGCAGTCGCGAGACGTATATCCCGGCGCTCAAAGATCATTCCATCGATCTGGTGCCGGAATACATCGGGAACCTGCTGCTGTACTTTGCCCCCGACTCCACCGCGACCATGCTCGACGCGGTCGAATTAGAGCTCTACAAGCGGCTGCCCGGCGACTTGTCGATCCTGACGCCGTCGCCGGCCTCTGACACCGACACGGTCACCGTCACCAGTGGGACGGCCGCCGCGTGGAACCTGAAAACGATCGCCGACTTGGCGGCGCACTCGGCGGACGTGAAATTCGCGGCGCCGTCGGCATTCCAGACCCGGCCGGCCGGGCTGCCCGGGCTGCGGCAGAAGTATGGACTCGACATTGCTCCGGGCAACTTCGTCGCCATCAACGACGGCGGCGGCGCGGTGACCGTGCGCGCGCTGGTGGAGGGCAGGGTGACCGCCGCTAATATCTTCAGCACGTCAGCGGCTATCCCGCAGAACCACCTGGTGGCGCTCGAGGATCCGGAGCACAACTTCCTGGCCGGCAACATTGTGCCGCTGGTGAATTCGCAGAAGAAGTCGGACCGTCTCAAGGATGTGCTGGACGCGGTGTCGGCCAAGCTGACCACCGCCGGCCTGGCTGGGCTCAACGCCGCGGTGGCGGGCAACTCCGGCGTGGATCCCGACCAAGCTGCACGAAAATGGGTACACGACAACGGCTTCGATCATTCGCTCGGGAAATAGGCTGACAGTTGATCATTTTCGAGAAAGTCAGCAAGGTATTCGCCGATGGGACCACCGCCGTCGACGATCTGAACCTGGAAGTTCCTAACGGCAAGCTGACGGTTTTCGTCGGCTCCTCCGGCAGCGGAAAGACCACGGCGCTGCGGATGATCAACCGGATGATCGAGCCGACCAGCGGCACGATCACCGTCGACGGCAAAGACGTATCCGCCGTCGACCCGGTGAAGCTGCGCCTCGGAATGGGGTACGTCATTCAGCACGCGGGGCTGATGCCGCACCAACGGGTGATCGACAACGTCGCGACGGTGCCGGTGCTGAAGGGCCAGTCCCGCAAAGCCGCCCGCAAGGCGGCCTACGAGGTGCTCGAACGGGTAGGGCTGGACGGCAATCTGGCCACCCGCTATCCCGCACAGCTTTCCGGCGGCGAGCAACAACGCATCGGGGTGGCGCGCGCTCTGGCCGCCGATCCGCCGATCTTGTTGATGGACGAGCCGTTTTCCGCGGTCGACCCGGTGGTCCGTCACGAGCTGCAGCGCGAAATACTGCGCTTACAAAGCGAATTGCACAAGACCATCGTTTTCGTCACGCACGACATCGACGAGGCGCTGATACTCGCCGACCGAGTCGCGGTGTTCGGGCGAGGCGGAGTGCTGCAGCAGTACGACGAACCCGCGCGGCTGCTGTCCCGGCCGGCCAACGACTTCGTGGCGAGGTTCATCGGCCTGGGCCGCGGCTACCGGTGGCTGCAGCTCATCGACGCGGCCGGGTTGCCGCTGCACGACATCGAGCGGATCTCTGCGGACCGGCTCGCCGACGGCGCCGCGCAGCCGACCGACGGCTGGGCGGTCGTGGTCGACGCCGAAGGCGCGCCGTTGGGCTGGATCGACGCCGACGGCGTGCGCCGGCATCGCGCTGGCGTGTCGCTGGTCGACAGCATGAGCGGCGTCGGTTCGGTGTTCCGGCTGGGCGGAAATCTCAGCCAGGCGCTGGATGCGGCGCTGTCTTCGCCGTCGTCGGTCGGTGTCGTCGTCGACAACGCGGGCAAGGCGGTCGGCGGTGTCTGGGCCGCCGATGTGCTGGCCGAGGCCGAAGCGCGACGCCGGCCCGAAGGGCCCTGAACATGCACTATCTGCTCAACCACCTCGACGACGCCTGGACGCTGACCGTGATCCACCTGCGGCTCGCGTTGGTGCCGGTGCTGATCGGGCTGGCCATCGCGGTGCCGCTGGGTCTGCTGGTGCAGCGGGCGCCGATTCCCCGACGGCTCACGACGGCAACCGCGAGCGTGGTGTTCACCATCCCGTCACTGGCATTGTTCGTGGTCCTGCCGATGATCATCGGAACCCGCATCCTCGACGAGGTCAACGTCATGGTCGCGCTGACCGCGTACACCACCGCGCTGCTGGTGCGGGCGGTGCTCGAGGCGCTGGACGCGGTGCCGGCACAGGTGCGTGACGCGGCCACCGCCGTCGGCTACGGGCCAATCGCGCGGATGCTGAAAGTCGAGCTGCCGCTGTCGATCCCGGTACTGGTCGCCGGGTTGCGGGTGGTTGTGGTGACCAATATCGCGATGGTCTCGGTGGGTTCGGTGATCGGCATCGGCGGCCTGGGCACCTGGTTCACCGAGGGCTACCAGACCAACAAGAGCGATCAGATCGTCGCCGGCATCATCGCGCTGTTCGTGCTCGCGATCGCGATCGACATGCTGATCGACGTGGCGGGCCGAGTGGCCACGCCGTGGGAACGGCACTCGCGGCGGCGCTCGGCGGTGGGATCGATTGTGGGTGGCGCGCGATGAACTTCGTCGGGAAAGCGGTGTCCTACCTGTTGACCGCCGACAACTGGACCGGTCCGGTCGGGCTGGCGGCGCGGATCGCCGAGCACCTGGAATACACCGCGATCGCGGTAGGGGCGTCGGCGCTGATCGCCGTTCCGATCGGGCTGCTCATCGGGCACACCGGTCGCGGGAAGCTGCTGGTGGTCGGCGCCGTGAACGGGTTGCGTGCACTGCCGACGCTGGGCGTGTTGTTGCTGGGGGTGCTGCTGTTCGGGCTGGGCCTGGGGCCGCCGCTGGTTGCCCTGATGCTGCTGGGTGTTCCGTCCTTGCTGGCCGGCACCTACGCGGGCATCGCCAATGTCGACCGCACGGTGGTCGACGCCGCCCGCGCCATGGGCATGACGGAGACCCGGGTGCTGCTGCGGGTCGAGCTGCCTATCGCGATGCCGCTCATTTTGGGCGGGCTGCGTAGCGCGACCCTGCAGGTGGTCGCGACGGCGACGGTGGCCGCCTATGCCAGTCTCGGTGGGCTGGGCGGCTACTTGATCGACGGGATCAAGGTGCGCCAGTTCCACCTGGCGCTGGTCGGTGCGCTGATGGTGGCCGCGTTGGCGCTGATCCTCGACGGCCTGCTGGCGTTGGCGGTGTGGCTGTCGGTGCCGGGCACCGGCCGGCTAGGCAAAATGTTCGGTCGCCGGGAGGGCCTGCGAGTTGGACACAAACCTGCCGCCGTCGGTGGACACGCTCTACGGTAGACGAGTGAACGCACCCTCTTCTGATTCGACTCCGCGCGTATGGCCGGCGATGTTGACCTGGCGTGCACAAGACGTTTCGCGCATGGAATCGGTACGAGTGCAGTTGTCGGGCAAGCGAATCAGGGCCAACGGCCGCATCGTCGCCGCGGCCACCGAAACCAACCCCGCGTTCGGCGCCTTCTACGAAGTGCAGACCGACGATCGCGGCGCCACCAAGCGATTCGGGCTTACCGTCACCCTCGCCGAGCGGGAACGTCAGCTTGCCATTGCCCGCGACGAGGAGAACATGTGGTTGATCACCGACCACCAGGGGCAGAGACGGGCGGGATATAACGGCGCCCTCGACGTCGACGTGGTGTTCAGTCCGTTCTTCAATGCGCTGCCGATCCGGCGACTGGGCCTACACGAAGAGGCGGGCTCGATCGTCTTGCCGATGGTCTACGTGAACGTGCCCGAGATGTCTGTCAGCGCGGCGACCGTGAGCTACACCAGCGAGGGTCGCCTGGACGGGATCAAGTTGCGTTCGCCGGTCGCCGACACCACGGTGCGCGTCGATGCCGACGGGTTCATTGTGGACTATCCAGGCTTGGCAGAGCGGATCTGATCACCCCGCCCGCTCGGCCGGCGGCGGCGAGTTCCTCGCGCCACTTCTCCGCGCCGATGATGATGGCGATGATGTCGAAGCGCGGGAAGCTGTCGTAGCGCGTTCGCGCGGCGTGGCCGGCTTCGACGAGTTCCTGGACCGAGCTGTGGGCGGCCAGTGAGTCGCGGGCGCGTCCCAGCAGGTCGATGCACCGGTCGGCAGACACCAACAGTTGGGCGGAGTTGCCTTCGCACATCGCGCGCACCAGGTCCGGGGCGGTGCCTGCCACCCGGGTCGCGTCGCGGAAAGATCCCGCGGCCAGCGCGAAGGCCAGCGGAACCTCGGCGGCGGTGACGGCCAGCGCCTCGGCGAGCAGGTGCGGCAGATGCGAGATGGCGGCCGCTGCCGCGTCGTGCTCGTCGGATCTGGCCGGTACCACCACAGCCCCGCAGTCCAGCGCCAGCGTCATGACCATCGACCACACTGTGGGGTCGACATGATCGTCCACGCTGACCACCCACGGAGCCCTGGTGAACAGCCCGCCGTGACCGGACACCCACCCCGAGTGCGCGGTGCCCGTCATCGGATGCCCACCGACGAAGCGTTCCTGCAGCCCCGCCGCGGCGACCTCGTCGAGCACCGCGCTCTTGACGCTGGTGACATCGGTCAGCGGACAGTTGGGGGCCGCCTCGCGGATGTGGGCGAGCATGCTCGACACCGCCGGCATCGGGACGGCCAGCACGATCAACGCCTCGGTGTCGGCCGCGCGGCCAAGCGCTTCGCCGAGTTCGGTCGTGGCGTCGTAGCCGTCGGAGCGCGCACCGTGGGTGCCCTCCACTGATCGGTTGTAGCCGAAGACTTCACGGCCGGCTGCTGCCGTCGCCCGCAGTATCGAACCGCCGATCAACCCAAGCCCGAGCACGCACACCGGTGGCTTCACCACAGTCACAAGGTTGGCACAGTTCGGTGCCGGTGGTGGTTGCAGGTGTGGGTTGCTCGGGGTGCTCGCCTGCACTCGTCTGGTCACAGGCCTGGTCAGCGACTAGCGTAGGCGCCCATGGGAGCACAACGGGCCTCGGCGCAGGGCCCGTCGGCAGACACGCCGGACGGTTTCGGCGTTGCTGTCGTGCGTGAAGAGGGCCAATGGCGCTGTTCTGCGATGGCGGCCAAGTCGTTGACGAGTCTGTCGGCCGCCGAGACCGAGTTGCGCGAATTGCGCAGTGCGGGCGCCGTCTTTGGGCTCCTCGATGTCGACGACGAGTTCTTCGTCATCCTGCGCCCGGCACCGTCGGGTACCCGGCTGCTGCTCTCGGACGCCACTGCCGCGCTGGATTACGACATCGCCGCCGAAGTGCTGGACAACCTGGACGCCGACATCGATCCCGAGGATCTCGAAGACGCCGATCCGTTCGAGGAAGGCGACCTGGGGTTGCTGTCCGACATCGGGCTGTCCGAGTCGGTGCTCGGCGTCATTCTCGACGAGACCGACCTGTACGCCGACGAGCAACTGGGCCGCATCGCCCGGGAGATGGGCTTCGCCGACCAGCTGTCGGCGGTGATCGACCGTCTCGGTCGGTGATCGCAAGCGCGGCGGAGCTGGGCGCAGCGGGTCGCCACAAGTGACGGAGCCGGGCGCAGCGGGTCGCCGCCATCAGACCCGGTCGGTGATCGCTGACGAAGACCTGATCCGTGCCGCGCTGGCGGTTGCCGCGACGGCAGGCCCCCGCGACGTGCCCATCGGTGCGGTGGTTTTCGGCGCCGACGGAACCGAACTCGCCCGCGCGGTGAATGCCCGTGAGGCCCTTGGGGATCCGACCGCGCATGCGGAGATCCTGGCGATGCGGGCCGCGGCCGGAGTGCTGGGTGAGGGGTGGCGGCTGCAGGGGACCACGCTGGCGGTCACCGTCGAACCCTGCACGATGTGCGCGGGCGCACTGGTGCTGGCCCGCGTCGAGCGGCTGGTGTTCGGCGCCTGGGAGCCGAAGACCGGAGCGGTCGGATCGCTGTGGGACGTGGTCCGCGACCGGCGGCTCAACCACCGCCCGGCCGTGCGGGGCGGGGTGCTGGCGCAGGAGTGTGCCGCGCCGCTGGAGGCCTTCTTCGCCCGCCAGCGATTGGGGTGACCGGGGGCCGGTTCGGTAAGCTGCTCAGCGGTGGCGTGTCCGAGCGGCCTAAGGAGCACGCCTCGAAAGCGTGTGACGGCTAACACCGTCCGAGGGTTCAAATCCCTCCGCCACCGCCAAATCCTTCTGAATGCTAATGCAGCTCAGAGGGCATTTTCATGTCGCCTGGTCATGGGTCGTGCCCGCCCTCAAAGCGAAAAAGCAATCAGTTCGTGGTGTTGACCGTCCCCGCTCGTTCAGGACTGGGTTGGGGAAGCACGCTGTCGCGCAGCCACTTACAGGCGGTCAGCGCGAGCTCGAGGTTGAGGCGATCGTCGTCTAAGGGTCGCCCGCGTGCTTCGACCGCCTTTGCAATGCGGTATTTCACCGTGTTCTTGTGCAGGTGCATCAGCTCTGCGGTCGCCGCGTAGCTGCCCTGCACGCCAAGGAATGTCGCCAAGGTCTCACGCAGACGGGCGGTCGGCTCGGTATCGACGGCCAGCGCCCCAAGAGCAGTACGGACCAGTCGCCGCGTCGCGTCCAAGTCGCCAGCGAGGAGGCTGGCCGCACGCACACCGGGCTCGGCGAACGAGGTGATCGGCGGTGCCGCATCCTGCGCGAGAAGGGCCAGTTCATATGCGCTGCGGGCCTCGATGTGCGTGGTCCGGAACCCCGTAACACCTGCGCCACAGTCGCCCAATGCCATATACACGCCGGCAGCGTCGAGGTCAGGCACCTTCTGGAGTTCACCGGCGGCGAGCGGGGCCGCCTTGCGGCCTAGGGAGATCCAGCCCCAGGCTGACAACTTGTCTTGGGGCACGAAGAGTGGCTGCGACGCGGAGCCAAGCGCACTCGCCAACTTAGCCAGGAACCGCTCGAGGTCTCGAAGCTCGGCAGCTGAGCGATCTCGGGAGCGCCATAAAACCACGCCAAGGTGATGCTGGCGCAGCCGGTAGCCAAGGATCGCTTCGGCCGTCGGCACGTCCAGCGGTTCGCCGGCCAGGATTTCGGCGATTGTGGCGAACCGCACCGAGTTTTGGTTGGCATGCCAGCGTGCCCGCTCGGCCTCGTATTCGTGGGTGACCTGTTCGGAGACGATGTCGACGTACTCGAACGAGACATCGAGAAACACCCGAGAGGTGCGGTAAGCGATCAGCGGATCCGGTTCCGCTTCATAGACCCGCTCGACGGTCCAGGCAAGGGCGATCTTCTGCCCCAGCCGGTAGGCCCGGTTGAGCGCGTTGACGGAGATCCCGCGCTGGGCGAGGCGGCGAGCGTATTCGACCGCGGCGGGTGGGGCGGTGGCTTCGCTAAGCGACATGTCGTACCGCAGGATGCG
>Ga0335073_10011170_pt1 | contig 12617 bp, 9 predicted proteins | sample Lox_Sample_22_FD_207093 | JGI IMG/M metagenome (GOLD analysis project Ga0335073, IMG submission 207093) | Soil microbial communities from Loxahatchee National Wildlife Refuge, Florida, United States - Lox_Sample_2.2 | ecosystem: Environmental > Terrestrial > Soil > Wetlands | place: USA: Florida...
GCACCCGGGCGAGTTCTGCCTGCTCGCGGGTCTCTCGGGCAGTGGCAAGTCCTCCTTGCTGCGCGCCGCCTGCGGCCTGGTCCCGCACTTCCACGGCGGGAGCTTCGCGGGGCGCGTATGCGTCGCGGGCCTGGACACGCGCGAGCACGGCCCGGCTCATCTAGGCGCGTTCGTCGGCGCGCTGTTTCAGGACCCCGAGACGCAGCTGGTCACGAGCTCGGTGCGCGCCGAGCTCGCACTCGCGCTCGAAAGCCGAGGAGAGGGCGCGGCGGCGGTAGCCCGCGGGGTCGAGGAGGTCGCGCTCGCGCTCGGGATCGACGCGCTGCTGGACCGCTCGACGCACGAGCTCTCGGGCGGAGAGCAGCAGCGCGTGGCGCTGGGTGCGGCGCTGGCCGGGCGACCGCGGGTCGTGCTGCTCGACGAGCCGACCTCGCAGCTCGACCCCGTCGCGGGCGACGAGCTGATCGGCTTGCTGCGCCGTCTCAACCAGGAGTGGGAGACCACGATCGTGCTCGCCGAGCATCGCCTCGAGCGCTGCCTGAGCGCGGCCGACCGCGTGATCGCGCTCGACGATGGCCAGGTCGTCTGTGACGGCGCTCCCGCCGACTTCGCGCGGTGGACGACCGAGCGGGCGCCCGCATTGCAGACGCCCGCCGCGAAGCTGTTCGCGCTGGCCGGGGTGAGCCCCGCGCCGGTGGGCGTGCGCCAGGCGCGCGGCGAGTTGCGCGCTCGCGGCTTGCTCCCGAAGTCCTCTGCGGCCACCCGTCTGGGCGCCGCCGCGCGGGTCGAGGGTGCCGACCCGGGTGTCGCGGGTCTCGGTGAGTCGATCTTGAACGCGGACGCTTCCGCCTCGGATATCCCGAAGAGGAGACCTTGGGGCCGCGAGGCAGCGCTGCCACCGGCGCTCACGCTGCACGGCGTGTGGCACGAGCTGCGCGAGGGCCCGGCGATCCTGCGGGGCGTCGATCTGACATTGATGCCGGGCGAGGCGGTCGCGCTGATGGGGCGCAACGGCGCGGGCAAGTCGACTCTGCTGCGTCACGCGGCCGGGCTGCTCGAGCCCACGCGCGGCCGGATCAAACGTGCGGGTCGGGTCGCGCTGCTCTTGCAGAACCCCGGCGACTACTTTGTCCACGAGCGGGTGGCCGAGGAGGCGACGGTGCGAGCCCTGGCCGCGGTGGGCCTCGAGGAGCTGGGCGAGCGCCACCCGCGCGACCTCTCCGGCGGCGAGCGCCAGCGCCTGGCGCTCGCGATCGTCACGGATGGTGAGGTGCCGGCGGTGCTCGCGCTCGATGAGCCTACGCGCGGGATGGACCGCAACGCGAAGGCCGAGCTCGCGGCCGAGCTGCGCCGCCGCGCGGGCGAAGGCCAGGCGGTGATCGTCGCCACGCATGACCCCGAGTTCGCGGCGGCATGCGCGCGGCGCGCGCTGCTACTCGCCGACGGTCGCGTGATCGCCGACGGGCCGACGGAGGACCTGCTCGCGGGGGGCTGGTACTTCGCGACCGAGACCGCGCGGATTCTCGGCGGCGCGGGCGGCGCGCTGCTGCCCGAGCAGGGCGCCGAGCTCTTGCGGCGAGGTGCCACGGTCGAGGCGGTGCTCTCGTGAGCTGGCCGCTGGCCTCGTTCCTGATTGTCAGCGTCGTGCTCGGACTCGGCTGGCTGGCCTACGAGCGGGCTCGGCCCTCGGCACGCATGGTCGCGGTCGTCGCGACGCTGATCGCGGTCGCGGCGCTGGGCCGCGACGCGTTCGTCGCGATCCCCGACGTCAAGCCGATCACGGCGATCACGCTTGTCGTCGGCTACGCGCTCGGCCCGCTCGCGGGCTTCAGCGTCGGCGCCTTGGGCATGCTGACCTCGAACTTCCTACTTGGGCAGGGGCCTTATACGCCTTGGCAGATGGCCGCCTGGGGCCTGGTCGGGCTGGCGGGCGCCGCGCTTGGCGCGCTCAGCGGTCGACGACTGGGGCGCGTGCAGCTGGCGCTGGCGTGCGCGCTCAGCGCGTTCGCGGCGAAGGAGATCATGAACGTGTACACGTGGACGATCGGTGCGAGTCACACGCCCGCGGCGTTCCTCGCCGTGGCGGGCACCGCACTCCCATTCGATCTCACCGACACCGTGGCGAGCTTCGTCTTCGGTTTCGCGTTCGCGCCGGAGCTCTCGCGCCTGCTGACTCGGATGCGGGTGCGGATGGACGTTCGCTGGGAGGCGGTCGCGGCGCCGCTGCTCGTGCTCGGCCTGGCGCTCGGGCTGGCCCAGCCGCCCACGGCCTCGGCCGCGAGCCTCGGTCGCGAGCTGGGCTACATGACCTCGGCGCAGAACCCCGACGGCGGCTTCGGCGCGAGCACCTCGCAGCACAGCAGCGAGCTGTACTCGGCGTGGGCGGCGATGGGCCTCGCGGCCGCGGGGCGCAACCCCGCGAGCGTGCGCCGCAGCGGGCATTCGGTGCTCGACTCGCTGCGCCGCGAAGCCGCGACGCTGCGCGGCCTCGGCGACGCCGAGCGCACGGTGCTGGCGGCGCGCGCGTGCGGCGCCTCCGCGTACTCGTTCGGGGGCCGCAACCTGGTCAGCGAAGTGCTCCACGGCCAGGCGCGCGACGGATCGTTCTCGGAGCAGGTGAACCTCAGCTCGTTCGCGGTGCTCGCGCTGCGCGCGGTGGGCCACTCCGCGAGCTTCAGCCCGATCCGCAAAGCCGCGGGCTGGATCGAGCGTCAGCAGAACTCCGACGGGGGCTTTGGCTTCGGCTCGGGCGGCTCGCGCAGCGACGTCGACGACACGGGCGCGGCGCTCCAGGCGCTCGCCGCGGCGGGCGCCCGCAACCGCGCGACGCTCTCGCGCGCGGCGGGCTACCTCACACGCTCGCAGGCGCCCGACGGCGGCTTCCCGCAAGAGTACGGCGGGGAATCAAACGCGCAGTCCACTGCCTGGGCGGTGCAGGGCTTGATTGCCGCGCGCATCAACCCCGCGGGCGTGCGTCATAAAGGCAGTCGCTCGCCGCTCGGCTACCTCGAAAGCCTCGTCGCGCCCAACGGCAGCGTCCGCTACTCGCGCACGAGCACGCAAACGCCCACGTGGGTCACCTCGCAGGCGCTGATTGCGCTCGCGGGCAAGACGTTCCCCGTGAACTGAGAACTTCAGCGATGCTTTAGGCGCGGTCCTACCCTTGTAGAGGCGATGTCCGAGGCGCTTTCCGCACCCGCATATCCGACCCAGGCGTTGCCCCGCAACCGCTCGGCTGCGCCACGCCCGCCGGTGGGCAGCGTGCGCGCGCCGTTGCTCGTCGCTGCGCTACTCGTGCTGGCGATGGCGATCGTCTGGCTTGTGGCGACGCACGTCGAGTCCGCGCGCGTGCGCGACGCCGAACTGCTCCACCGCTTCTGGATCGCGGGAGGCGATCGCACGAACGAGGTCGCCCGTGCGCTGGTGCACATGATCAACCCGATCCAGTTCACGATCTGGGCCGTGGCGATCGTGCTGTTCGCGCTCGCCCGCGCGCGCTACCGGCTCGCGCTCGTGATCGCGGTCGTGCTGCTGTTGGCCCCGTTCAGCGCGGACGTGATCAAGCCGCTGCTTGGCGCGCCGCACGTCGGCTTCGGACAGACGATCGGCCCGGGCTCTTGGCCGAGCGGCCACGCGACGGCTGCGACGGTGCTCGCGCTGAGCGCGGCGCTCGTCACGCCCCGCCGCTGGCGGCCGCTGGCCTACGTGCTCGCGGGGCTGTTCATGCTCGCGATCGGGGTGGCGCTGCTGGTCCGCCTGTGGCACATGCCGAGCGACGTGCTCGGCGGGTGGCTGCTCGGCTCGCTGTGGATCACGCTCGCGGTCGCGGTGCTACGCGCCTGGGAGCAACGGCGCCCGACGGCGCCGGCTCACTAAAGCCTCGGCTCCTCAGTCGCCGGCGCTAGCTCTCGCTGCGAGTCTCGGCCTCGTGCGCGCCGGGCTGCCAGAGCGACTCGGGCTGCTCGGCGTCGGGGCCCTCGTTGTTCGCGGCGCGGCTGAGGATGAACAGCAGGTCGGAGAGCCGGTTCAGGTAGCGCACGACCTCCGCGTTGCCCTCGGGGCCGACGGCGATCGCGCGGCGCTCGGCGCGGCGACAGACCGTGCGGCAGACGTGCAGGTAGGCGGCGGCGGGCGTGCCGCCGGGGATCACGAACGAGCGCAGCGGCGCGAGCGTGGCGTTGACCTCGTCGCAAGCGGCCTCGAGCCATTCGGTGTACTCGGGCCCGACGCGCAGACGCCCCCGCGGGTCGGATCCCTCACTCGCGCCGGGCTCCGGCGGGGGGACCGACAGGTCGGCGCCGATGTCGAGCAGATCGTTCTGCACGCGTGCGAGCCACTTGGCGAACTGCTCGGGCATTCCGGGGGCGAGCAATGCGAGGCCGAGCGTGGCGTTCAGCTCGTCGACCGTGCCGTAAGCCTCGACGCGCGGGTGCACCTTGGAGACACGGCTCATGTCGCCGAGGTGCGTCTCGCCGCCGTCGCCGAGCTTGGTGTAGATGCGGGTGAGGTTGACGGTCATCGCTGCTCAGATCTCGCGCGGGCGGCCACCGTAGGACTTGCCGAACAGCACGCTGCGGGACCTTCGATGATAGGCCCGCGGAGCGCATGTGTGCGGATCGGCACACCGCGCGTCTTCACAATCGGATACGTTCCCGCCCTTCATGCGGATTGGCGTTCCGAAGGAGACCGCGGCGGGCGAGCACCGGGTTTCGCTCGTACCCGAGGTCGTGGGCAAGTTGAAGGGCAAGGGCATCGACGTGCTCGTGCAGAGTGGCGCGGGCACCGACGCGCTCGTGCCCGACGACGCGTTCACGCAGGCGGGCGCGGAGCTGACGCAGGACGCGGGGGAGGTGTGGCGCTCTGACGTGGTGCTCACGATCTCCCCGCCGGACCCCGAGCAGATCCGCGCGCTCGGCCAGGGCTCGATCTTGATCGGCTTCTTGGCCCCGCTGTCGAGCCCGCAGACGACGAAGGCGCTTGCGGATGCGGGCGCGACGGCGTTCGCGATGGAGTCGATCCCGCGGATCTCCCGCGCGCAGTCGATGGACGCGCTGTCCTCGCAGGCGAACGTCGGCGGCTACAAGGCGGCGCTGCTCGGCGCGGAGGAGATGGGCCGCTTCTATCCGATGCTGATGACCGCGGCGGGGACGATTCCGCCCGCGAAGGTGCTCGTGCTGGGCGTGGGCGTCGCGGGCCTGCAAGCGCTCGCGACCGCGAAGCGCCTGGGCGCGCGCACGACCGGCTACGACGTGCGCCCCGAGGTCGCCGAGCAGGTGCAGTCGCTCGGCGCGATGTGGCTCGACCTGGGCCTCGAGGCCAGCGGCGAGGGTGGCTACGCGCGCGAGCTGACCGACGAGGAGCGCGCGAAACAGCAGCAGGCGCTGACCGACGCGATCAAGGGCTTTGACGTGGTGATCACGACCGCGCTCGTGCCGGGCCGTCCGGCGCCGAAACTCGTCACGGCCGAGGCGGTCGAAGGGATGAAGCCAGGCTCGGTGATCATCGACATGGCGGGCGAAACCGGCGGCAACTGCGAGCTGACCGAGCCTGGCCAGACGGTGATCAAGCACGACGTGAAGATCGTCTCGCCGCTGAACCTGCCGTCGAGCATGCCGGAGCACTCCTCGCAGCTGTTCGCGCGCAACGTGCTCGCGCTGCTGGAACTGCTCGTCGGCGAGGAGAACGAGCTCAATCTTGATTTTGATGACGAGATAATCGCCGGGGCCTGCGTGGTGCGCGACGGCCAGATCGTCAACGAGGCCGCGAAGTCGGCCGTGGAGAAGGCCGGCGGCGCCGCACCGGCGGTCCCGGGTGGAGGTGCGCAGCAATGATCCTCGCGAGCACGCTCACGACGAACCTCGGGATCCTCGTGCTCGCGGGCTTCATCGGCTTCGTGGTGATCTCGAAGGTCCCGAACACGCTGCACACGCCGCTGATGTCGGGCACGAACGCGATCCACGGGATCGTGCTGCTCGGCGGCCTGTTGCTGCTCGGCCTCGCGGGCCTCGACGGCCTCTCCAAGGCGCTGCTCGTGATCGCGGTGGCGTTCGGCACGATCAACGTGATCGGCGGCTTCCTCGTGACCGACCGGATGCTCGAGATGTTCAAGTCCAAGCCGAAAGCGAAGGACGAGGAGAAGGACAACGCGCCGAAAGGGGCAGGCTCGTGAGCTCGCTCCCTCTCGCCTCGACGTTCCTGCAGAGCGACGACTTCATCTACGTCCTCTACATCATCGCTTTTGCCCTGTTCATCCAGGGCCTGCGCGGCCTGGCCGGCCCGACGACGGCGGTGCGCGGAAACCGCATCGCGGGCGTCGGCATGGCGATCGCCGTGGTCGCGACGCTGCTCAACAAGGGCGAGGGCAACTGGGGCCTGATCGCGCTGGGTGTCGCGCTCGGCACGGCCGTCGGCATCCCGGCGGCGCGCCAAGTGAAGATGACCGCGATGCCGCAGATGGTCGCGCTGTTCAACGGCGTCGGCGGCGGCGCGGTCGCGCTGATCTCCTGGGTCGAGTTCCGCCACCAGGGATCGACGTACGGGTCGCGCACGCTGGAAGTGGCGCACGAACTTCCGGGTGGGGCCGTGGTCGGCAGCGGCGTAGCCGTGCACGTCGGCGGAGTGCCGACGTATGTGGCGATCTTCTCGGTGTTCGCCGCGATCGTCGGCTCGGTCTCCTTCTGGGGCTCGAACATCGCCTTCGGCAAGCTCCAGGAAATCATCCCCGGGCGCCCGATCTCCTTCGGCTCCGCGCAGCAGATCGTGAACCTCGTGCTGCTCGTGCTCGCGCTCGCCGCGGGCGTCGATCTCGTCGCGGGCGCCCACTCCGAACTGCTGTTCATCGGCATGCTCGTAATCGCGGCGCTGCTCGGCAATGCGGTCGTGCTGCCGATCGGCGGTGCCGATATGCCGGTCGTGATCTCGCTGCTTAACGCGTTTACGGGCCTGTCCGCGGCGGCGACGGGAGTCGCGCTGAACAACCCGGCGCTGATCGTCGCAGGGATGATCGTCGGGGCCTCCGGCACGATCCTCACGAACTTGATGGCGGTCGCGATGAACCGCTCGATCCCCGCGATCGTCGCAGGGGGCTTCGGCGGCGGCGGCGCGGTCGCGGGCGCCGAAGGCGCGGGCGAGCACGCGGGCACTGTCAAATCGACGAGTGCTTCCGACGCAGCGATCCAGCTCGCGTACGCGAGCCGCGTGGTGATCGTGCCCGGTTACGGGATGGCGGTCGCGCAGGCCCAGCACGCTGTGCGCGAGCTGACCAAGGAGCTCGAGAAACGCGGTGTCGAGGTCAGCTACGCGATCCACCCGGTCGCGGGGCGTATGCCGGGGCACATGAACGTGTTGCTGGCCGAGGCCGACGTGCCCTATGACCAGCTGAAGGAGATGGAGGACGCGAACCCCGAGTTCCAGCGCACCGACGTCTCGCTGGTGATCGGCGCGAACGACGTGACGAACCCAGCGGCGAAGAACACGCCTTCCTCGCCGATCTACGGGATGCCGATCCTCGAGGTGAACGAGAGCCGTTCGGTGATCGTGATCAAGCGCTCGATGAACCCCGGCTTCGCAGGGATCGAAAACGAGCTGTACTACGAGCCCGAGACCTCGATGCTGTTTGGCGACGCAAAGTCAGCGGTCTCGGAGATCACCTCTGAGCTAGAGCAGCTTTGAGGGCGCGCGGGCGGCTCGCGCACGTCCGCTCGCTCGTCCGCGTCTCGACGCTCGGCTGTGCGATGGCAGTCGCGCTCGGTGGTACCGGTGCGTCTGCCACAACCGTGACGCCGCGCATCGTGAACGGCACGACGACGCCGATCGTCGACGCGCCTTTTCAGGTGGCGCTGTTTGTTCCCGGGCTCGTCAGCCCCGAAGAACCAAATAACCTGCTCGCCGCGCAGTTCTGTGGTGGGGTGATTCGTGATGCCACGCATGTGATCACCGCGGCGCACTGCGTCACCCTCGACGGTGAGGAAGCGCTCGCGCCGGAAGAAGTCGAAGTGCTGGCCGGCAGCGCGAACCTCAAAGCACCGGAAGCCGGGGCGGAACGGGATGCGGTCGTGAAGACTTCATTCGACCCCGAATGGAACCCGCTGACGGGCGAACACGACGTGGGCGTGCTGACGCTCGAAAAACCGCTATGGACAGGCGAAGCCCCCGAAATCGACGGCTCGAGCACGAAAATTGCCCCGTTGGCTTTTGCGGGCGGTTTTCCGTCGCCCGGCTCAAGTGCGACGGTCAGCGGGTGGGGCTTTGACAAAGCGCTACTGCCCGAACAAGAACCGACGCAGAAAGAAGAGACCGAAGGGCACCCGGCATTACTTCAGTCGGCGGAAGTTTCGATCTTGTTGCCGGCGGAATGTGCGGCTGACTACGACGAAGACAACCTGCTGCGCAGCGATTTCATTTGCGCGACCGGAGCCGGGCCGCCGGTGCGTGACGCGTGCTTTGGCGACAGCGGCGGCCCGTTGTTCAGCGGCACGCCCGGTAGCTCGTCGGACCGGCTGCTGGGCCTCGTCGACTTCGGAAGCGGCTGCGCACAGAGTGAGTTCCCCGGCGTGTACCAGGCACTGATCGGCGACAATCTCTTCTTCGCGCAATCAGATCCGCCCCAGGCGCCACGCAACCTGGCTGCGCCATCGATCACGGGCACGCCCGAGGTAGGGCACTCGATCGCCTGCGAACCCGGGAGCTGGCAGCCGTCGGGCCTCGTGTTTCGCTACCTCTTCGTCCGAGACGAAGTGACTGTGCTGAAAGCTCTGACCAGCGAACTCAGCGGCCCGAGCTACACGATCCAGCCCGCCGACGCCGGGGAGCGGGTCTTCTGCGTCGCGATCGCCCGCAACGGTGGCGGCGTGGGGGAGGCGTTCAGCGACGAGGTTGCCGTGCCGAGCTCGCCTGTGGCCGAATCTGGGTCGCCTCCAGCGCCCGCTGCTGCGTCCGCCCCAGCGGGCCCAGCCGTGGCTGCTCGCCAACCGCCCACGCTGCGCCTGGTCTCGGCGCGCTGCCGGCGAGGTTCCTGCACGGCCATCGCGGACACCGGCAAAGGGGCAGGCCAAGCGCCCGTGCGCAAGGTCGAAGCGAATCTGTCATTCGCTCGCAGGGTGCGCTGTCGGCGGCATGGGCATAGCGCGACGTGCGCCCGCCGATTTGCCCGCAAGGTTCGCGCCCAGCGGCTGGCGGGCGGGCGCTTCTCGATCATCGCGACCGGGCTGCGTCCGGGTCCGTACACACTGACGCTCGTGGCGATCGACAGTGCGGGCCTGCGTCAGACACACGCGACGAAGGTCGCACTCGTCCTCGCGGCGCCTCGCGAGCGGCGCTAGGCGAGCGCGAGCGACGCCGCGCGGGCTGCTGCTCGCGAATCGCCCGAGCACGGATTTTCCCTGGCCTCTGCGAGACTGCGCGCGTGATCGAGCGCAGCCAGGCCCTCGCGACACTAAGCGAGGAGGAGTTCGACATCGTGGTCGTAGGCGGCGGAATCACGGGTGCGGGTGTCGCGCTCGATGCCGCATCGCGTGGCTACAGCGTCGCGCTGCTCGAGCGCTCGGACTTCGCCGCGGGCACGTCGAGCCGTTCGAGCAAGCTGGTCCACGGCGGCCTGCGGTATTTGCAGAATTTCGACCTCGGACTAGTGCGTGAGGCGCTGCTTGAGCGTCAGCTGATGGTTGCGCTCGCGCCTCATCTGGTGCGCCCGCTCCCATTGGTGGTGCCCGCCTTTGAAGGCGCCCACCCTGACCGGCTAGTGGGCGTGGGCCTGAACCTCTACGACGTGATGTCAGTCGAGCGCGGCCGACGCCGCACGCGTCGTAGTCGCCGCGCCGAGCGCAAGGCCGGCGCCGAGGTCCCCGCCGGGGAGGGCGCGGGGATGCCGAACGCTGATGGGGGGGAGTCCTGGAGTCCCGAGCGCCACCGCATGATCTCGGGCGAGGAAGTGATCGAGCTGCTGCCGGCGCTCGCGCCGCGCGAGCCGACGAGTGGCTATCTGTTTTATGACTGCCAGACCGACGACGTCCGCCTCGTGCTGACCGTGCTCGGCGAGGCCGAGCGCTTCGGTGCGGTGCTCGCCAACCGCGTCGAGGTGACCGAGCTGCTGGAACGCGACGGGCGCGCCGCCGGCGTACAGGCGATCGATCGCGAGAGCGGCCAGGGCTTTGAGGTGCGGGCCGCGAACGTGATCAACGCCACGGGCGTATGGGCCGACGGCCTGCGCCCGCGCGAGCTGCACGATGAGGCCGAGCTGCCAAGCATCCGTCCGAGTCGCGGTACACACATCACGCTCGCGCACGAGACGCTGCCGCTCGTCGGCGGGGCCATCGTGCCCGCGGGGTCGGGCCGCTCGATCTTTGCGCTGCCTTGGCTGGGACACACGCTCGTGGGGACGACCGACAACGACTACGAAGGATCGCTCGAGCACGTCCAGCCCTCGCCGGAGGACGTCGACTACCTGCTGCAAGCGATCAACGCGTTCTTCGGCAGCGAGCTAGGCACCAAGGACTTGACGGGGGCGTTCGCAGGCGTGCGCCCATTGATCTCGACCGGCGATCCGAAGAAGTCGGTGGATATCTCGCGCAAGGCTGAGCTGTATGAGACCTCCTCAGGAATGATCACGATCACGGGGGGCAAGCTCACGACTTGGCGGCGCATGGCGAAGATGACCGTCGATCGCGTGACGCTGCGCGACGCCATCGACGCGCCGTGTCGCACGCAGGAAATCCCGCTCGGCCAGGCGATCGACCCGAGCGAGCTGCCGCGCGTCGAGGGCGTGCCCGAGCAGTCTTATGGGGCGCTCGCGGCCCGCTACGGCCACGCGGCTCATCAGGTGCTCGCGCTCGCGGCCGAGCGCGGCGAGCTGGCCCAACCGATCGTCCCCGGCTCACCCGACCTGCTCGCCGAGGCCGTGCTCGCCGCGCGCCATGAGCAGGCGCGGGGGATCGCGGACGTGCTGCTGCGGCGCACCCGCCTCGGCTTGCTGCGCGCGCACGAGTTGACGGGCGCCGAGACGGACGCCGAGGATGCCGGGTCGGTCGCGCGCGTCGCCGACGTGCTCGCTGGCGAGCTGGGTTGGGACTCGGCGCGCTGCGCGCAGGAGATCGAGCGCTTCCGCGAGGAGGCCCGCGCCGAGGGGCTTGCGGTCTCGTGAGCGAGCCCGCGCCGCGCGTGCGGCTGCGCGCGGGCTCGCACGTTCTCGACCTCGGCGCGCGCCCGCTGCTGATGGGCATCGTCAACGCCTCCGCTGATTCCTTCAGCGACGGCGGGGAGCACCCGACGCTCGCGGCTCAGGTTCGCCTCGGCGAGGAACTGCTTGTTGCGGGCGCCGACATCCTCGATGTCGGGGGGGAGTCCGCCACTACGGGTCGCCCGCCCGTCGAGGCCGCGCGCGAGGCCGAACTCGTCGCGCCGCTGGTCGAGCGCCTTGTAGGCGAGCTGGGCGCGCTGGTCTCGGTCGACACCTACAAGCCCGCAGTCGCACGCGCGGCGATCGCCGCGGGCGCGAGCATCGTCAACGACGTCAGCGGGTTGCGCGATCCAGCTTTGGCAGAGGTCTGCGTGCAGACCGGTGCCGCGCTCGTCGTAATGCACACTCGCGCCGCGCCGCGTGAACGACTCCAGGACCCGGATCTCTACGCCGACGTGACCGAGGACGTGCTCGCCTTCCTCAGCGAGCGGATCTCCCTGGCGACGGCCGCGGGGGTGGCAGCTGAGCAGTTGATCGTCGACCCGGGTCCCGACTTCGCGAAGACGCCCGCGCAGACGATCGCCATGCTGCGCGAAGTCGGTCGCCTGCACGAGCTGGGACGGCCACTGTTGATGGCGATCTCGCGCAAGGACTTCATCGGGGCGCTGACTACTCGCGCGCCACGCGAACGTCTCGCGGGCACGCTGGCCGCGCTTGCTTACGGCGTCGACGCCGGAGCGCACATCTTCCGCGTACACGACGTCGCAGCAGCAGCTGACTACCTCGCGGTGCGCGCGGCGCTGATGGGCCAAGGCGCCCCAAGCAGGGATCTCGCTCTCGCCGAGGAACTGCGCCACCAAAGATGAGGCCTGTGGGCTGAGCCGTCTGGGCAGTCGATAGGCTGAAAGGGCAACGGGTGCCCGCCGCTGGCCAACGCGGCGGGACGCCGACCACCCATCCAACGATGAAGGAGTGAAGATGACCGCAGTACTCGAGCGCTCAGAGCTTGAGGCCAGCCCGCTGGCCGACCTGCACGCAATCGCCGATCAGCTCGGGCTCGACGGGTTTCGCCGTCTGCGCAAGGCAGAGTTGATCGACAGGATCCTCGGTGAGCAGAGCGGTAAGGACGGTGGGAGTGCGGGCGAGGAGGAGTCGGAGGCTCCGCGTAAACGCTCGCGCCGCGGTGGGCGCTCGCGTCGCTCACGCTCGGCTACCGAGGACTCTGGGGACGACGAGGATGAGACCAAGGGATCGGACGAGGCCGAGAGCGAGGATTCGGAGGATGAGACCCCCCGCAAACGCGCGCGCCGTGGTGGACGCTCGCGTCGTTCAGGCGCGGAGGCGGACGCGAAGGACGCGAAGGACGCGAAGGACTCTGCCCCCGACGAGGGCGAGGACCGCGACGGCGGTGAGCCCGCCGAGGGCGTGGTCGAGGTGCTCGGGA
>Ga0335073_10011171_pt1 | contig 12616 bp, 10 predicted proteins | sample Lox_Sample_22_FD_207093 | JGI IMG/M metagenome (GOLD analysis project Ga0335073, IMG submission 207093) | Soil microbial communities from Loxahatchee National Wildlife Refuge, Florida, United States - Lox_Sample_2.2 | ecosystem: Environmental > Terrestrial > Soil > Wetlands | place: USA...
ATGCCGAGCCAACCTTTAGCGCTGCATCTGCACGCAGGGATGTATCGACATCGACGAGCAAGCCTGTTCTCTCAAACTTGGAGAAACCAGTTTTCGTAAAAGTGACGGTGTAGTGCCCCAGAGGCAGCGCAGGAAACCGGTAGAAACCTGCCCCATCCGTCTGAACCGTTTGCATGACTCCGGTCTCGATACAGCGGAGTTGCACGGTGACATCCGGTACAACGGCTCCCTGCGCATCCAGCACGGTTCCGGAAATATTTCCCGTAGCAACCGCAAGCGCCAACTTGGCCGTGAGCATGAAAATCAGGAAAACCGCGGCTATTGTGGCCTTCAACCGGAAATGGCAAAGCTCGCCAAACACGCTTCTCAGCAGCGCCATGCGTGTGAGGCCCGCCTTGCTGCTCGATTGACAGCGTGAGGGCTGCAACAGAGTGTAGTGTTCGGCATTCACCGTTTTTCTCCTTTTTCGCTTTTACAGAGATTCAGAAACGGGATTCATCGCTATTGAGTGCCGCTTAGACACCAGGCGGTCTCAGCCCCAAGTGGCCCAGTAAACCGACGGCGAAAACTCACGCCATGCACGAAGCGGCCGCTCCCCACTGGTTGCTCCTTTGATAAGACCCGATACGGAGGCGCCATTTGGTCAAAGGGTGAAAGAGCCAACACCGAACTTGTTGCAAAAATGAAATAACTGCCAAATCTTGATGAAGGGTTTTTAGCAGGCAGATAATGCATTGTCAACATGAATCTTCCTGAAAATCGGGGTGGATACCCGCCGAGATTAAGTTTTCTCAATTAATACCGTCCTAGTCCTGGCTTTTTTCGTGCATTTCGTTCCGAAATAAAATAAAGCAACCTTCCCGTCGACATTTTTCGGTGATTGCGGGTTTTTCCACGCGTCAGCGAAACGTGCCCTTCAAGAGCGTGAAGTGCCGCCCGGGCGGTAAAAAGCATTATTCGAAGTGGAATTCGCGAAGTAGCGTGAGCTCGAAATAGTGAAAAGCAAGGTGACGCTCATGTACCAGGCAAAAGCATATGCCGCTTCCGGTCCTGCTTCTCCGTTGACTACAGCTTCCCTTCAACTGCGGGTTCCGGGGGAAAAGGACGTGCAGCTTGAGATCTTGTTCTGCGGGATCTGTCACTCGGATCTGTATCAGCTACGGAACGAGCGGTTTTTTAGCGGGCCTTCCGACTAGTCAGTTCTGCGGAGGATCAAGGACGAAATCCGAGCGGGTGCTCCGCGTTCCACTCCTTTTGTGAGAGGGCCATGCGAAGGCGCAGCAATGGTCGCGCCAACGGTCACCGCTTGTTTCGTGTAGCATGCTATTTCGTAATCGCCAAGGAGCATCCGCTTGAAACTGCTGGCAAAATTCAACCTTCTGTTGATCGCGGTTTTCGGCTTAGGCCTCTTCCTGATCGCCTACGAGGCGCAAAGCTTTTTGCAGGAGCAGGCGCAGGCCGAAGTGCTGCGCGAGGCCGGCCTGATGGCGGCCAGCGCTTTAGCCACTCGCAACTACACCGACCACTACATCACGCCCGTGATCGAGAAAACTACGGAACATGCAAACACTTTTCTCCCCCAGGCCATTCCCTTCTTTGCCTCGACCACCACGTTCGAACAGCTCCGCCAAACCTATCCGGACTATACCTATAAGGAAGCCGCGTTGAACCCGACGAACCTGCGTGATCGGGCCACGGATTGGGAAGCGGACATTATCAATTATTTCCGCAACTCCCCCAATGCAACCGAGTTAGTCAAGATGCGGGATTCAGCTACCGGACCAAGCCTCACGCTGGCTCACCCAATTCGGGTCGAGAGTGGATGCCTCGAGTGCCACAGCCAGCCTTCCATGGCCCCCAAAGCGCTCATCAAACATTATGGATCGGATAATGGATTCGGCTGGAACCTGAATGAGGTTGTCGGAGCCCAGATCATCTCCGTTCCGACATCGGTTCCTATAAAGATGGCCCGCGAGGGACTGGAACGATTGCTGATCAACCTGTCGCTGATTTTCCTGGCGGCGATTCTGTTGATCGATGTGGGGCTCTATTTCATCGTCATCCGGCCGCTGCGCAAGATCTCCGAATCCGCCGACCGGGTCAGCAAAGGGGAAATGGAATTGGAACAGGTCCCTGTCCGCGGTCACGACGAAGTTGCGCAGGTCACTCGCTCCTTTAATCGCATGCATACCAGCTTAAAGAAAGCCATGGAACTCCTCAACGGATAATACGGCGAATTAAACCGGGGGCGGCCGGGTGCGGAGAAATCTCTTGCGGTCCGCTTCATCCTCGATCTGCTTGGCAGACTCGGCGTAGAGCCGGTCGAGATCTGTAAATTGATTCGCCAGGCGGCCCACGATTACCTTTGCAATCGGTCCGATAAAGGACGCAAGGTGGCGAACCAGTTGCTGAACGGGTGGAGAGAATGACTCCGTAGTCGGTGGTTTGACCCCGCCGGTAGTCGTTGTCCGTTGGGGACTGCTGGAAGGACTGATCGCGGTAGCTGCCGAGTTGTCGGCAACGCTCTGAGAACGGAGCGCACCAAGAAATTCCGCGGCGTTAGAGAAGCGCTTTGCCGGTTCCTTCTCCAGAGCTCTGGAAATTGCGTCAGACAGGGAACGCGAGATGTCCGGCCGCAGTTCCGCCAGAGGCACAGGTCTGCTGTTAACCTGGGCCATCATGATGTCGTAGGTGGTGGCGCCGTTCAAAGGTGGCCTGCCCGCAATGAGTTCATACATGGTCACGCCGAAAGAGTAGATATCCGACTGCTGTGTCGCTTTTTCCCCCCGGATTTGCTCTGGTGACATATGTAACGGAGACCCGATCACGGATCCGGCCAAAGTCAGGTCGACAGCACCCGGAGCGATCGCGATGCCGAAATCCAGCACCTTGATCAGGCCGGCAAAAGAAACCATGATGTTTGCCGGCTTGATATCGCGGTGGACCACCCCGCGCGCGTGCGCATAGTCGAGGGCGCCAAGCACCTGAGTCGCATAATCCATGAGGGTCGGCATCGCAAGGGAGCCGCGGCGGCTGCGAGTTCGAAGGTCCTCTCCCTCCACTAGCTCCATGACCATGATGAGCTGGTCTTCGAAGTAGAAGGCGTTATGGAGCCCGGCGATGTTAGGATGATTCAGGCTGGCGAGGAGCTGGATCTCACGGCGGAAACGTTCTTTCATGTCTGCGGTGCCAGTCTGTTCCGGCAGCATGACTTTCATCGCTTCGGCGCGGCGCGAGATCTGATGCACGGCTTCGTAAACGGCGCCCAAACCGCCCTTGCCCAACACCCGCACAATCTCGTATTCCCCGATTACCTGCCCCGGCTGAAACGTCATCGGTTTATGATACTGCTAGCCCTCCGCAGGAGCTGAACGTGAGAGAACAGCTGCCGATACCGGCATTGGAGTGGCTATCCAGCGGGTCTATCGTGATAGAAAAACCAACGTCCGTTCTCTCGACGTTCAAGCCCGGTACGGTGAATGTGGTTCGTTTCACAGGCCCGCATGAACTCTATCGAGCGGCGGGATGGGACGCAAAAAAGGTATTAGCGTCCGCTTATGGCAGTTGGTGGGCCGACGCAGCTGTGCTGGCGAGCATCGGCCGTCAGATTGTCCAGTTTGAGGGTTGGCTGCCGAAGAATCTTCTGCGGAAGGCTTGGCCCGTTCAGTATCGAGGAGCGGCGGCTTTGTGTGAGGACTGGAACGACATGCGCGAAATGTTCAAACTAGAGCTCCCGGCTGACCAGGAACTGGTTGGACTCGCCGGGCTCAGCGCGCCTCAACCGCGAAAGTCCTCGATGGATTCCAGCCTGCGGAAGACGCCCATGCTGAAGGGCGGCGGCGAACAGGTGTATTTCAAGAGAACTGCAACGCTGAATTCGGTGAATCCGTTGTGGGTTTTTCCTACCCAGCTCTGGTAGAACGATACGGCTGGGGAATCCAGTCGAGTGGAGAAGGAGCGGCTCATGCCTCTACAGGTCTGTATGGGAGCGATGATGCAATGCAGCTTCGGAATGGCGCCGAGTTCGCTGGTGGTGCTGCCCACTAATAAAGTGATGACCAACATGGTCCCCGACGCCAACATCATGGACCACATTCCGATGACCAATATCATGCCATTCGGCATGTGCCAGTCGCTTGCGAACCCGACCGTCGCCGCGGCGACAGCCGCGGCCCTGGGTGTGCTTACGCCGATGCCGTGCATTCCTGTGACTCCCGCTCCCTGGGTGACCGGCGCGCCAACCGTTCTGCTGGGTAACTTCCCCACCCTTGATAACGTGTCGCAACTAATGTGCACCTGGGGTGGGGTAATCACCTTCACTGATGCAGGCGAGGAAACGGTTGAGGTTCCCTAGGATGGCCTTAAGGACCTGCTCTTTCGCGGACAGCTGGCAGGAAGATCCAGGCACTTACAAATTTCGTGGTTTTTGAGTAGGAAATGGTTTAGCGTTCCTGGTACCTTCGCTTCGCTCGCGGATCCCTACCATGAACGAACTTGGCGCGCTGTCTCTGGCGTTTGCGGCTGCGACCGATATCGGCTGCAAACGCGCGAATAACGAAGATAGTTTTGGCTACGATAACGCCCCCCACCTGTATGTTGTCTGCGACGGCGTGGGCGGCGGCGACGCGGGAGAAGTGGCCAGCAGCACAGCGGTACGCATCCTGATTGAATCCTTCGAAGCGCAATCGTCCGCCGGCACACCGGGGCTGCCGGTCGAGAGCAGATTGCTGCACTCGATTCGGGAAGCCAATCGCGTGGTCCGCGAAATCGCCGAAAACAATCCGCAGTTCCAAAATATGGGAACGACTCTGGTGTGCGCCTGCCTGGACGGCGCCCGCATGTTGATTGGCAATGTGGGCGACAGCCGAGCCTACCTGATTCGCGACGGAGTGGGAGTCCAGATTACCCAGGACCACTCGCTGCTCGAGGAGCAAGTTCGCGGTGGGATTATAACCGCGGAAATGGCCGCCACTTCGAACCTGCAATCGGTCATCACGCGGGCCATTGGCGCGGCCGAGACGGTCGAGCCTGATTTTTTTGCCGCCGACCTCCAACCCGACGACTTACTCCTGCTCGCTACAGACGGCCTTACCCGTTACCTGCGGCAGGAAGAGATTGCCGCGATTGCATCCGCCCCGGTAGATCTGCCTGCGATTTGCCAGAACCTCGTAGAGCTTGCCAAGCAGAGAGGCGGCGCGGACAACATCACGTGCATCGTGCTGCGTGCGCTCGAGGCATTGCCTGCGAGCTAGCATCGGATCTGCCCCTCACTTGGTAACGGATGGGACACAAGGTAGTCCGTTCAGTCCGCCTGGGGCCAGTATGTCGGCACCCGGCCCGGACAATTCAAAACGAACCACCTCCGGAGTTCCATCCGGCAATCGGAGCGGGTGGCCGGAAACCTCGAGCGGAAATTCCAGTTCTATCCCCCCGGCGGTCCGGGTGACGTGAGCTACTCCGACCAACTGAAACAGCGCCCAGGTTCCCTGGAATTGCAGCGCTTCGGCGGCATTGTAGGCGAGCGAAGCCTGGTGCGCAGTCGCGCCATTCCACTTGAATTGCTGCACGGTCGAACCGGGGGCAATCCGTTGTCCGTCCACCACGAGGGTGGCATTCTCAATTCCCTTGCTGGGCACCGAGCGAAGCGTGAAATTGAAGGCTGCGTTGCTGGCTCCGGAGGGATAAAGCATCGCAGAAATGGCGGCCAAGCGATTGAAAAACTGCGCAAACAGAGGACCAACATGCCCAGCCGCGTTAGGAGCGAGTACGTACCGCGCGCCCTCCAATCCCAACCACGGCTTGAGACTGTCGTTGTAGTAAGTCCAGACTTTGCCTGTACCCGGCGCAAAGAGAGTATTCACCTCCTGCAGGCTGGCCTGCTCGTTATTGGTCAGATCCCTGTTGGCCTGGGACTTCGAAAGGCCTGCAAAGGGAAACTTACCTAACAAGGTGCAGGTCGCCGACGGCGGTCCCGGAGGCGGCGGCGGAGGAGGAGGTATAGCGCACCGGATGGGAGCCCCCAAGAGGGAGATCACAGTTTTCTCCGTGTGCATTTGCGGATCCACGTTGAAGGCCTGGGCCGTCTGCTGCACCGCCAGATCCGCGGCCGAAACAGCCGCGTTCAGCTGATCGGCGGACGTATCCGGCTTCTGATTGAACTGGTTCACAGCGCCCGAGAGAGACAAGAGCGCATTCACGTAGTTTGTATTACCGCCCCCGATGAAGCGGGAGGTTGCGTTTGGATCAACCAGTACCTGGGCGGGTTGGAAAATGGTCTTGATCTGCGGATCGGCAACCGCGGTGTTGGAGGATACGGTGTAGAAAAATTCCAGCAGGGGCGACTCCGGTCCCGCCAGAGTGTTCAGCTTTTCGGGAGCATCTTTTAAGGATCCACAACCGATGATGTGTGCCTCGGTCAAAAAGGCGTGCCACTGCCTGATAAACTCGCCGGAATAGATCGCTGTCAGTTGCCTGCTCACGCTCGCGGAATCGAGCGATCGTGCCGCCTGCTGACCCAGAACCCATGTTTCCCCTTGAAAGTAACGATCCGGGTGACGAATTGCATCTTGCATAAACGCGAAGCCGGAGCGAGTAAACGCGCCGGGCACAAAGTGGGGTTCGATGACCGAAGACGCTGAGTTGGCATACTGCTTGTTGAAGTCGATGCCGGGACTGGCCTTTTCCGCTGCCGTGAGCATGTCCTGGTATATCCGCGGGACAGCGCCAAAGTTAGACAAGTAGGTCCGTGCGTGATCCACTGCGACAGAATCGGGGCTGATGGTGTACGGGTCCTGCTTCAGCAATTCACCGGCGTAGAAATCAATCTGCTGCCGAGCAAGCAGGGACTGCGCCCGATCGGCAGGCGCAGATTTCAGCCAATATTGCAGCAACACCGGGGTGAGGAATTGGGGGACCGTCCGGTCGGGATTGCTGGTTGTCATTAGATACGCTTTGAGCGGGTCATATGCCGCGGTGTAGTCGGCGCCGGGCGCGGGCGTATTGGGCAAGCGGCCTAGATAGCTGAGGATGTTCGCCTGCGCGGTATTGAGCAGCATGGGCCGAAAGCGGTCAAAGTAAATCTTCCTCGCGCGCGCAGCCAGTTTGTCTCCCTGGTAGAGACCGAAACGGTAGCTCAGGGGTGGACCGTTCTTCTGGTAGCCATCCAGTTGAAGGATCGTCAGCCGCAACTGATCCATAGCCTGGAGATCGCTGAGGCTAGGCGTGGCGCTGCTGGAAACCATCGGCAATGCCCGGGCCGCCGCCAGCAGCTTGCTTTCGAGAGCCGAGTTATTCAGATAAGAGACCGCTAGAAGGATGGTGTAAATAGCAAAGATCGCCGCTAGCGAAGCGAAGAGAGACCTCCGGAAAAGGCGCGCCGGCGCGGTCTGCTGTGTAGCCGATAAGGCGCTCCTGTCTCCCAGAACGATGTCCGGAAAGAGCCGGGACAGAAATGTCCACTGGGGCGCGCGGCTTGAAAGGCGCAGCGGCTGGGCGGGGGCCCGGGGCGCTTGCAATTCCTGCCGCGAAAAAATGACCGTCGCGCCCACATCGGGCGCCGCGCTTTGTACTGGAGTGGGCGCCGGACCGACGATTTGTTCCACCATCTGGGCCCGCAATCCGACAAAGTAGAACCCGCGCAAATACGGATTGGCGCTCAATTGGCTAGGTTTGCATAGCTCCACCAGGTATTGGCTCAGGTTCTTTCGTAATTTGCCAAATTCACGGGGGAACTCGTACACACCGGGAGCGTTTTTCGGCTCAGTCTCCCGGCTCAACATCTCTACCCGGAACTCGGCAAGCGTAAAGACAAGCGCATCGAGCGCCATCCCTAACTCACGCAAAACTTTGTCGGCATAGAGACCGGCTGAGGCATCGTTGCGCGGAAGCACGGCGCCCAAAACCTGGCGGACTTCGTCGTTAGAAAGGTTGCGGACGTACTCGGCAAAATGGGGTACGCGGTCGAGTTTCGTGACAATCACGTAGACCGGCAGCGCCGCTCCAAGCAAGCGGCTGATCTGGCGCAATTGTGAGCCGATGGTGCGAGCCGAGGCGAGCGACGATGTGGGAGCGTCCGGCACCAGGAACTGCTCCACGCTCACGCAAACCACAACCGCGCGCGCGGGAGCAATCGACCGGTAAGCCTTAGGCCGGGTGCGTGTAATCAGCCGATTGAGCAAACCCGTGTTTTCCCGGATAGCCTGGCCGGCTTCCACGATAGCCGCCTGACGGGTGAACCAGAGATTCAGCAGCGGAGTTGGAGAAACATCCGCTTCGGGCGGCGCGGTGCCGGCAAGCAGTTCAGGATCCAGGCCGGAACGTAAGACAGTGGTCGTCTTGGCAGAACCCGCTTCCCCCAGCAGATAAATCAGGGGAAGACCATCGAGCGATTTACGTCCCTGTCGTTGCGCTGTGCGCAGTTTGCGATTGGCGTCGTTCAATAGAACATCGAGTTCATGGTCCCCGTCGCCGCCCACTCCTTCTCCCTCGCCCTGGCGCTTTCTCGCTCGAAAGTGAATGACCAGGATGGTCACCGCGGCCACTATCCCGGCAAGCACAATCAAGGTTGCAAGTACGAACAGCGGGGCGCCGTGGAGATGAAGCATGGCTGCGGCGCCGTAAGCCACCAGAGCGGCAACGAGCACAACCGCAAGAGCAAGGAGATAAATCAACAAGAATCCTCCAGGCGCCGGTCGGTGTTACCCCAGTTGGGAGATCCCGGAGCTGAGAGCGAACCAGAAACCGCCAAATGCCAGCAGCATGACCAGTAATAGACAAAGTGCAGCAATGCCAAGTCCCCTGCTCCAGCGGTCGATGGACGACGCGCGCTTTATTACCGGCGGGGTAGGACCGGGGCGAAGAAACAGCATTGGACCACGAAAACGCGCGATCTTCTCCCGCATCTGGCGAATGAACATCTCGATATCGCCTCCACCGCCGAACGCGTAACGGCCTCGGTAACCGAGCAGGAGGCAAAGCAGGTAGACCTCGAGGCAATCTACCCCCTCCTGTGTCTCCGGACGGCTGAGCAAACCACGGAGGTTTTCGAAAAAAACTTCGCCCATGCGGTTGTGTCCAAACAGTTCTTCCTGCAGTGTCCTCTGTGACCAGTCGGCGAAGGTGGGACTTTGCAGGATCAACACGCTCTCATCGAGAAAGCTGACAACAGCGGCGAACGACAACTGAATCATTTCACTGGAGTATCCCAGCGCCCGGGCCTGCTCCATCGCTGCCTTCAGGGCCGCGCGGATGTTGCCGCGGAATACCTGGGCGTTTTGCAGCGCCTGCTGCTGCGCCCCGAGCCGAAGGATGGTCGTAATCGAGTTTTCATAACAGGAGGCCAGGTTTTGGGTGCGCGGCGGGCTTTCATTCATGCAAGGGTTCCCTAGCGAGCTGATGGTTCGCTCGAATTTGCGCGGCGATCTTAGAATGCAAATCAGGGTGAGGATACCTCAACCACAGCCGGGGCAGAGAAAAACTTCGGATCGTCTATCCCGGCATGGCAAGATGCCGTACTCTTGCGTTTACCTGCCGTATTGTTTACGGTTTAAACCGTCGCATCTATGAGTCCGGCAGATCGCAAACCCGGCGAGGCCGCCCAACCCGATCCGCTGAGCGCGACGGGCATGTTTCTCAACGCCTTCGATCGCCAGGCAAATCCAGCGGAGGCAGAGCGGGAAACGAACCCTCCCACGCCAGGGAGCCCGAGCGCCAAACCGGCCGGCCCGGGCGAGTTCACCCAATTGTTCGGATCTTTGGACCCGGCCACGCCGCCGACATCCGCGCCGTCGGCCGCTGCCTCAGCGCCCGAAGTACCCAAACAGGGTTCTGAAGAAGTTACCCGCATCTTTGTACGCCAGGCGGCCCCGCCGGCCGAACCACCGGTAGTGCGGACGGTTCCCATTCCGGCGCCCTCTCCCAATCCGCAGCGAATGAGGGGCTTCTCCGCACCAGGTGCTTCCGACTCTGCGTCCGCGGATGGAACCTTCACCCAACTGTTCCGCGCAGTATCTCCTGGACCCTCACCTTCGTCCCCGATTCCACCCACGGCGAAGACCAGCAGTTCACCTGCGCCGAACCCGGGAGCAACGGAGCTGTTCCGCGCCCTCTCGCAGGACCCGCCACTCCCCGCGGAGCGCGCCACTCGCCGGCCTGACGTTTTCCCTGAGCCTGCGTCCACTGCTGCGCCGGGCAGCGTCACCATGTGGCTCCAGAAACTATCGGAAGAGATCGCACCGTCGCAGACTTCCGAGCCGCAGGCCACACCCGTCGCGCCGGAACGCGCAGCGCCGGCCGGCCAGGGAGAATACACCCGTATCATTTCCGGGGATGCGCTGAAGGCGGTCACAGCGACCCCTCCGGCTTCGGCAATCCCTGCGGCTCCAGCCGCTGCTCCAGTGGCAAAGATGCCGGCTCCTGTGGGCGAGCTGCCGAAACCGCCCGCCCCCAAGTTATCTCCACCGGCAGCTCCCGCACCCCTGAGCAAATTGCAGCAGATGATGCCGATACTGCTGGTTCTCAACTCCTTTTTGCTGGTGGTTCTGATCCTGGTGGTAGTCTTCGCTCTCCTGCGAAAGTAGCCCGGACCAAAACGGCAGGTCTCGAGTCTTCCGTTTCTCAGGCCAGGAGACCGTTCTCCTTCAGTTGGATCTCCGTTCGCTCCACGCCGGCAATCAGAACAACGCCCTGGGTCCGCGCTTTGCCTGCCCACCGGGTAGCTTCGTCCTCGTTGATCTTCAGGTTCATCAGCAGCGCCACCAGATCGTCGAGATCGCTTACCTTGACCGGCTTAGTATTCAACCGGCCGGCATAGGGAACAAAAACCACTTCAAAGTGACCTACCCCACCGGTCGAACCTGGGTTGGCGTTGATCTGGATGGTACCGGTCACCTTTGCCATCATCGGCTCCTCAGCCGTCAGCATAACCTTCAATTTGGCGCGACTACAACAAAACCGCGCTCGATGAGCTTACGAATCATCGCCAGGGATTCCTGCCGTACCGTCTCCAGTGGAGCGTTCGCACTGGCCGCGAATGCCTGGATCACCTGTTCGGCTGTGCGCGTCCCGTCGCAGTTCGCCAGAAACTCCGCAACCAGAGGTTGAATCGTCCAGTGGAATGGGAAACCGCGGGTGAGCCGGAGAGTCAGCGACTCCGCATGCCAACGGCCATTTTGCTGGTCACAAACTTGCTCCAGCCTTGCGTGAGCAACCAGCCTGGGTCTGGTGGCAAGCAGCTTTTCGTCCGTATCCATCTCTAACAACAGATCATGCGCAGCGAAGGTGGAAAGGATCAGTTCTCCCAGATCCCCCTTAGGTGTTTTTGGAACTTCCTCGATGCGCACCCAGTTCTTTCCGCTGCGGCGCCGGATCACAATCAGGCCATCGTGAATAGCCTCCACACCGCGGCTGCGGTAGTAGTCCATGTAACCCTGGTACAGCTCCAGATCGCGGCCCATGTCGGCCGTGGTTTCCCGGATGCGATGCTGGGCATATTCCTCTGGATACTCGGTCACTCCTTTCATCACCCACGCGTCACACCCCGACCCATCCAGCCATTCCGCGACCCTCTCCTCCCACGGTTGCCCGGTCACCTGCGCCCACTCGCAAAGCATTTGCAGATAACCGCCTTCCTTGAGATAAGCCGGTGCTTCACGGAGCAACTTTCTGCACAACTGATCGAGCTCCATCGAATTGTCGCAAAACATGTAGTCGCTCTTGGGGGTGATGAAGAACGGGGGATTGGAGAGAATCAGGTCGAAGCTGCGCCCGGCAACCGGTTGGAACCCATCGCCCATCAGCAGCTCAATATTTTCCACCCCGTTCAGACGCGCATTGAAGTTGACGAACGAAGCGACCCTGGGATTGAGGTCGGTCGCCACCACGTGATCGCTGTACCTGGACGCCCCGAGACTGAGAATTCCGCTTCCCGTCCCCAGGTCGAGAGTGGCGCACGAATGTCGCCGGACCGCAAACCTGGCCAGAAATTTGCTGGTGGGATTGGGCCAAAGCACCAAATCGGAGTCGCCGCGATCGATCGATGACGGGTGATCGGAAGCAACCAGAAAACTGTCTGCAGGCAGCAGCATCGCCCTTGGCGATAACTGGCCACCCTGTTGTTCGAGCAAACCTGAGTCCAGCAGCAGTTGCAGTAACGCGGGGGGCAGCACACCCGCCACAGCCTCTTCCCTTTGACTGCGTCCCAACCAGAACCAGCGGAGCAATGAGTTGAGTAACGTGACCTCGCGGGTGCGATCAAGGAGGCGCGGTTGGTTACGCAAACGGCGCGACGGCAACTCGGCGGCACCGAGGTAACCCTGCAAATTTACTTCTGTGTATCCGGTCTCTTCAAACCAGCCGCGGAGCCGTCGCGAGGCGTCAACCGACAAGGGCGTTAGCATGCGCCTAACACCTTAACATCGGAAGCGTCTGAGTCCGCCTGTGAAGCAAATTGCAGTTCTGTTTTTTCATTTGACCGGCCCTTAGCCGCGTGGTATGAACAGTATCGCGCTGGTTAGAGACTCTAAATCAACGTATAGCTTGAATTTGGAATCCCTCCGGTCAGCAGTCTCGGCGCGTCCTCAAAAGATTCGGACCCAAGATTCGGCGAAACGATCATCCG
>Ga0335073_10011172_pt1 | contig 12616 bp, 9 predicted proteins | sample Lox_Sample_22_FD_207093 | JGI IMG/M metagenome (GOLD analysis project Ga0335073, IMG submission 207093) | Soil microbial communities from Loxahatchee National Wildlife Refuge, Florida, United States - Lox_Sample_2.2 | ecosystem: Environmental > Terrestrial > Soil > Wetlands | place: USA: Florida...
CCGATCTGCGCGGCGGTCGCGGTGATCGTCTGGAACTACTACCGGCTGCAGCGGCACCGCGCGGACGCGGTGGCGCTGGCTTCCTACCGCAAGCTGGCCGAAGAGGCTGCGGCTAACATGACCGAGCTGCGCGCCGACATGGCGAAGCTCGCCGAGAACGTCAGCGCCGTCGAGCAGCTCATGCGAGACGTGGGGTGAGCGCCGTGAGCAAGCTGAGCCTGCGCCGCGACCCCATCCGACTCGTGCTCTCCCGTGGCCCGTGGGCGGCTGCCTGGTACCTGCTCGGCTACCTGGCCGTGGGCTGGGCGCTGTTCGCGATCGCGTTGAGCACCGCCGTCGCCGGCGCGGGGCTGCGTAACAGTCTCCCGTTAGGGCGCGAGGTTCGGGAACTCTACCCCGCGGACCGGAGGGTAGAGCCGGATGTGGTTGATCCGCTTGATCCGGGGCAGCAGGTCGAAACCCCAGCAGCCTCGTCAGGCCGAAACCGATGACCGACTGGCCATGCGTATCGACGTAGTTCGCCTTGACGTCCATCTCGGTGCACTCGGCGACCAGGTTCCGCAGGTTGTCCTCCCCGATGACAGGGAACACCACGCGCCGCACGGAATCGTCAGGCCGGGCCAGCGCCGCATCAGCAACCTCCTCCTCCCCGCAGACCCGGAAGCCGAAATGCCTGCGGATCTGGCCGCGAGGCCGCTCGATAGTCCGCCCAGACCAGTCATAGGCGGCTAAGCTCGCCGGATCGGCCTTCAGCGACCGGGCCATGAACTCCATCGCATCCGGATGCAGCTCGCCCCGGCTCCGCGGAAACCGGCCGTGCCGGCCGTAGAACTTCAGCAGCAAGGCGAACGTCAGCCTGGTGTCCAGGTGCTTAGCCGACACCAGGTCGGTCTCCCTACCGACCAGGGTCCAGTGCTCGATCAGCTCACCGAGGCTCAGCGAAGGACGGGCCACAGACGCCCATCATCCCGGCAACCAGGCCATCTCACTCCGTGAACACCCCCAAATGGCGACAACGCTAGTTATAGACGGACATCTATTTGACGGTAGGCCGGGCGTTTCTGACTAACGCCCCAATCCGGGAAGAAATCGGCCCGCTAACCGACTACTGTGATCGAAGCACGCAGCCGCACTCTTGTGATCTGTGGCGACGAGGTCCGACACCCTGCGCGTCCGGGTATCTTCTCATCCAAGGTACGAATATCCCGACGTCGGCATAATGCAAGTCCCGCAGTTACGCTCTTTAGCTGCCTAGTAATTTGAACTCATGGCACTAAGGTCCTCTTGCCTGTCAGGAATTACATAGTTGGGGTTTGCGGTCCTCGCCCGGCCCCGGCTCGCCGGATTTCGCCTGGTCGATAGAGTAGGATGCGCTGGTTAGGTGTTGGTCATTTAATGGGTGAGCCAAGTGCGGTGGCCTCTGCAGAGATAGCTGCTTTGCGACAAGATGTCCTGCTGGCCACCAAATTGTATATTCCACGGTCCCAGCCCGGGTTCGTGCGCCGCGAGCGGCTGGTGGCGGCGCTGGATGAGGGGCTGTCGCGGCGGGTCGTTCTCGTGTGCGCTCCGGCCGGATTCGGCAAGACGACTCTTCTGGCCGACTGGGCACGATCTGGTGGGCGGCCGGTGGCATGGCTCTCGATAGATGCCGCTGACAATGACCCGAAGCGGTTCTGGCGTCACGTTGTAGCTGCGATTGACCGAGTACGGCCGAGGACCGGTAAGCGTGCCGGGCGGCTGCTGGGCCAGCCAGCGGCGTCCGCCTTTGGTGGTGCGGTGGCCGCGCTGATCAACACGGCGGCCGAGTGGCCCAGCGGGGACGAGGTGCTGCTCGTTCTGGATGACTATCACCGGATCGATGCCGCGCAAGTGCATGAGACGGTGGGGTTGCTGGCAGAGCATCTGCCGCCAGGCTTGCGTCTGGTTCTGGCCACCCGGTCTGATCCTCCGCTAACACTGGCGCGGCTGCGGGCTACAGGGCAACTGGCCGAGCTGGGGGCGCCTGAGTTGCGGTTCACTGCTGGTGAGGCCTGGCCGCTGCTAAGTGAGACGGTCGGCGCTGGCTTGGAAGCAGCGGTGGTGGCGACCCTGACGGCCCGGACTGAGGGGTGGGCGGCGGGTTTGCAGCTGGCTGCGTTGTCGATGCGCGGGCAGGCAGATCCGGCGGGTTTTGTAGAAGCTTTTTCTGGCATTAACCGTCATGTCCTGGATTATCTGGCTGAGGAGGTTTTGGACCGGCAAGGTGAGCAAATGCGGTCCTTCTTGCTGGAGACCTCGGTGCTGGAACGGCTGGCGGGTCCGCTCTGCGACGCCGTCACCGGCCGCTCCGGCGGCCAGGACATGCTGGAGCAGGTGGAGAAAGCCAACTTGTTCCTGGTGCCGCTCGATGAGGTGCGCGGCTGGTGGCGTTATCACCACTTGTTCGGTGATCTGCTCCGTGCCCGCCTGAAGGCCGAGCGGCCCGGACAGGTCGCCGCGCTGCACCGGGCCGCAGCCACCTGGTGTGAAGGGTGCGGCCTTGCTGACGACGCCGTACACCACGCTGTGGCCAGCGGTGAGGTCAACTGGGCCGCCCGGCTTATCGAGCAGCACTTCGACGAGTACCGCGTCCGCGGCGAGATTGCGACCACGCAGCGGTGGCTTACAGCCCTACCCGCCGAGCTGATCCGCTCGCGGCCGCGTCTGTGTGTGATTCAGGCGTGCAATGCGCTGCTGGCCGGGGACACGACGGCGGGCGAGATCGCGCTTGATGCCGCCCAGTCCGCGCCAGAGGATATCGCCGATGACCCCTTCCAGCCGTCTGTGGGCATCGGCGCAAGCATGTTGGCGAATGTACCCGCATTGATCGCGATAGAACGATCTTTCCTCGCTGGGCACCGTGGTGACGTCGACGGCGCGGCCGCGTTTGCCGCGCGGGCCCTTGCCAGCCTCGGCGACCGCGAGACGATGCTCCGGGCACTTACGGAACTGCACCTGGCGATCGCCGACTGGCTGCACGGTCGGCTCGAGGCGGCGGAACGCGCGTTGCTGCCGCTCACCGCAGCAGGGCAGGGGCCGGGCCAAGTGGCCTATACGCTGCTACGGAGCTTCTTCCTCCTCGGCCAGGTCCAGCGCGGCCAGGGCAAGCTGGACGCTGCCTGCCGCACCTACCGGCAGGCAGCGGAGTGCGGCGGGTTGACGACGCTGCCAGGCAGTTTGGCCTTGTCCTGCGCAGGCATCGGGCATGAGGGCCTGGCCGAGCTGGCCTACGAGCGAAACGAACTCGACACCGCGCTGCGGCATGTCACGGACGGCATTGAAGAGGTACGGCAGTGCAGCTACACAGCCGCGCTTGCTGCGGGGTTGGTTACCCTGGCGCGGATCCGGCAGGCCTCGGGTGACCAGGCCGGTGCCCTGGAAGCAATGGGCGAGGCCCAACGGGTGACGCGAGGCTCCCCGGCCGACATGGCGGTCTCCGCTCAGCGGGCGCAGTTCCTGCTGGCCCAGGGTGACGTCGCCGCAGCTACCCGCTGGGCGGAGGAGCGCGGGCTGCAACCCGGCGACGAGGCGACGTTCGCGAAAGAAGCCGAGCATCTGGCGCTGGCACGGATATTGCTCGCCCAGCACCGCCCCGGCCCGGCGATGACGCTGCTGGGCCGACTGCGCACGGCCGCGCAAGACCAGCACCGCACCGGCAGCCTGATAGAGATCCGGGCATTGCAGGCGCTAGCACTGGAGGCCAACGGCCAGCAGGACAGCGCGGTGGAGGCCTTGGCCGAGGCGCTCACGCTGGCCTGCTCGCAGGGCTACGTCCGAATCTTCGCCGACGAAGGCGCGCCGATGGCCGCGCTGCTGCGCCGTCTGCTTGCAGCGCAGCGAGCAGCAAAAGGCGCATCCCGCTACGTGCCGCTCCGCTATCTGGCCCAAGTTCTGCGCGCACTCGGGCAGACCCGCACCGCGTCCCCAGCTGGAGCGCGCGTCGCAGCCTCGCAGGCGCTAATCGAACCATTGACCTCCCGCGAGTGCCAGGTGCTGACGCTGCTGGCCGCCGGCACGCCGAACCAGGCTATCGCCGCCGAACTCGTAGTCAGCCTCGGCACCGCCAAGAAGCACGTGAGCCACGTACTGGCCAAGATCGGCGCTGCTAATCGGACCGAAGCGGTTGCGCGGGCCCGTGCGCTCGGCCTGATCCCCTAGTACGGTCATCCGGCCAGGTCACTCTGGTTATGGCGGAGCGCCCGGTTTAGCCCGCGTCGATGTCGCCATCGGCCACATCCCCGCTTGGCTGGCTTCGATATTCGCCGGGAAGCAATTTTGCCGGAGCGGGCGACGGCGCGGAGGTGGAGGACGGCTGGCCGGCTGCGGGCTACTGCCGAGGTGGCCGTGACGGCCGAGTACACGCTGGTCTTAAGATGATGTATCTGTTGGCGGAACGGGGATCGCTGGCTGCGGTAAGCGGTAGGTTGCCGATGGCGGACCAGACGGCGGCACCGGCTGGTGCCGTGGCAGGGCAAGATGTCTTGCTTGCTACCAAGCTCTGCGTGCCGCGCGCGTCGGCGAGTCTGGTGTCCCGGCCGCGTTTGACGGCGGCGCTGAGTGAGGGGCTGGCGCGTGCGCTGATTCTAGTGTCGGCGCCGGCCGGTTTCGGCAAGACCGCGTTGCTGGCTGATTGGGTGCGGGGGCAGGACCGGCCGGCTGGGTGGTTGTCGCTGGATGCGGGTGACAATGACCCGGCACGGTTCTGGCGTCACGTTGCCGCTGCTTTGGATGAGATGTGCCCTGGCATCGGAGAGCTGATTCACAGCCTGCTCGGCCCGCCTCCGCCGTCTTCTTTCGAGGGGCTTGTGACGGCTCTGATCAACGAGCTCGCACGCGGGCCTGGTGAGGATGAGGTGCTACTGGTCCTCGATGACTATCACGTGATTGAGGCCCCCCCTGTGCACGCGTCGGTTGGGTTCTTGCTAGAGCACCGGCCGCCGGGGCTGCGGCTAGTGCTGTCCAGCCGGTCTGATCCGCCGCTGCCGCTGGCGCGGCTGCGGGCCGGGGGCGAGCTTACCGAGGTGCGCGCCGCTGACTTGCGGTTCACTGTGGATGAGGCCGCGACGTTGCTGCGCCGGGCGTCTGTTGGCGATCTGCCTGCAGGGTCGGTGGCGGCGCTTGCGGGGTGGACCGACGGGTGGGCCGTTGGCTTGCGGCTGGCCGCGCTGTCACTGCGGGGACATCATGGCGCAGCTGGTTTCGTGGGGGCGTTCTGTGGCAGCCACCGCTACATTCTGGACTACCTGGCCGAGGAGGTGCTTGACCGCCAGCCTGAACATGTGCGGACGTTCTTGCTGCAGACGTCGGTGCTCGGGCGGCTGTCCGGGGAGTTGTGCGATGCGGCCACCGGCCGCACTGGCAGCCAGGAGATGCTGGAGGCCGCCGAACGGGCTGGACTCTTTTTGACACCACTTGACGAGGTACGCGGCTGGTGGCGTTACCACCCCTTGTTCGCCGACCTGCTACGCGCTCGCCTGCAGCAGGACCAACCCGGCATGCTGCGGGCGCTGCACGGTGCCGCCGCCGCGTGGTTCGAAGCCCACGGGCTAGTGCATGACGCAATCGGGCACACGCTGGCAGGTGGCCACGCGACCTGGACCGCCCGGATGATCGAGCGGAATTTCGACAGGCTGCTTGAGCGCTGCGAGGGCGCGACAGTCGACCGGTGGGTGGCGGCGCTGCCCGCCGAACTGGTTCGCTCCCGGCCCCGCCTGCGCCTGGCGCAGGCTCTGTGGGTGTTGCTGGACGGGCGCCTGGCCGAAGCCGAGCGGCTGCTCGCGGACGCCGAGCGTGCGCTCACGAGTGGCGACGAAGAGCCGGGCGAGCCGCCGGAGAGCCCGGCGGGCCTCATGGCGAACGTGCCTGTGATGACCGCACTGCTGCGCGCCGACATTGCGCGGCGGCGCGGGCAGGGCGATCGTGTGGATGCACTCTGCAAGCATGCGCTGGCACACCTATCTGCCGACGATCAGCCGCTGCGCCAGCTCGTCAGCTTGCATCTCGCCGCGGCCGACTCGTTGCGCGGACAGCCCGCGAAGGCCGAAACAACGCTGGCAGGTGCCGTCGCTGACCAGCATCCTGTCGGTGGGCGATATCTCACTGTGCGCATCGCCTGCCATCTCGGCGAGGTCCGACAGAACCAGGCGGACCTGGATGGGGCGCTGCGCGCCTACGAGGGTGCCCTGGAGATCGTCACGGAGGCAGGCCTGCCGCTGCCAGTGACCGGCTTGGCACACCTGGGCATGGCTCAGGTGTTCTACGAGCGCAACAATCTGGGCGCCGCCGCACGGCACGCCATCGACGGAGTCGGGTTGTGCCGCCAGCTCGTCGAGACCCAGCCGGCGGCCACAGGCCTTGCCTGCCTGGCCTGGATCCGGCGAGCTCAAGGCGACCGTGCTGGCATGCTTGAGGCGATGGCCGAAGCCCAGGACCTAGAGCTGGCCCCTGGAGCGCCAGGCCTGCTCAACCCTGTCCCGGCCCAGCGGGCGCGCCTGTTGGTCGCCCGCGGAGACGTCGCCGCAGCCGCCAGCTGGGCACATCAGTGCGGCGTGACCGCTGACGACGAGCCAGAGTACGCTCGCGAGCGGGAGCATCTTGTGCTCGCGCGCGTGCTGCTGGCGCAAGATCGTCCATCTGCGGCACATGCCCTGCTGGAACGCTGGCTCGCCGCTGCGGAGGCAGAAGGCCGGATGGCCAGCACAATCGAGATTTGCGCTCTGCTGGCGCTGGCCCTAGCGGCCAGCGGAGACCAGACCAGCGCGCTACGCACGCTGGCGCGCTCCTTGGCGCTGGCGTGCCCGCCGGGGTATGTCCGCGTTTTCGCCGACGAGGGCGTACCGATGGGCGCGCTGCTCGGCCGACTGGCCGTCGTCCAGCGGACCGGGCAGTGCGAAGCCAACAGGGTCCCGGCAGACTGCCTGGCCAAGATGCAGGCTGCATGTGGCGCGGCGCCCGGGCAAGCGGAGCCGTTGACCAAGCGCGAGCTAGAGGTGCTGCGCTTGCTTGCCGAAGGCCGGTCCAATCAGCGCATCGCCCACGACCTCACAGTCGCCCTCGATACCACCAAAAAACACGTCACCCACATCCTCGCCAAGCTCGGCGCGGCCAGCCGGACCGAGGCCGTCGACCGGGCGCGCGAGCTGGGCCTGATCCCCTGACACCCCAGGCGAAAGGGCATTTGTCCGGAGACGTCAGCAGTCGGCCGCATGCAATGTTCCACCCCCTGTCTACTTTCGGCTGACGCCCACGTCGGGCACCGGCTCGTATCGTCGAAATCGCAACCGCCAGTTTCGAGCTGACCGGGGCACTGCCGTAAGGCCCCACACAACCGGCATGCCGAGGAGACCGACAGTGAAGCGCACGCAGGACTGCAAGCCCAAGACCCGGCGACCCGCACATCGTCTGGGTTAAGGCACTTTTCCATGCCGCCACTCCCCCATGTGGCAGCGCGGCACCTTCGTTAGCAAGAACAGGCGATGGCCTCCCCCTACCGAAGCCAGCGACTTTCTTCCCCTTCGAACTGCTACGCCGGCTGGGCACCGGCCGACAAGTGATCAACCAACCCATGAATCAGGAATGCCGATGCCCCTGCGCGTCGCGCCGGTCGTGTCGCCAGGCGGAGCTGTCCGAGTTCACGCTGGGAGCTCCCTCAGCCCGCGAGCCCGGGGTCGGCACCGCAGCCCGGGATTCCCTCGAGATCCCGGGCTGCGCCGGTGCCGGACCTGCTCAGCCCCACAGGAACCGTGCCCGCATGCACCAGCGACCGCCTCTCGATACCCGGGTGCGGCAGCTAACCCTGCCGGCACACCCAGCTGCCGTAAGCCGTGTGCGGCGCAAGGTGGACCAAGCGCTGACCGAATGGGGGCTGAAAGGGCTCTCCGACACCACCCTGCTCCTGGTATCAGAGCTAGTTACCAATGCGGTGCGAGTGTCGGCGAACGACAATCGGGTACACAGCTGGCCACGACGCCGAGCAGAGATAGCGGTCACGCTGTCGGTGGGCCGTAGCAGCCTGCTGATAGAGGTCTGGGACGCTCACCCCGACCCAGCCGACCCACAGCGACCCGACGCAACCTCGGAATCCGGCCGCGGACTCCTTCTTGTAGAGGCCTTGGCCGGCAACTGGGGCCAGCGAGCGATGGGCTGCGGCAAGGTGGTCTGGTGTGAAATCGAGTTCCTCCCCGCCGCAGTTGCCGAAGCGTGAGTCGGCCGACAGCGTGGTCGAGGAGTCCGTGATCATTCCGTCCATCAATGTGGGTCAGCGATCAGCGCGAGCAGCGCTACACACCCGGTCCTGCTCCACCGGTCAGACGCGCCGCTCACCGCTGCGTCCCGACAATCAGCCCCCGAGGAGGGCCGGTATGTCCGTAAGTGGCGAGTCGGACCTCGGACACCAGAACCGGTGAAATTTCCCTTAACCAGACACCGCTCGAACACGCAGGCGGGACGCGCTCGCGAGCCCGCTGCCTGCAGGATGCCTGGCCGCCCCGGCCTGCCCTGGTGGGGATGCGGCCATGACCCCCTCTCCCATCGCTCCCATCATCCCGCCGTCCGCGGCAGCACGGCTATCGTGAGCAGGTCGGCGCCGAGATCTGGGTGGCGACCCCGGCCAGCCTGGTGCACAGCGAGGTGCCCGCGCACCAGAACGCCGAGCGGATCCGGTACCTGGAACTGGCCTGCCGCCGCAGCGACCTCATCATCGTGGACGAGGCCGATCTGGTGAAGATGCAGCTCGACGCGATGTTCGCCCCTGCGGCAACGCTGATCGGCCGGTCACCGGAGTCCCTGCTCGACAACCTGCAGCGGGACAAGATCGAGGAACTGGCCAGGGAAGGCCGCCTGCAGCTCGGCGAGCAGACGACCGAAGCTGGGTGGGCGCGATGGACACGGTCGCGACCGCGGCGAACCGCCTGTACGCCCTGCTGGTTCAGTACCCCGAGATCCAGCGGTGGGTCATCGCCGGCTACTTCAGCGCGTGGACCCTTCACCAGCAGCTGCTCCACGACTGGTACCCGCCGCCGGGCAATGACGGCGACCCGGGCCCGCACGCTGCCCGCCGCCAGGAGGTCAACGACATCCTCGATGCCTTCCGCGACGACCCTCTCGGCGACGGGACGCCGGACGACCCGGTGGTGGATACCCTGGTCCGGCTGTGCCACGAGTCGCTGAGCACCATGGGGCCTCAGCTGCGGCAACGGCTTCAGGCGGCGATGCTGCGGCTGTCCGGCCTGGAGGGTGCCGACGAGGCGCGAGCCGCCGAGCATGCGCTGCGCCTGGAGTTCACGCTGCTGCTCGCCGCACTGCAGGTCCGCCTCGACCTGGCGATGGCGCTGTGGTCGGCCGTGGAAGCGGCGCCGAACCTGGAGTCGCCTGCCAGCTTGCTGTCCCGCCGCCCGCCGCTGGACTACCTGCCGCTGGTCCCCGAATCGCCGATGGGGAACGTGCTGGGCTTCCAGTTCCTCGCTGACGGCGGCGCCGACGGGCAAGCCCGGGCACGCGGCCTCGACGGCCGCACCGGCGAACTGCGGTTCTTCCGCTGCACCGGCGTCGGGCGGGAGCTGATGCTGCGCATGCATGAGCTGACCGCAGCCGACGGGCGCCCGGACCGCATGTCATCCTCATGTCCGGGACGAGCTGGGCCGGCGCGTCCTCCCGCTACCACGTCCACGTGCCCGTGAACGCCGTGCTGCTGCCGCCCGCGCAGGAGACCGAGGCGATCGCCAAGAGCGAGTTCAGGAAGGAGTTCCTGACCGGGCCTGACGGAAACACGCTGGGGCTGCCCGGCGACCCGCCGTCACGCCGCCCGGTGGTGCTGGAGCAGATGCACACCCAGCTAGCCGTCCCGGCGATACCCAGTGACCCCAGCCCGCTGGCCAGCGAGCTGGACGCCATCGCGGACCCGGGCCGCCGGCGCATCCTACTCCTCACCGGCTCATACGAAGAGGCCAAGCTCGCCGTCAGGGTCCTCGAATCCATCCCGGAGTGGGCTGGCCGAGTGTGCCGCCTCGTCCCCGACGACGCCGATCTGGACCACACCTGGCAGCTCGCCGGCACCGGACTGAACGCTGCGCAGCATGCACGAGGTGCTGCGCCCCTACTTCGATCCCGGACCCGGTGTCGCCGCCGCGGACCGGGAGATCGTCGGGATGCTCTACGAACCGTTCTACCGGGCCGTGGACAGGATGCTATGACCTGCCCGGCTGATGAGAGGACCTGCCGCCGATGACCTACTCCCGCATCCGCCCGTGCGCGTTCTTGCCCAGCAGCGACACGCCGCTGGCTGCGGAATTCTCCGCCCTCGCCTTCCCGGCCCAGTGGCGCGCGATCCTGCTGGACCTGTACCGGCACGGGCGGAGGAACCCGGACAAGATCAGGTCGGTTCCGACCCGGCGCTTCCGCCAGCTGCTCCACGCCGTCGCGCCGGAGCTGATCGCGCTGAGCCGGGAGGCCTCGCCCGACGACGCCGACGTGATCCTGTACTGTGCCCGGCCCTTCCCGCCGGCGGTGACGCGAGCGCTCGTGGCCGCCTGGGCGGCCGACCTTCCCAGAGGAGACGATGCCGCCGGGCCGGTCCGCGACGCCCTGATCCAGCTCGGTGCCGCGGACCTGCAGTGGACCCAGGCGACAGTGGACCTGCTGGAGCAGTCTGTGACGGAAGGCGGCACGGCCGAGCCAGCCGAGCGGCTGTACGCCCTGCTGCCCGAATTCCTTGCCCGACGGATCGCCGACCAGGAACCCTACATGTTCGAAGGGGTCCAGCTCCGGTTCGTGCAGGCGCCTCCGAGCCAGCGCGGAGCAGCCGAGCTGGTGTCCTGGCCACCGCGCACCTTCGCGCCGAGGAACGGCACGCGCATCTGGCATTTCTCGTTCTACCTGCGGATCTCGCTGCAGACGATCCGTATTTAACGTGGCTTAGAGCCATTCTTGATCGCAATACCGAGCGGGTCTGGGGCATTAGCTAACCGATCCAGCAAAGGCGAGGTCGGCGGACTCCATCACGGTATCAACCATTCGCGAGGCGCGGCAGCCGACCAGCAAATGCTCAGCCACCTTGCTTTCGCGGCCGGTTCCATGCCCTGTCTGTTGCCAGGGACGACACTGGAGACGTGACCAGGACTCGCAGGTGAGGGCTCTTTTTGACCTTCCGCCGTCACCTGCGGCAGCCCGCGAGGTCCCTACCAGGTCCACCGGAGGTACACGGCAAGTCAATCAAAGGTCAGCGGAAGACGGGCGTAGCGCTTCCCCTGGCGAGGAGCGCGAGTTCATCCGTGGCCGGCCGCTGCATCTGCGGGTCGCGCGCGGCTCTGGCCCGGCATCGCTTGCTGCCCGGCGCAGTGACGCGGTGAACAACCGCCGGGCGGCGTAACCGTGCCGCCGACAGGGTCCATGGCGATGCCCGGATATCAGGGGTACCGCGACCGCCCGCGGAATCTATGGGCTATGCGCGGGCCAGACCTGCAAATCGCCAGTGATCTTCACGGCACATGATCCCCGTCACCGAGGCCTGCTGACCGCCCCAAATCTGGAAAGCAAGCGGTTCGGTGAACCGCTTGCTCCGGCCGGGATCCGTCCGCCATATGTCCGTAACCACTGCTATGCAGGGGCTCACAGCGGCACATCGTGAGACATCGCGGGACAAGAGCGAGGCGGCCCGCTAGCCCGGGTATGCCCAGGCCACGGGCCGTTTCCGCTGGTGGTGGCAGGTGTTGGGTACGAACCAACGTAGGCTGAGCCGACTGTTTTACAGGCCGCTTGCCCTCGTTGATCCACATACCGTCTGACCTGCGGATTCCCTCCTAACGATCATCGTCTGGACCGCGCCTGTCCGTCATGCGTCCGTGCCGGAGCCGGCGTACCGCCTCGAATCCACGGACGGCCACGGACAGGTGCGTTGATGCAGGTAGAGACGCTGTCAGCGTCTGCTCCTTGCGGGATGGGTACTGCTGTTGAGCTATCACGGTGAAGTTCCAGGTGTCCATACAGCGTTGGGGAAGGTCATCCAAGATCACGAATTCGATGGGCGAGGATATGATGAAGGCTGCCGGTGCGGGGTGGCGGGTGATGAACAGCCCTTTCACGTCTCGCGGGCGTCCATCTAGGTCGAGGCCTGAGGTCAGGGTGCGGGGGCTGCGCCGGCCGAGGTTGTCGATCCAGTCGTAGCTATAGGGGCCCGCGCTGAGCTGGCACAGCCAGCGGAACACCACCGCGGGCGGCGCGTTGACGGTCACCGCCCGGTACAGGGCATCTGCGGTCTGTCCGGTGAACTCATCGCAGGCGAAGCGCAGCGCCCGCTCCTGCCCCGTCGAGCCCCAGGTGAGGACCGTGGCCCAGGCCCGCGCGACCGGATTCACCGGACCGGAGGCGGCGCGGCGCGAAGCCCTAGCACGCCGGCGGCGACGCGCGCAGCCAGCACCTCGTCGTGGGGCGCTTGCCCGCTGAGGGTGATGACAGCGCCCTCGACCGCACCGAAGAGCGCCAGCGATACCACCCGAGCCGGCGGGCCGGCTGGTATCGCTCCCTCACTGCGACCCGCGCTGATCAGGCGCGCGACGCGCCTGAGCGCGGTTTCCGAGACCTCCTCGACCTTGCGCCCGACCGG
>Ga0335073_10011173_pt1 | contig 12616 bp, 6 predicted proteins | sample Lox_Sample_22_FD_207093 | JGI IMG/M metagenome (GOLD analysis project Ga0335073, IMG submission 207093) | Soil microbial communities from Loxahatchee National Wildlife Refuge, Florida, United States - Lox_Sample_2.2 | ecosystem: Environmental > Terrestrial > Soil > Wetlands | place: USA: Florida...
CCTCGACCTTTGACACCACCACTTCCTCGATGATGTCCATGAGCCGGTCGCGCACGTCTTCGCTGTTAATGATCTCGTTGCGGAAACCGTAAATGATTTCGCGCTGCTTGTTCATCACGTCGTCGTATTCCAGCGTGCGCTTGCGCATTTGGAAATTGTGCTGCTCAACCTTCCTCTGCGCCTGCTGAATGGAACCGTTCAAAAGAGGGTGGGTCAGTTCCTGGCCCTCCTCCAGTCCCATGCGTTCCATCCACTTCGCAATGTTTTCCGATCCAAACAACCGCATCAAATCGTCTTCCAGCGAGATGAAAAAGTGCGACGAACCGGGGTCGCCCTGGCGCGAGCAGCGGCCGCGCAACTGCCGGTCGATGCGGCGGGATTCGTGCCGCTCAGTGCCCAACACGTGCAAACCCCCGGCCACTTTTGTATCCGGTTTCAGATTAAAAATCTGCGCCAGGGGGTTCGGCTGATAACTCCCATTCCCGTCGCGAACGTCCGAATCTATCTCACGAACTTCCCCGGTGCCGGCCGCCGTGAGCGTGTACTTGTGTCCTTTGCCCTCGGGATTCGGTTTGCATTCCACATTCCACATGACACCCGGGCCCAGCTTAATGTCCGTGCCGCGGCCCGCCATGTTCGTGGCAATGGTGACGGACCCGCGCTGACCCGCGCGCGCAACGATTTCCGCCTCCTGCTGATGGTATTTGGCGTTAAGAACCGAATGCACCAGGCCCTCGCGCTTGAGCATCCGCGAAAGCATTTCGCTGGTTTCCACGGACACTGTGCCCACGAGAATGGGCCGGCCCTGGCCATGGAGCTGCTTGATTTCCCCGACGACAGCGTTGAATTTTTCGCGCCTGGTTTTATACACCGAGTCGTTCGTGTCCTTTCGAATATTCGGCCGATTGGTCGGGATCGTCAACACGCCCAATTTGTAAATATCCAGGAATTCGGATGCCTCGGTCTCTGCCGTGCCCGTCATGCCGGCAAGCTTCTTATACAGGCGAAAATAATTTTGGATGGTAATGGTGGCCAGCGTTTGCGTTTCGCGTTCGATTTGGACGCCTTCCTTGGCCTCGACCGCCTGGTGCAGGCCATCGCTCCAGCGCCGGCCCGGCATTTTGCGGCCGGTATGCTCGTCCACAATCACGACTTTGCCCTCTTCAACGATGTAATGGACGTCCAGTTGGTAAAGACTATACGCCTTGAGCAATTGGGAAATGGAGTGGATCTTTTGCGCTTTGGCCTGATATTCCGCCTGCAATTTGGACTTCTGCTCCATTCGCTGGCGGGCATCGGCGTCATTATTTGCATCCACGTCGTGCAGGAGCGTCGGCAGGTCCGGCAGCATAAAGGAATCGGGGTCCTGCGGACTGACAAAGTTGCGGCCTTTCTCGGTCAGGTCCGCTTCGTTGGTCTTTTCGTCTATGGCGAAAAACAACTCTTCCTTTTCCTTGTATAACTCCGTCTTTTTTTGGTCCTTGTGAAGGTCGAGCTCAGCCTGATTCATCAGCCGGGCGTTTTCCGGATTTTCCAGAAACTTGAGCAGTCCTTCGGACTTGGGCTGGCCGGTTTTGACGCGGAACAGGAGCAAACCCAGCGTATGCTCGAGGTCGGCGGCATTTTGGATATTTGAGCCGTCCGTGGGATTTAACTTTTTGGCGATGTCCTCGGCCTCGCGCAAAAAGCGGTTGCACAACTGTTGTTGCGCTCGAACAAGCGAATCGACCGTGGGTTTCCATTGCGCGTATTGCTCGTCATAGGTGACCACTGCGGGGCCGGAGATGATGAGCGGTGTGCGGGCCTCATCGATGAGAATCGAATCGACTTCGTCCACAATGGCGAAATAATGGCCGCGCTGGACCTGGTCTTCCTTGCGAATGGCCATGCCATTGTCGCGCAAATAATCAAAGCCAAATTCCGCGTTTGTGCCGTAGGTGATGTCGCAATAATATTGCTGGCGCCGGATAAGCGGCGGCTGGTCGTGAAGAATGCAGCCGACCGTCAGGCCCAGGAATTTATAAATCGCGCCCATCCATTCCGAATCGCGGGCGGCCAGGTAATCATTCACCGTCACCACATGCACGCCGCGCCCGGTCAGGGCATTGAGATAAACGGGCAGGGTAGCGACGAGAGTTTTGCCTTCACCGGTTGCCATTTCCGCGATTTTGCCGTTGTGCAGCCCAATTCCCCCAAGAAGCTGAACATCAAACGGAATCATCTCCCACTTGAGCGGATGCTCGCGCACGATAATTTCCTGTCCCACGAGCCGGCGGCAGGCGTTTTTCACGACCGCGAACGCCTCGGGCAAAATTTCATTGAGCCGTTTCGCCAGTTCCGGGTAATCCTGGATTTTGGAAAGCTCCTCCTTCCACGCCGCCGTTTTCGCGCGCAGTTCATCGTCAGAGAGCTTCTGCAGCCGGGTCTCGATCTCATTGATCTCCTTCACGCGCGGCCAAAGTCGTTTGACCTCGCGATCGTTTTTCGACCCAAAAATTGCTTTTATCAAACCTATCATCGCATCGGATATTTCCTGTTCCATTCAGCGGCGGCCTCAACGGCTCATCGCAAAAACGGAACGAACACCTTACGCGATAAACGGCACAGCGTCAAAATGAAATGAAGCTACTTCGACAGGCTCACATTATCGAACATCACTGAATTCAATAAGATATTGTTGTGCGAAGACACGACCAGCCCGACATAGATTTTCTTGGGCAAAGGCACAGTAATGCTGTCTATGCGTTTCCAGTTCGTCCCATCCGGAGAAATATACCCGTTGAATAGATTTCCCTGTCGCACGAGCTTCACCCAGTAGGGCGTGGTTGTCGATGGGCCGTCGGTGTTGTGGGTCCATTGTCCCGGCGTTGGCCGCCATTGATAAGATGAAAATCCGCCGGCGGTGACGACCATCATCACGTGTTTGGAATCCGGCGACAAGTCCTGGCGGAACATGACGCCGGCTTTGGCCCACGGATCGGTAAATTGCATGGAAATAACCCGGGCAACGATCGTGGCGTCGCCGTTGATGGTGGTATAGGCGTAATGGAATCCGTCCACCGTCTGCCAAATGTCCGTGCCCGACGCGATAACATTAAATTGATCGTTCAGGAAAGCGGCGTCGCCTTTGATTCCGACCGGTCCGACATCGCGATGGCTCCAGCCCTTGGGCAGCGTGGCCGAATTGCGGGGGAGCGAATCAATCCATTGAGTGATGGTTTCGATGGCATTGGTGTCGTTGACGTTTCGCGCCAGCGGCGGCATTTGCAGTTCGCCGGTGTAACTGATGCGGTGCAGCAAAGTGGATTTGTCCGGATCATCCGGCACCACGATTCTCGCCCCGGGAATGCCCAGCGGATTGGCCACCGGCCCATTAATGATGCCTTGTTTGGCGAGAGGCGTATCAAAGCGGGCATCGAAAAACGCCTCGGCCCCGCCCGGACGATGGCATTGCGAGCAATTCGCGTCGAAATAGGAGCGAGCGCGCAATTCGAGCGGCGCCTTTTTATTCCTCACGTCCACCAGTTTTTGCAGGTGCGGTATTTCGTCTTCGGTCAACGTCGCATCGAAAAGGCCAATATGGTTCCACTCTCGCAATTGGTTGTCTGTAACGCCGTTTGGATAGGTCAAATCGCCGTTGAGCTGCCGCGTTTTGACTCCCAGAACCCCGCCGGCTGCCGGTGTGTGGCACGTGAGACAATCCTGCCGCCCGGGAAAAAACCAACGCTGCATGCGCGTGCCGGTTGCCGTCTTGATCGGGATGTCCTCGGTCGTTCCCGCGGTTACCAGGTCTGCGTCCGAATCATCCGGACGCCATTTATAGGTTGCCCCATATACGTAACCGTTTGTGTCGCGGACCAGGAGCCGCGTTTCGAGGCGGTGCAGCAGGTTCGTGTCTGTTTCGTCGACCGGCAATTGAAACGTTTTTATAAAAACGGTTCCGGCGGGAAATTGCCATTCGCCGGTCTTCGCAAAATGAATCTTCGTGTTTTCGGGCAGTGCCATAAACCGCTGTTTCTGGGCGCCGTCAGACCATAACGGCATGTTGACCGTATAGGGAATCAAAAAGTCCTGCGGTGTCATGCTCTTCATGTCGGAGAAGATTCCAGTTTGTGAGAGCAATTTCGGCATGATCCGGCTCGGCGGCGGTGGACCGCCTCGCGCCAGCGTGAAAATGCGCCCGCCAACGCTGCTCATCTGGCAAAAATAAATTTCTCCGCTGGCATCCACGCCAAAAGAGGAAAGGCCAGTATAATCGGAACCGGAATTCGGGCCGTCTCCTTTGGGCATGACGCAAAGGACGTTCTTTTGCACCGGGGTGGTCGTTTCATCCATCGCCCACACCAGGCGAAAGACGTTGTCACCAAAAATATATTTCCCACCGAGATCGCGCGCGAATTTTTTGCCGCGATAAACATAGCCCCCGATAACGGCCCGTCCATCGGCGTGTGGATAATCCAAAAGCGGGCCGCGGCTGATGCCGATGCACGGCAATTTCATTGTGCCGAGGTTGCCCTCACAATAGGGAAATTGAAAATTCAGGCCCTTTTCGCCCGGCTCAATCACGTCCACTTCTTCGCGGGCGCTCTCGCCCACGTCGCCGATGAAAATCCGTCCTGAGCCCGGGTCATAAGTCATCCGATGCGGGCTGCGCAAGCCGAGGCAGAAAAACTCTTCAAGGGCATTGGATTCACCGTTAAATACCTTGGATTGGCCCACAAACGGATTGTCATTGGGAATATAGTAATGCCCTGTGTGTCCATTGATCGGCTGGCGCGGAATCGGATGGCTGATGTCTCCGCCACGGCAATCGACGTCAATCCGGATCACGCCCCCAAACAGGCTTTTGTTGATGACCTGGTCATTGTCATTCACGGAATTGTCGCCGATGGTCAGATAAAGAAACCCATTCTTTGGATGAAAAAATATGCCGCCGCCGTGGTGCCAGATCGTTTGGTCGGTGAGATCGATCAGGACCTGCTCGGAACCGGGAATCGCAACGCCGTTATCATCGAGCGTGAAGCGCGAGAGCCTGTCGTGATACTGATTTGGCACAACTGGATTTGGGCGCGTGTTCATGTCGCCCGCCACGGTTCCCGGCTTGACCCACGTGTAATACACATACATGTAGTGGTTGGTGGCAAACCCCGGATGAAATGCCACGCCCAGAAGGCCCGAATCGTCCCAACCCTGGCACTGGTTGTGAATGTCCAGGACGAGTTTTTTCGCAGTTATGCCCGGCGAATTTTCAAACGTCCAGACGCGGCCTTCCCGTTCCCAAACGCAAAGCAGGTCCGAACCCGGAACGGGCGCAAGGCCGACCGAATTTGTAAACAGCAAATTGGGAAAAGCCGGCACCGCGGACCAATCCCCCGAAATGCCGGGCGCTGTGTAAGGCAGCGTGTCGTTCAGGAATGGACCAACTGCGGGGCGGGAAGTCAGCGCAAAAGGCCGCGCCTCTAACCTAAAAAGAAAACTGCCGCACAAAGTGATTGTCAGAAGCCATAGGTATGTCTGAATGCAAAATTTTGTTACCGTCACAACTAGAAATAGTCCGCTGAGAAATGCGCCTCGTCAAACTTTTACGAAGATTTTATCCCTGCTAATGCACATTTTTAACAACCAGCATTTCCATGGACGCCATGCCCGGCTCAAGGCCCAGGCCCCAGCCGGCCAGAAGTTTGTCCGCGGCGAACCGGAATCGTCAATGCGGCAAAAAATTCGCGCCCTTCTCTTCAACGTAACGCAATTGATGAATGCGGCGCTTGCCGACGATCAGGATGCCCAACGCAATCCAGGATGTCACCGCCATAATCAGAGCCACCGGCATCATCGTATGTGAATCAAAAATCCCGATGGTCGCCGAGGCAAGTACGGCAATGCCGATTTGGAGAAAGCCGAGCATGGCCGAAGCGCTCCCGATGTTTCGGTCGAAGGGCACAAGCGCCAGCGCGGCGGCGTTGGGATAGGCCAATCCAAGGCTCGACAACGAAATGAACAGCAGGACGAGCGTGGCAGGCAATTCCAACACTCCAAACCAGGTTCCCGCCAGGAACAACAGAGCGATTGGGCATTGAACGAACAACGTCGCGCGGAAAATCTGCTGGCTGGAGAATTTTTTCAGAAGAAGGACGTTGATTTGATTGCTGCCGATGAATCCCACGGCCAGCCCGGCAAAAATCGCGCCGAATTGCCACCGATTGACACGGTACACCTCCATGAAAATGATGGGCGAACTTGAGACGTACACCAGCAGGCCCGAAAACGCAAAGGCGCCTGCCAGCGCGTAGGTCAGAAATTGGGGTTCTTTCAGGACTTCCGCGTAGTTGCGCAAAATCGGTCCCGGCCGTAACTGGATACTGCGGTCGGCTTTGTGGCCTTCCGGCAGGAAACATTGGGTGACGGCGAGCATGAACACTACAAATGACGCCAGCACAACAAATACCCACCGCCATCCCAGGTGCGCGGCTACGAAAACTCCGACACTGGGCGCCAGCAAGGGCGACGCACTGATGATTAGAATCAAAAGCGAAATGATTTTGGCCGTCTCATCCACGTGAAAGAAATCCCGGACCATGGCCATCGCCGCAACCTGTGCCGCACAACCGCCAAGCGCCTGAACGAAACGCATGAAAACAAGCCACTCCACGGAGCGCGAGACAAGGCAAAGCATGGACGCCCCGACAAAAAGAACCATTCCCCCGTATAACGGCAGTTTGCGGCCAAAACGATCCAGCAACGGACCATAAAAAAGCTGGCCCGCCGCCAGTCCTGCAAAATAGCTGGAAAGCGACAGCGAAATGCGGGCCGTGGACGTATGCAATGCGCCGGCCATTTCCGAAAAGGCCGGTAAATACATATCGATTGCGAATGGGCTGATTGTCGAAAGCGCGCCCAGGATCACTATGATGACGTATCGGTTTTGCGATACGGACATAGTTTTACGCAATGGGATGAAGCGAGTGGATTCCGACTCCATTCAAAGAAAATGCCAGATCCTGCGAAAATGCACAGCCAAATCCTCTCCATGAACCGTTTAGTGGGGCGGGCGTCTCGCCCGCCCGGTTCATCCGTTTTTACTGTCGCTTTAGCTTGACGGCGCGTCTGTTTGTGAGAGAATGACGGTTGAAAGGGAAGCTTGATACAATGAAAACATCCAACTCCCAGACGGTTGTGGGTTGCCATTCGCCGACCCGTTTCAACGTTTTAACGTTTCAGCGTCTCAACGCTTTCATTGGCTGCTGCCTGTTTCTTTTATTCGCTACAAGCGGTTTCGCCCAAAGTTACAGCATTAACTGGTACAAAATCGCCGCCGGCGGCGGCACCAGCAGCGGCGGGCAATACTCTCTGAGCGGTACAATCGGCCAGCCGGATGCCTCTATGGCAATGACCGGAGGCAATTACTCCCTCACCGGCGGGTTCTGGGCATTTATTTCCGTGTTGCAAACCCCAGGAGCGCCAACGCTTTACATCAGCCTGTCAGGCAAGACAGTCACGGTCTATTGGCAAGATGTCTCCGGCTGGACATTGCAGCAAAACAGCAACCCTGCTGCCCCGGCAAACTGGACGGTAAACAGCAGTTGGACCACTTCCAACGGAACAAATTATCTGACTCTCACTTCGCCCACTGGCCATCTGTTCTTCCGATTGGCCAATCCGTAGAGTCTCACGTTCTTACATCTCGCAGTCTGGAGATCGCGCCTGTTTTTTCTCGATTTGCAGCCGCAGCGACCTATAATCCCCGCCACACTTTATGGAAAACAAAAAGCGACTCGTCGAAAAAACTCCACCCACGCAAAAGGACGATTTGATCGTCATCACAGGCGGCGGCGGATTTATCGGCGGCAATTTGGCGCTTTATTTCAAGAAAAAGGGATTTAACCGCATTCGCGCGGTGGACAAAAAGCCAGTCTATGAATGGTATCTGAAAGTGCCGGGCGTGGAAAATGTCTGCATGGACGTGAGCAATGAAGACAATTGCCATCGCGTTTGCGAGGGCGCGGTCGAGGTCTACAACCTGGCTGCGGACATGGGCGGCATGGGCTTCATCGAGCGTTTTCGGGTGGAATGCCTGCGCAGCGTGCTCATCAATACGCATATGATCGAAGCGGCCTACCGCGCGGGCGCGCGCCGTTTCTTCTACTCTTCCTCCGCCTGCGCCTACAATACGACGTTGCAAAAGGATCCAAAGGTCCGGGCGTTAAAGGAATCTGACGCCTATCCTGCAATGGCCGAACGCGGTTATGGATGGGAAAAGTTGATTTCCGAAATGTTCTGCGAGGAATATTGGCACGAGCGCGGCATGAAGACGTTCATCGCCCGCTTCCATAACGTCTATGGCCCGCACGGCACGTGGGATGGCGGGCGCGAAAAGGCCCCGGCCGCGCTCTGCCGCAAGGTGATTCAGGCCCTTGACAACGGCAAACACGAAATCATGATCTGGGGCGACGGCAACCAAACCCGCAGCTTCATGTATATCGAAGACTGCCTCAAAGGCGTGGACATGATCACCCACTGTGACGATCTGATCGCCACGCCCATCAATCTGGGCTCAAGCGAGTTGGTCACGATCAACGAATTATTGTCCAAAATCGAAAAAATCGCCGGAGTCACGCTCAAACGGCATTACGACCTGAGCGCGCCCAAAGGGGTAGCCGGGCGCAACAGCGACAATACGTTCATCCAAAAAGTCCTCGGCTGGGAGCCCAATACAACCCTCAACAAAGGCCTGGCCGCGACCTACAAGTGGATCAAGGAACAGTATAGCGCCCGCAAAGAAGGCAAGTACGTAGTGGAATAACTTGCCACTGCCGCTCGGCGTAGTGGATCAGCGCGCTGACTCTGGGTGAATCCAATTTCCGCCTGAAATACTCCTCTGGTACAAGCAGCATTTCAGGCGGCGAGTTGCAGGTGTGCTTAGGCGGCTAGTCCTAAAGGTTGACTCAAAAATGGGTTCGGTTGTATGAAGAACCCCTGAGACATGGCGGGGGGCCGCAGAGCGCTCAGGCGCGAAAACGCGTCCGCGTTGAATGCCGCCATCGTGGGCACACCGGCTCCGGTACGGTCGGTACCCAGGAACGGCAAGGCCGCGGCGTTTTGTTTGATAAACTCGAAGAGCATTTCCACTCGAGCAGCCGATCTCTGTTTGCCCAGACCGGACTTGAATGCCGGGTGATGAGCCAGGAGGATCGCGGCGAGCCCTGTTACGTGGGGCGCCGCGACTGAAGTGCCATCCATGGCGTCGAACCCGCCACCGGGCACCGTCGAGATGACGGCAACACCTGGGGCGCAAACGCCGACCTCCGGCCCATAACATGTAAAGTCAGGAGAGAAGGTTCCGTCCAGTGTTTGCGGCCCCTTAACAGTCAGAGCATGGGAGCTATCCATTGGAAAATCGCTTTGACGACCGATAGCTGCGACAGCCAGGACGTAAGGCGATCTCGCCGGATACTGAACCTCGCCGCCGGTGTTCCCGGCCGCGGCGATGCAGGCAATCCCGCATTGCCTGGCTTCCATGATTTTCTGCTCAACGAGGAACGAGATTTCGTCGGTCCCCACGCTCAGATTGACGATGTCGATGCCTTGTTCGATGCATTGATCCAGGGCGCCAATGACATCGCTGAGGCGACCGCCCGGGAAAGTTTTGAAGACGTGGATTTCTGCGGCCGGAGCGAAGCCACGCATGGACGACCCTCGGGCGGGTCTGGCAGAGATGATCCCGGCACAATGTGTACCGTGGGAGAATGGATCGAGCATCCACCCCGCGGATTTGCCGCCGCCGGTGAGATCGGTACCGGACGTGATATGCTGCAAAGAGGGATGAGTATTGTCGCAACCCGAGTCAATAATAGCGATCTTCACGCCGTGGCCATCTACGGGCCCGGTGCCATTAACCGGGGGCACCTGGGACTGCATCATGAGTTCCTGTCCCCAACTGAGGAAAGGTTTCTTGTTGTAGCTTGGCAGCGTCTCGTTGAACGTGCGCAACTGAATGACGTTGGGCACGTCCGGGCGTAACTCGACGTTGCGCACCACGACATCCCAATAATCTTTCCTCGACTTCGCCACAACCGCCTGAGCTTGACCGGGTTGAAAGGTGTAGAGAGGTAATTCGACTTTACCGTCGTCATCGCTGATTCCCTGGGAAGGCAAGCCCGCGCCGAAGACCAACACCGCGACTCCGGGCAGCGGCTTATCGTCAGTTCCCACGAGTTGGATGCAAACGGGAGATGGTTTGAGACCCGTGCGATCGACGCGGAGAGCCGCTGAATTGCCCATCAGCGCCTGCTCAAGATTGCCGGCCGCTCCATACGAGAGCGGGGAGTCGTGTTCAACGATCAACTGGCCGAAACCGTTGGCCGACTGCAGGCGCAACGCCTCTCCTTGTTCCGGGTCGAGCCGGGCAACGAGAATCTCGGGGCCTCTGGCAAGGCCAAAGGCCGGGGTTGATAGTGATCCCGCCGGAGAACGGCCCCGCAGCGATTTTACCGGTTCGAATTCTATGCCCAGCCCTTTCAATTGGGTCGCCACATTCGGCGAACCACTGGACATCAGACCGAAATTAGACATGGCAGGCCGTGATGCGATGAGATATTGCCGCTTTTGTTGACTGAGGTAAAAGCGCTTACGGGAAGAAGCCGGCCCTTTTTCAATGTTAGATTTAGATGTGCTCATATAGTCATTTGTGTTTGAAAATTAGATTATGGTGAATAGATGATGGATTCGACAAATACACCCTGCCCGGACCAAATAAATTGGCATGACAGATATTGGCTGGTTTGCCAGCGCCCTTACATGTCAAGTAAGGCGTTAGGCATGAGATGATGACCAGACTCTCAGCAAGCTAGCGACTCAGGAACGAAATACGCTCCTCGGTTCTTTTGCATAACGAACCGCTCGTTTGCATAACGAACCTATTGCTGCTGACAGAGCAAAAAGCGCAACTTTCTCAGACGGCCCGATCATCATCCCAGACCACACTGGCCAATATTTGACGAATCACCGCCACGGATCAGGCAAACGAGAAACGCGGGAATCCGGCAAGCTGCGTCTGCGCACCCAGAGGTGATCCTGCAAACGGATTAAGCCCGCGGAGTCCCGGTTGGCCCAGGTAATTGCCGTAACCGCCTTGCCAACCCCAGGGCTGAGGACTGGGGTACTGCCCGAACGCATTCCAGGCCTGTTGTTGGCCGATACCTCCGGCAACGGCTTGCTGCGCGGCCTGCTGGGCGACTTGCTGGGCCGCCATTTGGGCTGCGAGTGCGGCCTGTTGAGCCACCTGTTGGGCTGCCTGCTGGGCCACTTGTTGAGCCGTCAGTGCGGCTTGCTGGGCCACCTGTTGGGCCACCTGCTGGGCTGCCTGCTGGGCCACTTGTTGAGCCGTCAATGCGGCCTGTTGAGCCACCTGTTGGGTGGCCTGTTGCGCAGCTTGCTGGGCTACCTGCTGGGCTGTGAACGCGGCTTGCTGGGCCAGCGGCTGCGCTGCTTGCTGCGCTGCCTGGTGAGCCACCTGCTGGGCAACTTCCGCCGCTTGTTGTGTTGCATACTGAATCGTTTGAATCGCTTGCGGCGGACCGAATTGTTGGCCGCTCGATCCACCCGGATAGCCGCCATACTGCAGAGCGCCATAGCCTCCGCCACCGCCGACCCCGAATGGCCGACTCGATTGTCCGTAGATATCAATACCTCCAATTGGTTGGGCCGTTTGACCCATAATGTTGCCAGGCCATCCCTGACCCCATCCATTTGGAACCTGATAGAGGTAGCTTGAGCCGAGTATTCCCGGAGAGGCAAACTGCCCTTGAGACCATGCTGTAATATTTCCGTTCATGATAATACCTTGCCTTTCTTGTTGCTTATTGCTTATTACCGGTTTGTTTAAATGAGTTCTATGGCGTCGATAAGCGAACTGTTAGGTAAGCATCCCGTCATTTGAACCCAGATCGGACGGAAAGTGTAAATCCCTCCGGGCCCGGTCGAGAGATTTGAATCTCAACCGACGGGTAAGTGAATTTCCAAAAACCGCCGCGGGGGCAATCTCCAGCAATGAGTGTGCCGCTGGCCTTTTGGCCGAGAAATCACGCTTTTCTCATTTTGGACCAAAATCAAGGGGCACAGAAGCGTGCAGCGCGCAAGCTATTTGCAATTTGATGTTGCAGGTTGCAACCGCTCGCGAGGTTCAAGAGACTTTCAGTTGACGCTCGCAACAGTTTCATCAATTTTGATCCGTTCTGCGATGACCGCTCCTGCTCCAGCAACGGCGCGTCCTGCGGACAGCTATTGGCTGACGCGGTTTATGATGCTGCGCCTGCTCGGAGCCGTCTACGCCATCGCTTTCTTCGTCGCTGCCAAACAGATTGTTCCGCTCATTGGCTCAAACGGCCTGACTCCACTCAATCTGTATATCGCCGGAATCCGCGCCAACGATAGCTGGTTATATGGTTTCATTCATCTGCCCTCACTCTTCTGGTTTGCTCATTCGGACACCGTCCTGCAAGTCACCGCATGGGTCGGTTTTGCGCTGGCTTGTGTAGTCGTCGCCGGCTGCGCCAACGCCATCATGGCCGCGCTCTGGGCGCTGTATATGTCGTTCGTTCACCTCGGCCAGATCTGGTAC
>Ga0335073_10011175_pt1 | contig 12615 bp, 9 predicted proteins | sample Lox_Sample_22_FD_207093 | JGI IMG/M metagenome (GOLD analysis project Ga0335073, IMG submission 207093) | Soil microbial communities from Loxahatchee National Wildlife Refuge, Florida, United States - Lox_Sample_2.2 | ecosystem: Environmental > Terrestrial > Soil > Wetlands | place: USA: Florida...
TCGCCGACACGCCTTCGTCCTTCGTCGCCGCGCTTCGCTCGCTGCTGGCCGATCCGGCCGGCTTCCACGCCGTGCGGCGGCGCGGCTTCGACTACATGAACGAGGAGTACGGCATGGCGCTCCATTATCAGCGCATCCGTGAGATTTTCGGCCTGGTTGCCGGGTAGGCCGTCGCTTCCGCGACGCCTTGCGGCTTGGCTCGATAACGCCTGAGGGAAGATGCCGTACTTCGTCCTGACTTATATCGTCGGAATCGCCGGGACGGTCGCGGTTGCTGCGGCGAGCGGCTTCATGGCCAAGACCGTGTACTTGGCCGGCTGCGCCGCGCTCAGCGTCTGGAGCAGCCGAAAGAATCCTTGGGACTATCTGCTGCTGACGCTGTGGATCGCCGCGCTCACGCCGTTTGCCCGCCGGCTGGTCGATATGGAGGCCGGCTGGGACGCGACGAATATCATGCTGTCGGCGCCCTTCCTTGTCGCCAGTCCGATGATTATTTCCGTCCTGCAGCGCATCAGAACCGTCGACGCGCGCTCGGCGCTGTTTCCGGGGCTGGCCGCGCTGTGCATCTTTTATGGCGTGATCCTGGTGCTGCTGCGTGGGGAACTGGCGCCGGCTGTGATCGGCGCCGTCGATTGGAGCGTCCCCATTCTCTACTATTTCTTTATCGTTGTGCACCGCGACCGCATCCCTGACCTCCTGCAGCGCCTGCCATCGTTTGTGACGACCAACTTGGTGGTGTTGGGAACGTACGGCGTGTGGCAGTTCGTAAACGTCCCGGTATGGGATCGCATCTGGATGCAGAGCGTAGACCAGGGCGCTTTCGGGCTTCCCGAGCCTTTCATGCTGCGCGTGTTCAGCACGATGAATTCCAGCGGTCCTTTCAGTTGCTGGATCATGGTGCTCATTATCGTTTCCTTGGGCTTCACTTCGCCGCTGATGCCAATCGCGCGGTTGGCGGGCATCTTGGCACTGGCGTTCACCTTCGTTCGTACCAGCTGGGCTGGGCTCATCATTGCTCTGCTGATCGTGATTGGCTCAAGCGGACGAGCGGCGATCCGGTACGCCGCCGTCATTGTTGTCGCCGGTTTTGCGATCGTCACCGCTGTGGCGTTCGTCCCCAAGATCCACGATCTGATCTCGCAACGTCTCGCAACATTCGAAGATCTCCAGCAGGACGGCAGCATTCTGGAGCGAGAGGAAGAAGCGGCCCGGATGCAGGCTCTCATTGCGGAAAATCCCTTCGGCGTCGGCATCGGCGCCTTGGGCAGGGGAACGATCGCGGCCGGATCCGGGCAGATCCTCTTCGCGGGCGCGATCGACGATGGGCTATTGGAGATCTTTGGGAGTCTCGGCTGGGCCTTTGGGCTTGGCTACTGCGTCGCCCTGGTAGGAACCGCTCTTCAATGCGCAAGAGGCGGCCGTCAATTTCAGCGCCAGCAGAGGGTTTGCTTCGCTGCCGGAATAGCGTGTCTGGTTGCTTTGCCGATGACGAACATCGTCACTGGTGTCACCGGGACTCTCATGTGGTCGATGTTTGCTCTGTCGTCCGCATTGGCAAGCCAGGAGGGGGTGATGACCCTGCAGCGACATCAGGCCGATCGTTCAGCAAAGCAACTTGACCCTTCGCCGGTCGGTTGAAGCGGCTGCTCGGTGCCGACATTGCAGCAGCCATTGCCATCTCGAGTGATGAAGATACGCATGCAGCCAACCAATCGACCGCTACGCGTCCTTGTTATCTCTCATACCGCCGTCTCGCGGGAGGCCGGGCAGGCTCGCTGCCTTCCGCTTCTCGAGCAGGCGGATGTCGAATGTCGCCTGCTCGTGCCGGACCGCTGGAAGAGTTACGGGGTCTGGCAAACACCAGACTCGGTAGCGGATTCGAGGCTTGATCTTCAGGTCGGCAAGGTCGTGTGGCCCTGGACCGGCCCCGGTCAATGGTATCTGCATTGGTACCGAGACCTCGCCCGGACACTCCGGGACTTTCGGCCCGACGTGGTTCATCTCTGGGAGGAGCCGTGGGGGCTGGTAACGGTGCAAGCGGCGCGGCTGCGAAATCGATGGCTACCGTCGACCCGCTTGATCGTAGAGACCGAGCAGAATATCGACAAGCGCCTGCCGCTTCCTTTCGAGTGGTTCCGGTCGGTTACCTTGCGCAACGCCGATTTCCTCGTCGCCCGCAGCAATGAGGCGATCGCCGTGGCGCGGGCCAAGGGCTACGCGGGTCCGGCGGCGGTTGTGGGCTACGGCATCGACCCGCGCGTATTCAAAATGGCGGACCGGAACGACGTGCGTCGCTCTCTCGGCTTTGGCGGTTTTGTCGTCGGGTATGCCGGCCGTCTAACCGCCGAGAAAGGTCTGAGCGACCTCGTCGATGCGCTGGTGAGGTTGCCACACCACGTCAACCTTGTATTCATTGGAACCGGTCCGCAGCGCGAAGAGCTTGCGCGCCAGGCCGAGGCGCTGGGCGTTGGCGCACGAATTCGCTTCATCCCTTCGCAGCGGCCGGCGGAGTTGTCGCGAATGATGAGCGGGCTTGATGCCTTTGCACTCGTGTCGCGAACCACCGCTCGCTGGAAGGAACAATTCGGCCGCGTGATCATCGAGGCCCAAGCCTGCGGCATTCCGATCATCGGTTCTGATTCCGGCGCGATTCCCAAAGTCGTCGGTCCCGGCGGGCTCATTGTTCGCGAGCGCTCTCCCGACCAGATCGCCTCGGCAGTTCTGCGGCTCGAGGGTGACGCAAATCTCCGAAACCAGCTTGCCCGCGCTGGCCGGGCCCAGGTAGCGGAGAAATACACATGGCGGCACATATCTGATCGCTTGCTCGAGATCTATCGGTCGGTTCGGCGCCGGTCTGTGGCTCACCGCGCTGTGGCCTCGCTTGCGGGCACAAGCGGCGCCGAGCACCTCGGCGTCTCTCGAGTCGCGGAGTCGGTGCGTGCCGAGGCTTCCGATGACTGAGCTTGCCGCGAGCGAACGGCTTGGCATGGCGCGGCGGCTACAGGCCGTTGCCACGCTTCTTCTGCTGGGGCGCGGCGCGAGCGGGGCCGCGGCGCAAACCATGCTGGTGCGGATGCTGATTCTCGGCATGAACATTCTCAGCGGCATTCTCTCGGCGCGTTTGCTTGGTTCTGTCGGGAAGGGCGAACAGGCTGCAATTGCCATGTGGCCGCAGCTGATACCATTGTGTGTCACGCTCGGATTGCCGACATCGTTGGTATACGGCGCCAGGCGCACACCCCAGCACCAAGGCAGTTTGTTTGCTGCTGCTCTGATCGTCGGCGGAGCAATCGGCCTGTTCGCGGGCGTCCTTGGCTGCCTCGCCCTGCCATACTGGCTTGGACATTTGGACTACCGCGTCGTTCTCTGGGGCCAGGTATTTATGCTGGTTGTGCCCTACGGCACCATCTCGCCGCTGGCGCAAAGCATCATGGAGGCGCATGGCAGATTTGCCACCGAAAACGCGTTGGTCTTCGCGTCGGCGCTTTCGACGGTATGCGCGCTCATCGGCATCGGCGCCCTTGGCCTCGCGAACCCTGTGACGGTTGCAATGGCGTACACGGTGGCAGGCGTTCCGGCCGGCATCGTGGGCATCGTCTATGCGGCGCGCCTGGCGCGACCGGCACTTCGCGATGTCGTCGTCGCGGCGCGCACGCTGCTCCATTACGGTGTCCGGCAATACGGTAGCGATGTGCTTGCAGCCTTCTCTGCAAACATTGACCAATTCCTGGTCGCGGGTTTTCTGGCGCCCAGGATGGTCGGCATCTACGTCGTCTCGGCGAGCCTTTGTCGGATGCTCAATCTGATTCAACAGTCCATCGTCACGGTGTTGTTTCCTAGGATTGTCGGCCAGCCATTGCCGGCCATCTCGGAAAACGTTCAGCGCGCGGTGAGGGTGAACCTCGCGATTTCGCTGCTTCCTGTGCTGGTGATCGGGTTTGGCGGCGCGCGCCTCATCCAATTCGTGTATGGCCAAGACTTTGTCGCCAGCGGCATCGTGATCTGGCTGCTTCTCGGCGATACGGTGCTCGGCGGTGTCGCTCGTCTGCTCGGACAGACCATAATGGCGGTTGGACGCCCGGGCGTTGTGACCCTGCTGAGCTCGGCGCAGTTCGTCCTGAGTATTCCGATGGCTCTCATACTGTTGCCGCGATACCAGATGGCTGGCGTCGCCGCGGCCATGCTGACCGGAACGACCGTTCGTCTGATCGTGATGATCGCTTCCTACTCCGTTGTCTTGGGGCTGCCGAGACCCCAACTGATTTTTTCGTACGCGGATCTCAAGTTCCTCTGCTCGCGGTTGCGCGCTTCCGCCTGAGCGGTGCGCGAAGCAGCCGAGGAAAAACACGCAATCGACGAAAGGTTCAACAGGAAAATCATGCCGCGCCTCTCTGCTCCCCGAGATCGAGTAGCGGACGAGGATGATCGGTCCGCGAACTCCTGTATTGGCAAGCCGCGGGCGAGCAACAGGTATCTGATCTATCTCGGCAAGGACAGGGGCGTCGTTCCCTGGAACCCACCGGATCCTCATCCCATAGACGACGATCTGACATACCTGGGGCGCGTCCTTGAAGCGGTCGAACGCCGCCTCAACATCGGCGGCCTCACATTTTACTTCACGTGGGATCACGTCGGGTTCAGCGAACTTCCGTCCTACGGACAGAACGTCGTGGTGATATTGGTAGGCGATGAATGGTGCCGCATACCGCCCTACTTCAGCAAGGTGCGCGCCATCTTCAAATGGTACGGCGTAAAGCCGATCTTCGGCGGGGAATTCAGACCGTCCTACCTCACTCTGTTGACGGCCGCGCAATACATTCGGATGTTTGCCAAACGGCTTCCAAGTCTATCGAGGTACTGGCAGTGGAGATTGGGCACGCTGATCTCGGGCGAATCCTCCGACGCATCGATCTTCCCGATACCGCTCGGCTACGACAAGGGGCAGCTCGATCTCCCGGTCGTGCCGATCGCGCAGCGGCCCTATGACGTCTTCTTCGCCGGCAGCATAAATCACTCCCAGTTTCCGCGGTACTCTCTGCGGAATGTGCTCGGCAACCCCAAGGCGGTTTCGCGCGCGCAAATGATATCCGCGCTGCGAATTTTTGAAGCAAAGCATCCGAATTCCAAAGTGCGGCTCACGCTCACGGCTGACTTTCAGGCAAGTGAAAACGCGGGGAGTGAGGCGTATTCCCAAGAGATGATGCGGGCAAAAATCTGCCTCGTTCCCAGAGGCACGTCATTCGAGACATTCCGCTTCTTTGAAGCACTTCGATATGGATGCGTCATCGTAACGGAGGCTCTCCCTCAACGGTGGTTCTACGAGGGATCGCCCGCGATTCGGGTGAGCAATTGGGCGAGGCTCGAGGAAGTCCTTGCGGCATTGCTGCGCGACCATGACCTTATGCAGCAAAAGCACAGGGCCGGGCTGGAGTGGTGGAAGAGCAGGTGTTCGGAAGTCGCCGTCGGTACCTACATTGCGGAGACGGTTTGCAAAGCAAGCTGGTCTCGTCGCAGGAACGTGGCCGCCAACGATCTTACAAGCGCTCATCTGTCGGACGGCCTTGTGAGGAATGTTCGAGAGCCCACGCCTGAACCGACTTGGGCAGAGCGCGGCGTGTCGGCAACCGATATCAGAGCGGAGCGCTCCGGGTCATGACGGCGCAGGTTTTGAGGCGCATTATCATAAGTCTCTTTGCGCTGGCATGGGCGCTGGCGGGATCCGCTGCGGCGCGCGAGGATGAAGACGCGCCGGTGACGGCTGCCCGCATGGCCCCTTCGGTTAGCGATTTCGGCGCAAAATGCGACGGCTCGACCGATGACACGACCGCCTTCCGGAAAGCAGCGGCGGCGGTGGCAAACGGAGCGCTCTATGTTCCGGTAGGACGAACATGTGTCATCGCAACGAGCAGCATCACGCTGCACGCGGCTCTGTTTAGCTTCCCCGGCGGGGCCACACTTATGTTCCCGCATGATTTTGGCGCCGGGAAGGCTGCGATCTATGTCGAGGGCGGATGGGTTGAGAACATAAACCTGATCGGTCCGGGTGGCAAAACATTCCCAGGTGTCGGCAATGCGCGCTCAGGGATGAACGGATTGCAAATCGGTACTGAGCCGAATGTTGCGCCGGCACCGTTTCTCCGCGGGCTCAATATTCAAGGCTTCTACAGCGGCGTCGTCTATAACACGAATTACGGCCATATTCATTTGGCGGATTCTGTTTTTACAAACAATTACTACGGAATATATATATTGGCAAACGCGGGGGACACGAAGATCTACGACAGTGAGATTACCGGTCAGGCCATGGCTGCCATCGCCTGTCCGGCCAATAGCCACTGTCTGGACGGCGGCTGTGTCATTAGCGGAACACATCTCGGTTTTTCGCCTTACGGCATCTATCAGGAGGCTGGGGCGAGCGACACTGGCGGCTTCGTGGATGATTGCCTCCTCGAGCAGGTGCGCTTTGAAAGCATCGGCAACGCCGCGATCCGTTCTATAGCAACGGTAAATCGGAATCATCTGCAGCCATCGCTTGATACCACATACATCGTCCATCCCGGATTTGGATGGGACCCGCGCTTCGCCATCAAGCAGAGTCCGACATACGCAATCGATGTTCCGTTCATCAACGGGCAGCTGCGCATCGACCAGGGGGCTTTCCCCTTCACGCCGGGGAGCAGCGGCGTGATCATTCATGCCCGGAATTGCACGGGACGGGTAGTCCTCAATTACGACGGGACCGCCGGACCGCCCGAAGGCTCCCCGTCAGGTCCCGCTCCGCTGCTGCAGGTCGACAACCCTGGGAACCAGGCGTGTGTCTCCGCGAGCCGGGTGCGCACCGCCCTGTTCTCGCCGTCCGGCCTCGCTCCCTACCTGAGCATCAGTATTCCGAATGGAAAGACGACGGGGAGTGCGACCGTCACCACGAGTAGATACGCGATGAGCCCGCAGGGCATTCAACCCGTCTGTGCGCCGACCGCGGATCCGGGCTCGCGTTGGTGGATCACGGTCGATCCGCAAGGAAACAAGACTTCGATCGATCTGCATCTGTCGGCCGCGGCGACACGGGAAACGCAATTCTATTGCCATGTTACGGATCAAGGGTGAGACGGCATCAGTGCTAAGTCGAGTCAAAGAACATGTCTTAGGCAGTCGGTTCGCCCATGGCCGAGATAGGGAAAGGCTCCCTGCGATCGGCTTTGGCGCGCACGGCGCCGCGCGCACGACCCAGCAACAGGAATGTTTATGACACGCATGCCCGTTCTCACCCCCGGATTTTTTCGATTGAGCCTCGCTTGCATCGTCGTAATGCATCATCTGTCGCGCTTCGAATTGGGAAAGATGGCGGTCTTCGTGTTCTTTGTCCTGAGCGGCTATTGGATATCGCATATGTACGAGACGAAGTACGTAGGCGCGAGAAGGCCGTATGCCGTATTTCTGGTCTCTCGATTTTGGCGCCTCGCGCCGGTCTTCCTTCTGGTCAATGCGCTGGTGATAGCGACCAACTTCATCTACGGGACACTGACGCCGGCCTGGCCATGGTCCTTTCATCAGGTGGCTTCGAATCTGACAATGGCGGGTTATGCCAGCCTCACGGACACGATGTTCCTCGTGCCGGCGTGGTCGCTCGATGTCGAACTCCAGTTCTATCTGATTGCGCCATTCTTGCTCATATTGTGCGCCCGGCCGGACGCCGTTCGCAGGGCGCTATTGTTTGCCGTTTGCGCCGCCGGTCCTGCGCTTCTGATTGTCGGACCCCAGATCGCCGACGGCACGGTTCTCCCATATCTTGGATTCTTCGCTCTCGGCGCGATGGCTGCGCGCGGGGAGTGGCGGCCAACGGCGGGACAAGCAGCGGCATCCATCGTCATCGCCACTGGTTTGGCGCTCGTCATCTGCGCAATTCCAGAGACGCGCGGCGCATTGCTGGTCGGCACGGGTTCGGACGCCAACGTCTTCTGGCTGAACGTTCCGGCGAATGCGCTCCTTGCCCTGCTGTTGGCTCCCGCCGCGCTGTGGACCGTTCGCCAGCGGTCGGGAAGCACGGATCGAATGTTGGGAGATCTATCCTACGTGGTTTATCTATTGCACTGGGAAGCGGTCTTTCTTGTCACCCGATACCTGGTGGGACTGCCGTTTCTTGAGCGGGCGATCTCGACGGCTGCTGTCGTCGCGGCAACGAGCGTGTTTGCCTGGCTTATCTGGCGCTTTTTCGACCGTCCGATTGACCGGATGAGAAGCGCATGGGTGCAACGCAGAATGCTGTTCGCGTCATCGCCCGCGCGAAGTCCGGTGCCGGCCGAATGAATCGACGCAGAGCCGCGGCCTCAGGCCGAGGCTCGCCGGCGGCCGGCCTCGAGCCGAGTCCAAGATGAGGCCAGCGCGCTCCGAGCATGCTCGGCTATGTCGCGGCGAAAGTCCGCTCCCGATCGTCTTCCGGCGCTTTGCGAAATCTTCGTCCGATCCAGATGTCCGGACGCGTGACGCGTCCGTACGCGCATGAGGGCGGCTCGTATCGCGCTGATATCGCCGGCTTCGACGATGTCGCAGCAGTCGGCAGGAAGATCGAGATCGCTGAGGCCAGTATTGCCTGTGCCGATGATAAAACAGCCGCTCTGCAAGGCTTCGAGGTAGACGAGGCCGAAGCCCTCGATCAGGGAAGGCATGACGAACACGTCCGACTCCCGGTAAAGCCGTGCCAGCTCGTCTGAACTTTGCCGGCGCAGAAGCGTGACACGTTGCGTCGGATCGATCAGCTGTTCGATTCCGGGATCGATGCGGTAGCAGACGAGCGTAAGATGAGCATCGGACAGGTTGGCGCTGTTCCAGGCTTTGATCAGGTGATGGAGTCCCTTTCGCTGGATGCCTTGGCCGACGAAAAGGAACCTGCATTCCGTCGACGCCTCCCGCGCATGGGTAGCGCGCGGCTCAACACGATCGAAGCCGTACGGGATGACCGAAATCCTTGCTTCGTCGCAGCCGGCAAACAGCAGTGATTGCTTGGTCGTCGTGCTGGCGCAGACAACGAAATCCGCCCGCTTCCAGTCCGAGTACCGCTCGGACGACGTGTCCGCGCTCGAGTCCTCTTCATTCTCGAATGACCAGGCTACCTCCGGATGCGCCGCAAAGTCGCTTTTCAAAATGCTGTGCATGTAGGCGGGGTGCGGGTGATATTGAAAAAGAATGTTGATCGCGCTCGAACGAGGCACCCAAGTCGGAATTGTGTATCCGGCGTAGCTGTAAACATGGCTCCGGCTGACGTAGGCGCGGAAGGTTGCCGCCATGCCCAAAATTCGATCGCTTGTCGGGTATATCAGAGGGAGCGGCAATTTCAGGGCGCTGAAGGCAAGCTGCAGAAAAAACGAAAGGTATGTGTTCGTTGTTGCCGATTTCGGCAGTTTCGGGTGCCAACGGTTCTTCAGCTTTTCGGGGATCAGCCGGGTCGGCCAACGCCCGGACCCGTCATAGTAAAAATCGGTGACCAGACGATCGAGCAGGCGCGCTTCGAACAAGGCTACCGGCACGTCATAGTTGTCTCGGTTTCTGCCGAACACGCAGACGAAACGCTCTTTCATAGTGCCTCGCGATGCGGAACGTCGATCACGACGAAAGGAAATGCCGTTGTCTCTGCGCACGGGTGCCGCTGCATTGAGGCCGATCTTTTGCCTGCCCCGACGGGGCGCGCCATCATGTCGGGCGCTGGCCCTCGACGTACAGCGACTCCCAGGCACGTTCGGCAGAGTCCTTGACCAGGCGGCCGTCGCTGCCCTCGTTGAAGGCCACTTCGCGCACATTCGAGTAGCCGATTTCACGCAAGACGCTGCACAACAACTGCCCGTCCCAAACCGATTTGTGCCCCCAACACTGCGTAACGTTGGAGATGGCTTCCGGACCTTTTGGCAGCCGTTTGAACCGCTCGTCGGGCGGATCACCCAGGTAGTATGCGACGTATTTGGCGATGTCCGGCACGACGACGCGCACCCAAGCGCCATCCCGCAGCATTCGATGCACTTCGGCTAAGGCGAAAAAGCATTCATCATAGGTGAGATGCTCCAGCGTATGCTCGGTGAAGACGCCGTCCCAATAGCCGTCCGGGCATCGAATGGGCCTTGTCAGGTCCAACATCCAGTCGGGAACGAACCGTCGATTGCGAAGGAGATCGTGGAAGTTATAGAAGTCGGCATTGACCCAACCATCGAACTTTTCGCCGCCGCATCCCAAGTGGAGCAGGGGTGGATGCGCTCCTGCTTTCGGCGGGGGTCTACGGTACAAGGTGTGACCGACGAGGCTCTCGATCCGCCACAGAAGGTGCTTTGCCGGACTGTAATCGATATAGGGCTGGCTCAGTTTCAATTGCTGCTGTAGCACGCTCATCGCTGCACCTTGCTTGAGGAGCTGGAGATCGCCGCTTTAACGGGACCCGACGGAGGCTTCGATCTTTGCTGCCACACCGGCCGCTCGCCGCGCGTGCGCAGGCTCGACAAATTTCGCTGGGGACGTCCTGCCGATGCCGGACGACGATTGATCAATCACTAAATCTCGAGTCCCAGCTGCGTCAAGCGGCGAAAATATGTCCCGGTTCCCCGAATGTCGCCGACGATGCAATTTCGTCGGGCGTTGATGATGGGCTGCCGCAACCGGCGAGAGGTATTACGCACATTCGATTGTCACCTCCAAACGATCGGTTTCCGGTTTAGTACTTTTGGCATCGCTGATGGCCGCAGGTCTCCCATGAACGTCTTCAACTTCCGCAACTACGATCGGCTTTGGCGCGTTTACGGCTCCTCCGTTCTACGCTACGGCACGGCAACGAAGCTGTTCAACGCGCTGCGCACGGAGTTGGCGTATCGCCGACGCGTGGTGGATGTGCGGTCCGCCCCCTACATCCTGCTGCTGGAGCCGCTCTACTACTGCAATCTCGAATGCCCGCTCTGCGATCGGCAGGTGTTTGCGAGCGCCCGCAAGAACGACGCGGGCAAGCTCAACCTCGCGCTCTATGACCGCTTGCTCGACGAGATCGGCGACTACCTCTTCCAATGCCAGATTTTTGGGCAGGGCGAGCCCACCATGAATTGGCGTCTGACGCGCGAGATCGTCGAGCGCACGCACCGCCGCCGCATCTACACGCTGCTCAGCACCAACTGCACGCTGATCACCCCCGAGATGGCGCAAGAGATGGTCGGTTGCGGGCTCGACTATCTCGTCTGCGCCGTCGACGGCGTTACTCAGGAAAGCTATGGCGCCTATCGCGTCGGCGGCCGGATCGAGGATGCGCTGGCAGGAATGCAATATGTCGTCGAGGCGAAGCGCCGGCTGAACTCCCGCATCGAGATCGAGTGGCAGTTTCTGGTTCATGCCGGCAACGTGCACGAGATTGCGGAGGCGCGCCGGCGCGCTGCCGAGCTCGGCATCTTTCTGCGATTGGCGCCGCTCCGCGGCATGGAGTGGGACAAGGCGCTCGAAGATCAGTGGTTGCCGAGAAGCCGCGAATGGAAGTCTTTCCGCTACGCCGCAGGCGAGGCGATGCACGACTTTCCCTGCTATTTCCTGTGGCGCTCGCTGGTGCTGAACTCGAACGGCAAGGCCGCTCGCTGTCTCTTTTATCAGAACGCCGCGCAATACGCCGATCTCGGCAAGATGTCGGCGCTATCGGCTTACAACCATCCCAGCGTGCAGCAGGCGCGCCGGCTCTTCCGCAAGGACGGCGCCGCGCGCGAGGAGGGGCCTGATCCCTGCCGAAGCTGCGGCTTCTTTGCACGGCACCACGGCGAGAAGATCACCGACCGCAACACGCATGTGCGCGGGGCCTTGCCGGCCACTCTCTCACGTCGGAGCGATAAGCGCAGAGCTGTGCCTGCGGCGGCGGCTTCGGGGGACTAGACCCGCATCGGCCGCATCGGCCAATGGCTTTTGCGCGCGCAATTCCTTCGCGCTCGGGCGCGGGAATGACGGCGAAGGAAGCCGGCGGATCGATCTGAGCCGATCGCGTTCCCGGCGCGTTCACGGGCGGCGCTGACGGCGAGCCATCACCCGCGATGGGGATAGTACCTCGCCGCCGCTTTGCGCGGAGCGGTGAACAGCGCCCGCGCGAGGTCTAGGAACGGCATCGCGTAGAGCCGCCACACCGACTCATAGGCCGCTTGATCCTCGACCAGGCCGAGCTTGGTCGCCGGCATCGGCTCGGTATAGACGATCGTCCCGAACAGCTGGTCCCAACAGGCGAACATGACGCCAAGATTGCGATCGAGATGTCGCGTTTCGCGGCTGTGATGAATTTGATGCTGCGCCGGGCTCATCAGGACGAGCTCGAGCCAACGCGGGTAGCGAAGATGGATATGACTATGCCTGAGCTGATAGAAGGTCAGGCAGCTCATCAGGAAGTACGCTTGCACGCCGAGGATCGTCGCGTCGATCAAAGGCCGGGCTGTCAGCCATGAATAGAGCCCGATCACGATGCCACCGCCGAGACTGATGGAGAGATAATCCAAGACCTCCTGCACCGGGTGGACGCGGTGCTGCGTGATCGGCGTGAGCAGGGTGGCGGAGTGGTGAACTTTATGAAACGCCCAGAGCACAGGCACTTTGTGCATGAGCAAATGGCCCAGAAAGTTCATG
>Ga0335073_10011178_pt1 | contig 12615 bp, 3 predicted proteins | sample Lox_Sample_22_FD_207093 | JGI IMG/M metagenome (GOLD analysis project Ga0335073, IMG submission 207093) | Soil microbial communities from Loxahatchee National Wildlife Refuge, Florida, United States - Lox_Sample_2.2 | ecosystem: Environmental > Terrestrial > Soil > Wetlands | place: USA: Florida...
GCCCTGGGGCGACGAGGCCATCTGGGCCTTCTCGGCGCGCAACGACCTGCGGCAGGTGTCGGTGACCGGCGCCACGGCCGTGGACCCGCAGCAGACGCGGCTGCCCGACGAGTGGAAGGTCCTGCCGGCCTACCGCCTGCGCCCCGGCGACGCCCTGAAGCTCGTGGAGAGCCGCCGCGGCGACCCCGAGCCGGCGCCCGACAGCCTCGCGCTCGCGCGCGTGCTCTGGCTGGACTTCGACGGCAAGGGCTACACGGTGCGCGACCAGCTCAGCGGGCAGATGCACCGCGGCTGGCGGCTCGAGGCGAGCCCGCGGCTCGGCCTGGGTCGCGTCGCCATCTCCGGGGCGGACCAGTTCATCACGCGGCAGGACCCCGGGGGGCCCCTGGGCGTCGAGGTGCGGCAGGGGAACCTGAACCTGCAGGCCGACGCGCGCATCGAGGGCGACGTGGACGACCTGCCGGCGGTGGGGTGGCGGCACGACTTCCGCCAGGTGAGCGAGAGCCTGAACCTGCCGCCCGGCTGGCGGCTCTTCCACGCCTCGGGCGTCGACACCGTGACGCCCACCTGGGTCAAGAGCTGGACCCTGCTCGACCTGTTCGCCGTGCTCATCACCGCGCTCGCGGTGTGGAAGCTCTGGGGGCTCGGCTGGGGGCTCGCGGCGCTCGCCGCGCTGGTGCTGAGCTACCACGAGCCGGGCGCGCCGCAGTGGCTCTGGCTCGCGGCGCTCGCGGTGGCGGCGCTCGGGCGCGTCCTGCCGGAGGGGAAGCTCAAGAAGGCCGCCTGGGTGGTGCGGCTCGGCGTGGGCGGGCTGCTCGCGGTCACCCTCGCGCTGTTCGTGGTGCAGCAGATCCGGCAGGCGATGTACCCGGCGCTCGAGAGCCGGGAGGAGGGGACGAGCGGCGTGAACCTGGCGCTGTTCGGCGCGGCCTCGGTGCCCGCGGCGATGATGGCGGAGGAAGCGGCGCCAGCGCCCGCGGCTCCCCCGCCCATGGCGCAGTTCGCGCCGGAGCCGTCGAGGCCCGGTGGGAGGCAGGATCGGTTCGGTGGCCCCCGGCGCATGGGCGGCGGCGAACCCGCGGCGAGGAAGGAGAAGAGCGACGGGTTGATGCGCCAGATGAACGTCCCCGTCGCCGGCGCGGTCGGCCTCGGCGGCGTCGGCGGCGGCCTCGCCAACGCGCTCGCGAAGAGCGGCTCGGCCGGCTGGTCCGCGAGCTCCAGCTACTCGCAGGTCGCCGACCCGGACGCCGCGGTCCAGACGGGCCCCGGGCTCACGAGCTGGGCCTGGCGCACGGTGTACCTCTCGTTCAGCGGCCCGGTCGACGCCGCGCAGGCCATCCACCTGTACCTGATCCCGCCCGGCCTCGAGCGCTTCCTCGACCTGCTGCGCGTCGCGCTCTGCGCGCTGCTCGCCCTGTGCATCCTCGGGCTGCCCGGGCTGCCGCCCCCGAGGCTCGGGCGCAAGGCCGCGGCCGCCGCGGCGGCGCTGCTGCTCGCGGGGGGCTTCGCCGCCTCGGCGCGGGCGCAGGAGGTGCCCAGCGAGGAGATGCTCGACGCCCTGCGCAAGCGCCTCCTCGAGAAGCCCACCTGCGCGCCCGACTGCGCGTCGCTGCAGCGGCTCGACCTGGCCGCGTCCGGCGACCAGCTGCGCCTCGCGCTCGAGGTGGGCGCCGCCGCCGAGACGGCCGTGCCGCTGCCGGGGGATCCGAAGCAGTGGCGGCCGTCGCAGGTGACGCTCGACGGCCGGCCCGCGCCGGCGCTGTGGCGCGACGGCGACGGCGCGCTCTGGGTGGAGCTGCCCGCCGGCGCGCACCGCGTGGAGCTCGCGGGGCCGCTGCCGGCGCGCGACTCGGTGCAGATCGCGCTGCCGCTGAAGCCGCACTTCACCGTGGCGCACCTCGCGGGCTGGACGCTGCAGGGGTTGCGCGACGACGGCCAGGTCGAGGACGACCTGCAGCTCTCGCGGGTCGTGAAGGAGTCCGAGAAGGCCGGCGCGCACGACGCCGCGTTGCAGCCGAGCGACCTGCCGCCCTTCGCCGAGGTGCGGCGCACCCTGCAGCTCGGGCTGCGCTGGAACGTGCACACCGAGGTGACCCGCGCGACGCCCGACGGCTCGGCGCTGGTGCTCGCGGTGCCGCTCTTGCCCGGCGAATCGGTCACCACCGCCGACGTGCACGTGGTGGCGGGCAAGGTGCAGGTGAACCTGAACCCCGGGCAGTCGTCCACGGCCTGGGACTCGGTGCTCGAGCAGCGCTCGCCCATCGAGCTCGCGGCGCCGACCGGCGTGCCGTGGGCCGAGCGCTGGTCCCTCGACGTCTCGCCCATCTGGCACGCCGTGGCCACGGGCATCCCGGTGATCCACGGGCAGGACGCGAGCGGCAACCGGCTGCCCGAGTGGCGGCCGTGGCCCGGCGAGAAGGTCAGCCTCGCCATCACGCGCCCGGCGGGCGTGCCCGGGCCGACCCTCACGATCGACTCGAGCGACCTGACGCTCACGCCGGGGACGCGCGCGACCGACGGGCTGCTCGACCTGCGCCTGCGCAGCAGCCGCGGCGGCCAGCACGAGCTGCTGCTGCCCGAGGGGGCGAAGCTCTCGAAGCTCGTGGTGGACGATCAGGCGCAGCCGGTGCACCAGGACGGCCGCAAGGTCACCCTCGCGGTGCACCCGGGCGCCGAGGCGGTGGAGCTGGGCTGGACCGAGCCCCACGGCACGCCGCTGGCCTACCGGGTGCCGGCGGTGGGCCTCGGCGCGCCCAGCGTGAACGCGCGCACCGACGTGAACCTGCCGCACGACCGCTGGGTGCTCTTCGTGGGCGGGCCCCGGCTCGGGCCGGCGGTGCTCTTCTGGGGCGTGCTGGTGGCGCTCGCGCTCGTGGCCTTCGGCCTCGCGCGCGTGGGGCTCTCGCCGCTCGGGGCGGGCGCGTGGTTCGTGCTCGGCCTGGGCTTCACGCAGGCGCCCCTGTGGGCCGGGGTGTGCTTCGCCGCCTGGCTGCTGCTGCTCGGGCTGCGCCGCAAGTCGCCGGTGGAGGGGCGCGGGCTCTTCAACGCCACGCAGGTGCTCATCGTGCTCTGGACGGGAGTCGCGCTGGTGGCCCTCGTGACCGCGGTGCAGTCGGGGCTGCTCGGCCAGCCGGACATGCAGGTCACCGGCAACGACTCGAGCGAGCTGTACCTGCACTGGTACCTCGACCGCGCGGGGCCGACGCTGCCGCAGCCGTGGGTGGTGTCGCTGCCCATCCTCGTCTACCGCGCCGCGATGCTCGCGTGGGCGCTCTGGCTGGCGGTGGCGTGCCTGCGCTGGGTGCGCTGGGCGTGGGAAGCCTTCGCCGCGGGCGGCGTGTGGCGCCCGGCGTCGAAGCTGGCGGCCCCCCGGGGCTGAGCGGCGCGCTACTCCTGCATCTGGCGCAGGATCTCGGACTTGCGGCCTTCGGCGATGAGCTTGTCGTTCTTGAAGGCGTCGCGCAGGCCGTACCAGGTGTAGAAGGTCATCGCGACGATCATCATCAAGATCGGGATGTTGTCCGGCTTGCTGACGATGGCCCAGATGTTTTCCCAAGCGAACATGGGTCAGAGACTTAATACGCCCGCGCGGCGCGCGTCAACCGCCGTCCGCGCTCGCTCCCCCGCGTGAAGGGGACGCCGCGCAGGCGGCGGGAACCGCGGCAGGGCTCCAGCGGCTCAGGGTCCGGTGATCGAGAAGCCGAGCGTGTTGGACTGCAAGCTCGCGCTGTTGCTCACCTGCACCGTGTAGTCGTCCGGCGAGGCGCCGCAGAGGCTCGGGGAGGCCTGCAGCTCGGTCGAGCTCACGTAGGTGGAGGGGACGACCGTGGTGCCGTTCAGCCCGGTCACGTAGAGCACGCTCGTGGGCGTGAAGAACTTGCCGTTGACCTGGACGGTGGGCGGGGTGCAGCTCCCGGTGCAGCTCCCGGAGGCGCAGCTGCCGGTGACCTCGGTGTTCGGGACCAGGGAGGTGAGCACGGGCGTGCCCGGGCCGATGGCGAACGAGGCCGGGTTCGAGACGGCGCCGCCGGGGTTCGTCACGGTGAGCTCGTACTCGTCCACGCCCAGGGCGGAGGGGTCCACGGCCAGCGTGGTGGTGGCGGACGTCCCCGACGCGTTGACGGTGAGCGCCCAGGTGGCGGGCGTGCCGGTGGAGAGGGGCACGAGCTGGGCGCTCGCGCCGGTCGCGAAGTCGTCGCCGGTGAGCGTCACCGTGGCCGGGCTGGCGCTCTGCTGCAGGCTGGCCGGCGAGACCGAGCCGAGCACCGGCACGTTGCTCGTCACCGTGAAGGGCACGGCCGCGGAGGACAGGGGGCCGCTGTTCACGACCAGCAGCTGGTAGCTGCCCGCGGCCACGCTCGCGAGCGACAGCGAGGCGGTGAGCGAGCCCGCGCCCACGTAGGTGGTGGAGAGCGCCACGTCTCCGCTGCCGTCGGCCGCCTGGAAGTGCGCCACCGACGAGGGGTCGAAGCCCTCGCCCAGGACGTTCAGGCTGAGCGTCGCGCCGGCCGCCGCCTGGTTCGGCGTGACCTGCGTGATGGAGGGAGTCGACGAGACGACCGTGAAGGGGAGGGTGGCGCTGGTCAGGTTGCCCGCGTTCTGCACGCTCACCTGGTAGGGGCCGGGCGCGACGTTCGTGAGGCTGAGCGAGGCGAAGAGGCTCGTGGACGAGACCAGCGTGGCGGGCACCGCGGCGGGCGTCTGGCCGCTCGCGCCGAAGAGCACCTTGGAGCTGCCGTCGAAGCCGGTGCCGGCGAGGTCGAGCGCGGGGTTGCCGTTGGAGGGCGCCTGGTTCGGCGTGACGCTCGTGAGGGTGGGCGTGGTGGACGTGACCTCGAAGGTGAGCAGGTTGGAGTCCGGGTTGGACGCGCCGGGGTTCACGGCGAAGAAGGAGTAGGAGCCGGGCGTCACCGTGGAGAGGTCCCAGGTGGCGGTGGCGCTGGTGCTGCTCGCGATGGTCGCCGTGAGCGCGGTGTCGGGCAGGGCGCCGCCCTCGACGTGCAGCTCGGTGTTGGCGAGGAAGCTCGATCCCACGAAGGCGAGGCTCACCGGCGCGCCGGTCGGGGCCGAGGTGGGCGTGACGCTCACGAGCACGGGCGAGCCGGCCGCGACGACCTGGATGGGCAGCCCGTTGGAGAGCAGCTTCTGCGGGTCGACGACCGACACCGTGACCGTGCCGGGGCCGGCCGCCGAGAAGTCCGCGGTGGCGGTGAGCACGCCGCCGTCGGGCGAGAGCGTCGCGGACACGGTGGTGGCCGAGAAGCCGTCGCCCTGCAGCAGCACCTGCGCGCCCGACTTGAAGCGCAGCCCGCCGAGCGCGAGCGAGACCTGCGGCGAGCCCGCCGGCACCGCCGCGGGGGAGACCGATTCGAGCTGGGGCGTCACCGGGCCGGCGCTGCCGCAGGCGCCGAGCACGCAGCTCTCGCCGCTCGCGCACGCCTTGCCGCAGGCGCCGCAGTTGGCGGCGTCGGTCGCGAGGTTCACGCAGGCGCCGCCGCAGCTCGTGCAGCCGCCGCTGCCCCCGCTCGCGCTGCCGGACGTGCCGCCCGTGCTGCCCGCGCCCGTGGAGCTGCCGTTGCCGCCGAGGCCGCCGCTGGCGGTCGTCGCGCTGGCCCCGCCGGTCGAGCCGGCCGTGCCGCTCGGGGGCGTGCCCGAGCAGGAGAGCGCGAGGGCCGCGAGGCCGGCGAGGCCGAGCGCCACGCCCGTGACCGCGCCGCGGCGCGTGACCGGCGTCCGGCGCCGGCGCATGCCGAGGAACAGCCCGAGGCCCAGCACGATCATCGGCAGCGCCCCGGGACCGCCCGCCGAGCCGCAGTTGCAGCCGCTGGGCTCGCCCGCGCCGCCGCCGCCGTCGCCCGCGGTGCCCGCGCCCGCGCTGCCGCCCGAGCCCGACCCCGAGCCGGAAGCGGTGCCCGAACCCGACCCGGACCCCGAGCCCGCGCTCGAGCCGGAGGAGGATCCCGAGCCCGACCCGGACCCCGAGCCGGCGCTCGTGCCGGACCCCGACCCCGTGCCCGACCCGGTCCCGACGACCCCGCCGTCGCGCGCCACGTCCACGCACTGCCCGCCGACGCAGCTCATCAGGCCCGGGCACACGATGCCGTTGCAGGGGTCGTCCACGCAGACGCCGCCCGCGCACACCTGGCTCGCCGCGCAGCCCACGCCGGCGCACGGGTCGGCGCCGCAGCCGCTCGCCTGGCAGGTCTGGCCGCTCGGGCAGCCGCCGTCGCAGGCCGGCGCCACGCAGTCGCCGTTCAGGTCGCACACCTCGCCCGCCGCGCAGCTCACGAAGCCGCAGGCCTGCACGCAGTAGCCGCCGCGGCAGAAGGTGCCGTCGGGGCAGGTGACGCCGGCGCAGGCGTTGGCGAGGCAGCTGCCGTTCGAGCACACGAGGCCGCCGTCGCAGCCCGTCGCGTAGCAGCCGCCGGCGACGCACTTGCCCAGCGAGCAGAACGAGCCGGTGCCGCAGGTCACCCCGGCGCAGGGATCGACGCAGCCCTTCGCCTGGCACGTCTGGCCGGGCGGGCAGATGCCCGCGTCGCCGCAGCCGGAGGCCTGGCAGGAACCCGCGTCGCAGGCGTAGCCGCCCGGACAGCCGCTGCCGAACTCGCCGCCGCCGCAGCTGCTGGGCACGCAGTTGCCGTTCACGCAGGCCTCGCCGGCCGGGCAGGTCGCGCCCTTGTCGATCTGGCCCGTGCAGGTGTCGTCCTTGCCGTCGCAGGCCTGCGTGCCGGGCAGCACCTCGCCCACGCAGGCGCCCCAGGTGCCGTTGCCCTGGCAGGTCTCGGTGCCGCCCTTGCAGATGCCCACGCCCTCGGTGCCGGTGGGGCCCGTGTAGCAGGGCTGCGTCTGCCCGGGGGTGCACGCCTGGCAGGTGTCGGGGATGCCGTCGCAGTTGTGGTCGAGCCCGTCGCAGAACTTGCCTGCGTCGGGCGTGATCTCGCCGTCGCAGGGGCCCCAGCCGCCGTCGGCGCAGGTCTCGGTGCCCGCCTTGCAGAGCCCCACGCCGAGCGTGCCGTTCGGCCCCGTGTAGCAGGGCTGCACCTGGCCGTCGCTGCAGGCCTCGCAGGTGCTCGGCTGCCCGTCGCACTCGTGGTCGAGGCCGTCGCAGAAGCCCGAGGCCGGCACGACCTCGCCGTTGCAGGCGCTCCAGCTGCCGTTCTGGCAGAGCTGGTTGCCGCCCTTGCAGAGGCCCACGCCCTCGGTGCCCGCGGGGCCGTCGTAGCAGGCCTGCTCGAGCTGCCCGCCGTCCGGCGCGTCGTCGATGATGCCGTCGCAGTCGTCGTCGATACCGTCGCAGCTCTCGGCGGTGGGCCCCTTCTCGCCCTCGCAGGCCGTCCAGCTCCCGGCGAGGCAGAAGGACGAGCCGCCGCTGCAGCCGCAGGCGTAGCCGGCGCCGGCCTTGCCCTGGCAGTTCTGCGTGCCGGCCGCGCCGGCGTCGTAGCAGGACTGCGGGGGCAGGTCGTCGATCAGGCCGTCGCAGTCGTCGTCGACGCCGTTGCACTGCTCGGGCTTCGGGAAGACCGTCTGCACGCAGGTGAGCGTGCCGTTCTGGCACTCGTACTGGCCGGTGCCGCAGGGGCCGGGCAGCCCGGTGTTGCAGGTCGCAGGGCTGGGGACCGTGCAGGTCGCGGCGAGCGTGAACAGCGTGTTGAGCACCATGCGCTCGCCCGCCACGTTCTGCGTGCCCTGCGTCTGCTCGTAGCTGTGGCCGCCCATGTACACCACGGTGCCCGCGCCGGCGGCGCCGGTCCCGTTGTCGATCTCGGTGAAGACGTCCCAGCCGCTCGAGTCGTCGACGAGCGTCTTCTCGGTGCCCCGGAACCCGGTGGTCTGCGTGAACTTGCCCATGTAGCCGGAGGCGGGTTTGAAGGGGAAGTCGCCGATCTGCAGGAACGACGCGGCGGGTGTGCTGAAGACGGGCGCCCCGGCGGCGGCCTGGTTCGCGTCGATGTTGCCGCTGCTCGTCTGGAACTCCGTGCTGGCCACGAGGTTGGAGATGGGCGGCGAGGTCGAACCGCCGGGGTCGTTGTCGCCCTCCATCGAGCCCACGCCGATGCACTCGGCGAACAGGTTGTTGCCGCCGGCGACGAACTGGCTGATGACGCTCATCACGTTGGTGGCTTGCGCCTGCGTCATCGACGTGGCGCAGTAGCCGTTATTCGCGCAGCTCGTGGTGTTGCCGTCGGAGCAGGCGTAGCCGGTGGTGGTGCTGCACGTGGCGCCCGCGGTGGGGCAGTAGCTCCCCTTGGTGCCGGTGAACCAGCCCGACGGGTCGTCCACCTCCCAGTGCGGGACCCAGAGCAGCTGGTAGTTCTTCAGGTTGCTCCCTGCGAGCGTGCCGCCCGTGTAGTTGAAGTCGGAGGCGTAGAGCACCTTGAAGACGTTCGCGCCCGTGAGCGCCGCGTCGGAGAGGTACTGGGTGAGGATGGGCGAGGTGTCGTAGCAGTCCGAGCCGGGGATGCCGAGGATGGCGATCTGCGGCGGCGTGCCCTCGAGCGTCTTGGCCACGTTCACGGTGTACGGCGCGCTCGGGTGGATCACGTGCAGCTGGACGTTGTTCGCGAACTGCGCGAAGACGCCGCCCGAGGAGAGCAGGTCGTAGACGGTCTGGAAGTCGGAGCCGTCGATGACGAACGGGCCGCCGCGGTAGCAGAGCCCCTGCTGGGCGCACTGCCAGTCGTTCGCGCCCGCGGTCTCGACGCCGAGCGCGGTGCCGTTGTGCGCGGCCTGCGCGGCGCTGGTGCCGGCCCAGTCGTAGAGGTTGCCCTGCGAGCTGGTGCCGGGGATCGAGAAGTCGACGTCGGTGACGTGCGTCTTGCTGGGGTTGATGCCCCAGTAGACCGGCACCCCGTTCTCGATCAGGTAGTAGACGAGGCCGTAGGCGTAGAGCGCGCCCTTGGTGTAGGTGCCGCTGCACACGCCGCCCAGCGGGACGGTGGCCGGCTCCTTGTCGTTCTGGTGGTAGGGCTGCCAGCACTCGTCCATGGGGATGACGATCGAGTCGTCGCCGAACTGGCGCGGTCCGACGACCGGCCCTTGACAGGTGGGGGCGGCCACGAACGGCAACAGCAGGGCCGGAACGAGCGGAAAGGCGAGGCGGTACCAGCGCATGGGAGGCTCCCGGACGGACGTCGGGGCACTGTACACCAAGGGCGGCCTGGAGGCGATTTGCCGGAGCCTCGCGTCGATGGTACACTTTTACGGTCTTTCCTCGGCTGCGAGGCCCCCCATGCCAGTCACGAGAACGAGAGCTGCCTTGCTGGCCGCGCTCGCCTGCGCCCTGATCGCGGGCCCCGCGTGCAACTGCGGGCAGCCTGCCACGGGCGGGGCGAGCAACGGCACCGGTGGAACGGGGGGCTCCGGCGGGACCGGCGCGGCCTCCACGGGCTCCGGCGGCGGCACGGGCGCCGCGAGCGGCGGCACGACGGGCGCCACGGGCGGGGGCTGCGGCCTGCGCACCTGCCAGAGCGCGGGCGCCAACTGCGGCCCCATCGGCGACGGCTGCGGCGGGACGGTGCAGTGCGGCAGCTGCACGCTGCCGGAGACCTGCGGCGGCGGCGGCAAGGCCAGCGTGTGCGGCGGCGACGCCGGCTGCGTGCCGCGCACCTGCAAGGGCGAGGGCGTCGACTGCGGCCCGCTCGCCGACGGCTGCGGCGGCCTGCTCGAGTGCGGCGGCTGCGACGCCGGGAGCTGCGGCGGCGGCGGCAAGGCCGGCGTCTGCGGCGGGAGCGGCCTCGGCGACGGCGGCACGCTCGGCCCGGACGGCGGCTGCGTGCCCCTCACCTGCGCGAAGCTCGGCTACGACTGCGGCCCCGCCGGCGACGGCTGCGGCGGCCTGCTCGACTGCGGCGGCTGCGACGCGGGCAGCTGCGGCGGCGGCGGCAAGCCGAGCGTCTGCGGGACGGGCACGAGCTCGTGCAAGCCGGCCACCTGCGCCACCCTGGGCTACGACTGCGGCCCGGCGGGCGACGGCTGCGGCAACCTGCTCCAGTGCGGCGGCTGCGACGCGGGCGTCTGCGGCGCCGCCGGCCCCGGGAAGTGCGGCACGCCGGCGCCTTGCCAGAAGCGCACCTGCGCGCAGGCCTCCGCGGGCTGCGGCTTCGTGGGCGACGGCTGCGGCGGCATCCTGAGCTGCGGCGGCTGCACCGCGCCGCAGATCTGCGGCGGCGGCGGCGTCCCGAACGTCTGCGGCGACAGCAACGAGGGCGACGGCGGAACGTGCGTGAACCTCTGCCCCTTCCAGGTGAGCTGCGCCGACGGCGGCTCCACCGCCGTGACGGGCACGGTGCTCGCCGGCACCAACGCCGCGAACGGCTTCGGCAACCCCGATCCGCTGCCCGGCGCGCTGGTCTACGTGCCGAACGGCACCGTCGAGCCCTTCTCGGCGGGCGTCACCTGCGATCCCTGCGGCGCCGCCGCCTCCGGCTCCCCGATCGCCTCGGCCACGAGCGCCGTCGACGGCACCTTCACGCTCACCAACGTGCCCTGCGGCACGCCCAACCCCGTGCCGCTCGTGATCCAGATCGGGCGCTGGCGGCGGCAGGTGACGTTCGGCCCGGTGGCCTGCTGCTCGACCACCGCGCTCACCGCTGATCAGACGCGCATGCCACGCAACCACACCGAGGGCGACATCCCGCTCATCGCCCTGGCCACGGGCAACGTCGACTCCCACGAGTGCATCCTCCGCAAGATGGGCATCGACGACAGCGAGTTCACCGCGCCGAGCGGCGGCGGTCGGGTGCAGCTCTACGTGGGCAACGGTGCGAGCGACCCCACCGGCACGGCGCCCAGCGAGCTCAGCCTCACCTCGAGCCTGCCGACGCTGGAGCAGTACGACCAGGTGATGCTCCCCTGCTGGGGCAGCGAGAACGGCCAGCCGGCCTCGCCGGATCAGCCGGCGACCCAGATCATGCAGAACCAGCAGAACATGGTCGACTACGCCAATGCGGGCGGACGGCTCTACGCCACGCACTTCAGCTACGTCTGGCTGGACAACGACCCCAACGCGGCGCCGGCGTCGGTGGTGCCCGGCCCGGACCCGTTCGACACCACCGCGGCCTTCGACCTGAACGCGGGGACCTGGAACTCGACCTGCTCGCCGCACGGGCGGCCCTGCCCGGTGGACATCGACCAGTCGTTCGCCAAAGGCTCGCTCCTGGCGCAGTGGCTGGCGCTGCCGCAGGTCGGCGTCTCGACCACGCAGGGGGTCATCCCGAGCCTCGACTACCCGCGCTGGGACTTCGACGACGCGGTGGTGCCGTCGGAGAACTGGCTGCAGTGGCCCGGGAACAAGACGCCGAGCGAGAGCTACACGCCGCTGCACTACACCTTCAACACGCCCGTCGGCGTCGACGCCGGCATCCAGTGCGGCCGCGTCGTCTTCAGCGACTTCCACGTCGAGAACTCGAACGGCACCGCCGGTCAGGACTTCCCGGCCGAGTGCGGCGCCGCGGCGCCCATGACCGCGCAGGAGAAGGTCCTCGAGTTCATGCTCTACGACCTCGCTTCCTGCATCCAGCAGAGCGGGCCGATCCCGCCGACGTGCAGCCCGCTCTCGTGCGCCGCCCAGAACTTCGACTGCGGCTTGCAGGGCGACGGCTGCGGCAACCAGATCGACTGCGGGGTCTGCGACGCGGGCTTCTGCGGCGGCGGGGGCCCCGGCGTGTGCGGCGGCGGCTGCGTGCCGTTGACCTGTGCCCAGCTCGCGTTCTCGTGCGGCCCCGCGGGCGACGGCTGCGGCAACGCGCTGGACTGCGGGAGCTGCGCGGCGCCCGCGACCTGCGGCGGCGGCGGCACGCCCGGCGTCTGCGGCGTTCCCTCCTGCACCAAGCTGACCTGCACGGAGCTCGGGTACGACTGCGGCCCCGCCCCCGACGGCTGCGGCGGCCAGCTCGACTGCGGGACCTGCACCGCGCCCGCGACCTGCGGCGGCGGGGGGTTGCCCGGCGTCTGCGGCAGCGGCACGCCCTGCAAGCCGCTGACCTGCGCGGAGCAGGGCCTCTCGTGCGGCCCCGCCGGCAACGGCTGCGGCGGCGTCATCGACGGCGGCTGCGGTAGCTGCAGCGGCTTCGAAGGCGGCGGCACGGCGACCTGCGGCGGCGGGGGCACGCCCGGGGTCTGCGGCCAGCCCTCCTGCACGCCGCTCACCTGCGCGGGGCTCGGCTACGACTGCGGCCCGGCCGCCGACGGCTGCGGCGGCCTGCTCGAGTGCGGCAGCTGCGACGGTGGAACCTGCGGCGGCGCCGGTCAGCCCAACGTCTGCGGCACCGTGCCGTTCCACTAGGGGGCGTCGATCATCGAGCCCGCGGCGAACCAGCGGCTCTTCGGCGAGGGCGCCGCGCGCTACGCGGCGATCCGTCCGGTACCGCCGGCCGAGATCCTCGACGTGCTGTGCGAGCTCTGCGGCGAGGCGCGGCCGCGGCTCGTCGTCGACCTCGGCAGCGGCACGGGCCTGTCCACGCGCTGGTGGTCTGGGCGCGCCCGGCGCATCGTGGGCATCGAGCCGGACGCCGGCATGCGACGGCAGGCGGAGCAGGCGTCGCCGGTGCGCGGGCTCTCCTACCGCGCCGGCACGGCGGCGCGCACGGGCCTGCCCCCGGGGCGCGCCGACGT
>Ga0335073_10011179_pt1 | contig 12613 bp, 19 predicted proteins | sample Lox_Sample_22_FD_207093 | JGI IMG/M metagenome (GOLD analysis project Ga0335073, IMG submission 207093) | Soil microbial communities from Loxahatchee National Wildlife Refuge, Florida, United States - Lox_Sample_2.2 | ecosystem: Environmental > Terrestrial > Soil > Wetlands | place: USA...
ACTCATTCAATAGTCACATTCACTGCGATTCGAGAGTCTACGAATATATTCTTCCCAGCCACTGTTTCCTTCCCCCCAAGCCTGGCAGCACGGCTGCAGAATACGTTTTGCCAATCCAAGAGCAGCACAGAGAGTCCGAGCCAGAGGATAACTTCTGGGATTCAATTCTTGACCCAGACTTTTTTTCGCTTTTGCGTCGATATACTGCAAACCGGAAAGAGAATTCCCTGGAAGATCTTCCCGATTTATTACCAGACGAGTTAAACCGATTCAGTGATATGAAAGCAAGGGAAACCGAAGCGATTCGAGCGTTTCGAATCTCCGCTGCCCGATTAGAGCGTATTCGGTCCGCGGTCAACGTCTACATCGGCACCCACAACTTTCACAACCTTACCATCGGCGTTCCTTATCAGAATCCTACCGCAACTCGATATATGATGAGCATCGACGTCGGGGAACCCAAACTGATCGGATCTACGGAATGGATTCGCATAAAAATACACGGGCAATCCTTTATGATGCATCAAATTCGGAAGATGATAGGCGCAGTATTGATCGCTATCCGATACGGCGCCGGCGAGGATTCCATACGGCACACTCTGACCACCAAGGAGAATATGCATATCCCCAAGGCACCTGCACAGGGTTTACTCCTTGAGAATCCAGTCTTTTCGGGAATGTCAGAAAAGCTCCAGAAGTTTGGAAACGAGGCACTGAATTGGGAGCCTTTTATCGAGAAAATGGAAAAGTTCAAGGATGACTTCATTTACAGGAGTATTTTCAAAGAGACTACTGCGGAGAACGTGTATGATCGCCCAATATTATTTGTGCTGCTAACGTCAGATTTCACGAGTTCATCAATTTCATGGACTCGTTCAAGTATGAAAAGGACAAGGGACTGTCAATGTATCGGCAGGATATGCAGACAAACGAGCCAATTGAGAAATTTGAGATGAATGAGGACGATGAACAGGGCGTGAAGGGAGATAGTGATAATGTAGTTGGATAGAAGAGAGTTTTCACAGATGTCCCCATCTCGTCGCTATGGCAACCGACGGGCCTTTGATACGTTTCCCATTTTGAGGCTCTTGAGCACTACTCCCACTTGCATTCACCTTCACATAGAAGTGGATACATTCGCTACTCTCTCTTTTCCCTCTGCGATGATCATTTGAGAAGACCCCATTCCGCTCAACGCTTCAACATATATCCTATTCCGTAGCCATTCCTTGAAACATGGCATTTGAAGCCTTCGTCGTAGGGATGCTGACAAGCGCTGATCAGGCACAACAGTGGATTATCAGCATCGCCTCGTCGTTTCGTATCACCCTCATCCCTTATTATCTGCTATCAATTTTCCTCCTCGCTTTTGCATATCATCTTCTGCTTGTCACCAGTGGCCCCAACGAGCCCCCTCTTATCAAGGGCTACATTCCCTTCCTCGGTGTTGCGCTGTCTTTTGCAACCAATCCCGAACCGTTTCTTCTAGATGCGCAACGACGTTACGGCGATATATTCACTATATACGTTGCTGGACGGCGTATGCACATCATTGGCGATCCTGTGAATGCCATTCCGGCCGTATACCGTAATTTCAAGACCTTTACCTTTTCAATTCTATCCAATAATTTCGACATTGTCCTGTTTGGAGTGTCGGAAAAGCAAGCCAAAGATGAGGCACTCTACAAAGACAATCTCACTGCACTGGCTCCGAATCTTCTCTCACAGTCCGCTGTCGAAACTCTCATCAACAAATTCAACAAAAACTTGCAACCTGTTCTTTCGAGAGAAGTTGAAAAGCTAGATATAGAGGGACAGTTGAGCAAGGAGGGTGTCGTTATCGATTTCATTCAGTGGCTGAGGAAGATCATGTTTGAAGCAAGTGGGAAGGCACTTTTCGGTGATACTTGGCCCAGTGACGACAGCTTTCTTGACGACTTTGTCGGCTTCGAAAACGGAATGTACGATATTCTAAAGCGATATCCCAGCTTCATGACTCGAAGTGCCATCAACGCCAGAGAACGCTATTATCATCGACTCGTCGAAATGTTCCAAAAACCACTGGTGAATCCTGGGCCCCTTATACCAGAGCGTCTAAAGGTATCTACCCCCGACTGCAAGTCTTGACAACAGGTGGAAAGTGAACATGGCTATTCTCTCGAAGAAACAGCCCGAAACATGATTGGCGTGGCTTTCGCCCTGCAAGTATGTCCCTGCGCTGCGTCGCTAATATATAAAGGCAAACGCTATACCTGCAAGTTTTTGGCTTGTAGCCTACATCTCGTGTCTGCCTGAAAGTGAGAAAGTCGAAGTCATTCGTCAGATAGATGGTTACGCGGCTCCTGAGGAGAGCACCCATGAGTCCACCGCTTTTGACTTTCCCACACTCGTACAAGATCCACTTTTGAATTCAGCATTATCGGAAACGTTGCGGCTCCAAGCGTCAGCGCTGTCTCCAAGAGCAGTTACCCAGGACACAGCCGTGACCGTGAACGGACGGGCGTATAGTCTTCAGAAAGGATCCGTCGTATTCGTCGCGACCTCGTGTGTGCACAAAGACCCGCGAATATACGAAAGTCCGGAAGAATACAGATTGAAGAGATTCTTGGATTGGCATACCAAATCAGATGACTCTGGAAACAAAGACAAGGTGCACTTCTTCAAGGACGGCGTTCCGGTTCGTCATCCCCTCATTCCATGGGGTGGAGGTCATTTTATGGTAAGATTCAAAGCCTTGGTCTTCGATTAACGGTATTTAGTGCAGCGGACGTAAATTCGCCACTGGGGAGATCCTTCTGTTTGTTGCTTCAATCCTACACCAATTCGAACTACTTCCCATCAACGAGCATGGAACGCTTTCCCTACCAGCCCCGCCTTCGGTCAGTAGGTACGGTGGAGGGGCCGAATTTCCGGGTCGCCCTTGGCTGGTTCGTATCAAATATCGCCGGCGGAGATGAAAGAATTGGTCGAGGTGATTTGGAGATACTTCATAGTTCTAGCATAGGTATATTAGTACCGATCTCAATCCGCGTATCGTATAAAGACTTATGCAAACCGTGTTGACTGCTATTGTAACCTGTGAATGCGTAACTACTCGAGCAGGATTAATCCGAATCATCACTGATACAAGTCTCGCACTCTCCACTAAAAAATCTGCGACAAATAGTGCAGCGATCGCAATGCCCCAATTCCCTGTTTCTGCAACCAGATATTGTACATTCTAAGCAATGCCAGTATCTCCGTTGCTCAACTACCTCGTTCTTGCAGAAGGAGAAATAATGACCTCCCATTCCTGCTGCAAGCAAGTGACGGAACAGTCTCTGCATGTGCTGTGCACTGAGTTCCAGTGTCAAACTACCATCTGAATTCATTTTCTCCCACTTTCCCAGCCAATCCAACAGAAATGGGCTGCGCTGATGAGGATCCGACATCAACGCCTCCACAATAGTCGTACGCAACTCCCACAAATTCAAGCGGTATTCGAATTTTCCCGGCGTGATGCCGAGTTTCTCGAGGTAATCAGAGAAACAAGCCGTTACTTCGAGATTTTCTCCGAAAATGTACATCATGTCGTCTATCGTTGGAGCTTTCTCGCAAGTTTGTAGAAGGTCCTTGCACCAATGACAACGACATATGGCGAATGAACATCGCACATGACAGACACATCGAAAAGCCTGAGACCTCTACCCGAGTCAATACCGAGTATTGCGAGCAACGCTATACCATGAGAAGACGCTCTGATTTCTTCATTACTCCGACATCAATACTTCCATTGTCCTGCAGACGAGGATCTTCAAGGACACGTTGAGCTAGACCCGGTGTATTGATGATCATATCGGCGATTTTCCGTGGAGGGTTTACATCGCTTCTCCCGTGATATCGTCGGGGATTCTTCTGCAGACGAATGAGGCAGATTCTGGTCCTCGCGAGAAGAACTCGGTTGGCGTTGAGGGCATCGATCAACGACGATATGTCGCGTTCGTCTAGCATTCTCCTCCGCGCGCAGCACTCCGGTGCAGGCGGATTTTAGCCGAAGCCGCGCCTTTTTGCGAAAAGTGGGTCTGCTGAGTCAGCTCAAGCCTGCCACTGCCAACTTGCCAGCACCAGATGCCGAGTCCCGACGGCCGAATCTCACGGCGGACAACAATGAATAGTTAATGTTGGATGTGAAGGTTGACCATTAAATTACTCGAGTACTAAATATAAACGTTCGAAAAGATTCTCGCCAAAAGTACAGATATCATTGACAGTTACTAAATCAATCCACATTTTCATCTCTTCTCGTCCATGTCCTCCCGAGACCACGCGAATCTAGCGTCTCTAATCCGGCCCCTTGGAAGATTGCAAAGTTGGCGCTGTTCATGGACTGGTCTACGCCTTGTTTGTCATTTGGTGCATCGTTTTTTCTGATGAATGTATTCTCGAGGGACTTTCCAACCCGGAGCGCCAGATCTTGGGCGGAAGATAGCCGACTCTCCTTCGGAGCGGACGATTTCTTCTTCTCCAATTTTCTGATTCTTGTCAGATAAAACAAGAAAAAGATGCAGAAAAAGTTGAAGATGATGTAACTACCCGTTAGATCGGAAGATGCATTGCACATACACGCAGAATATTCCAAAATTTCTCCATCGCTGAGACCAGTACATGTTCAATTGTGCAAGATACGAGTCACCTTGAGAATATCGGCAAAACTCGCAATCGCTGGTCGCATTCGGGTTGAGTAGCTGCCCCGTATTTAGGGGACTGGCAAGAAACGGGCCCAGATATGTTCCGCAGGACATTCCTGTCTATCAGCCGACCATCGTCAAAAAGGGTGTACCCGAAGGTGGTTGGATAATACTCAATTCATCCTGAGTGCAGGTTACTTGCACATCGTGGAGAGCATTCGAAACAGTTGCCCCAATCATATATTGCAACGGCGAAGTGTAATACCTAGTTATCAGCCCAGATCAGGGAGCGTCGGTACATCCAATGCCAGAAAGGGATCAATTGCGACAGTGGTTGGAACACCCCAGCAAAGATCAGGCAAAGGGAGAACAACAAGGACGTAAACATGGCAGCGGTCGGCGGATTCGGCGTCTATAAAATGAGATAATATAAGACAAGTGGAGTACGAATGAACAAATGAGTTGGGAAAAGGTGCTAATGAATAGCTGCCAAACCATCAAGAAGAGCCATTGAAACGCTGCTCGGTCTGCTGGGATGGTGACATTTTGCCAAAATCCTGCGAGGGTCAGAGAACGGTTTGGGATGCCGGGAATTACCAACTGGGAAATACCACCCGAAGAAGAACAGGGTTCCCATGAAAAGATTCCAAGGAATTTCAGCGATGATTGCTGCAACTAAGAAAGTGAGCCAGTGGTAAACTTTGCTAGGCCTCTCTCGAATCTCGTATAAGTCTCGGAGGAAGAAGAACCGTGGCTGGATTTGATTGATCAAAGCAGTACCAATTGTCGTCTGTACATTAGCAGAACTCATGAAATGCAGGCTACCGTCATGAAGACTGCGAACAGTTTGTTTTGGAAACCCTGGACGGTGTTCGCCTCCATGTAAAATGTAAACCCGATAAAAAGAGAAGCCGCAACGTTGAGAACAAGTTTGCCTGTGATATACACGGGACTACGATAGTAATGCTGGAAGGTTCGAATGATGACTGCTTTGAATTGGCTGCGCCACGGCATGGCAAATTCTCCCTTGTCGACGTTCTTTACGGCCGCCGATTCCACATTTCCTAAGCGAGTGTGAATCGCTTCGATCTCGTTCATGGCTTGTTCGCGTTCAGGACTACTCAACCAAACCTGACATGAGATCACTTCGATAGCGGGAAAATTACATCGTGCCAGTTTTGATTCGCGCTCGCGCTAGCTCCAGCTCCAATTTGCTCAAGAATATATTCGGCAGGATTCGCGTCAGGTGGACACTCGGCTCCCCCATTTCGCTCAAAGTAATTGATCAACGTGCGGGATCCCTCTCCGGTGTCGCCGAAATAGACAGTCTTCCCACCTTTTTGCAACAGCAAAAGACGGTCAAACTGCTCGAACAACACTGCACTGGGCTGATGAATGGTGCAAAGGATCGATTGTCCTGCATCTGCAAGTTTTCGAAGGAATTGCACCACACCCCATGCAGCTTGACTGTCAAGTCCGGAAGTCGGTTCATCGCAAAATACGAGCACTAGAAGTGAGTTTATCGCGCTTGAAAGAATGTACAGGCAGGTTTGGCAGCCATTTCAACGCCAATCTATCCGTTAGAGTGAGATTTCGGGAACCGTACCGTCAACTTTTTGCGCTGCAGCACGTTTAACCCTTCCCCGGGTACACCAATGACGGCTTCTGCATATTCTCTCATTTCCAACAGATCGATAACCTTCTCAACGTAGTCATACTTTTCCTGTAAATGTAAGAGAAGACCACCAGAGATGCTTCTACCTTGACAGTGACCGTCCGAGGCTGTCGTAGATATGCAGAAAATCGTAGCGCCTCTCTAACAGTACTTTCGGCCATGTGGACCTAATATGAGAATGATTGTAGCATGACTTACATCTTGCTGTTGTACATAGCCACAACTCCTTTGGAAAATTGGAGGAAGTGGCTTTCCATTCACGAGCATTTCTCCAGTAATTATCCCAGTTTCGTTACGTTGTGCGAGCCTAGAGGTCAGATAACAAGACGATGATGTATACGTATCAAGTAGAGTCGTCTTCCCTGCACCAGACTCCCCCATGAGCGCTGTCAGTGTCCCTGGTTTGACGTAACCTGACACATTGGATAGAAGACGCCTTGTTTCACTTTTGATGTGAACGTCGCAGCACACATTCCGCCAGGTAAATATGTCTTGCGGGGCCTGCAAGTCCTTCTTCATTGCCTCGACACCGCTGCTTGTGGTGGTCCTCATGGCTACTCCTTCGCTTGCCCGATTTGGTTCTTTTCGACCACTTTCCACATCCGCTGCCTTGGCATTGCTGCTTTCTTCCAAGAGATGTTTAGGCTCCTTGCCCATCGGAAATACGAGCACTTCGCCTCTTGTCTGCGGAGGAGCCTTGAACTCCACGGCGATGAGGAAAACCACTGTGAAGAAGATGAAGAAAGCAATGATTATGCCAAAATTCCTCCAAAGGTGATTGATCGAATATCCATAGGAGAGTTCAAGCCACGCAGCGCCTGAGACTGTCTCTTGGCCAGGAACAGCACCTTCTGTTAGCAGAGGTTTTCGAGAAATCAAAAACCTGTGACGAGGCAAACTTGATTGGCTATCCCAACATTTGGATAAGGTGGAATGAGCGCCGAACAAGGGACGTTCTGATTAGAGAATTCATTGGCCATAAGCGACTCAAAAGCATATGAGACCTGAGATTAGACTCATATCGTACTGGGTTTACCGGATTGATATAGGAGATCCATATGAACCATGGCTTCATGGAGGACCTGGGAATGGAATACCCGGCATAATTGGCGATAGCAAGGACCATAATACCAGCAATAGATAAAGCTTGTTCGACTGTTGAAGTCAAGGCAGCGATCGTCCGAAAGATGGCCAGCATCGCGAGAAGTACCGAAAATGTAAAGAGATAAAAGATAAAGAATTGTCCGGCTGTACATCAGATGAGCAATATGGGACAATACGTGTTCGACTGAGTCCTGTCATAAAATACAGAATAATGTCAAAAATTGTAGTAGAGAGCAATTTCACGGGAATATCCGCGAGAAATGTTGCCAAAGCGTCTGCAGAAGGGCGATAGAGAGCCTGAGCCTTGTGTTTTTGCTATTGATTAGCAGGTTTTCTAGGAATTGCATACAATAATTGGTCTCTGACTGTACATCTGACTGATCTCTCCCAAGGCCGTAAATGCGTTGAACAAGATACCGAAGAACATCACACCAGCCTACACTTAGAGGAACATTCGAAATTATAGGTACTTTTGAGAAAAAACCGCTCGTATTTTCAGGGGTGTTGTAGAAAACTGAACCGATGACCAAACTCATGACCAAGTTCGACATGTAAGTCGCTGCGAGCGTGGATTTATCACCCCAAAGTCGCTGATATGAACGAACGATACATGCATTTATTTGCATCCACACAGTGACAGTGTAGGGCGACTTTTTGGGCATATGCTTTGACTTTCGTGCCTGAACAGATTGCGTGAAATCTTCTAACGCTTCTTTGCCTTTGGGATGTAGCCTTTCGTGCTCATCGATTTCCTGAAGAACGAGTTTGTGCTCGACAGAGTCTTTCCAAAGGCGCTCAAAGTCAGCGGGAGTCTGTGGCACGGTATTCTCAAAGCCAGGCCTGGGGAATCGCGCAGTTGGATCTGATCGCGTTAGAGAATTTGGAATGTCGCAGCTTACCAGTAACGGCAGTCAAAAAGTCGGCCGTGGTTTGCCGCTCGAGACAGTCCCATCCTTGGTCAATAAAGTACTGCTTGGCAGTCTCAACTCGGCCAAAATAGATTTGACGACCCTCATAAAGAACTGTGACTTTGTCGAACACTTTCTGTTAAAAAGAGTTTTTGTTAAATTGTACCTTCATAGACTCGTTCACCAGCTTGGTAGATGGCGACGACCGCAGCGTCTTGCATTAGATTGGTGGTCAAACGCAGCGCTTGTGCAAATTCGAGAGCTGAAGAAGCGTCGAGACCACGAGTGCTGTTATCCCAACAAGCCAAAACGGACCGTGCGCTCATCTGATAATTAGGATAATTCCATCGGGGAGTACCGTCTCCGCGATAGACACCCGTTTCCTCTCACCACCGCTGACACCGCGAACGAAATCATTCTAATTATCAGACCAACGCGTTTTAAGGGGCTCGTACACCAACTTTGGTGTTGAACGTGTGTCTGAGTCCAAAGACGCTCCCAAGGATCTTGACAACATTTTGCACCATCGTCTTTCGAGGCATATTATCTACTCTTGTGTGAGGTGTTCGCAACTTTGCGGCAAAGGTCAACGTTTGGCCAACGGTAAGATGAGGAAAGTGGACATCGACTTCGCCGTTGTAAGCGACCTCGCCGCGGAATCGTTCATGCATTATCTTTGCGGGAATGCCGTTGTAATGGATATCTATACCTATCAGAACGGGAAGTTTGACGGAGCAAATAAACCTCCTGAAACGCTTGCATAGCTTCTTGTTTCTCCAGCAATCGTTTTGAGGAGAGTCGTGGCACCCGATCCCGGCTTCCCAAGGACGAGTAACATTTCTCCTTCCTTGACAACACCGTCCATGGAATAGAGAATAGTCTTCATGGGAGGATGACGTCTCGCACGAATGTTTTGAGGAAGTCTAGCAATTCCAGTTGCCATTGTACCGACTGTGTTTTGATGGGTAAAGTCTGAACCGTATCCCAAGACAACGAGACCTCGAAATACAACTCCGGCATTGCGACGGTGAAGGCCTTGCTCCTGCGCTCTGGCGATGATTTCGCGGAGGAACTTTTCTGTGGAAAAGGCAGGCGAATCGGGGTTGATCGTACCGCGTCGAGTCAATTGGGGGATAAGCTCTCCAAGAGCGTCTTCGGAGATTCTCTGATCGCCATTGCCGTCGGATTCTTCGGAGGGAGTGCCGCTGGCAGAGGAGACATGGTGTGGTTGAGAATCTTTCTTTTCGAGCTCTGCCTCATGATCGTGGATCTCCTTCGATCGCTTCTCCTCGTTCACTTCAGCCATCTACGGGCAATTGCACTGATTGATTGTGATAGCCGAAGGGAAGAGTTAAGTTTAAGTAGTGCTGTGTGCTTGATCTGAATTGTTTTGACCTAATATTAAAAGGGTGTGTGTTTCTGACGAAATGCGCCATGCCGATTCGCCGAAAGAACGCCGAGTAAGCCCGCTACGCCCGATGTGTTCCCAACCGCCATGCCTGTGGCGTTTCGAACTAAAATCCCAATTTGGGGGGCTCGAAGCGGGGGTCCTTAGATAGCGTCATTCTCGGTGCAACGATGAGAGATATATCTGATGACGAGGGATTACTCTTCCATGAAGCCGATGAGTCCGATCGATGCCGCAATGTGTTCTCATTAAGGTCAATCAACCGGGTGGCGGAATGACTGAGAATTTTCTCCAATTCCGCTGCTTAACTGCGACTTACTTTCGCGATTGCCTGTTAATCCCACCAATGCCAGCAATGTAACAGCTTTATTATTAATAAAAAGACGTTAAATCCCCAATTTTGAACTCGGCATATCCCGGTCAATTCTGGACCTGCTATTGAACCGATGATTGCTAATTAGAATTTTTTTTATCCCAAGGTTTAGATTCAGAGCCGAAAGTCCAAATCGTCAATTTGAGACCGATAAACTGGCTTTTCCAGACGGCACCACGCGCGTGCGCAACCTGATCTGAGCCGCGGACGCCGGAGATCAGTGACGACGTAAGCCGATTGACGGAGGAACAGAAATATCGATGTTCTTCAAGCAGTGGCCACCTCTTCTTTCTTTATGGACGAATACTCGCGCCTTGACTTGAGATGTGAACCGTGTTCTGAGCCACAGAAAAAGGCCAGCAAAAGAGTCTTCCAACCAGCTAGATTCAATTTAGCAAATAAAATATCTTTTCAAACTCCGTCCACCAATCTGGCCATCCCATTGGCCACCGAAGCGGAGTCGGAAAATGGTCCCGCGAAATCTATATAAATGGCCCGGACACCCACCAAATTCGCCATCTTCTCTTTGCCTATTGGCTTAGATCAAGTGTAGTATCTGTTCTTTCTAGTTTAATAACTGGAAGCTTGGCATTGCCAAGTATTTTGTTATTATCCTTCTTTTTGGCGTTCGTTGAATCACCTCTGGCTTGCTACGTGGTTCAGCACAGATGGCTTTGGCACTACACTACCGCCAAGTGCTGTCGACTCTTCTAAACTTTTCACAGATCGTGATCTTTGGAATTCTTAGAAAGTTTTCCGGATTGGTCCTTCTGTTGCCATTCATGAGCATACTACTGTCTCGGATGAAGAGATGGGTAACTTCGTATCGTATTGGCAATGGATTCTGCTGCGGTCATGATTCGGGTCTTAGACGGATGCCAACCAAATTTCATTCCACCAGGTATCCTAGCTATGCGAGGCTATGTGCAAAATATTTCTAGATCTATGTGTTTTTCTGATCTTCTGCGTCTCTAATCTTTTCTGTCGAATCAAAGTTCTTCTTTTTTGAAATAGGTAATTGGTGCGGAGTCTCGGAATCGCTTCTGGAAGGGCTCGGATCGTCTTCACTCGTTGCGTCTCCCATCGAGACCGGACTGGCATCTTCCTCTTCTTTCGGCTTATCGTCAGGTAGTCCCACGTCCTTGACAAAAAGAGCCATCAAGAAACATATTCCTCCCAAAGGAACAAACATGATAAATATTCCTCGTATTCCATCAGTCTAATATGAGCCGTGAAAACAAGACGAGAATTACGTATGCTTTCATCACAACGGCCATTTGCTCTTCGGTTAAAGACGGAAGATGGAAAGCTGACTTGATGATGGTTTCTCGTAATTCTGGTGATATACTCGGTTCGGCCGCCAATCGAGATGAAAGGGTATTGTTCAAAATCGCGCTGCAAATGGCGAGGCCGAAGGCACCTCCAATGGTTCGGAAAAAGTTGCGCGCGCCGGTCACGACGGCGCGATCTTTCTTCTCAGAAGTTGCTTGAGCGGCGACAAGTGCTGCAATTAGTGTGGTTTTCGGTAGGGATGTAACTGGTTTGGAAAGTCAAGCCAATCCCAAATCCCTCGACGATAAGAAATCCGATGATCTTGCCAAGAGAGATATCCGGAGAAAAAGTAGTTTGCAATCCTAACCCCAAGGTCCACAACGCAAACCCGCCAATTATGCAAGGATTATAACGTCCGGTCCTGGTAATCAGACAGATACTCGACGGAAGAGTGACTTTGCAAGAATGAGACCTGCCAGTGTGGCGGTGAAGGTTTGTGTGATGATAAGTGGGAGAAGAAGGACGCCAGAGGTGATGACGCTTCGATGTTGAAGAACTTGTGAGTAAATGGGTAGGTAATATAGAACGCCGTAATAGACGATTCCGACAAGAAACGTCTGCCAAAGAATGAGAGACACCGATCGGATCTTGAAAAGATGCACTAGGAGTCAGCTAAATACACTAACTTGGTTACTTGGCATGATGGGAATCTTGGCAAATTTAGCCTCGTATATAACGAAGATAATGTAAAGGAGAATTCCCAATGTGAGGAGGACGATAACGAGTGGACTGTTCCATGCGTAAGTTACTCCGCCGCCGCTAACAGGGACCAAGACGAATATTGTCGCGGCCAAAGATATGACACTTCCGGCATAATCGATCTTTTTGAGTTTCGAGGTCATATTCCCAGACACCTTGGTCAAGGGGAGGAAGAAGAACAGTTGGATGAGGATCAACACTGAGATGGGCACGGAGAACCAGAATACCCTAAAGTCAGATGCATTTCGAGTCCATCATACCATCGCCAAGTCGCGGTCTGCGAGAATACACCCCCGATGAGCGGACCAATGCCGCCTCCGATTGCGATGGCTGATCCGAGAAATCCTTGATACTTCCCTCGGTCTTTAAGACTGACGATATCCGACACGATAATCATTGAAAGACTAACTATCCCGCCCCCTCCTGCTCCAGAGAAACCGCGAAAGA
>Ga0335073_10011180_pt1 | contig 12612 bp, 9 predicted proteins | sample Lox_Sample_22_FD_207093 | JGI IMG/M metagenome (GOLD analysis project Ga0335073, IMG submission 207093) | Soil microbial communities from Loxahatchee National Wildlife Refuge, Florida, United States - Lox_Sample_2.2 | ecosystem: Environmental > Terrestrial > Soil > Wetlands | place: USA: Florida...
CTGCGCTATGACGTCATCCGGCGGGTGCCGGCGCCCGACGGCGTGCTGCAGCAGCACGTCTTGCGCGGACGGCTGGGCAACGGCGCCGAGGTCGAGTTGCACGCCGCGATGTACCTGCAGGTGCGCGACGGGCACATCACCAGGATCGAGGAGTACCTGGATTCCGGCAAGCGAGCGGCGATCAAGGCCGCTCGCGAAGCCCTGCCGGGCTAAATCATCGAAATGTTTGATTTAACTGATACGTGAATGGACCTTTTGCGGGCATGGGTTTTAGCCGGCGGCGGTTTGTGCCGTCGGCTGCGGGGGCGGGGTGTCAGGCGGCGTCTTCCACGGTGACGTGCTTGCCGAGGGCCTGGAGGCGGGCGATGAGGCGCTGTGCCTCGCGGTCGGGGTCGGCGCGGCGGTCGAAGTAGCCGGAGCCGAGGTCGTCGTAGGGCTTTCCGGTGGTCAGGATGTTCCAGATGATGACGAGGACGGCGTGGGCGACGGTGAAGATCGCCTTGCCCTTGGCCGCCGGGTTGCGGTAGCCGCCGTTGCGCATGACGTGCCGGTGGTAGAGCGATTTCAGGTAGCCGTCGTGGCGGACCGCGGACCAGGCGATCTCGACCAGGACGGGCTGGAGATGGGGGTTGCCGTGCCGGTGCTTCCCGGAGCGCCGTTTCCCGGCGGACTCGTGGTTGCCGGGGCAGAGCCCGGCCCAGGAGGCCAGGTGAGCGGCGGCCGGGAAGTGCTCCCGGGGCGAGGGGCCGATTTCCGAGATCACCGCCGCGGCGGCCAGGAGGCTGATGCCGGGGATGGTGATCAGCAGGTCGCGGGCGGCTCGAAACGGCTGCATCATCGCCTCGATCCGCGCCTCAAGCCTGGCGGTCATCGCCTCCAGGTGATCAAGGTGGTCCAGGTGGAGCCGGCACAGCATCGCGTGGTGCTCCCCGAACCGGCCCTCCAGCGCCATCGACAGGTCCGGGATCTTGCTCCGCATCCGGCCCTTCGCCAGGTCCGCGAGGACCGCCCCGCGGCGCTCGCCGTCGATCAGGGCCTCGATCATCGCCCGCCCGGACTTCGTCGCGACCGACGAGGCGACCGAGTCGATCTTGATCCCCGCGTCCTGCAGCACGCCGCCCAGGCGGGCGATCTCCGATACCCGCTGCTGGGCGATCTTCGCCCGGTAGCGGACCAGGTCCCGGACCGCCTTGACGTCAGCCGGGGGGATGAACGAGCCGCGCAGCAGCCCGCACTCCAGCAGCTGCGCCAGCCATTCGGCGTCCGCCAGGTCCGTCTTCCGGCCCGGCACGTTCTTCACGTGCCCCGCGTTGCAGACCAGCACCTGCTCGAAGCCGCTCTCCATCAGCGCGTGGTAGACCGGCATCGAGTAGGTCCCGGTCGCCTCCATCGCCACGTGGGTGACGCCCTGCGACTCAAGCCACTTCGCCATCTCCCGCAAGACGCCGTAAAACGCCCGGTACGTCCGCTTCTCCGTCCTGCGCCCGTCCCTGCCCTTCCCGGGCACCCGGACCGCCACCGCGATCTCGTCCTTCCCGACATCGACCGCGGCGCACCGCTCGTAGATAACCTGCATAACTGCCACCTCCCGGCAGACCCTCGAGCCAGGCGCGCGCGCTCCCCGCGGAACCGCCTCTAAGCAGAGAAACTGATACACGCGCTCGCAGCGCAACCGGGAACGCCCGAAGGCGAGACGGCTCCAGCGTCAATCTGTTGCACGGCCTCGACCACAGCCAAGTGTCCGTGGCCATGAGAAAGTCCCCGTGTGTGGCCGGGTCTAGGTCCCCGGTTGTGGCCAGTTAAAAGTCCCCATCCCCTCGTTCGCCGTGTCTGCCGGGAGTTCGGGCCCCGGACGGTGACAGTGGCGGTGCCACCCAGTCACTGCACCGCCCGGGAGCTTCTATTGAAGTCTGCGAGGGAACGAATGGACATCATCGCCGCCTATCGAGAGGCTGGCAGTTACCGTGGGGCCGCAGAGATCGCGGGGACCACGCATAAGACCGTGAGGCGGGTCATCGCCCGGCATGAGGCCGGGGGCGCTGCTCCGGAGCGGGTGCCGCGGGGCCATAACTATGACGAGGTTGCGGCCCTAGTGGCCGGGCGGGTGGAGAAGACCTCGGGCCGGATCTCGGCCAAGCGGCTACTGCCGGCGGCGCGGGCGGCTGGTTACGCCGGGTCGGACCGGAATTTCCGCCGTCTGGTCGCGGAGCAGAAGGCGCTGTGGCGGCGGGAGCATCACCGGGGCCGCCGCCCGGCAGTGTGGTCGCCGGGCGAGCACCTGGTGATCGACTGGGGCAGCCTGGCCGGGCTGCACGTGTTCTGCGCGGTGCTGGCCTGGTCGCGGGTCCGGTTCGTGCGGTTCGCCCGTGATGAGCGGGCGGCCACGACGCTGACGCTGCTGGCGGAGTGCTTCGAGGTCCTGGGCGGGGTGCCCGGCACGGTGCTGGCCGACCGGATGGGCTGCCTGAAAGGCAATGTCGTGGCCAATGTCGTGGTGCCGACGGCGGAGTATGTCCGGTTCGCCGGCCATTACGGGTTCCGGCCGGATTTCTGCCAGGCCGCGGACCCTGAATCGAAGGGGATCGTGGAGAACCTGGTCGGCTATGCCAAGCGTGACCTGATGATCCCGCAAGCGCCGTTCGGGGACCTGGCGGCGGCCAACGCCGCCGCGGCGGCCTGGTGCGCGGAGGTCAACGGCACGGTGCACAGCGAGATCTGCGCGGTGCCCGCCGAGCGGCTGATGACCGAGAGGGAGCTGCTCGGCCCGCTGCCGTCGCTGCGCGCCAGCATCGGCAAGATGGTGACGCGCAAGGTGGACCGGCTGTCGTGCGTCCGGTTCGGCTCGGCCCGCTACTCGGTGCCGGTCCGGCTCATCGGCGACAGCGTCCGCCTGCACACCGACGACGGGCGGCTGCTGGTCATCATGACCGGTACCGGTCATGTCGTAGCCGAGCATTTCCTGGTCCCGCCCGGCGAGGCCTCGGTCCGCGATGAGCATTACGGCGGGCCGCGGCCCGCCACGCCTCGCCGGGCCGTGCGGCCCAAGACGGCAGCGGAGCGGGAGTTCTGCGCTCTCGGCCCGGTCGCGGAGGCGTTCATCACCGGCGCCGCCGCGGCCGGCGCCACCCGGCTGCCGGCTGAGCTGGCCGAGCTGAACACCTTGCGCGCCGCTCACGGCGAGGAGGCGTTCGCCGCGGCGCTGGACCGCGCGGTCGCGTTCTGCCGGTGGCGCGCTGCTGACGTGCGGTCCATCCTCGGCGCCGGCGCCGGCCTGCCCGGGCCGAAGACCGAACCCGGCCATCCGCTTGTGCTGGACCTGCCCGTCGTCCCGGTCCGGCCGCTGGCCGACTACGCCATCGGAGGCCTGTCATGACCGCGGCGCCGCCGCCGCTGGCCCCGGACCTGGCCGCCGGGCTGCGCCGGCTGAAGCTCGCCGCGATGCGCCAGCTCGCCCCCGAACTGCTGATCACCGCCAAGACCCAGCGGTGGGCGCCGGAGGAGCTGCTGCGCACCCTGATCGACGCCGAACTCGCCGCCCGGGACGCCTCCAACGCCCGGGCCCGGATGAAGAACGCCGCGTTCCCCGTCACCAAGACCCTCGACGAGCTCGACAGGTCTGCCAGCTCCATCCCCGGCCCCACCCTGGACTACCTCGCCTCGCTGGAATGGATCACCGCCGCCGAGAACCTGTGCCTGGTCGGCCCGCCCGGCACCGGCAAGAGCCACGTCCTGGTCGCCGTCGGCGTCGCCGCCGTCCGCGCCGGGCACAAAGTCCGCTACTTCACCGCCGCCGACCTGGCCGACACGCTCTACCGCGGCCTGGCCGACAACAGCGTCGGGAAGGTCATCGACACCCTGCTGCGCAACGACCTGCTGCTAGTCGACGAAGTCGGGTTCGCCCCGCTCGACGACACCGGAGCCCAGCTGCTGTTCCGGTTCGTCTCCGCCGCCTACGAGCGCCGCTCCCTGGGCATCGCCAGCCACTGGCCATTCGACCACTGGGGCCGGTTCCTGCCCGAGCACACCACCGCCGTCAGCCTCCTGGACCGGCTCCTGCACCACGCCAGCGTGGTCGTAACCAGCGGTGATTCCTACCGGATGCGCCAGGCCAGAGCCAAGGGAGGAACCACCCTGAACAAGACCTGATCAACCCGAGGGGTGGGGACCTTTAACTGGCCACCAGCGGGGACCGCAACTTGGCCATTGACACCCGTCCTTCCGATAGGTGCCGAGAACTTGCCGGGCAAGATCGCTGCTCAAGGGTCTGCCGTTGCGCAGCAACGGACGCGCCGTAGGTGCGCCCTTGACTGTGATCTTGCGCGGCGAGACGATGCCCGGCACGGAGGACGGGCCGCCCCGCGGCTTACCGCATGGCGCGATGCCGGGTGCTGCGTGACGGCGGGTCACCACCGGCGTGGCGGTAGCGGGGACGGCCGCCGGGCGTCGGCCGCCGCGCCCGGCAGCGTCCGCACGCGAGAGGGCGCGGCCTTAGCCGACGCCCAAGGCGCGGAGAGCCCCCCGTCTTTCCCGCTGGTGCCATCGGCCTGGTGGTGCTGCCCGTCTCAGTTCACGCTCTCCCCTCCCGGCCAGCTCGCACCCTTGCGCGATCCCAGCGGGCTGAGGCCCGGCGTTGGCGTGCCGCAGGCGCGCCCTTGAAACCGTAGAGAAAGTTGTCACAGGGATCGCTGGCAACCGGTCGGCATAGCGGTCGGCGAACCGGTCGGCATAGCAATTCTGGTAGCCAGGCAAGCCTCGCTGTCTCATGTCAGGCTCCGCTTGATGCGCGACACTCGTCCGTCAGGTGATCTGCGACAGCCGAAAGCACGCATCGCGGCGTGATCGTGCGTTTCAGGGCAACCGCGCGAGCCCGGTTGGCCTACCAGCCCGGTCATCCAGTCCACTTCGCCGACCTCGGCTGGTGAGGATCGACAAGGAGGGCCCGACCTGAAGCCCGGACACGTGTTCGGCCGTGTCGGTCGGATATGAGTGCTCCCCAGCCCGCCCCGTTGGAGTGCACAGCAAGCAGGGAGCAAGCATCCCAAAGTGCACACCTCCGTTGACTGAGACGCGAGCGACTGGTAAAGAACTGGTTAAGGAAGGCGCACGAGTCGCTTCTCAGCAGCGTGCGACATCAACGGGGGGTACGGATCATGAAACGAGTTCGCCCGCTAGCGCTCCTACCATCGCAGCCGTCCTGGCCGTCGGCGTAACCGCAGCCATGACCGCTTCGGCGTCCGCAGCCGCGGTCGCACGATGATGCCATTCGTGACTACGACCTGTTCGACGGAGTGGAAGGTCCCCTGCGACTCGAGAACGCCGCCAGCACTGTAGGTGTCCATGAAGTCAGTGTGGGCGAGTCACCTTATGTTAGGAGATTACTCATGACACAGACTGATGTCGCCCGTGAGGTCTGGACCACGCTTAGGGGGTGGGGTAGCTCCGCTGGGGCGATCGCCGGCATCCTGGGCAACATGCAGGGGGAATCGGCCCTCATCGCCGACCGTTGGGAGTCTGACGAGGTTGGCAACACGTCCGGGGGTTACGGCCTCGTGCAATGGACGCCGGCCACCATCATTATCGACTGGGCCAAGGCTCAGGGCCTCGATTACAAGAGTGTGAGCACCCAGTGCGCCCGTATCAAGTACGAGGCCGACCATGGCGAGCAGTTCTTCAAGCCTGGTACGACCTTCTGGAACTGGCTCAGGTCTGACGGCACCCCCGAGCAGAAGGCGGATGACTTCATCCGCTACTACGAGCGACCTGCGTCGTTCGGCACCTTGCCCCAGCGTCAGGGCTGGGCCCGCAACTGGTACGCCCAGCTCCATGGCACCGGCCCTGGGACTGGCCCGTCCGGTGACGCCCGCGCCATCGCGCTGGACGTGCTCAAGGGCAAGTATGGAAACGACGACGCCCGCAAGAGCGCCCTCGGCTCCCGCTATGCCGAGGTCCAGGCCATCATCAATCGCTGGTACTCGATGGCCCCCGGGGTGTGGAAGGGCCAGTATGGCGATGAGTCGGCCCGCAAGGCCAAGCTCGGCGCCGACTATGACGGCGTCCAGTACCTCGTGAACCAGGGGGTCGGCAAGCCATAGCTCTCAGCTAACACATCCGCCCGGCCCTGCCCGCCCCGACCAGCGTCTCCCGGTCACCCTCGACCCACGACCGGTGCTACCGCAACGCCGTCTGCGCCGACACCCCCAAGGCGGCCACCACGTCGACCTGACGCCTCCCCCGGGCGAACATCCGCGGCGTCAGCAGCAACCGGTTCGCACTCGAACGAGAACTAGCCGCCGGCGAGCACGACCCCGCCTACAACCTCTGAGCTGCCGCCAGGCGTCACCTGACGCAGGCTAGATCGCATTCACTTCCGGGCCAGAGCCCGCGAGCCTGTGCCAGGATCAGTGCCACCAGCCTCGCCAAGCGGAGGAAAAGAAATCTAGGGTCTGTCGCACATCAAGCGAAGCCGACCTGTCGCACATCAAGTGAAGCTAGGCAATCGCTGGCAATCGCTGTGGTGTCCCGTTTGATTCTTTACACATGGGCTTCGCTTGATGCTTGACACTCCCGCTCATGCTGCGGGAACTGGGAGTGACCGAACGGAGATACCGGGCCGGGCTGGAGGTTCTGGCCGGTGTTCCGGTGACCGAGGTGGCCGGACGCTACGGGGTCAGCCGCCAGAGTGTGCACACGTGGCTGCGCCGGTACCGGGACGAGGGACCCTCTGGCCTGGCGGACCGCAGTCACAAAGTGCTGCATCATCCGTGGCGGATACCCGCCGAGGTGGAATCGGCGGTCTGCGAGCTGCGCCGCGCGCACCCGCGCTGGGGTCCCAAGCGGCTGGTGTTCGAGATGAGCCGCCGCGGCCATGGCACGGTGACCCGTTCGACGGTCTACCGGGCGCTGGTCCGCAACGGGCTGATCGAGCCGCGGTCCCGGCGCCGAAGGCGCAAGGATTACCGGCGGTGGGAACGGCCGGTGCCGATGCAGCTGTGTTAGATGGACGTCACCGCGAGCGCGTTCCTGGCCGGTGGCCCGGAGGTGACCGGGATCGATGACCATTCCAGGTACTGCGTCATCGCCAAGGCGGTGCTGCGGGCCACCGCCCCGGCCGGTCTGCCAGGCGTTCGTGGACGCGATGGCGGTCTACAGGGTGCCCGAGGAGATGCTCACCGACATTCAACGGGACTGTCTTTACCGGCCGGTTCATCAAGCCTCGCCCGGCGGAGGTGCTGTTCGAGCGGATCTGCCGGAGAACGGCATCACCCAGCGGCTGACCAGGCCCGCTTCCCCAACGACCACAGGCAAGATCGAGCGGCTGAGCCGTCCCCGGTTGCCCTGGAAGTCGACAGGCTGGTCCCGCCGTCGGGGAACCTGCAGATCGGCGGGCAGCAGGTCTGGCTAGGCCCGGCGCTGGCGGGCCGGAAGATCACCATCTGGGTCGACGAGGCCAGCCTGCACGTCCTGCTCGACGGCACCAGGCTGAAAACGCTGCCGTCCAGGCTCGGGGTCACCGAGCTGGCGCGGCTGGCCGCCGACGGCGCCCGCCGCGCCGGACCCTCACCACTGCCACCCTCAGGCACGGGCACAGCGGCCGAGGTGGAACGGACGGTCAACGCCGCCGGCCTGGCCGGCCTGGCAGGCGCCCAAGTGAACGTCGGCTACGAGCTGGCCGGGGCAGCGGGTCATCCTGCGGATGGACGGCACCCAGATGGCCGCCATCAGCCACGACGGGATCCTGCTGCGCATCATGCCCTGCCCGGTTCCCGGCCCGGACCGGGACGGCTGCGCGGCGCCCGCCGGGCTGCGGCCAGCCTGCCAGCACCGTCCGGGCCGGTGACGGTGCAGCGGCGGGTTTCCTCGCGCGGCGGCATCATGGTCGCCACCCAGAAGATCCAGGTCGGCCTGATCCACGCGGGCAAGATCGTCACCGTCACAGCCGAAGACCACGCCTTCCATCTCGTCATCGACGGGCAGGCCGTTGGCGTGGTGCCCCGCACCACCGCCAGCGAGATCCACCAGTACAAGGCCTACGCAGCGCACTCCCGCCCGGATGCAGACAGCTAAGCAAGCGGCTGCCCGGTTAAGAAAGGACGTCCACATGAACAGCGACTACGGGACTGCCCATGCGCTGCGTCTCAGGCGAGCGCAGAATCATAGCGACGGAATACCTCCATCAGGATGTCCGGGCTGAGGGGGCCGACTTCGGACAACCGGCCGACTTCCTCGACCATCGCCACTGACGCGCTGCTCCCGATCACCAGCATCCGGGCTTCCGCAGGGCCGGGGTTGGCGAAACTGTGGACGACGCCTCGCGGCACGAACGCAAACCCCCCCGCGACCAGCCGCTCGCGTCGGTCGCCAAGGACAAACTCCACCGTGCCGTCGATGATGAACCAGGCCTCGTCATAGCTGTGGTGCACGTGGGGAGGCGCACCCGGAACCCCCGGTGGTGGGCTGCTTTCGAACACCGCAAAGTCCGCCGACCCGGGTTCCGCCTTGACCGTCCCGTGGCTGAGCCCCGTCCAGAACCGCCGCCCTTCGCCAGGGCCCAGCACCACAGCATCCCTAGGCATGCAACCCCCATCCAGCGCCTCGCGTCAGGCCTACCGGCGAGTCTTGGTTCATTATGTCCCGGGTAGCTCAGCCGGGCCAGCAGATCATCCCGCTGCTCTCCGGCAGGATTGGCAGGCAGGCATGTGGTTAGCCTCGGCGGAGACGCTATCGTCTGCTCCGGTGCAGAGCTCTTCACAACTGGCTGCCCGCCGAGGGGCGACTGCCTGTGAAATTCGTCTAGGGAGTGTCAACGATCATCCGAGGCCGCCCCGTAAAGGATCAAGTGGAGCCAGGCAATCGCTGGCAACCGCTTGGCGAATCACACGTTGGCGCGCCTGGTATGAGACCGTGCCATACGGGACCTACGACGGGAGAGGAACGGGTGGGTGACGCGGACTGCCGGGCGCACGGAACGCGAGATCCTGGACATTGCGCTGGCCGACGGGCGGCACCTTCGGGTGGACGGCACTGACAACCTGCGTGACGTCGGCGGTTACCCGGCGGATGCGGGAGGTAGCGTGGCCTGGCGGACCCTGTTCCGCTCCGACAGCCTGCACAGGCTGGACAGCCATGGCGCCAGCGGGCTGGCCGCGCTTGACCTGCGCACGATCGTGGACCTGCGCGCGGACACCGAGGTCGAGCAGCGGCCGAGCGCAGTAGCGGGGCTGCCAGCCCGGATCGTGCGTGTCCCGGTCGTCCGCGACCCGGGCGCGCTGCCCCCGCTGGCCGACCTGGACGCGGAATACCGCTACATGATCGATGAATGCGGCGACTCGATCGGCGCGGCGGTCAGGGAACTGTGCGCGCCTGGCGCGCTTCCCGCGCTGGTTCACTGCGCTGCGGGCCAGGACCGGACCGGCATCATGATCGCGCTGGTGCTGGCCGTGCTGGGGGTTCCCGACGAGCTGATCGGGGCGGACTACTCGCTTAGCTCGCTGTACCTAGACCCGGACGGCACTACGGTGATCGGCAGGCTGAAAGCCACCGCCCTGGCCGACAATGTGGCCTCTGAACTACTCTCCAGCCTGGCTGAGCCGATCCTGAACGCGCTGGTCTGGGCCAGGGCGGCAGGCAGCGGATCGGTATACGGGTACCTCCTGGCACACGGCGTCGGTGCGCCCGACCTGGCGTCCCTGCGATCCGCGCTCGTGCGCTAAGCGCTGGTGGCCGTGGCATTCGACGGTCCCGGGGGAGGGCCGCTGGGTGGCCAACTCGGGTTGACAAGAATAAGAGCGTCACGCCTTCTGGAGCTTCTGGAGCAAGTGCCCGCACGATCGCCATGAACAGCCGGTCCTTCTGCTTCTCGTGCTCGGGGAGTTGATCGAACGGCACGAGGTCAGGGTCGGTCTTCGCCGCTTCGTCCTTAACGGAGCCGTGCTGCCAGCCGTCTGCAATCAGCCGGTCATACCATCCCTGATGGCTCTGCTCAGGGGTTCGTGCTGGATCAGCCAGCGCCGCTACGACGGATGCGACGTTTTGTCGGACTTGGTACTCAGGTGCTTCATCCCGGATGGGGCAGGACTCTGAGCGCGCCGCGCTGACCTACCTGCACTCCTCGGCCGGACGTCAGCGCGCCCTCGCCGATGAGGTCGGCAGGATGGCGGCTGCCGCACTCGCCAAGGCCAAGTCGGCTGACTCATCGGGCACGCAACGGGCACGCAAACAAAATTGGCCCGTTAATCCGTCTGGCGGCTCTGTCTCTGACCTACGCAAATGAGGTGCGCCCCGACCGCGACTCGAACGCGGGACCTACCGCTTAGGAGGCGGTCGCTCTATCCACTGAGCTATCGGGGCCTGCCAGAACCCTTAGCTTACCCGGGAAGGAGTGCGCCTGGATGGCAGGGTTTTCAACGTCAGCTTGAGGAGCCGTATTGGATAGGCACCTTCGCGGACTGCGTCTTGGTCCAGGTACCGCCCGTAGTGAGCTGGTAGACGGTCAGGCTGGCGCCGTTGACGGCCAGCGCGTCTACGGTGGCACCTGACACGGCTGCGAGGGTGGCGGTTCCCTTTGGCGGCGTCGGGAGCTGCCGCCAGGCCGCTCCGGGGCCTGTGATGATCGCGGCGCGCCCGCCTGTCAGCAGCACCCAGGCGGTGGTGCCCGGCCCGGTTCCTGAGGCGAGGACCTGGCCGGATCCGGTGGGCAGCGCTGATGAAGTGGTCCAGCGGGCCCCGTCGGCGGTCCAGGCGGCGAACAAGCTTGCCGCGCTGCCGGTGCCGGACGTCAGCAGGGCGGTGTCGCCGGCGGTCGTCCCGGTGAGCCGGAGCACACGGACCGGGCTGTCGCCGCGTGCGGCCGGACCGGCGGCCTGCCATGCGCCTGCCGCGGTGCGGGCGAAGATGCCCACGGTGCCGGGCCGACCGCAGGATGCTGCGGCGAGCGGCGAGCCTGACGGCGTGTACGCGACCGCAGTCAGGCCCGTGACCTGGCACTGGCGGCCCGCCGGGGAGGTGGCGATGGCGTCCGGCGTGGCCAGCCTGGTCCAATTGACGCCGGCCGCGCCGGACTGCTCGATGGTGCCGTCATCGAGCAGCGCGAGCGTGTGCCCGCTGCCCGCGGCGAGGGCGTCAGGGACGGGGGCGACCGCCGCGTCGAGCAGCCCGGTCCCCCAGGTCTTGCCGTCATCGCTGGTGGAAGCCAGCGGGGAGAAAGTCAGGCCCTGGCTCGGCCGGAACACCACCGTGAGGGACCCGTCGCCGCCGGACGCGATGAGTCCGCCGTTGTCGGCCACCCCTGGCGGGGTGGCCAGTTCCCACTGAGTGCCTCCGGCCGGGCGGGTGAACAGCTCCCAGAAGTTGTTTTCGTCAGCCGACGAGCCGCCCATCACCACGATCGCCCAGGTTCCGGCTCCGGTCACGGTCATCGACGTGGCCAGCGGGGCCGCCGCGGCGGTCGGCGCGGGCGAGGTATGACTGGCCGCTGACGCGCAGCCTGCGAGCAGTGCCGTACCCGCCAGGAAAGCGGCGGCGCGTCCCAGCCGCCTGGATCGCGCGTTCATGACTGGCTCATCGCCTGGCGCGCGTCCCCGGCGAGCAGCACCGAGAACGACGACTCGGTGCTGGACGTGCCCGGTCCGGGGTCGGCGTCGATCTCCTGCCGGATGCGGCCGGACGGGTCGATAACGAATGCCAGGTCGTTGTGGGCGCTCATCGCCCCGGCGGGCAGGTTCTCCACGTCGACCCCGTACTGAGTCCAGGCTTTCCTGAGCTGGCTGAGCGGCCCGGTCAGGTACAACCAGTCTGGGACGGCGCTCAGGCCCTCCTGCCGGGTGAACGCCTGCGTGAACTGGGTGCCGTAATAGGTCGGGTTGGCGGCGATCGCCACCAGCTCGACCTGGCTGGCCTGAGAGCCGAGCAGCGCCCCGGCGCCCTTGAAGTACTGCGCGATCAGCGGGCAGTCGGTGGTGCACACGGGGTCAAGAAAGGTCAGCAGCACCACTTTGCCGTGAAGGCTAGCCAGGGTGACCGTACGGCCGTGGGTGTCGGTGAGCTGGAAGGCCGGGGCGGGCGTGTCGAGCGGCGGCGAGTAGCCGGAGATGGCTTCGGCGAGGATCGGGTCGGCCGTCCCGCTCACCGAGGCGGCCGCCATGGGGACCGCGCCGATCGCCACCACGGCAAGCGCCCCGATGGCGGCTACCGCCTGGATGCTGGTCGCGGCCAGCCTGGCGCGCACCCTGTCGGACCGCAGCCAGCCGTGCCAGCCTCCGCTGGCCGCTGGCTCGGCAACCGGGTCCGCCTCGGCCGCGGATGCAGCCGTATCTGCCGCGGCTACCGGGTCCACGGCGGCCGCCGCGTCTGCGGCGGGCATCGGGGTGAGGGCGAAGTACCCGGCCGCCAGCAGCAGGATCGTCGGGATCATGCTGTTCGGGTCGGTGCCGAGCCCGCCGAGGAAGCCGAAATCCTGGATCAGCACCCAGACCGCGAGGCACAGAACGCCTGCCGCCAGCACCGCTGCGCGGACCAGTTGCGGCCGGCCGGTGAGCAGCGCAGCGCCGATCGCGGCAAGGGCGATCACGACGAAGAGGTTCACCGCGAAGCCGTGCGCGGTGTCAAAGGACCCGA
>Ga0335073_10011181_pt1 | contig 12612 bp, 8 predicted proteins | sample Lox_Sample_22_FD_207093 | JGI IMG/M metagenome (GOLD analysis project Ga0335073, IMG submission 207093) | Soil microbial communities from Loxahatchee National Wildlife Refuge, Florida, United States - Lox_Sample_2.2 | ecosystem: Environmental > Terrestrial > Soil > Wetlands | place: USA: Florida...
ACTGGTCTCGTAGGTCAGGGCCGAAGGACGAAGGAGAAACTGTTTCATGGTCATCGCACCACCACTGATATCGCCACCCAGCAGGTTGGCGTTCATCTGATTGAGAATTGCCGGCGTTGAGATATGACGCGCGAGAACGCAGTCTTTGAATCCAGGTGCAAAGCGCTCAATCTGAGCTTCGAGGCGCTCGGTCATGTCGAAGGTGGATCCGTTGGGCACGTGGCAGTAGGCCCAAAACGTGTAGTTGCCATGCGGCGCGCGGGTGGGATCGAACAACGCCGGCTGCGCAGTGAGCACAAACGGGCGCTCCGGGTGCTGTCCTTTTGAAACTGCGGCTTCCGACTCCGCAATCTCCTCGAATGTTCCTCCGAGATGGACGGTGATCGCGCGGTGGCACTCCGCTGCGCTCCACGGAACTGGATGGGACAATGCGTAGTCGATCTTGAAAACGCCTGGAGCAAGCTTAAACCGCTCCATCAGTGTCCGGAATCCGGGCGTGAGGCAATCTCCGGCGATTTCGACAAGCTGGCGCGGTGAAGTATCAAAAAGCGTCATCGTTTCCCGATCGTTCCACTCGCGAAAGGCCGCTGCATCGATGCGACGCGAGGTTTGAAGCGTGCCACCGAGACTTTGCAAACAGGCAATGAGGGCTTGGGTGATGCTTTGCGAACCACCCCGCGGAACCGGCCAGCCGACTTTGTGTGCTGCCGCTCCGAGTACGAGAGCAATTGCAGAACTCAGAGGGTCGTCGAAGCTCAAAAACGAATGCGCCGCCAATCCCGCAAACAGCGCGCGGGTTCGCGGTTGAGCGAAGTGATGCAGGGCCAGCTTGCGCGCCGATTGAAAGGCGGACATTCCAAAACGCGCCATCAGAAACGGATGCCGCGGAATGCGCAGCACGGGACCCAACGCGCTCTGCGCAAATGTCTCCCAGCTATGGACGAGAGGTGTTACCAGGGATCGCCATGCCTGGCCATCCTCGCCGAATTCACGATCCTGGTCGGCGAGGTCGCGCTCCAACATTACTGCTGCACCATCTTCGAGAGGGTGAGCGAGTGGCGCGCGTCCATGTACCCAGGCAAGCCCATGCTGTCCGAGAGGCAAAGTGGAGAAAAACGGAGAGCCGGCTGCCATGGGATGTACCGCCGAACCGAAGTCGTGGAGAAATCCGGGCTGGGTCAGAGTCAGAGTGCGTGCGCCGCCACCAGGGACATCCTCGGCCTCGAAAACCTGCACATCAAGGCCAGCCTGAGCCAGCACGATGGCGGCAGAAAGTCCATTGGGGCCGGAACCAACGATGTAGGCACGCTTCATTCCGTGACTCTCCGCAATCAGTCGTGAACGGGCAGTTCCTCAGGCCATTGAACCACGGCGGTACGCCCTTCGGAAGTCTTTGTGAGCTCCGGGGCGTATAGTCCGAGGTACTCCCGCCGCCACCAGTTGCCTGTGGAGCGCTTTTCTTCGCGAGTGGTGAACCAGTATTGCCAAAGAACTGCTCGCACGTATGTCGGCGGCGACTGCGGAAATGGATTGCTTCGGAATAGGGAGAGAACGTCCTTGTCGTTTTCGAGCAGGCGCTCTTCGGTTAACGGTGCAAGATCGTCCTGCCGCCAGTCGGTGAGCGAGGCAAACCAGAGATTCCAATCAAAGCGCGGCTGGTAGGGCGCGTAGATGCGCGGAGCCTCGTTCAGAGCCTGGGGCTTGTAACGAAATGGATACGCGGTCCAACTCTGGCCGTCGTCTGAACCTTGAAATTCGATCTCGTAACGGCCATTGGTCATGACGGCGAAGAGACCGTATTGATTCGCGATCCGAAACGGCTCAAGCAAAGTGATCGGCGCGGTAGGCAAAGGGAGGTCGTGAAACGGAATGAGCAGCATCTCCGCAGTCGTGTTATAGAAAGTCCAGGTCAGCACGACGGCCGCAATCGCAACCCGCACGACGCCGAGATGGCCGATGAACGAACGCAGAACGACGCGATGAGGCGTCTGATCCGCCGCTATGGCCGTGTTGCCCACCGATTCTTCCTGCGGCTGCTCCTGTGTGGGAGTCTGCTTGCTCTCCCAGGCCGATGCAACCTTGTCCCGGTACCGCCGGGGAACGATAGGCAAAAGGGACCGATCATCGAGCAGCAGGAATCCCAGCGAGAGCACCAGGTAATTCAGAAAGGTGTAATTGGCGGTGAGAATGATGCCGATCTCCCAGGGCGTCACGATCAAGAAGCAAATGATGCGAACACGTCGCGGAAGGAACAGCATCCAAACGAGCACCAATTCGAGAATCAGTGTTCCCGCCGCTGATGCGGCATGAAACCAGTGCGGAAAGTGTTCGACATACCAGCCAATCCAGGTGGGCAACGGGCCATTCTGGTAGTAGTGGTCCATGGCGGTGAGGGTGCGCCACTGGCGATCTCCGCTGAGCAGCTTCACCATTCCCGATTCAAAGTAGATCCGAAACCACTCCCATTGCAGCAGGAACAGGCTGGCGCGCGACGGCAGCGATGATTTGCCGAGTCCCGGCATCAAGCCCCGCGGCACAAAGAAGAGTCCGAGAAATCCGGCTTCCAGCAGCATTCCGTCCGATTGGTAGTTCGAAAATTCGCCTGCAGCGGATACGAATGAGAGAAAACAAAGAAAGCAAATGAAAAAGCTGAGGCGTGGCCAGAGATTCACGAATGCGATGACGGATGCAACGAGCCCAATCCAGGTGATGATCATCAGGCCGTGCGAAGTCGACGAAACCCAGCATAGCGTGGGGGCAAACCAGAACTTGGTTGCGGGATATGCACGAGCAACCGCGGCGAGATAGTCGTGTACGGGCTCGATCCCCTCGGTTCCGATGAGCCCCTTGATTTGAAAGAGCAGCGAATAGAAGGCCGAAAAGTAAATGGCGGCCAGAGCGCGCAGGAAGATCCACCTCGGCACCAGGCGGCCTCGGATGCCATCCCGGGAGTCAAATAACCAGCGGAAAATCCTGTTCGGGTTGCCGCTCCTGCGACCGGTCCCACTGAAAAGGTGACTGGTATCCGCCGTTGCTGACGAACCTGGTTTACGCTCCGGCATACGCTCAAAGGATAACGAGGGAAGGGTGCAATTTCATACGGGAAGCAGGGAGAACCTACCTTACAAAGGATTTCTGCGGCAAATTAGAACAAGGCGCGCCTTGATGCGCGAAATCTGCATCTCAGTCCCGGGAGGGAGAATGTGCACAGGAAAACACTACCTTATCGAAGAGAAAGATGAAGGCAAGTTTGCGGTTCGCGCTCGAGGATCTTGGCGCGCACACAAAGTCCTCGACTCCAAAGAAGCCGCCCAGAAACTTGCAAAATCGCTAAACCCAAACGACGAGCCAGAAGTCTCCCACCCGGGCAAGGATCAGACGAAGGAAAACAGAGAGTAAAGATTTCTGCAGGTGTCGGGCACGGGCGCCAAATTCCTCCCCGTCCGCGTGAATTCTATCTGTCAGTCCAATTGCCTTGAGGCAGCGCCGAGCACACCTACGGGCGCAACTTACGTCGGCAACTACACATTTACTTCTGCAGGATACGGATGTAGGCCACGAGCGAGTTGATCTGGTCGTCGGTCAGCTTACCCGCAAATGCAGGCATTTTATTCTTTCCGTTCTTGATTGTCGCGACAAGATCACCATCCGGGGTTTTTACGGTTGATGGGTCTTTGAAGGATACGATTTTGGCGATTCGCCCGGCGGGAGTGTTACCCAGGCCATCCACGCCGTGACACATTTTGCATTTCGCGGTGTAAATGTCAGAGGCAGTATCCTGCGCGAATAGAGGAGAGATGAATGTTGCCATAATGCAAATGGTTGCAAGACTTCTGGCGTTCAGCTTCAACGTTTGGCTCCTGGGATAAATAGTACGTTTGATGCGCATCGTTGGCATAGTGTGATGAACCGGAGCGCGCTAAACAAACGATCCTAGTCAGTGTACTGAATCATCTGCATAAATCCGAAGTCCATGTGAAGCTGCATGTGGCAGTGAAACAACGAATCGCCCGGATTGTCCGCGACAAAATCAATCGCGACTGTATCGAGGGGCATGATGTTCACCACATCCTTCTTCAGTTCGCTTAGTTTCTTGTCGCCAATCTGCACGACCTCGAATGTATGCCGGTGCAGATGCATCGGGTGCTGATCACCGCTCGAGTTGTTCATCACCAGCCGATAGCGCTTTCCTTGCTTCACCTGGATTGGATCCACCTGGGGCCACGATTTCCCATTGATGGCCCAAGTATCAAATCTCGAATCGCCCTTTGTTCCTTCATCTGTGAAGGTCAAGGAAATGGTTTCGTCTGGCGTCGGCGCCGGTGAGGTGGAAGCAAACAGCGCATAATCCCAGTCCGTGTGTACAGGGTCTTTCCAGACCGGCGGCCCTGTTCTGCCCGCATACTCGACCACGATGCCGAGTCCCATGGCCCGGCTTTTCTCAAGTGTCGAGCCCAGAACCCAAACGCCGGGTGAGTTCATCTCCACGATTACATCGATTCGCTCAGCAACGGCCAGAGAAAGCACCTCGACCGCAGTAGGATTCGGAACCGGGTTGCCATCCATTGCAATTACTTTGAAGGTGTGACCGGGGAGAGCAAGTACAACGTTCTCTGTCGCGCTTGCATTGAGAAAGTGCATCAGAACGCGTTGTCCCGTTTTCACCCGAATCGGTTTACCGGCTCCGAGTCTGTGCTGATTAATCGTCGCGTACTTGTATCCAACGTCCGCGCCCGATGTCGAAGGCATATTCGCTGATTCAGCCTGCATCGTCTCCGCCATCGGGACAAACGACGGTCCCCAGTGATGAATGGCAAGGAACACCTCCTGGTCGAAATGACCAGGTTCCCGTGAACTTTCCACCAGGAGGAAGCCAAATTGTCCCGTATAGGTACCCAATGAGAGATTCGACCCGGCGCCTGCATGCGTGTGATACCAGCGCACTCCGGCGGGACGTGCCATAAAACTGTAGCGCAAACGCCCGCCCGCCGGGATCATGGGAGAACCTTCCTCCATGGCTCCATCGTTACGCGAGTCGATAGCGAGACCGTGCCAATGAACAATGTCGGCATCGTCCGAAGAATTGAGCACGTCGATTGTTGCGCGTCTTCCCTCCCGTAGACGCAAGACTGGACCTGGCACCTGCCCATTGTAGGCAACAGTCTTGATGTTCACGCCCGGAGAAATCTCGAGCGTGCAGGGTTCAATCTTAAGCGTATAGTCGGCTTGCGGGCCGTCAATTCGCGGCCCGTGCTCCTTCATCGCTGCGGAACTCAACGGCGATTGCCCTGCAGGAATGGCGCTCCACACCGGTTTGGCCAGCAACGAGCCGGCGCAGACCATAAACATTCTTCGATCCATTACGACCTCAAAGATTGAAATCTTGTCAGCTCGGCAAGGACGTGTCAATAATAAGTGCCAAACTGGAAAATCACGAATTCAGTGTCTCTCTAAATTGCCGGCTGACGTCTCCAACTGTTTGCGAATCATCTCGGGATCGTCCATGTCGCGAAGATCGGCGGCTTGTTTTGGGGTCTTTGGCCGAGCAACTCTCGCCTTTGCAGGATTGAAAACTCGCTTGTCCGGAGGGCGCACCAGAAAGGGTTCCATGTGTGGTGTGACATCGAATATCTCATCGAGATTCCCGGCAAGCGCGTCTTCCAGGTTCAGAGACCCGAGTCCCAGCAGTTCATCGATGGTGCGCATGATGGAACCCATGCTGCTGTGCTGATGGGCAATCGCTCCCGGCTTTACCCATGGACTTGCGACGAGCAAAACGCTCCGATGCGCGTCCACGTGATCTACTCCGCCCTGCGCGTCGTCCTCCGTAACAAACACCGCGGAGTCCTTCCAGATCTTCGTTCGCGAAAGAAACGCCACGATCCGCCCGAGCGCCAGATCGTTATCGGCAACATAGGAAGCGCGGTATGGATAACCATCCTCCATACGCGGATCCGCGGTGTGATCATTCGGCAATCGAATCACGATTAACGCGGGCACGTTGCCCTGTGCCAGACGCCGCTTGAAGTCATTTTCGAATTCGTCTACCCGCAATTGGTCGGGTATTCCAAGGTTGAATGTCGGGAATCGGCGATCGCTCGATTCAAACACCGGCAGCGGCAATGGCGCGTTGAGGCGTAGTCGCTGGCCTTCTGGTTCAGCGCCAGCCCTCTCATCGCTGCCTTCCAGTTCAAGCCCTTCCCCATAGTTGAGAATGCCGCGATCCTTCGCGTTCGCGATATGCTCCCACAGCGATCCGAACTGCGGCTCATCTTCCGGCATCGGTCCGTCCGCTCCGCCGAACAGTGCACGCCTTCCTGGTTCATTTGCGCGGGGATCTTCGCTTCGCCTGCCACCGTAGTTCGAAGTCCAGGCCGTATTGAAGAATGGTGTGGGATTGATTCCGACCACCCAGCGATGGCCGTCCGCCGAAACATCCGAATCTACATAGAAGTTGTCGCTAATCGCAAATCGGCCGGCGAGAGCGTGCAGATTGGGCGTCACTCGCAGATGCCGGGCTTGTTCATTCTCCGCCGCCCAACCATCTATGCCGTAGCGTGCCAGGGCGGTGTCGCCATTCACTCCCGGCACATCCCCCAAAACTTCATCAAAGGTGCGGTTTTCGCGAATGATCAGGAAACAGTGTTTGAGATGCGGGAGAACATCATGGCCGGAGATCGCGGCTTCGTTGTTGGCGATGACTGTTTGTGTCAGTTGCTGAGGATCCGGAAGGTCGGCGAGACGAATCTCGCTAAGGCTGCCCGATTCAAGAGAACCGATATAGGTGGGCTTCGTGGGATCATGGTCCTTGCCTGCATTCGGGCCGGCCCCCCTACCCTTGGAATTAACCACATAGAGAATGCTTCCGTAGTGCGCAATCGCAACCGCTGAGGGGTTCCATCCGACCGGAATATGTTCAATCACATCCATCGTCGACGCATCGAAGACCGCGACCGCATTGATACCAGCTTCGGCAACGTAGACTTTCCCTTCATGCGCCACAAGACCGTTGGGCATGATTCCGCGCAAGGGCAAATGATTCTGACCCTGAAAGCGGGCACCGTTGAAGGGCGAAAGAGGCGTCTCCGCGGTCAATCGCGCTCCGTCAGCACTGATTTTGACCACTGAGTCTTGATGCGCAAGGGTGACAAAGACGGCATCTTCGGTGGCACTGACGCCAGTTGGCGCCGCGCCGCCAATTGTCGCACCACCGCCCTCGCCGATACGATCCCCAAGCCGCAGCTTGGCCGATACGCGGGGATGCGCAGGATCGTGCACATCATATGTCCAAAGTGAACTTCCGGAGGCTGAGTTCTCATCGCCAAGCCCAGGAACGCGTTTGCCTCCGACGATCGCACCATTGCGCGCAGCCGCGGAAGGATATCCGAATGGCGGAAACCGCAACGCGCCGAGGTGCTGTTTGTCGGTTCCTGGAATCGTCCGATACTCGAAGAGCCCAGTATTCGTGACATAGAGCCGGTTTCCATCCGGCGAAAGAGCAAGACCAAACGGATACCGTCCGGTGGCCACAGACCCAATCAGATCCAAGTTGTCGGCATTCAGGATGACGACGCGCCAATTCCCCTCGTCGATCACGTAGAGTAGCTTTCCATCTGCAGAAAGAATTAGAGCGGCCGTGAAACTGCCCTGAAAATCTCGCCCTCCAGCTTCTCCATCCATGGACTTCTCTGCTTTCTGCTTCCAATCAGAAGTGGAATATTCCCTGATTTTGCCGGAATTCCCGGTGGAAACGTAAAGCCGCTTCCCATCCTGCGAATATGCCACTCCCGCATCCACCTCGACCGCCGGATCGTTCTCCGTCGAATCGGGCATTCGGTGCGTGGCCGCCTGAGAGGATCCCAGCCCGTCTACAATGTTCAGCGCAAATGGAAATCCTATCGATGGAATTGCCGCCTGGGAGTCATCACCACGCACAGCTATCGAAAACGGGTAGGGCGCCAGCTCGATCCACGCACCCTCCGGCGCAATGCGGCGCCCATTCGGAAGAACCTGAGTGAAGCGCCGCTGCCCGACCGCATTCGTCGTAGTCGTTGCCAGCAGGATGGTGATGAGAAGAACACGGGGATGGATCATTGAATTCAGTATTGCGGAAGTTCGCGAACGCCGGTTCACAGAATTAGCCGCATCGGCAGAGCCAAGCCGATTAAGAACCGAAACCTAGAGAGCACTTCACAAGTGAGGCCGAGTCTTGCGCGCGTATCGCTCAAAATCAGATCTCCATCAAGAGTAGGGCCGAGCCAAGACATTTCCCATGAGAGTCCAGGCCAAGCGAGCGTGTGACAGATTGCGTTTCCGGGCGATGAAGAACGAAATTCAAAGCAGAGAGGTGCGGCAACGTGTAGCGAACTACGGGTTGGTCAATCATTCCTGCGAAAAGAGCGCTCACCTTTTCCGTCGTGACGTTTTCTTCCAGACGGACAAAATCCTCTGGGTGGTATGCGATAAGAGAAATCGTCACGATGTTCCCCTTATCCCCTGTTCGCGAATGAGCGATCTGTCTGAGTTGCATCTCAGGACACCTCGTAAGTGATGTTGTGCGCAACCATCTCGCGGGGGATGAGCGTTGATAAGATCGCGATCGTTCCGCGTGTCGAGCCGGCCACGCCCCCGCCTCCAGCCGGTCCATTTGTGTAGAGGGCCTCCACCTCCCGCGGAATCATCGAAGCGGCTTTCCTTGTCGAAGCTCTCCCTGCTACGCGCAGTCGTACTTCCATTGGTTCCGGCCGTTTTTTGGAGAGTTGCTTGCCGAGGATTGAGTCGATTCCAATAAAGTCACAGCGGAATTCGTGAAAGGCCATCCCTTTGACCCGCTCACAAAGAATCTCTCGCGCTAACTGAGCTCGCGCGAGAGCGCCGGGACCAGCGTATGAGATCTGGGCTTCCCCGACGTATCCATCGCGATAACCAACGGAAACCTTGAGAGTCTCGGGGCGCCGATGGCCCTTTCCACCTCTTATCTGGACGCGGTTCAGGGCAGCCTGCTCGATGGATACATGTGAGAAATCAGCAACTACATCTGGGGTTAGGTAAGCACTGGGGTCCTGAATTTCATAAAGGAGTTGCTCGCTGCATGTTGCTACAGACACCAGGCCTCCGGAACCTTCGACCTTGGTTAGGATCGCTGAGCCGTCTTGCGATATTTCGGCGATTGGAAAACCCAATCTGGCAAGGTCTGGGACATCCTTGTAGCCAGGGTCTGCGAAGTATCCTCCCGTGACCTGTCCTGCGCATTCCAATAAGTGCCCGTTCACCGTGCCTTGACCTAGGAGATCCCAGTCATCTCGGGACCACCCAAATTCATGAACAACTGGCGCTAGAAACAGCGACGGATCGGCAACACGTCCGGTAAGAATCACGTTGGCGCCGTCGGTCAGAGCTTCAACGATTGAATCGATGCCAAGATAAGCGTTGGCCGAAATGAGCCTTTCGGCCATCGATTCAGTGCAGATGCCATTCTCGTTGAGGGTGAAATGATTGCTCTCAAGCAGAGGAAGCACGTCATCACCGGTCACGGCCGCGATTCGCAGTCCGCGCAGTCCCATCCTCTGTGCCACTTCCCGCGTCTTCTTTGCGGCTGCCAAGGGGTTCGCCGCACCCATATTGCTGATTACGCAAATCCCGTTCTTTGCGCAAAGCCCCAGAACCGCCTCCATCCGCTCTTCTAGCAGCGGATCGTACCCGGCCTCCGGATCCTGTCGCTTTGCTTCCTGCGCCAGCGCGATCGTCCGCTCCGCCAGACACTCGAAGACCAGGTACTGAATTGCGCCCTTGGCTGCAAGTTCCACCGCCGGGTCGATCCGATCTCCCGAATAACCCGCGCCCGCGCCAATCCTCAAGGTTTTCATAGGGGAATCACCCGGAACAGAATCGCTGCTGCTGTCATCAGTAGCGAAGCGCCGAACAGGAACGGAATCGTAAAGCGTTGATGCTGTGCCAAGGTGATGTCAGACAGGCCAACTACCAGATAGGTCGCAGGCGTCAGCGGACTCACTGGGAATCCCGTCGTGTGCATTCCCAGTAACGCTGCCCGTGCAACTGTAACCGGGGCCACGCCGAACGCGCTGGCTGCACTCGCCAGCACCGGCAGCACGCCGAAGTAAAAGGAATCGGGATCAAATAACAGGCTCAGCGGCATAGCAATCACGCCCAGAATTACGGGAATCAGTCGAGCTCCGTGCTGCGGTAGATGCGCCACTGCCATGGAAGCCATGGCTCCCAGCATCCCTGTACCCTTCATGATCCCTGTGAAGGCTCCTGCCGCAAACAGGATGCTGGCCATCAGAATCGCCGCCGGTGCATGCGCACTCAGGCGCGAGTGTTGCGCCTTCAACTCAGGGAAGTTCAAGGTCAAGGCGATCACGGTTCCCAACATGAAAGCGACAGCTGGATCGACCCTTCCACTCAGCATCGTACCCAACACCAGCACCGTCAGCGCAAGGTTCACCCAAAAGAATCGCGGCAGCTGCATAGCACTTGATTCAGGCTCATCTGGCTCGTCGGTTGAGGCTTGGGCCTGGCTTTGCCCGAGCTTGCGCTCCTCGCGCCGCCCCAGCATCCACGCTGTTAGAAACACAAATGCGAGCCCCACGGCCTGAACGGCCATCATGGGAAAGAAAATCTGGGTCGCCGGGATATGCAGTGCCGCCGATGCACGCAAGGTCGGCCCCGTCCATGGCAAGAAGTTCACCCCTGCCGCGAGCGACACCACGCAGGCCAAAATGCGCCGGTCGATCCCGACCTTCTCATATAACGGAAGCAGCGCCGGTATCGTCAGGAGAAACACAACTGCACCGGAACCATCCAAGTGAACGAGCAGCGCCAGCACCGCACTCCCGGGTACGATTCGCGAAGGCCGTCTCCCAATCCTTCTGAGTAACCACGCAATCAGCGGCTCCAGCATCCGGGCATCGGTCATGATGCCGAAGAACAAAATCGCGAAGACAAACATCCCGATCACGCCGGCAATGCCCTGGATTCCCGTAAGAATAAAACGCCCCGTATTGAAACCGAATCCCGCGAACAGCGAAGCGGCCACCGGAAAACACACCAGTGCGACGAGCGGTGACACCCGTTTGCTCAAGATCGTCAGTTGCAAGCCGACAATCGTCCCTAGACCCAAGGCTGCTAGAGGCATGCTTTTGAACTCGGCCCTCTGATGCGTTGCGCCAAAGAAGTATATAAAAAGGAAGATCCATTGGGGAATTAAAGAATGGGACGCACCGTCAGTCGGTGATTACAGTAGGCTCAGGAGGAGACAAGCGATTGAAGAACACGTGCAAAGGCTGGTGCGGGATCTGGTGCATATCGCTATCTGCTGGAGGAAGACGCAACTCGCCTCATCAAGCAAGCGGAGGAGAGTCACGTCCTGTCCGACTCTGAAAGTGGCAAGGACACCAAGCAGATTGAGAGACAGCTTTGCGTGCGCGCCGGTTTTGAATAAAGAGAGCGCGTCGAGTTTGCGTGGTATTCGCGATGTAACATGCCGAATTCGGTGCTCTGACCAAAAAGAATGGAGCAGACAGGCTTCTGTCTGCTCCACCACCACCCATCCATGAAGAGTAGCTAAATGGGAATTAGCTGCATCCTGAGGTTGATCCGCAGCTCATGCATCGGTAGCAGCTTCCGTTGCGGACCATAATGGCTCCGCACGTGGAGCAGCTTGGAGCGTCGCCCATTTCGTACATACTGCGCATGGCTTCGGACGCGTGGAACAGGCCGCGATCCTGCAATGCGGGTCCAGAACTTGAGGTCGAAGCCGAGCTGGTTGCGTCAGGCGGAATGCTTCCGCCGGGAGCTGAAGTGCTGCCCATACCGGTGTACGTGCGTTTGGACATCTCTTCGGCGAGACGTGAGAGCTGGTTGTGATCTGTTGCTTCCGGCTCATTGTCGGGCAGAATTGTGGGCGTCTCAGGCAACGGAGCAGCCTGCGGAGACAGCCCCGCGAACAGCGTCAATTGCTCGCCGGAGAGGAAGCGCAGATTGAGCCAGCGGAAGATGTAATCCATGAGGCTCTTCGCGTAGCCGATCTGCTCGTTGCCGGTCCAGCCGGAGGGCTCGAAGCGCGTGTGCGCAAACTTCTCGCAGAGCACGCGCAGCGGAACTCCATGCTGTAGCGCGAGGGAGATGGAAGTTGCAAACGCATCCATGAGGCCGGAGACGGTTGAGCCTTCCTTGGCCATCTTGATGAAGATTTCGCCGGGCTGGCCGGTGGGGTAGAGACCGACGGTGATGTATCCTTCGTGACCCGCGATGGAGAACTTGTGGGTTACGGAGGCGCGCTCCGCCTGCAGGCGATGGCGGACGGCGCGCGGGGGGCAGTTCAGGTCTTGCTGTGCGGAGGGAACAGGCTCTTCAGCGAGCGCTGCAGTCATCTGCGGAACCGTGGTGGCCCTGGCGATTTCTTCGAGCGCATGCTGAAATGCAACGGAGGCAGCGACTACCGATTTGGCCGTGACCTCGAGCTTCTCGCTGATCTTGGCTTCGAGCGCCTTCAAGTCAGCTTCTACGGCGGGCTTTCCAGCGGCCAGTTGCGCCATCACCCGTTGGCCGGCCACATCGAAGGCGGTCGGTTCCTTCCTGGTCTCCATGCTA
>Ga0335073_10011182_pt1 | contig 12611 bp, 13 predicted proteins | sample Lox_Sample_22_FD_207093 | JGI IMG/M metagenome (GOLD analysis project Ga0335073, IMG submission 207093) | Soil microbial communities from Loxahatchee National Wildlife Refuge, Florida, United States - Lox_Sample_2.2 | ecosystem: Environmental > Terrestrial > Soil > Wetlands | place: USA...
GCGGCTAACCTCGGCCCTCGGTCGGGCTGGGACTACTTCAGCGGCGAGACCGCGTACGCGCTGGAACTGTTGCAGGCCCACTTGGGGCTGACTCAGACCGGGACGCTGCCGCTGGGCCAGGCGGTGTTCCTGCCCAGCGCGATCCAGGTCACCGCCCTGGGCACCGGCGCGGTCCCCGGCGGCGCGGCCACGCCCGGGGCCACGGTGCTGACCGGCAGTTCGCTGACGCCGGTGGTGACCATGAACCTGGACGCCTCGATGCAGACCCAGGTCGCGGCGGGCAACAAGGTCTCCATCACCCTGCCCGACGGGTCGGTGACGTCGGGGATGATCTCCTCCATCAGCACCGCATCCACCTCGTCCTCGTCCTCATCCTCGTCGTCGTCCTCGCCGTCGTCGTCGGGTAACGGCTCGGGTAACAGCGGGTCGAGCGCGGCGACCATCACGGTGGTGGTGTCTCTGACTGACCCGAAGGCGGCCGGGAGCCTGAACCAGGCCCCGGTGCAGGTGACGATCACCACCGGCAGCGTGAGCAATGTGCTGATCGTGCCGGTGGACGCGCTGCTGGCCCAGACCGGCGGGTCGTACGCGGTGGAGGTGACCGGCCCGGGCGGCCATCACCTGGTCAAGGTGACCCCGGGCCTGTTCGACGACGCCGCCGGGACCGTGCAGGTGACCGGGAACCTCACCCCCGGCCAGCGCGTGGTGGTGCCGGGCATATGAGCAGGACGATGACCCGGCCGGGCGGGGCAGCGTACCCGGCAGGCGGCGCGCCCGGACTCGTGCTGGAGCTGGTGACGGTGACCAAGATCTACCCGGGCAAACCGCCGGTGCCCGCGCTGCGGGGCGTGAGTCTGCAGGTGGCAGCCGGGGAACTGGTCGCCGTGCTGGGCCCGTCGGGATCGGGCAAGACCACGCTGCTGCACCTCGCCGGAACTCTGGACCTGCCCACCGCCGGGACGGTGCGGGTGACCGGGCTGGACGTGGCCACCCTCGGCGACCGCCAGCTCGCCGGGCTGCGCGCGGCCAGCATCGGGTTCATCTTCCAGCAGTTCTTCCTGGCCGAGCACCAGCTGGTGATCGACAACGTGGCCGACGGGCTGCTGTACGCGGGGGTCGCCCCCGGCCAGCGCCGCGAGCTGGCCGCGGCCGCGCTGGCCCAGGTCGGGCTCGGCCACAAGCTGGGAGCCAAACCCACCCAGCTGTCGGGCGGCGAGCGGCAGCGGGTCGCGATCGCCCGGGCCATCGCCGGCTCGCCGGCGATCGTGCTGGCCGACGAGCCCACCGGCAACCTGGACCAGGCCACCGGCACGGCCATCTTGGACCTGCTCGGCCAGCTCAACCACCAGGCCGGGACCACGATCGTTGTCGTCACCCACGACGAGCACGTCGCCGCCCGGACGCGCCGCAAGGTCCGGATGCTCGACGGCCGCATCGTCTCCGACACCGCGACCGAGCCGGTCACCGCCTGGCCCGAGGCGGCCGGGGAACGGCTCGCCGGCTGGACCGGCCAGCCAGAAGGGGAACTGTGATGACCATTACCATCTCTGGAGCGCGCTCGGCTGACCGCCCCGCGCCCGCGGCGGCCCGGCTGCGGGCCGGCGACCTGGCCCGGCTGGCCGTGGTGGGCGTGCGCACCCGAAAGCTGCGCGCTGCGCTGTCCGCGCTGGGCATCGCGATCGGGGTCGCCGCTATCGTCGCCGTGCTGGGCTTGTCCTCCTCCTCAGCCGCCCAGCTGAACGCCGAGATCGCCGCGCTGGGCACCAACCTGCTCACGGTCCAGCCCGGGCAGAACCTCAACGGCGCCAACGCCAACCTGCCGACCGCCGCCCCCGCGATGATCGCCCGGCTGCCCGGCGTATACCAGGTCCAGTCCACCGGGGCCACCAACGCTAACGTCTACCGCTCGCCGCTGATCCCGCCGGTCAACACCAACGCGCTGACCGTCGACGCCGCCACCCTGGGCCTGCCCGCCACCGCCGGCACCAGCCTGTCCCACGGTGAGTTCCTCAACGCCGCCACCGCCCGCGAACCAGTCTGCGTGCTGGGCGCCGCCGCCGCCCAGCTGCTCGGCATCGACACGGTCTTCCCCGGCGAACGCGTCTGGATCACCGGCACTGGCGGCAACGGCAACGGCGGCATGTGGCTGTATGTGGCCGGCATTCTGAAGCCGGACGTGCTGTCCCCCGACGTCGACTCCTCGGTCCTGGTCGGCTTCCCGTTCGCCGAGAACTACCTCGCCTTCAACGGCTACCCCACCACCATCTACGTCAAAGTCACCACCACCCGCGTCAACGCCGTCTACAACCTGCTTGGCGACCAGGCCAACCCCGAGAACCCCAGCGCCGTCGACGTCTCCCAGCCCTCCAGCGCCCTGGTCGCCCAGGCCGACGCCAAGAGCGCGTTCAACACCCTGTTCCTCGGCTTGGGCGCGGTCGCGCTGCTGGTCGGCGCGATCGGCGTGGCCAACATCATGGTCATCTCCGTCCTCGAACGCCGCTCGGAGATCGGGCTGCGCCGCGCCCTGGGCGCGACCCGAGGGCATATCCGCACCCAGTTCCTCGCCGAAGCGATCGCGCTGTCCCTGCTCGGCGGCGTGGCCGGCGTCATCGCCGGCATCGCCGCCGTCGCCATCTACGCCCACGGCCGGGGCTGGGCCACCGTCATCCCGACCGAGGCCTGGGCCGGCGGGCTGGTTGCCGCGCTGGTCATCGGCGCCGTCGCCGGGCTGCTGCCCGCCATCCGCGCCGCCCGCCTGTCCCCCACCGAGGCCCTCTGGAGCCTGTAACTCAGTTCTGCTGCGCCTGGCCCAGATCGCCGGGTGAGGCAACCCGCGCCGCCCGCCGCAGCTGGTCTCCGTCCATCCGGTAGAAGATCTTGGACGGCTTGGGCGCGTAGCCCATCGCCTGGTAAAAGCGCATGGCGCTGGGGTTGGTGTCGTCAGTGGTCCACTCGACCCGGCTGCAGCCGTGCTCGAGCGCCGTCAGCCGGAGCGCTTCCATGAGCCGCGCGCCGACTCCCTTCCCGCGGCACGTCTCAGCCACATACAGCTCCTTCAGGAACAGCGAGCGGGTACGGCCAGCCGCGGGCCACAGAAACGAATAGCACGCGAACCCGGCCAGCCGCTCGCCGTCCCAGGCCAGCAGGGCGTAGGCAGCCGGCGGGCTGGCGAAAAGACCGTCCCGAATACGGTCCATCCGCTGCTCGACGGGCTCTGAGTTCCGCGCGCCATAGAAGCTGTCTAGCTGGTCAAGCAACTCGGCTATCGCCGCGCAGTGCTCGGGCCGGGCCGGCCCAACAGTCACCTCGGTGGTCACCCGGACGATCATGCCATTGCCGGGACGGAGGGGATGCTGGCGGGCGTGGGCGCTAGCCCAGCCAGCGGCCGACGGCGGGGCGGGACGCTTGCTTCCAGGCGCGGCGGGCCTGGGCTTCGAGATCCTTCGCGCGGCAGGCGTCCTGCTCATAGAGCACGCCGAAGGTGAAGGCGTTCTCACCGGCCAGGTCGGCCTGCACGCCGAGCTCCCTGACTGTGGACCGGGTCACTACCCCGTCGTGGTGGTCGCCGAGCACCGACTGGACCTTCTTGACGCGCTTGGCCAAGCGCCTGGCCTGCTGGCCGAAGGCGGGGCTGGCCACCTCGGCCGCGTACCGGGCGTGCTTGGCCGCCTTGCGCGCCTGGTGAAGAGCCGTGTCCCGGCCGGGTCCGGCCGGCGCGCCGGTCGCGCCGCGCATGCGCCGCCGCAGCCGGCGTCCCGCGTGCCGGACCGCCGCCGGCAGCACCTCGGCCGCGGGATGGTCCGCCCCGGGCGCCAGGGGCGGATCGATGAGCAGCGTGTCCAGGCTGTCCAGCAAGGCCAGGTAGCGGTCGCCGTCCAGGGCCTCGAGCACGGCCGCGCGGGCCCCGGCCTTGATCGGGGCGAAGTGGACTCGCACCCGGGCCTGCGCCGGTCCGATGATCAGTTCCGGCGGGAGCTGGTCCAGGCCGGCCTGCACGTGCCCGGCCAGGATCTCGGCGTCTCGCGCGGTGCCGAGAACGCCGCCGAGCCACTTCAGCTCGTCACCGAGCCGTTCAAGATCCTCTGTGCGCAGCACCTGGCCGAACGACTTCAGCGTGCTGCGCAGCCGCCGGGTGGCCACGCGCATCTGGTGCACCGAGTCCGGCGTGTCACGACGTACCAGCGGATCGAGCGAGATGATCGCCGCCACCTGGGTTCCGGCGTAGGCCAGGACCACCTCGGCCGCCGTCGAGCGCGCGGACGGGGGGCGGCGGCCATCCGAAGACGGGAGCTGGCCGGCCAGTGCCCGCTCCAGCTTGGCCTGACGGCCCGCCGAGCGCAGCCCGCCGTGCCGTAGCCGCTTGTCGGCCGCGGCCAGCAGGCGCGGGCCGCCGCCGGTCAGCTCGACCTCCACCTCTTGCCAGCGCGACAACGCGGCGGCATCGCCCATCGTGCTCGCCGACACGTCATCGGCGACCACCTCGGCCAGTGAGCTTCCCTCCTGGTCAAGCAGCACCAGTCGCTGGCGGACGGTGCCGATCTCGGCCACCGGGCGCAGCGCCGCACCGCGGGCGGAGGCGCGCACCAGCGCGGCGAGTTCGGCGGGTACTTGCCGGGTCGCCCGGCCCAGTGGCAGCTGGATCTCGCGGCGAGAGCCGCCGCCCACCGGCAGCTTCAGGTGCCATCCAGGATCGCTGCCGCCTTGGCGGCGCCGCAGCGTGATGCCTCGGCGGATCAGCCGCAGGTCGTCGGTGTCGTAGTACTTCGCCTGCAGCACCTGCTCTTCCGGGCCAGCCACGGCCGCGACCTCGGGCAGATCGCCAAGATCGGGCAGCCTCGCCCCTGGCGGTGCTTCGTACTTCCGTTCGGTTTCCAGGATCTCGGTAGCCATGGAGTCCCGCTACCCGCGATGACGGTCATGATTCAGCCACCCGGTCTCCGACTTTCCCCGGTCAGCCTCTCACTCCCGGCCCCGGCGGGCGAACGGGAAGGCGAACCAGAGGCCGCCGAAAAGGAGCAAGACGAACACTGTGATGAGGGCGGCCGGCAGGCCCGTGGTCACGGTGCTGGAAGCCAGCAGGACGGCGGCCGAGATGGCCAGGCCCACGGTGGCCAGGCCGAGTGTCGCCATCACGCTGGCCGCCCGCACCAGGGGCTCCTTCTGGCGGCGGCGGAAAACCATCCGGTGGTAGGCGACCGGCCCGAGCAGCAGCGCCGTGGCTACCGCGGACAGCACCAGGCTGGACAGGTACAGCTCGCGCTGGCCGTGGCTGAGCCTGGTGAACCGGACCGTGAACGGCAGCGAGAGCAGGAAGCCGAACAGGACCTGCACGCCCAGGCCGGAAATCCGGAGCTCCTGGAGCAGTTCGGCCAGATTCCGGTCATCTCGCTGGGCCTGCGACTCGTCCCGCGGGTCCGGCCCCGGCGGGTCCCGGGGTTTGTCCGTCATCAGCCGGTCACCTCCGTGCGATCCGGTTACCCGGCACGGAGCAGGGAAAACGGCCCTGGTTTGAGAATGCTTCGAACAGGTAGAAGAAACCGCCGAGGAAAGGGCCTGACGTGGATGCCTGCATCAAAGGAGCTTGCGGTGATCGCTGACGGGCCGGCTATCGAAGACGTGGCCGCATCGGCCTACGTCATCCCCACGGACGCGCCGGAAGCCGACGGCACCCTCGCCTGGGACGAGACCACGGTGGTGCTGGTGACCGCCAGGGCCGGCGGCGAGGTGGGGACGGGCTGGACTTATGCGGCCGCCGCGGCTCGCGCCGTCGTGACCGACGTGCTGGCCAGCGTGGTCGTCGGCCGCAGCGTGCTCGACGTGACCGGCGCGGCCGAGGCCATGGCCCAGGCCGTGCGCAACATCGGCCGCGGGGGTGTCGCGGCGACGGCCATATCCGCGGTCGACATCGCGTTGTGGGACCTTAAGGCACGGCTGATCGGCCTGCCGGTCGCCAGCCTGCTCGGGCGGGCCCGCGGCGGCGTCCCGGTCTACGGGAGCGGCGGTTTCACCAGCTACGACGAGCGCCGCACGCGCGAGCAGCTGTCTGGATGGGTTGAGAAGGACCGCATCCCCCGGGTGAAGATCAAGATCGGCGAGTCGTGGGGCGGCAACGAGCGCCGGGACCTCGAGCGGGTGGCCCTGGCCCGTGACGTCATCGGCCCGGACACAGAGCTTTATGTGGACGCCAACGGCGGCTACACCACCGGCCAGGCGGTGCGGGTCGCGAACCAGATGACCGGATACGGGGTCACCTGGTTCGAGGAGCCGGTGTCGTCTGACGACACGGCCGGGCTGGCCGCAGTGCGAAGCCAGGTCGAGCCCGACGTCGCGGCCGGCGAGTACAGCTGGTCCCTGGCTGACTCGGCACGGCTTATCGACGCGGGCGCGGTCGACTGCCTGCAGCTCGACGTGACCCGCTGCGGCGGGATCACCGAGTTCCTGCGCGGCGCCGCGCTGGCCGCCGCGCACGGCCTGCAGGTGTCCGCGCACTGCGCACCCAACCTGCACGCTCATGTCGGCGCGGCCGTGGTGAACCTGCGGCACATCGAGTACTTCCATGACCACCAGCGCATCGAGCAACTGCTCTTCGACGGGACGCTCGATCCGCAGGGCGGGGCGCTCGCCCCCGACCCTGACCAGCCCGGGCTCGGCCTGCAGCTGAAGACCACCGACGCAGAGCGCTACCGGCGAGCGTGATGCCGCAGACTTCCCCGCCGGGACGCGGGGACCCAGACCTTGCCGACACCGAATCCCTCACAGGAGGACCGACACATGAAAAAAGCGACCGGCCTGACCTTAATCGCCATAGGCGCAATCCTCACGTTCGCCGTGACGACCTCGCCGAGCTTCCTGAACCTGCAGGTCGCTGGCGTGGTCATCATGGCGACCGGGGTAGCCGGGTTGTTCCTGCCCAAGCCCAGCCAGGGGTGGCTGCGCCGGCGGACGGTCCTGCGGCGGGGTGCCCGCGGCCCGGTCGTGGGCGCCGTCGATGAACAGCGGTATCCCCCGTACGTGATGCTCAACCCAGGCGCCGACCCCGACCAGGGCAACGGCCACCAGCCGGGTGACCTCACCGCCGCCGACGCGGCCGAGCCGGACGAGCGGGACGACACGGCACCCATTCCGGACCTGCCCGCGGAGGACATGGCGGCGGAGCCGGTGAACCCGGGCGATCCCACGGCCGCCGAGGTGGTTGAGGAATACATCCAGGAGTGACGGCCACGGCGTGTCGCAACGGCTCAGGGAGGGATGAAAGACAAGTGCGACCCAGCAGCGTGAGCAATCCGATTGCTCCGGTCGAACCGAGCGCCGAAGTGCGGTTCGCGGAGGCACTCGGCCACATGCGGCAGTTGCATGCGAAGGCGTCACAGATGACCCGCGATCACGCCGACGCCGAGGATCTGGTCCAGGAAACCTACGCCCGTGCCTTTGCCTCGTTTCACCAGTTCAAGGAGGGAACCAACCTCAAGGCATGGCTGAACCGCATTCTGACCAACACGTTCATCAGCAGCTACCGGCGCAAGCATCGCGAGCCGGTGCTGACCCTGGCCGGGCTCGAGGACTGGCAGCTGGCCCGGGCTCAGGCACACACCGCGGGCGGCCTGCGCTCCGCCGAGGAACTGGCGCTTGACCACATGCCGGACGCCAGCGTGACCAAGGCGCTGCGGCAACTCTCCGACGACTTCCGCATGGCCGTCTACCTGGCCGACGTGGAGGGATTCGGCTACCGGGAGATCTCCCAGATCATGTGCTGCCCGATCGGCACGGTGATGTCCCGGCTACATCGTGCCCGCGGCCAGCTGCGGGAATTGCTGGAAACCACCGGACGTGTTTAGCGATTGTTTTCCCTGGTAGTTAACCGCAAGATAAATGAACCCGAGACCCGCGGTATTCACCGCCCGGTAGGTGGTAGCTATGCGAATCGGATCGGTCATACTTGTCATCTGGCTTGTTATCGGCGCTATTGCCGGCGGCCAGCGCCATTACTACAGCAGCTCCTCGGCTAACTGCGCAAAGGCCGGAACGATAGCCGTAACCATTCTGGCCGGGCCGCTGAACTACATGGGCGTGAACCCCCAGCTCAAGTGCTCGCTGCCGCAGCCAAGCCAGTGACGTCAGGACTAAAGAGATAATGAGCAGGAGGAACTGCAGATGCTCGCCATCGTCGCTGTGATCATTTTCGCCATCGCGTTCATCATCCGGGTCACCGCCACGGCCACGGACGCAGTGTTCGCGCCGGCCAGCCTGGTTATCCTGGGGCTGATTTGCCTCGCGCTCCACCTGGCCGGCCTTGGGGCCGGATGGCGCGGTGCGCGCCGCTGACATTTGACCGGCACCCAAGCAACCCCCACCCAGAACCCCCGACCGAGACCGCCGCCGGGCGACGCCACACCGGCGGCGGTCTCAGCTTTCCTCGGTTTTCTCCCCCTGCTCTCCTCACCGAGGCTGCCAAGCTTGGTCCATGCCCGACGACATCCTTGACCTGGCCGACCGGCTGTGGCGCGGCGAGATCACGAGCAGCCAGTACCACCCGGTCGGCCACCAAGGCGGGCTGGCCGAGATCTGCGACGGCGTCGCGTTCGTCCCCTCGTTTGCGAACGTGTCCGCGTTCGCCACCCAGGACGGCCTGGTGCTGGTGGATACCGGGAGCTCGTTCGTGGCCGCGGCCGTCCACGGCGAGCTCCGGCGGTGGAGCGGCCAGCCTCTGAACACCGCCGTGTACTCACACGGGCACATCGACCACGTATTCGGGGTGCCGGTCTGGGAGGCCGAGTCGGCGGAGCGCGGCTGGCCGGCGCCGGTCGTGGTCGCCCACGAGGCGCTGCCCGGGCGGTTCGACCGGTACCTGCTCACGGCCGGCTACAACGAGGTGATCAACCAGCGCCAGTTCGGCGCCAAGGGACTGCGCTGGCCCACCGACTACCGTTACCCCGATCGCACTTACCGGGCCGAGCTGCGGCTCGAGGTGGGCGGCGTCGCGTTCATGCTGCGGCACGAGAAGGGCGAGACCGACGATCACACGGTGACCTGGCTGTCCGACCGCAAGGTGCTGTGCTGCGGTGACTTGTTCATCTGGGCGTCGCCCAACGCCGGCAACCCGCAGAAGGTGCAGCGCTACCCGCGGGAATGGGCCAGCGCGCTGCGCCGGATGATCGCGCTGGAGCCTGAATACCTGCTGCCGGGTCACGGCGTGCCGGTCATCGGGGCCGACCGCGTCCGGCTGGCCCTGGCCGACACCGCCGACCTGCTGGAGGCGCTCCTCGACCAGACGCTCGAGGTGATGAACCGCGGCGGGCGCCTGGACGAAGCCATTCACTCGGTGCGGGCGCCCGCCCGCCTGGAGGAACGGCCGTACCTGCGGCCGGTGTACGACGAGCCGGAGTTCATCGTGCGCAACATCTGGCGGCTCTACGGCGGCTGGTGGGACGGCAACCCGGCCACGCTCAAGCCGGCGCCCGAGCGGGCCCTGGCCACCGAGCTGGCCGGGCTGGCCGGCGGCCCGGCGGTGCTCGCCGACCGGGCACTGGCCCTGGCTGAGCAAGCCCGCGCCGCGGCCGGCGATGGCCAGGCGGATGCCAACGGCCGCCCGGACGGCGATAACCGGGCCGAGCAGGCGCGACGCCTGGCCGGCCACCTGGCCGAGCTGGCCCGGCTGGCCGCTCCCGGGGACAGCACGATCGCGGAGATTTACCGCCAGGTGTTCGCGGGCCGGGCCGACGCCGCGACATCCACGATGGCCAGGGGCATCTTCCGCTGGGCCGCCGAAGACGGGCCGGGCCCGGCCTAGGACCCTTCATGCCAGATGTTGATGAGTCTGCGCCCGCCGCCGGCCCGGTGATCAGACGCGTCGGCGAGGACGACTGGCGGGTGTGGCGTGACGTCCGCCTGGCCGCGCTGGCCGACGCGCCGGGTGCGTTCGGCTCCAGCACCGAACAGGAGCAAGCGCTACCCGAGAACGACTGGCGGGCGATGATCCGCACCGCGGCCATCTTCGTCGCCACGGCCGGCGAAAGCAGCGTCGGCGTCGTGGCCGGGCTCCTCCGCGAGTCAGCCGGGGAGCGCGGGCTGGGGGCGATGTGGGTAGCGCCGTCGTGGCGCGGCCGTGGCGTCGCCGCGGCGCTCACGGACGCCGTCATCGCCTGGGCCAGGTCCGAGGGCTGCGTGCGGATCGGGTTGTGGGTCTGTGCGGACAGCCCGCGAGCTCGCCGGTTCTACCAGCGCCAGGGGTTCCGGGCCACCGGGCAGATCAGGCCGTTCCCGGGCGATGCCACACGCACCATCGACGAAATGGTTCTCGGGCTGGATTAGCCGGTTCGCTACATGGGGCGTCGCGGGTAGGCCCCGGAACCGGTCTCCTCGCCCGCTCTGGGGCCTTGGCTACCAACGCACCAGCACCCGCGGGCCCAAACATGCCTATGAGGCACCGCCGACCAACCGCGGCATGGACCAGCGCGTGGCGGGTAGCAGCGCTGCATGCCCACCCACATGCCCGCTGGGATGCCGACATTTCACCCGCATGCGCTGCGCGACTACGCGCTGATAGCGGATGGAGAGCGAGGGGCGCTGGTCAGCCCCCGTGGCGACATCGTCTGGTTGTGCGCACCGCGATGGCACTCAGAGGCCGTCTTTTCCTCCCTCATCGGCGGCGAGGGCGTCTACGCCGTCATACCGGCGCACACCTTCGTCTGGGGCGGCTACTACGAGGAAGGCTCCCTGATCTGGCGTAGCCGCTGGGTCACCGCGACCGGCGTCACCGAGTGCCGCGAGGCACTGGCGTTCCCCGGCGATCCGGGCCGCGTGGTGGTGCTGCGGCAGATCCTGGCCCGCGACTGCCCCGCGGAAGTCGACGTCATCCTGGACGCGCGAGCCGGTTTCGGCCGCGGCGGACTGCGCTCGGTCAGCCGCGACGACCACGGCACCTGGACCGGCCGCGCGGGAGACCTGCACCTGCGCTGGTCCGGTGACGTGGCCGAGGCCAGGGTCCGCCGCGCAGGCCAGGCGTCGGTGCTGTCCATGAACCTGACCGTGCCCCCCGGCGAAAGCCGCGACCTCGTTCTGGAGCTGTCGGCCGAGCCGCTGCGTGACGAGCCGGCCGATGCCGTCAGCGCGTGGCGCACCACGCAGGAGCGGTGGGCGCAGGCGGCGGCGCCGCTGGACCGGGTCACAGCCGGACGCGACGCCCGGCAGGCCCAGGCGGTGCTGCGCGGGCTGACCAGCTCAAGCGGCGGGATGGTCGCGGCCGCCACGACCAGCCTGCCCGAGCGGGCCGAACAGGGACGCAACTACGACTACCGCTACGCCTGGATCCGTGACCAGGTCTACGCGGGCCGGGCGGCCGCCGCGGCCGGCGCGTATCCGCTGCTCGACGACGCCGTGCGCTTCGTCGCCGCCCGGCTGCACGAAGACGGCCCGAAGCTGGTGCCGGCTTATACGGTCGACGGAGGCGCGGTCCCCGACCAGCGCCGGCTCGACCTGCCCGGCTATCCCGGCGGATTCGACCTGGTCGGCAACCAGGTGAACCGGCAGTTCCAGCTCGACGCCCTGGGCGAGTCCCTGCTGTTGCTGGCCGCCGCCGGTGAGCACGACCGGCTGGACTCCGACAGCCGGAAGGCAGCCGAGATCGCGGCCGCCGCGATCGCGCAACGCTGGCCGGAACCGGATGCCGGTATCTGGGAGATCGACAACCAGGCGTGGACGCACAGCCGGCTGATCTGCGTGGCCGGGCTGCGCGCCGCGGCCAGGAACTGCACGACCGAACCGCAGTCCTCGGACTGGTCCGGGCTGGGGGACGTCATCCTCGCCGACACGGCCGGGCAGGCGGTGCATCCGTCCGGCCGCTGGCAGCGCTCCCCCGGCGACGCGGGCCTGGACGCGGCGCTGCTGATGCCGGCCGTCCGCGGCGCCGTGCCCGGCGACGACCCGCGCACGGTCGAGACCCTGCGCGCCTACCTGGCCGAGCTGACCCAGGACGGTTACGCCTACCGGTTCCGCCATGACGAGCGGCCGCTCGGCGAGGCCGAGGGCGCGTTCCTGCTGTGCGGGTTCGTGGTTGCGCTCGCCCTGCAGCAGCAAGGCCACGCACTCGAGGCAGCCCGCTGGTTCGAGCGCAACCGGGCCGCGTGCGGCTCACCCGGCCTGTACGCCGAGGAGTACGACGTCGCCGAGCGCCAGCTCAGAGGAAACCTCCCGCAGGCCTTCGTGCACGCGATGGTTCTCGAATGCGCCGCGCGCCTGGCCTCGCCCTGGCACAAGCTCTGACCACCACCACACCGAAGGGGAAGCGCTCATGACTCAGACAGTGGTAATCACCGGGGCCAGCGCCGGCATCGGCCGCGCGACGGCCAGGCTCTATGGCCAGCGAGGAGCCAACGTCGGGCTGATCGCACGCGGCCAGGCCGGCCTGGACGGCGCGGCCAGGGACGTCGAGGACGCGGGCGGCAAGGCCCTGGCGGTCCCGGCCGACGTGTCCGACTACCCGCAGGTGCGGGACGCCGCCCGCCAGGTCGAGGAGTTCTTCGGCCCGATCGACGTCTGGATCAACGTCGCGTTCACCTCGGTGTTCTCGCCGTTCGCGGAGATCTCACCCGACGAGTTCCGGCGGGTCACCGAGG
>Ga0335073_10011183_pt1 | contig 12610 bp, 14 predicted proteins | sample Lox_Sample_22_FD_207093 | JGI IMG/M metagenome (GOLD analysis project Ga0335073, IMG submission 207093) | Soil microbial communities from Loxahatchee National Wildlife Refuge, Florida, United States - Lox_Sample_2.2 | ecosystem: Environmental > Terrestrial > Soil > Wetlands | place: USA...
ACAAAGTGGTGTTTCTGGTCACACATTCACCGTTTATCTTGGACTTTCGCTCTGTTGAGGACGTGAAGTCGGTCATGTCGTTCAGTCTGGATCATTCGCTTCCTAAGACTCTTCTGGGCTTAGATGCAAACTCCACCAAGAGATTGGCGACGCTCGTACCTCGACTGAATGTTCATCATAAACAGCTGTTTTTCTCCGACAATCCCATATTCGTTGAGGGAATACTCGATGCTCAGCTTGTGGCTACAATGCAGGAGGCGCGCGGCGTTTCGGTTGCCGGCGCAGGAAGCTGCATTATCGATGCAGGCGGATGCGAAGAAGTAAACCGCTATTTGGAGCTGTGTGGAGCTTTAGGCAAAAAAGCACATTTCTTGTACGACCTGGACAGCTTGTTTAACGGTAATCTCAAGGCATGTGTCAAATCCGACGGTTCCGTTCAGAGCTTCCTCGCCACAGCGGGAGTGGGCAACGACTTTGGAAAGTATTGTGGGGAATTAGAAAGCAACCTGACAGGCATGATCGATCAGTTAATCGTCACCAATCCTGTACCCACCGAGCTAATCCGTTTGGTGGAGTATCTTACGGAGCTCGGCCCTAGGACAGGATGGGACAACAAGAGATGGGCGAGGGCACGTGTCGCCGTCATGACAGCCATTAGCCGCTATCGCGCTGCCGTTGTAACGGCAACGGCTCAGTCTGATGTACAGAACATCGAGGGTCGACTAGCGCAGGTCATCGCTGCTTTACGTCAGAAAAATGTTTTTTTGCTACCCGGCGGGACCCTGGAGCGGTATTTGCCCAAATACACAGGTGATCACTATGACCTAAGTGACGACGCAAAGCGACAGGCTGTCTCGGATGAAATTGAAGAAATGAGCAAGGGCATGGACGAGACGCAATTAGCGGCTAGGTATGGAGCTTTATATTCGGTAGTATGCGCGATGCCAGGAAAGCTGAATGTGAATTTAGAACAGGTCCTGCGAGATTACCTGGGTAAGTACATTCATGATCTCCAAAAGACTATTGTTAGCAATCCCACATGGCAGTCGGCAGAAATCGAGGCACACCTAAAAACGATCCATAATGCAACGGGTAAGCTGTTCTCACTCCAAAAATACGAGCCGATCGGAATTAAAGAATTCAATGCTGTTGTTGCTATCGCCGAAATGTCTGGTGAGAAACGGAAATTCGTTCGCGTCGATCACAGAACGAACGCCGGTATGGGGGACTTCACAATCGAGTCATATTAGCTCATCTTTCGTTCTTCCAACCGCCACCCAGTCGGGTGGCATCTGCGCATCATGCAAACGAAATTGTGCTCTTATTTCCGGACACCTCTTGGCAGTCCCCTAAGTACGTGATAATCCGGTTTATCACGCTCCCTTTGCGCATGTCACCTCATCCGCAAAATACACGACCTCTTGCCTGGCAGACAAAGCTCTGATAATGAGCAGGACGACAATGGGCATTAGCTTGGTGGGGAAATGGAAGCAGAAGTCATCACGTGCGAAGACGTCAGTCGATTCATACGCGAGTGGTGCCGATGAAGCGCGCGCAGGGCTTCACGCTTATTGAGCTGTCGATCGTGCTGGTGATCATTGGCCTGATCGTGGGCGGCGTGCTGGTGGGGCAGAGCCTGATTGCCGCCGCGGCTGTGCGTGCGCAGATTTCCCAAATCGAAAGGTTTAACACCGCAACAAACACGTTCTTTGAAAAATACGGAGGTTTGCCCGGAGATCTACCCGTTGCTCCTGCAACGCAATTTGGTTTTGTTGCACGTAATGGCCTCCCCGGCAGAGGAGATGGCAATGGTGTTATTGAAGGATGGAATTCGGCTGGAAGTGGTCCCTACGGGGCCTTCGAGGGAAAAGGCGAGACCGTCGTCTTCTGGGTGGACTTGAGTACCGCGAATCTAATTGACGGAAGCTTCAGCACAGCGAGCATGGGCGTTGCGCCCGCGACGGTTACAGGAAGTGGCCTAACAGCATATTATCCGCAAGCAAAGATAGGCAACGGTAATTTTGTTTACGTATGGTCCGGCGGACCTACGCTCTATTGGTCCGGAGGGAGCGAAGCGGGAAGTGACAATCGCAACTATTTCGGACTCTCTGCTGTAACCGCATTGGGCAATGGGAACGGGTGGTCACTCTTCTCTTCGCCAAGTATTTCAGTGGCGCAGGCCTATTCAATTGACCAGAAAATGGATGATGGGCTTCCGCAATCAGGCAATGTTTTCGCTATGTACTTAAACGGGAATATCCCGACAAGTTTTGCTCCGACTTGGGCCGGTTCTGGCGGGGCAGTTGGTGCACCCTATACCACAGCCACGACGGCTTCCGCCTCAACATGTTTTGACAATGCTGGTGTGGGAGGCAATCCGCAGCAATATTCCCTGGAAATCAATGGAGGTTCCGGAGTCAACTGTGCCCTCTCCTTCAGAATGCAGGCAGGGGACTAAGGTCCAGCACATGCGCAGCAGTAATAACCTTCATCCGGCGTTCAACGATTTTGGCAAGAACCTCCGTGCGTTGTAGATCGCGCTCGCTCATACAAATAAATCCCACTGCTAAATCTCCTGGCTAGTTGGAAAGCCAAGAGCTGACATATTCCTGCAAAAAGGGACATTCCTGCTTTGCAGAAAGGGGACATTTTAGCTTTGCGGCTATAGCCGGTTATCGTATAAGATTAATTATGGAAAATCTGGCAGGGTAAGCCATTGTTCTAACTACTCAATTTCGTTGTCAAAACTTCATACGCGTAGTTCCCGGTTTCGATTCCTCCCGCTACAGCATCCCGCCGCGAAAATGGAAATTATTGGCCTTTGCCATGCGCTTGCGTTCCTTCGCGGATTCTCTGGCCTTTTCTCCAGCCAACCTCTCTTCGCGCTCCAGGATTTCCGCGTCTGTAAGGTCGCAGTATTCGTAGATGCTTCTGTCCACAGTTGCCTCCAAAAGCCGATCTGGGGACTACTGCAGATAACAGACTTTATCAGCAACATCAAATCGAAAGGGGAGACACGGGAAACTTTGTGACCTTATCGCTGTTGATATGGTACGCGGAGACTCAATGAACCTTGATGTCGCTGACCGGAAAATCGCAATCGGGAAGCGATGGGGTTACTTTTTTGTCCAGCACACAAAGGTCAAAGTCGACCAGTCTAGTATCATGGCGGGCTTTGGCGAGGTTAAGCCAATACCGTGCGCGAATTATATTCAGTGGATCACTATCGTCATCGCGCAAGACGACACCCAGATTGTGGATACCGGGTCCGAATCCATCCTCTGCCGAAATGATTTGCCAATAACGCCTCTCTTTCGCACTGAGTCGAGGATCGCCGGCTAGCACCAAAGCCACTTTTCCATCACCCAGCAAGGCTCTGGATTGAAGCGCCTTTGTTTGCGCTGCTGTGCGAGTCAGATAGTTATTCTCGCCATCGTCAGCTCCTGTTGCTATCAGGGGAGCGGCGATGAGCCACAAATAGACGAACCGAGTAAGAACTTTGGTCGGCTCCAGACTCATGGTCGTCTCCTCGCGTTCAACTCTCAGTATTTAAACGCGATAATGTATTTTATCGAGTTAGGAGTCAAGACAGCTTTTATCTCAGAAATTTGCCCGAGGTGTTGTTGCGTAGATTGATGAACCTGACTTCTGTCGGATAGAACATGACAATCACCAGCTTGGTCATGTCCATACCTGTGGCTGCTGAATCCGACGCGTAGATGCCGTCGGTTAACACAATTTGCGGCGTACCAGCATCGTCGCCAACCCATAGATGACGACACTTCGGGAGTGCTTTGAGGTGGTCGCAATTTGTGTCAGACAGCGGTTCCAAGATGATTTTGTTAACATTTCCACTCAGAGGGATGAATACGTTTCTGTCAATTGCACCCATCCCGTCCTTCTTAGGAACCGTCTCGTAGCCGATCTCTCCCGCATTGGCGAATGATGCTGAAAGCAAGCAACACGAGCATGCTAGCAGTCCCGCCAACGTACGCAATATTGATGAAACCGTGGGTTTGTGCCGCCCGAGCATGCCCCACTCCACTTTCGAGAATGATAACGTCCTTTATCATTCACTATTCCAGAAGGCAAAACAGGGCAAGAGAAATTCTTAACGGCTACTTCTTTGCTTTGTCCTGTGGCGTGACCATCTGCAGGACTTGCCCGCGCCGTTTACGCGGCTCTTTGGTTTGCAGATCGCGCAGTATCATCTCCTCGATCTCCGGACCCCACTTCTCCAGCGCGACATTGCGCGGATAACCCTTCAGCTCTCTATCGTGGTCTCTCTTTATTATGTCGCGCGCAGGCGGCGCCGCAAGAGCCTCCCACAGCGAATCCATGGCCGCGTCCTCGTCGAAGTCTGTCTTAACCATCCCGAATGCACTACTCCAGCGACATTCTCCCCGCAACAGAAAATCACCATCCTGTCTTCCCTGCGAAGAATTCCCCGCAAGGCCAAACCAGTTTCCTGCCCCCTGCCCCGTCACCCCCACCGTGCTCACGCTTTGACATTCGCTCGTTGAGCCCTGGCCTCTTCCCGTGGGTTGCCGCACAGCCGAACCGATTGCCTCGACACTAGCCGGGCGCGGCGTCCTGTCAACGGCGCTGCCCGCTCCATTCGCTTCGCTCCCGTGTTGGCCGTTCCCCTTCGGTGACAGCACGCCTCAGTGCGCCCGTCTTCGTGGTCCTCGGCGGTTCGCAATCATGCGGACCCACAAAGGAGAACAGGACCATGAATCACGAGAGACAGGATGTCTACACGCGCATCACCGACAGGATCGTTGCCGACCTTGAGCAGGGAGTCAGAACCTGGATGAAACCCTGGAATGCGGGGAACACGGGCGGGCGGATAGTGCGTCCGCTGAGGTTCAACGGCGTGCCTTACTCGGGTATCAATATTCTTATGCTCTGGGCTGAATCCGTCACCAAGGGCTTTTCCACTCCCACCTGGATGACCTTCCGACAGGCCTCTGAGCTTAACGCCCATGTCCGCAAGGGCGAGAAGGGCTCACTCGTTGTCTATGCGAACTCCATCACGCGCACCGAGGCGGACGAGCACGGCGAAGAGTCCGAGCGCGAGATCCATTACATGAAGGGCTACACGGTTTTCAACGTCGAGCAGATTGAAGGCCTGCCCGAGCTCTATTACGCGAAGCCGGAAGTAAAGACCACCCCGGTGGAGCGTATCGAAAAGGCCGAGGCGTTCTTCGCCGCAACCAAAGCCGATATCCGTTACCGGGGAGACCGCGCCTTCTACAGCGCCCAGGACGACTACATCCAGATGCCGGTCATTGAGGCTTTCAAAGATGCAGAGAGCTTCTATTCAACGCTTGCCCATGAATCCGCGCACTGGACGAAACACCCGGCACGGCTTGACCGCGACTTCGGCCGCAAGCAGTGGGGAGACGAAGGCTATGCGCGCGAGGAGCTGGTTGCCGAACTGTCGAGCGCATTTCTCTCAGCCGATCTCGGTATTACTCCGGAGGTCAGGGAAGATCACGCTTCCTACATCGCCGAATGGATTTCCGTGCTGAAGGACGACAAGCGGGCCATCTTTACCGCCGCGTCGCATGCGCAAAAGGCCGTGGATTATCTCCACGGCCTTCAGGCCCCCTCAAATTCCAGTCATGATGATACGCGCAATCCGGATTGACGGTCAGGAGGAAAACATCATCCCGCTGCGAATTCCTTGCCGCAGCCTCCGCAGCGCGCGAACTTCCTGTTTCCCGCATACCTTCCCGCAAGGCATCCGCCGGTGGTGAAGAGCGCGAGCAGCGGAAGCAGGACGGGAGACAGAGGCATGCCGGCCGTAAGCGCGATGAAAGCCCAGCCTCCCCCTATCCCGCCGGCAAGCTCCAGCAGACCGTTGCTTCCTTCGGCGATGACCCGGCAATCACTCGAATTGCACTCAGGGCAATTCATGTCTCCCCTCCGACTTCCCTAGTGTCCCCGAAGATACAGATAGAGCGCTCTTGAGAGCGCGAGCATGCCCAGAAGACAGAGCGCTTTGTAAATCCACTCATACGCGCCGCCTGCCCGCTTAAGCCCGCGCCCCATGCCTTCGCCTTCACGCACCGTTTGTCGTGTTCGCCTGCTCGCCGGTTGCGTCACTGTCCCCGCTTCTGTCCCGTATGGCATGGACAGTGGCGATCGCCAGACCCGCGGGAGCCGCGAATGCGAGAATCGAAACTCCCGTGAGAACTCCCACAGCCCCGACGAAAGCACTGCCGATGCACCATCCGAGCGCCTTTCCTCCATGGTCCGCCATAGCTCCCCCTTTTTAATGCGCCAGCTTCACCGCCTCGTTCAATTGCTCATCTCCTCCCATGAGCATTTTCAGGATAGTGTCGAGCCCCGCTTCCTGCCGTTGCTGCCCGGCCTGGAAGTTCGGGTCCCTTCGCGCAAGGTCCTCCGCGGCACTTTCGCTCATGCCGGGATTGGCCATCCTCTTTGCCAGCACCGCCGCGTCCTGGTCGCCAGCCCCCGCGAACAGGCTGAGCACGGCAAGCGTTGCGCGCATGGCGACCGCCTGTTGCTCGGGGCTCATTCCGCCCCATCCGGAACTGGCCTGCGCTTTCGCGTGGGCTTTGTAGTCCTCGCGGAACCGCGCAAGCCACTCCTTTGACTTCTGCGCATCCGCGGGCATAGCCTTTCCCTCCTGGTACATCAGCGCCATCATGAACTCCCCGAAGAATTCATGCTGCTGCGCGCTCCTCTGGGCCCAGTCAAAGGCTGCCTTGTAGTCCTGGGCCACCCCCTCCCCGCGGTAAAGCAGGCTTGAGTAGAGCGCCTGAGAACGCACATCGCCCTGCACCGCAGCCGCATGCATCCAGCACGCCGTGTGGGCCGCGTCATTGCTGTTCAAGGCTACCTTCGCCCGAAGAAACGCATACTCGGCAGTCGTGCGGGAGCTGTTCTGTTCGTCGCATGCGATGTCCTCCACGTGCGGCGCGACGCGCCACAGCGGGACCTTCGACCAGTCATAGCGGATATGATCCGGGTCCTGGATGTATATCTTCAGGTGCGCCCAGTTCGGATGTCCCGTGGTATCGAATTGCGCGCTCATATCCAGCGTGGAGTCGTCGCTGAAGTGCCCCTCGTACGTCGTGTTATCCCAGCACGGCCCGCCACCGTCCGGGGGCGAGCAGATATTCTCCACGGTGATCTCATGACTGCAGCTCTTGACGGGACCAAGGATGCACATGCCGACCTCATCCCCCTTCTGCTCGACCCGGCTGTATTGCATCACGGGCTTGCCTTCCTTCTCATACAGCTCCACGACCCAGAGCCCATTCAGATCGACGCGCCGGTGTGCCGGGACCGGGTTCGCCGGTGGCCTGGCGGCCGGGCGGCTTCGCGGTTGCGCAAGCGCCCTGGTTCCATTTGAGCCCACTTGCATGGCCTGGGCTCGCGCCAGCGAGCCCAGACACAAAGCCGGTGCGAGAACTGTAACCAGCCAGCTGTCAAGATGGTTTGCCATTGCGCCCCCCGTGCTTCTGTCATTCAACCCAGCGCCAGTTTGAATCACCGCAATCCGCCGGACCCAGTTAAAGGAGGTCAAACGACCAAACCAAGGTCACTGTCCGCAACGGGAATCGACGCCCGAGCCCCACAAGGCGATCCTGCCATAATTGTTGTTAAATATCAATATATTGTCTGTAAATATCAGTATTTTGGCTCAGGCAAACCTGCATGCTACCGTCGGCCATTGAAACTCAACAATGGCAGACAGTTACGCGCCGCCCGTGCTCTGCTTGGCTGGGACCAGCCGAAGCTTGCCAAGGCCGCAAAGGTAGCCATCGGCACTGTGCGGCGGATGGAATCGTTTGAAGGCTCCATACAGTCCCACACAGGAACATTGCTGAGAGTGCAGGCGGCACTTGAAAAAGGCGGGATTGAATTCCTCGATGACGACCGCCCTGGCGTGAGGCTTCGCTCCCCGGTGAGGCGTTAGGCAGAAATGATTGCTTTCGGCGGAGCAACCCCGCGCATTTAAGATAGCGCCGTAGGGGTTGCGGGAGCCGCGTTAGGCATTGGCCTTCTCAGATCCGAGGCACTCGGGTAGACTGGTGGCATCATGACCAGCCATATTCCCGACTCTCCCTCGATCACTGAAATCTGCGCCAGCGTTAAGAACCTTGGCTACGGCGTCTCTCAACGCATTCGCCTTTACGGAGAGGAATTCGAGGTCGTCTCCGACCCCTTCCCCGATGGCGAAGGATTCGCAGTACACGCGCGGACTACGAAGCAGTCGGAGGTGCGCGTCGTGAAAATCCCGGCGACAGTGCTGCAGAGCGTGAAGGGCCGCACCGCCAGTGCAGCCTGATTCCTCCTAACCTGCCTCACGGAACATCTGGTCGTCATAGTGCCGGAGCTGCCGGCAGCGCGTGAGCCTGCTTTCAATCAGCAGCACCTGCTCATTGCCTGGCATGCGCAGCAGCTCCTCCGCAGATATCCCTCCGATGACGTTCACCAGCTCCTGCGCCATCCGGTAATTGCGCACCCCGAAAATCTGGATCACGCCGGCATTGTCGGTGAGCGTATTGGCCTGCTCGCCGTAGATTTTCAATTGCGCGGCGTTTTGCCAGAAACTCCATAACGTCAATCCCCATGACCTCAGCAATGTGGTAGCCGTCAGCAGCGCTTCGATGCGCCCCAGGTTGCCGACTTCGTCGCACAGCATCAGCGTGCGCTCTTTCGGCGGGCTCTTGCGCTGCGTCAGCAGCAGAATCAGTCCCGAAAGCCACATCCTGAGCACCGGACTGTAGGCCGCGAGCCGGAATGGCGGCACGATGATATAGATCGACATCGGCTTGCCTTCAAGGAAGGCATCCAGGTCTATCGTCGTCGTGTCCGTCAGCCTGCGGGTGAGGTCACTGTCGAACAGCCGCAGATGCGATTGCACGGAGCCGAGCACGCTCGGCCGCGTGTTCTGCTCGGGCAGCTGCAGGAAGGCGGCGAAGGCCGCCCATGCGGACCGGTTGGAAACCTTCTTTTCATCCAGCAGCTTCGCCAGCTGATAAACCACGTCGTCGCACATGAACAGGTCAAACAGGCGACTCAGCCGGCGTTCTTCCTTCGGGCAATCCGCAAGCAGCCATGCGGCTCCACCGGCAATCATCGTCTCCGCCCAGTCGTTCCAGAACCTGTCGTGCTCCTCCGTCCCGCGCTCGATGATTTCCGCGGCGAAACTGCGCGCAATCACCGCCGCCTCCGTTCCGCTGCGTGCCGCGAGATCCAGAGGATTCAGCGAGTCGCCGCCGCTTGCGTCGCGAAGGTCAATCCGGTGCACACGCTGTCCCATCGCGCGCCTTTTTTCTGCGGTCGCCGCAAAAACCTCCCCTTTCATATCGAGGACGATAAGCTGCCCAGGATGCGTGAGCGCGTTGGTGATGACGGGACCGCTTGTCTTTCCAGTTCCTGTCGGCGCGAACGTTATGAGATGGCCGTCGCCGCAGTACGTCACGAGCTTTCCCGATTCGCGAGGCTCGCGCGCAGCAAACCCCATCCGCCTCCCGGCGGCAATGCTGCGCCCTAATATCAGTTGGGACATCGCACTCTCTTCACGGAAGTGTGTATCGGGGCCCTGGGGTTTTGACTGCGGAGAACCTGCGGGACGAGATCGCTGATCTTAGATCGGCGGGAACTGTTTTGACGAGAGCTGAATTGCGAGTGTTTTCTGATCGTTGCGCATTGACACAAATTGTCAATGGCTGACGAAGCAGCGGTTCGCCCCCACCGTGCTTCGGGGCATCAGAATTTAAAATTCATGAAGAAGGCGTTGTGCCGAGATTTTGTGCCAGGTAGTCGAGTGTTCTTTCTTCCTCTGCGGTCGCGTAGTTCAGAGTCTGAGCTCTGTCCTGCGTCATCAGAAACGAATTCGGACTGGCGCTGGCGGAGCCTTTCAGGAGGCGCACTCCGTTGTAGTAATACTCTTCGTAGCCCAGCTCATTTGCGAGGCTGAGCGTCCTGGCATCGCTTCTGAGATCCTCGATCAGCAAAATAGGTTCATATTGCAGCAACGTCTGTCGGCCGCCCTGAAGCACGTTGTATTCAAAGCCCTGGACATCTACCTTTATGAAAATGGGGGCCAGTTGTTGAGCATCGAGGGTATCTGCCATACATGCCACTTGCGTGACCTGCAACTTGTCTGGCTTAAAGTTAAGTACTGTTTTCTCGCTGATCCAGGAGATGGCCGACGCCTCGTCAAATGAAGCCAGCCCATCGTAGACAAAACCTTTGTATGAGGGCACGAACAGCGTGAATCTTCCCGCTGCATCAGCCAGACCATAAGGGTGGATGCGAATATTCTTTCGGTTCCTGTATCTCTTCTCTAGTTTCTGCGCCAGCCCCGGATTCGCCTCAAACGACACAATCTGCGCGTCCGGGCGGAACAGCAGGATCGACTCAATGCTCTGCCCATGATTCGCTCCCACGTCGATGAAGCATCCCTGCGATGTCGACGGAATGAGCCCGATCGCCGCGAAGTCATTTTCATGCGGGATGCGCAGCAACCGGCGACCATGAAAGTAGAGACTATCCTTAGCCTCTTTCAGAAACGGAAATTCGCTTTGCAGCGTTCTCAAGACTTTCTTGATTGTCCGGTTCATTCCCGCCACTCTTACTTCGTCTGGGTTTGTGGCAGGAGGCCCAATGCCTCAATTGCTTCCGGCTCAATCGTGTATGTGCCCTTCTCCGGATTCACAAAGGTCACCGCTCCATCGAGGCCCATGGGGTTTGTCTGGCCCAGCATGCGAACAATGCCGAAAATATCCGCGTAATCAAACACCGCCCAGCCGATGCGGTGAGCATCGAGAACACCACGCGTGTCGCTAATCCAGCGATAGCGCGAATCAGGATCGATTTTCGTGCGCAACACTCCGAATTCCAGCATGAGAAGACGTGCGTGATGTTGGCTTGCCCACTCCGCAGCAGGCTCGATGTAAGAGTCAATTCGTGCGCGATCCCAGCCGTCACCTACGTACTGATCCAGCTCTTTCTTTGCACTTGCGGGATTTGCACCTGGGCCCAGCGCTACCTTGTTCTTGTCGACAAGGCGAGCCGGATAGGGAACATGCGAGAAATAGCCGATCGGTGAATCATTGCCGAACCAGACCGCGCCCTGATGGGTGACAATGTAAGGCCGATAGAAGTGAACATCGTAGGCAAGGTTAGGGTCGCTGACCTCACCCAGATTGTTCAGATAGCTCACCAGCATGCTTGGAGAGCCATCCAGAGTGGCGGAGGGCTGGATAATGACAAGGCGGGTCGGGTCTATCCGGCGAATCCCCAGCAGCACGCGTCGCGCAAGCAGGTTGTACCGGTCTGCATGATGGTAGTATTGCGGCTCGTTCAAAATTTCGTATGCGAGCTTTTGCGCCGACTGTACTTTGTAGTGGCTTGCAATCGCGCTCCAGAATGCTGCAAACCTGTCCTCGTATATGCCGCCCTGCTCAAGCTTGTCCATGAATTCCGAGGCGGGGTGGATGTCCAGGACCACGTCCAGTCCATTTGCTTCAAGCATCTCCACCGCTTTGTCTACCTTCCCGAAATCCATCGACCTTGCGACATCATCTGTTCCCTCAATGTTGAAACCGAATGTCTCCGGCCCGACGGGCAGTCGCACGAAATCAAAGCCGGCAGCCTTCAGCTGGCGTGCGTCCCACTCATAGATGGTTCGCCGTTTGGGCTCAGCCAGCCAGGCAGCCAGATTTATGCCCCGATGCAGTACGGGATTTGACGGCATTTCGGCATGCGCCCTCGTGGAACAGGCCAATGAGAAAACGCATGCGAGGACAAGAAGAAAGTGCTTCATGAGTCGTGTATTAGGGTGGTGGGCAAACGAAGGCCGCGAACCATACAGTGCGTGGCTAGGTCTGTAAACATCGCTTCCTCGTTAACCTTTTTTTAGGAAATCGCGTGCAACCATCACGGCTCGCGACTGGCTCACCTCATCCTGCTTGACATCGCCTGGCACCTGCCCTACAGCTTCATTTGTCCCGTTATAGGACAGTGACAAGCAATATGCTGGTTTAACCGCGCGGCGGAATGACGGAGCGGCAACTGCACCGAAGTTCGGGGCAAGAACACACCGAACACAGTCGCAGCAATCCAGTCACAGCCCGCCGCCAAACGATGCAGATGCAGTGGCGTTTACAAAGAAGCGAAGTGGCGAAGCAGAGCGAACGCGAAGCAATCAAGGCGGGAGCCAGCAGAGCGACACTGGGGCTCTCCAGGGAAGCGACGCAGAGCAGCGCGAACGACCCGGTAATGGGACGCGCAAGCGAAGCGGCAGCGAGAAACGCAAACGGCAACCGATTATCGGCTTCCGCGCCACGGACGAGGAGCGCTTACAGATAGAAACTGCTGCGAGAGAGGCCGGGCACCTGAGCATAAGCTCGTTTGTGCGCGCCCGCTCGCTTGCCAAAGGGGCAGGCCATTCATCGCGGCGCACCCCCGCTGAGATCGTCCAACTGGCGCAGCTTCTTGGGATGATGGGCGCAGCGGGGGGAGCACTGCAGCGCCTTGAGCAGAAATATCTTTCTACGGGTGAGCCTCTCTTCAAGGATGAGCTTGAGGCAGCCATAGGAGAGTTCCGCGAGACGGCCGC
>Ga0335073_10011185_pt1 | contig 12608 bp, 12 predicted proteins | sample Lox_Sample_22_FD_207093 | JGI IMG/M metagenome (GOLD analysis project Ga0335073, IMG submission 207093) | Soil microbial communities from Loxahatchee National Wildlife Refuge, Florida, United States - Lox_Sample_2.2 | ecosystem: Environmental > Terrestrial > Soil > Wetlands | place: USA...
CGCTATCCCATCGAGGCGCTGCGCAGCGGCCGCAGGGCCCCGGCCGTGCTGGCGGGGCCCACCTGCGACAGCGTGGATGTCATTGCCGAGGACATTGCACTGCCGCAGCTGTCGGCCGGGGACCTGATCGTCGGCCGCGCCATGGGCGCCTACACCTGGGCCAGCGCCTCGGAGTTCAACTTCTTCCCCAAGGCGACGGTGGTGGCGGTGAACTGCGTGCCGGGAGACGGCGGCAGCGTGAGCGGCTTCCCGCTCTGACCTATAATTCCGCGGCCATGAGCGCTGCAACCCTCAACCCCGGCCTGCGCCCGGAGACCGCCATCCACCGCCAGGTGAGCGCCGCACGCGCGGGCCGCGAGCCGCGGGTGCTGGCGCGCGTGGCCTCGGGCTGGGTGGTGTTCGGCGAGCGGCAGTTCGTGCGCGGCTACCTGCTGCTGCTGCCCGACCCGGTGGTGCCGACGCTCAATGCCCTGGGCGCGCATGAGCGCTCGCAGTTCCTGCTGGACATGGCGCGGGTGGGGGATGCGCTGCTTGCGGCCACCGGCGCGCTGCGCATCAACTACGCCATCCTCGGCAACCTCGAGCCGGCGCTGCACGCCCACCTGATCCCGCGCCATCACGACGAGCCGCCGGAGCTGCGCACCGCGCATCCCTGGGCGTACGACTGGAGCGCAGCGCCCGCCTTCGACCGGGACGGCTGCGCGCAGCTGGCCGGCCAGCTGCGCCGCGACCTCGCACGCCTGGGCGCGACGCGCCCCATGCGCTTCGACCCCTGGACCGAGGCCGACGCCTGAGGGCGTGAGGCCCCAGGCAAGAAGCGGCCGCTTGCTCCTCGTCACCGACCTGGTACGCAGCTTCAGCGAGGGCGGGCAGCGGCGCCGCGTGCTCGACGGCGCGAGCTGCCGCCTCGGCCCGGGCGAGAGCGCCGCCGTCATCGGACGCAGCGGCTCGGGCAAGTCGACGCTGCTCAACATCGTCTGCGGCATCGACGACGCCGACTCCGGGCGCGTGGAGTTCGCGGGCACCGTGCTCACGGCGCTGCCGGAGCGCGCACGCACGCTGTTCCGGCGCCGGCACATCGGGTTCGTGTACCAGTTCTTCAACCTGCTGCCCACGCTCGATGTGCTGGAGAACGTGTGCCTGGTGCTGGAGTTGAACGGCGTGGCCGGCGCCGAGGCGCGCCGCCGCGGCGCCGCGCTGCTCACGCGCCTGGGCCTGGGCGGGCGGCTGCACGGTGCGGTGGATGCGCTCTCGGGCGGGGAGCGCCAGCGCGTGGCCATCGCGCGCGCCCTGGTGCATGGGCCGCGGCTGCTGCTGGCGGATGAGCCCACCGGCAACCTCGACGAGGCGAGCAGCGCGCAGATCGCGCCGCTCATCCTGCAGCTCGCGGCCGAGGCGGGCGCAACGCTCCTCATGGTCACCCACGACGCCCAGCTGGCCGGGCGCTGCCACCGGGTGTTGGAACTGCGCGAGGGGCGGCTGCACGAGGCGCCGCGCGCGGCGGCGGTGTTGTGATGCGGCTGCTGTGGGCGGCCAGCCTGCGGCATTGCCGGCGCCGCCCGGCGCAACTAGTGCTGGCGCTCACGGGACTCGCGCTCGGCGTCGCCACCGTCGTCGCCGTCGACATTGCCACCGGCAGCGCCGCGCGCGCCTTCGAGCTGTCCATGCAGGCCGTGAGCGGTCCGGCCACCCACGAGCTCACGGCGGGCCCGAACGGCGTGGACGAGACGCTGTACGTGCGCCTGGCCAGGCAGCTGCACGTCATCGCGCTCGCACCCGTGGTCGAGGGCTATGTCACCGCGGGCGGGGAGGCGCTGCAGCTGCTGGGCGTGGATGCGCTCGCGGAGGATGCCGGGGCCGACTCACAGCTGCGCGGCGCCCGGGTCGCGGGGGCGCCCGCGGGTGCCGCGCCGGGTCCGCTCGGCCTGCTGCGGGCCTTCGTGGCGAGCCCGGGCACCGTGGTGATGGCGGCGGACACCGCGCGGCGGCTGCAGCTGGTGCCCGGGGCCGCGTTCACGCTCGATGCCGACGGCCGCGGCCTGCGGGCGCGCCTGCTGGCAATCCTGCCGCAGGCGCCGGGCGGCGGCACGCTGCTGCTCACCGACATTGCGCAGGCGCAGGAGTGGCTGGGCCTGCCGGGCCGGCTGTCGCGCATCGACCTCACCGTGCCGGCGTCCCCCGCCGGCGCGGCCGAGCTCGGACGGCTGCGCGCGCTGCTGCCGCCGGGTGTGCAGCTCGCGCCCACGGGCACGCAGGCGCGCGCCAACCTGGAGCTGACCCAGGCCTTCACCACCAACCTCGATGCGCTCGGGGGCCTGGCGCTGCTGGTGGGGCTGTTCCTGGTGTACGGCGCGATGAGCTTCGCGGTGGTGCAGCGGCGCGCGCTGCTCGGTGTGCTGCGGGCACTCGGCGCGACACGCGCGCAGATCCTCGCGCTCATCCTGGGCGAGGCGGCGGTGCTGGCCGCCGGCGGCGCGCTGCTCGGCCTCGCCGCCGGGGCGTTGATCGCGCGCGCCCTGGTGGCCCTGGTGTCGCGCACCATCAACGACCTGTACTTCGTGGTGGCCGTGAACTCGGTGGCACTGCCGCCCCGGGAACTGCTCGCCGCCTTCGCCGCCGCCTGCCTGGTGGCGCTGGCGGCCGCGGCGCTGCCGGCGCTGGAGGCGGCGCGCGCCGCACCGGCCCTCGCGCTGCGGCGCTCGGTGGCCGAGGGGTGCGCCGTGCGGCGCGCGGGCCGGCTGGCCGGCGCAGGCCTCGCACTCGGCCTGCTGAGCGCGCTGCTGCTCGCAGGCTCGCACCGCAGCGTCACCGCAGGATTCGCGGCGCTGTTCGCGCTGCTGCTGGCCGTGGCGGCGGTGACCCCCGCGCTGCTGCGCCTGGCGGCGCTGCGCCTGGCGCGCGCCGCGGCGCACACCGTGCCGCGCCTGGCCCTCACGGGCGTGGCGGCCTCGCTGAGCCGTACCGGGGTCGCCGTGGCGGCGCTGGCCATGGCGGTCACGGCCATGATCGGCATCACCATCATGGTCGACAGCTTCCGCGGCTCGCTCACGCAGTGGCTCGAGCAGACCCTGCAGGCGGATGTGTACGTGGGAGCGCCGGGCCCGGGATTCGGGGCGCCGGAGCGGCGTCTGGACCCGGAGGTGATCGCGGCGCTGCGCCGCGTGCCGGGCGTGGCGCAGGCGAGCGCCGCGCGCCATGCCGTGGTCGGCTCTCCTCGAGGTCCCCAGGCCGTGGATGCGGTGGAGTTCCTGCCGCGGATGCAGGACGCCCTGCAGCTGGAGTCCGGCGATCCGCGCACGCTGCGGCAGGCGTTGCTGGCCGGAGCGGTGCTGGCGGCGGCGCCGCTGGCCTACAGGCTGCACCTGGGGATGGGCGGCAGCATCCGCCTGATCACGGCCCATGGTGCACATGATTTCCCGGTCGCGGGCATCTACCGCGAGTACGGCAACGACCGCGGGAGCCTGCGCATGGACCTCGCGCTGTACCGGCGCTGGTGGAACGATGAGGGCGTGAGCTCCCTGGCGCTGTTCCTTGCGCCCGGCCGCAGCCCCGCCCAGGTCATCCCGCAGCTGTATCGCGCCGCCGCCGGGCGCCAGGCGCTGCTGGTCAGCGCCGGTGCCGAGGTGCGCGCACTGTCGCTGGCGATCTTCGAGCGCACGTTCGTCATCACCCGGGTGCTCGACTACCTGGCGGCGGGCGTGGCCACCATCGGCCTCATCAGTGCGCTCTCGGCCTGGCAGCTGGAGCGGGCGGGGGAGCTGGCGCTGCTGCGCGCGCTGGGCCTGAGCCGGCGCGGCACGGCGCTGCTGGTGGAGACGCAGGCCGGGATCATGGGCCTGGCCGCGCTGCTGGCCGCGATCCCGGCCGGCGCGCTCACCGCGGTGCTGCTGGTGCGGGTGATCAACCACCGTGCCTTCGGCTGGCAGATCGACCTGCACCTCGCCCCGGCGCAGTTCGGCGCCGCCGCGGTGCTGGCACTGACCGCGGCGCTGGCGGCGGGCCTGTACCCGGCCTGGAGCAGCACCCGCGCGCTGCCCGCGGCCGCACTGCGCGAGGAGTGAGGATGCGGGCGGCAGGGGCGTGGCGGGTGGTGCCGGTACTGCTGCTGATGTTGGGCGGGGCCTGCGAGCGCACAGGACCAGGATCGGGCAGCGGCGGAGCGGGGCCCGGGCGCGCCGGTGGGGCGGGCGGCGTGCCGGCGGCGGCAGGGGAGGATGGCGGCACCGACGGCATGGACAGGCTCGCCATGCTGCGCCTGCCGGCCGAGCCGGGGTTTGCCGAGGTCACGGGCCCCACGCCGCTGCGGTTCCCGGCGGATTTCGGCCCGCACCCGCAGTACCGCTACGAGTGGTGGTACTTCACGGGCCGCCTGCGCAGTGCCCAGGGACAGTTCGGATTCGAGCTGACCTTCTTCCGCTTCGCGCTGGCACCGCCAGCGGCGGCCTCGGCATCCGCGTCGGCCCCGGCATCAGCACCGGCATCGGCATTGGCCCTGGCATCAGCGCCCGCATCGGCATCAGCGCCGGCCCTGGGCGCCGGTGCCACGCCCTCCCGGTGGCGTGCGCGCGAGCTGTACGCCGCACACTTCGCCATCACCGACCTGCCGCGGCGGCGCTTCCATTCCGCGGTACGCGTGGCGCGCGCGGCGCTGGGCCTGTCGGGCGCCACGACGCAGCCGCTGGCGGTGTGGGTGCGGGACTGGTCCCTCAGCCAGGCGCCGGCTGCGCCCGGTGCGACAGCGGGGTCACCGCGCACTGCCCAAGGCCTGCGCGGCGCTGGGGCAGGTGAGCCGGCGCTGCCGCGGTGGCGGCTGCGGGCCGCCGACGCCGACTATGCCCTGCAGCTCGATCTCGATGCGGTGGCTGCGCCGGTGCTGAACGGCGCTGCCGGCTTCAGCCGCAAGGCGGATGAACCCGGGGCGGCGAGCGAGTACTACTCCATCCCGCGGCTGCAGGCACGCGGCACGCTCTGGCGCGGCGGGCAGCCGCAGACGGTCGCAGGTGAGGCGTGGCTGGACCGCGAATGGGGGAGCGGCGCGCTCGGGGCCGGCCAGGAGGGCTGGGACTGGTTTGCACTGCAGCTCGACGACGGCAGCACGCTCATGTTCTATGCCCTGCGCCGCCGTGGGGGCGGATATGACCGGCACAGCGCCGGCACCTGGGTGGATGCCCAGGGCCGGCCGCAGCAGCTCGCCGCCGCGGATGTGCAGATCGACGTGCGCGCTCACTGGGCGAGCCCGCGCGGCGGCCGGTACCCGGCAGCCTGGCAGCTGCGGGTGCCGCGCCTGAAGCTCGCGCTCGCCATCCGCCCGGTGCTGGCCGACCAGGAGGTGCAGGCCACGCCGCGCTACTGGGAGGGCGCGGTGGATGCGGCCGGTACGCGGCAGGGGCTGGCGCTCACCGGGAGCGGGTACGTGGAGCTGGTGGGGTACGCGGATTCCGAAATGCCGGACCGATAGCATCGATGGGGCTGCCTCAACTGCGCAGCGCACAGGTCCAGGCCAGCGCCAGCAGCGCCAGCGCCGCCGCGCCGCCCACCCACTGCGGCAGGCGCCGCAGCCGCGCAAGGCGCGGCAGCCCGATCACCGCTCCCGACAATGCACCGGTTGCGAACCCCGCAAGGTGGGCGAAGACATCGGTGTGTGCGCCGGCGGTGCCCAGCCAGCCCAGCAGCACGATGCCCGCGACCAGCGGTGCGAACCGCCGCGGCCAGCGCTGCGCGAGCCAGTGGCGTTCTCGCCAGGAGTAGGCGGCCATCAGGCCCAGAGCGGCGAAGACCGCGGTGGAGGCGCCCACGGACTCATAGGATGAGGGGGCCAGCAGCCCTTCCACGAGATTGGCCAGCGAGGCATCGAGCACCACCAGCGCCCAGGCCAGTCCCGGCCCCAGGAGCCTGCCGGCGAGGTAGCCGAACCAGATGCCGGCGCCGAGGTTGGCCACGATGTGGTCGAGATCCAGGTGCAGGGTGAGCGCCGTCACCGCGCGCCACCACTGACCCTGCCGCACCAGGTCGGCGTCGAGGCTGCCGGCGTCGAAGGCGTCCAGGCGCCCCCAGCCGGCACTGACGGCAGCGGCCACGAGCAGCAGGCAGGCGGCGTAGCCGAGCGAGCCCAGCCAGGCCCAGGGGTGCAGGGGGCCGGGCGGCGGGGCCGGCGGCGGCCGCTGCTCGCGGTGGTAGCTGGCGAGGTGCGCGCGTGCCTCCTGCAGCTGCTCCGGGGCGACCCACAGCACGTACTCGGCCCCGTCGCGCGTGATCTCGTTGGCAATGCCCACCGCCGTCAGTACGAAGGCATACCGCTCGCACTGGGCCGCACGGCGCGAGCGGTGCAGCTCTATGGCTTCCGGCAGAGGGACGGGCATGTGAGCGGGCATGTAAGCTCGATATTGTGACAGCCGATCCGGACAAACCCGATACCCCGCCCCAGTGGCTGCAGTGGGCCCAGCGCCTGCAGGCCCTGGCCCAGACCGGCATCGCCTTCGCCGGCAACGAGTTCGACCGCGAACGCTATGCGGCTGTGGGTCGCATCGCCGCGGCCATGATGGCGGCCGGGTCGGACCGGCAGCCGCAGTTCATCCAGGGCCTGTTCACCGAGGGCGGCTATGCCACCCCCAAGGTGGACGTGCGCGCGGCCGTGTTCCGCGGCGACTGCATCCTCATGGTCAAGGAGCGCTCGGACGGACTGTGGACGCTGCCGGGCGGGTGGGCGGACGTGGGCGACTGCCCAAGCAGCGCCGCCGAGCGCGAAGTACGGGAGGAGGCCGGCTTCGAGGTGCGGGCGGTGAAACTGGCGGCTCTGTACGACCGCAACCGCCACCCCCACCCGCCCTTCGCCTTTCATCTGTGGAAGGCGTTCTTCGTGTGTGAACTTCTGGGCGGGGAAGCCCGTCCCAGTATCGAGACCGAGGCGGCAGAGTTTTTTGCAGAGCACCAACTGCCGCCCCTGTCGCGTGGACGCGCCACATTGGAGCAGATCCGCCACATGTACGAGCACCACCGCAACCCGGGGCTGCCTACATCTTTTGATTGAGGGCAGGCGGCCCGGAGCGCGGTAGAATCCGTACATTCCAGGTACATCAGGAGATCGCCAACCGTGGCATCAAGGACCACAGCCACAGTGAAGACCCCCGGCCGCCGGACCAAAGCCGGCCTGGTCAGGAAGTCCGTCAGCAACCCCTGGTCGGACCTGGGCGAGCGCGGCAGCAATCTGCACATCGGGCACTTCCTCACCTTCCAGCTCACACGCCTGGCGAATGCCGCCAAGTCGAGCGTCACGCGGCGCTACCTGGCCGATTTCGGGCTGTCGGTGCCCGAGTGGCGGCTGCTCGCCATGACCATCCGCTTCCAGCCGGTGCGCTTCTCGGAACTGGTGGCGAACAGCAGCATGGACAAGGGGCAGGCCAGCCGCACGCTGCAGGGCATGATCAAGCGCGGCTTCATGTCCACGAAGGCGCCCACGGCGGCCCGCCGTGCCGGCGACACCGCCGCCGTGCCGGTGATCCTGCAGGTGACGCCCAAGGGCCGTGCGCTCTACAAGGCGGTGCTGCCGATCGCCCAGCGCAACCAGGCGCGGCTGCTGCAGAAGCTCACGCGCGATGAGCGCCGGGCGCTGTACATCATCCTCAGCAAGCTCTTCACCAACATCGGCACGCAGGATCCGGACGACGAGCAGGAGTGAGGGGCGGGGAAGGCGGCCCTCGACCGCCGGAAGTCAACCCCCCGCCAGTGCATACCTGACTGCCGCTGTGCTCCCGTGTAGCATCGGGGCCAGAGGCGGGCGCCGGCCGGACCCGTTGGATAAGGAGGGAGGGAGTGAACGCCGTGGAGGACAGCCTGAGATCGCCACAGAGCCTGCAAGCCGGCTCCGCCGGGGCCGGCAGCCAGCCGGCGCAGGCCACGCCCGCGCCCGAGTCCGCGACCGGGCGCGCCATCGCGGGGCTGCTGTCGAGGTTCGGTAATCCCCCCTTCGAGATCGTCCTGTGGGACGGCGAACGCGTGACGCCCCCGCGCGCGGACATCGTGGCCCGCATGCGCATCAAGGATGCGGGCATGCTGTTCGCGCTGGTGCGCAATCCCGACCTGCAGTTCGGCGACGCCTACAGCGACGGCCGGATCGATCTCGAGGGCGACCTCGTGGCCTTCATGGAAGAGGTGTACCGCGGCTCCTACCGTGCGCGCGCGCGCGGCTCGGTGCTGGGCAAGCTCGCGCAGCTGCTGCACCGGCCCCGGCGCAACACCCTGGCCGGCTCGAAGGACAACGTCCACCACCACTACGACATCGGCAACGACTTCTACAGCCTGTGGCTGGGGAGCACGATGCAGTACACCTGCGCCTACTATCCGACGTCCACCACCACGCTGGATGCGGCGCAGGAGGCGAAGATGCACCATGTGTGCAGGAAGCTGCGCCTGCGCGCCGGGGAGACGGTGGTCGAGGCCGGCTTCGGCTGGGGGCGCCTGGCGCTGCACATGGCGCGCCACTACGGCGTCAAGGTGCGCGCCTTCAACATCTCGAAGGAGCAGGTGGCCTTCGCCCGCGAGCGCGCCCGCGTGGAGGGGCTGGACTCGCAGGTGGAATACGTGGAGGACGACTACCGCAACATCGCCGGTCGCTTCGACGCCTTCGTGTCCGTGGGCATGCTGGAGCACGTGGGGGTGGAGAACTACCGCGAGCTCGGCAAGGTCGCAAGCGGCGTGCTCGGCAGCAACGGCCGCGGCCTCATCCACTCCATCGGCCGCAACCGCCCGGCGGGGCTGCATCCGTGGATCGAGCGGCGCATCTTCCCGGGGGCGAATCCGCCCGCGTTGAGCCAGATGTCGCAGATCTTCGAGCCCTGGGACCTGTCCATCCTCGACGTGGAGAACCTGCGCCTGCACTACGCGCGCACCCTCACCGACTGGCTGAACCTGTTCGAGAGCAACGCCGAGCGCGTGCGGTCCATGTTCGACGAGAAGTTCGTGCGCATGTGGCGGCTGTACCTGGCGGGCTCCGTGGCGGCGTTCACCACCGGCACCCTGCAGCTGTTCCAGGTGGTGTTCGCGCCGCACGACAACAACGATCTGCCGGCCACGCGCGCCTACCTCTACCAGGGCTGAAGGAAGACGGTGAAGACCTGCGATGTGCTGGTGGTCGGAGGAGGACCCGCCGGTTCCACGGCCGCCTGGAAGCTGCGCCGCGGCGGCGCCGACGTGCTGGTGCTGGACAAGGAGTCCTTCCCGCGCCTGAAGCTGTGCGCGGGGTGGATCACTCCCGAGGTGGTGCGCGACCTGGAGATCGATCCGGCCACGTATCCGCACGGCTTCCTCACCTTCGAGCGCATGCACGCCTACTTCAAGGGCGTGCACGTGCCCGTGAAGTGCGTGCAGCACTCCATCCGCCGCGTGGAGTTCGATGCCTGGCTGCTCGAGCGCTCGGGTGCACCCGTCGTGCGCCATACCGTGAAGCACATCGAGCGGCTGCCCGGCGGCGGATATGAGATCGATGGCGAGTTCCGCTGCCGCTACCTGATCGGCGCCGGCGGCACGCGCTGCCCGGTGTACCGGAGCCTGTTCCGCGAGCTGAACCCGCGGGTGGCCGAGCTGCAGACCGTCACCCTGGAGCACGAGATCCCCTACGAGTGGCGCGACCGCGACTGCCACCTGTGGTTCCTGGACAGGGGCCTGCCGGGGTACTCCTGGTATGTGCCCAAGGCCAACGGCTGGCTGAACGTGGGCATCGGCGGCATGGCCGAGCGCGTGAAGAGGAGCAGCGTGGATATCCGCACCCACTGGAATGCGCTGATCGCCAGGCTCGGCCGGCGCCTGGCGCGCGGGGCGAGCTACGACCCCGCCGGCTACAGCTACTATCTGCGCGGCGATGTCAGCGTGGTGCGCACCGGGGATGCCTTCATCACCGGGGATGCCGCCGGCCTTGCCACGCGCGACATGTGCGAGGGCATCGGTCCGGCCGTGCGCAGCGGCCTGCGCGCCGCCGAGGCCATCCTGCACGCCGCGCCCTACCGGCTCGAGGACGTGACCGGCGCCAGCCTCGGGGGCGGACTGGTGACGAAGCTGCTGGACTGGGCGTTCACCCGCGGCGCCGGAGCAGCGCTGCCTGCCGGAACCTCGGGCGCGGGCGCGTTGTCCATCCGTCCATGATCTCCGAGAAGTTCACCGACAAGGCCATCATGTGGGGTGCGGCTGCCGCCGTGGTGGTGGCCGCCGGGGTGATGTACTGGTTCTACGGCCGGCCGCACCAGGCGGCTCCGGCCCCCGAACCCCTGGTGGGGTCGGCACCGGCCGCTCCGGCCAGCAGCCCGCCGGCCATCGAGCACCCCGTGCCCGCGGCCTCCGCGCCCGCGCCGCTGCCGGCGCTGAACGACTCCGACCAGGCCTTCCACGATGCGCTGACGGCGCTGCCGGGCTCGCAGGCCGTGGAGAGCTTGCTGGTGCCGGAGCACCTCATCCGGCGCATCGTGACCACCGTGGACAACCTCCCCAAGAAGCACGTGGCGGTGGAACAGCGGCCCATCAAGCCCACCGGCGGCCAGTTCATGACCGCCACCAGCGGCGACAAGCTCACCATCGCGCCGGAGAACTATGGGCGCTACAAGCCCTTCGTGGACCTGGTGCAGGGCACGGACGTGCACCGCCTCGCGACGGTGTATTTCCATTTCTATCCGCTGTTCCAGCAGGCCTATGACGACCTCGGCTACGGCAGCGGGTACTTCAACGACCGCGTGATCGCGCTCATCGACCACCTGCTCGCCACCCCGGATGTGCAGGGACCGGTGGAACTGGTGCAGCCCAACGTGATGTACCTGTACGCCGACCCCGCGCTCGAATCCCTCTCCCCGGGCCAGAAGACCCTGATCCGCATGGGCCCCGACAACGAGGCGGTCATCAAGAAGAAGCTCACCGAGCTGCGCGCGGCGCTGGTGGGACAGCATCCCTGAGGCATCGGCGCGACCCGGGCCGCCGATGACCGCTGGGCCCCCCTGGGTGGCACGGGTGCGGGCGTAGCCGGTTCCCGGTTGAACCGGCAAGCGCGCCGAGGGCCCGCCGCCAGCTTCCGCGGCAGCTGTCGAGCCTGCCACCGCGTGCAGAGCTCCAGTCTCACTGCCCGTCGCTGTCCAGCCCGTCGAGCGGACTGCGCACCGCAAGGCCGCCGCGGTTCAGAACGTGCGTGTAGAGCATGGTCGTGCGCACGTCCGAGTGGCCGAGCAACTCCTGCACCGAGCGGATGTCGTAGCCCGACTCCAGCAGGTGCGTCGCGAAGCAGTGGCGGAAGGTGTGGCAGCCGGCGGGCTTGGCGATGCCGGCGCGGGCGACGGCGAATTTCACCGCCCGCTGTATGGTCTGCGGGTGCAGATGGTGCCGGGCCGGCAACCCGTCGTAAGGGTCCCTGCACAGCGTGGCAGAGGGGAAGAGGTACTGCCAGGGCCAGCTGCGCCAGGCATCGGGATACTTGCGACGCAGACCCGGCGGAATGCTGACGCCGGGGGCGTTGTCGCGGCGCTCGCGGTCGTACCAGCGCCGCAGGGCGTCGAGGTGCAGTCGCAGCACCGGAATGAGGTCGCCCGGCAACACCGTGACCCGGTCCCTGGCCCCCTTGCCGTCGCGCACGGTGATCTCCCGGCGCACCAGGTCGACGTCCTTCACGCGCAGCGCCAGTGCCTCTGCCAGCCGCAGCCCTCCACCGTACAACAGGCTGGCCACCAGCCTCGAGTGACCCTCCAGCTGCGCGAATATGCGGGCCACCTCCGTCCTGGAAAGGACCACCGGCAACCGCCGGGGCTTGCGCGCACGGACGACGGAGGTGAGCCAGGGCAGGTCCACCTGCAGCACCTGCCGGTACAGGAACAGTAGCGCCTGCAACGCTTGGTTCTGCGTCGATGCGGAGACGTGCAGGTCGGTCGCCAGGTGGGAGAGGAAGGCGGTCACCTCCACCTCGGCCATCTCCCGGGGATGGCGCCCATGGAACTTCACAAAGCGCCGCATCCAGCCCAGGTAGGCCTTCTCCGTGCGCAGGCTGAAGTGCCGCATCCGCATCTGCGCGCGGGCCGTTGCAAAGAGGCCGGGTCGGGTTTCCTCGGTGATATCGCCTCAGTATGTGCCATCAAGTTGACAGCGCAACCGATTCAAGTAAATCATGGAGTTGGCGTCGCGTGGGGCTACATATCTGCCGTGTTCGTCCAGATATCGCTACACGTGGATATGATGCGAACATTATCTGAACGTTCAGAATTATTTGTTAGCGTCCGTTTGTACTGGACGCCGCGCCCGGAGTAAGGTAGCGCCATGAGCAACCCAGTGGTCACCTCTGCCAAGGACATAATGGGCGGCACTCCGGTATTTTCCGGGACGCGGGTGCCCATACAGACGCTTCTTGATTACCTTGAGGCTGGGGAGAGCATTGACGATTTCCTGGCTGGCTTCCCCTCGGTCAAGCGGGCGCAGATAGTGGAATTTCTCGAGCGTGCCGCCCACTTGGCAGTGACGGACGCGGCGTGAAGGTGCTGCTGGACGAGTGTGTCGACACTCGTCTTGCCTCTGAGATTGCTGGCTTCGAGGTTGCCACTGTTGTTGGCCGCGGTTGGGCTGGCGTTTCCAATGGGAAACTGCTTGCTCTG